>JAEPEX010000100.1_pt1 | contig 140994 bp, 120 predicted proteins | sample 9130951 | NCBI WGS metagenome assembly JAEPEX01 (sample SAMN17228542, study PRJNA684324) | microbial mat metagenome | biome: saline marsh[ENVO:00000054]; feature: microbial feature [ENVO:01000007], biofilm[ENVO:00002034], sulphate-reducing...; material: estuarine water... | reverse complement strand
GCATCCGCAGGCATTGGACACCAACACCGGCAATCCAGCGGCCATGGCCTCGTTCACCACCAGGCCCCATTGCTCTGTCGTGCTGGCATGCACAAAAGCCTCGGCCAGGCCGTAATAGACTGGTAATTCGTCATATTGCTTAAACCCGGGTAAGTGAATCGCGGCCTCTAGTCCCAGTCTTGCGATCAATGCTCGAGTCGCGGGCGCGATGCACCGTCGCCCAGCAGAATCAAGTCCCAACCCCTCGCATCCATACGGCCGACTCGCGCACCGCCGCCGATATTCGGCAAATGCGCCGATCAGCCGTTCCAGATTCTTCTTTGGCATAAACCGCGCCGATGCCAGGAAATATCGGGGCGGCAACCCATAACGAGCCCGCAGCATATCCGCCGATGCGCGTGCAGCCGCGCACCTCTGGAGAAATGCTCATTCTCTACCACGTTCATAACCCAAGTAAATCCGTTCCGGCGACATGCCGAGCCGCGCCAAATAATCCCGGTGGTGTCGTGCCGGCGACCAGCCCTGCCTGGCATTGTGCTACATAGCGCCGTTTGATCCACTCCAGCGGAGCAAATCGGCGAAAATCGTGCAGTTGGCTATCTGACATCACCACAATTGCCGCACCCAGATCAATAGCGGCCCTCATCGCGGCCGCCGCATGCCTTCCACTCCAACCAGGAATCGCGACAACTTCCGAGTTGTGCGCGCGCAAAGTGCTCAAGATGCGGTCGAAAAGGGCGCGCGAATTTCTCGCCCCATGCCGATCGCTGGGAAACAGGGTCTGCCGCGCAAACGTTACCTGTCCAATTGGATTCCAATCATAGTTAACGCTGCGTCCTGCCACCTCTATGGCCAATAGATCGCATCGGGCTGCCGCGCTGCCCAAGCGCGCCACATGATAAGGCCCCAAGCTGTAGAAGATTACCGCAATGCGCAACGCAATATCTCTAAATCTTTTGCGATCCAGCAATCTCCGGTGCGCGTGAAACCTCTGTATGGCATTCTCCGGAAGCTTGGCGAACAGTAATACAGGAAATAATGAAAAGCATAAGAAAATAAGGCGCAAAAAAAACCCTGCGGGTCCAAACGAAAAGGCCGCCAAAGACTGATAATAAGTAAGTATCAAGATCATTGCCGCGACAATGCCACCCCGTGTGGCAGCAAGGAACCATCGACTCATTAACAGGCCAATGATAAAAAACCATAGTACTCCAAAATACCAAAAAGTTTGGAACGCCCAACCCATCCCTGTACTCGTCGTACCCGTATGGAAATTGTAACTTAGATCGTAATCTAATTCAAACTGACTTTGTAGCCCTTTTTTTACATCATAGCCAATTAACTGTCCTGGTACATAACGAAAAATTATTGTATCATACAACCCAAGACCAAAATTCAGGCTGAAATCCCGATCGACCGCGTCGATAGCATAAACGGCATTGTTAATGTCCGGTGCATTTGTAAAGGCTTGCTTCATATTACCGATATAGTCGATGGAAAGAATTGGAGCCGAGAGCCTTTCATTTTGAGTCAGCTCCGATCGATAATCGCCAATTGCATTGATCCATAGCGCTCCGGAGACAAGTATAATGAATACAAGGATACGCGGCGGTACCCAACGATACTTGAGATACGCGGCCAGCCCGGCCATCAGAAAGAACTCGGCCAGCGCGGTGCGGCGACCGACCATGATTCCACGGTGTAAGTAAAAAAGCAGACCCAACAGGGAAATGCTCAATGTGATCCATGATGGCCGGCTGATATGAAGGATCAATGCCAATACAACACAACTATCAGCAACTGTCCAAAAAAAACGTAATCGTTATCGGGCCTGACCATAACCGGCCATCATCAAAAGTAGGTGCCAATACACTGACTTGTAGAAGAAATATGCACCAACAAGCGTCAGCAGGATACAGCCATAGATCAGGCGTCTGTAGTTGAATCGCCAAGAATAGCCCAGGGTCGCTGGCTTGCGATTGGTTGTGTACCCGAGGAAGGCGGCAAGCAAGCACAGGATGGTCATCAATAACGTCTTTGCCACAGCCGCTTCAGGGAATTGCTGATGGTATACCGCGGCATAGAGTTGCGGAAAGAGATAGGCAGAAAAGCGGCCGCGGTCAAAAACGGAAACTGCACAAGACGGCTGAGCTTGAAAAAGCCGTGAATAAACACGCTGACACACAGCAGCAATATCATCCACAGCAGGATTTGCTCGGTCACCGATCCGACCTCCGGTGAATACCTGCTGGATCCTGGTGCTCCGATACAGCGGATCAACCGTTCTCCATAACAAGAAAGGCTACAGTCATCGCGAGATGCGGCAACATTGGCTCGCAAATATTCCAGATAGCTGGTATCCGTTGCCAACCGTGTCAAAACTTCACACATGGTGACGACATCTCGGGCGGGTACAATGATGCCGTTGAACCCATCTCGGACCATACTGCCGGTATTTGGCGTGCAGACCACCGGCAGGCCAGACAATAATGCCTCATAGGTCACCAATGCCGAGCCTTCATTAAGGGAAGGCAGAAAAAATACATCAGCCCAGGCATAATGTTCCCAGACTTTGCCGCGCGGCACTGGACCTAAGAGTTCCACATGTTGTTCAAGCTGGCTGACGCCATAGGCAGAGACGCCCAGCTGGCCCACCATTCTTACCTGAATCAAATCACCGAGACGGCGTGCCACATCGAGCACATAGGGGACTCCCTTGTTCAGGTTAACCGAACCGACGAACAACACCTTGAGTGGTTGTGAATTGCCGCTAAACCGCATCCCTTCGCCCCGTTTTTATCTGTGCAAACATGGGCATTGCAACTCCGCTGGGAACGACATGGCAGCGCTCGACAGGTCCCCCGCAACGGCCAATTTCAGCGTGAACATAATCCGATCCGCAGATGATCAAATCAGCAAGATCCCACTCGGCCCGCTCCCGTTCCGCTAGAAACCCCAGATTCGGCGGCGCGGGTTCGTTTGACCATTTTGGAAATCGAATTCGCTCTTCCGCGTCGCTCGCCTGGTATACCTCCAGCGGAACCGCCGTCTGCTCCATAATCGCGAACCCCCCGCGGGCCTTCACATAACGCATCAGAGCCAGGCCAGCCCGATCGAACGTATACAGGATATGACGCGGATCAAACGTCGGCTGAGCAATAACCTTTTGCGCCAGAACGTCAGCTGCCCGCAGGTTTTCCCTCGCTGCGGCAACCGCTCCACGGCTGTGCGAGCGCCTGAAAACGTGCAGGGATCCAAACCAGGGAAAACTACGAATCCGAGACATGGGAATTCCCGCTGGCACGCGGTTTTTTAACCGCTGCAAGCTCTGCGGTAACAGGGAATCCGGCGTCGACCTCAGCCAACGAGGCCAACCTTGGGTGGCAACGACATCGGTGTAAAAACAGGCGAGCAGACCGGCTTGGTGGAGTATCCGCGGTACCGCATAGTGGCGGCGCGCTCCAAACATGACGACCGAAATTCTCAACTTGACACCCCTGCAATAGTTTTACCCGCCGCAATCGCCTGCGGTACCTGAGCCAGCGAAACAAAAGCTGGAAAGACCACTGGCAGTCCGCGCGTCCTGGATGCAGTGGATTATATTAGGTGGGCCAACGCCGCAACTTCGTCCACATTTGCCAGCCGATGCAGGGTGACCACGAAATCATCGCCCGGACACAATCCCCGTTCGTCCCAAAATCCGGGCGGCTGCAAACGATCCAGGCTGGCCAGCGGAGTATCGATCTGTTGCCGACAAACATGATTCGCTCCTCGGCCACGCCCGTCTGACGCAGATTGGCGTTGGCAAACGCACTCATCGCAAAGAACCAAGATTGTATCCGTCAACCTGCGATTCGTCTCCTCGGGCATGGAGCAATTGTCGGAGCGGATACCAGCTTCCACCATGTGCATTACCGGAGCATACAGCTTCTAAGCGGCAATGGTACAGGCCATGGTTGCAATCACATCGCCCACCAGCCAAAGTACGGCGGGTGCCTGAGGCAACAGAGCCGCGTAGCGCGTTAAGGCAATTTCTGTGGAGGAACACACCATCTGGCTTGTCTTCTCGTCTGGTATCAACGTTATGGCAACCCGCCTATGGAGCGACATGGGCGGGTTGCCGCTGCACGAAGACGAACCAGAACCCGGCGCCAGCTGGTCTGTTTTTCTCCGGCAATCGCCTAAGATCCCCGCCGTCTGCTCAACCCGCGTCCCTGAGACAGCCTCGAAATTCGCATCTGGATTGTAACACGCAACTGTACAAAAAATCGCCCGATTCGTGCAGCGATGCTGATGTCCCGCTACCGTTTCTGCTATTTGTCGTTGTCATAATCGCGCCGAGCAAAGCTCGGCGTCTCTTGCCGGGTGAAAGTCCCGGTCGGGTAAGGGCTAGCCATCCGCCCATATCGAGTGTTAGTCCTGCTGCGGAGCTTTGTGCCCTGCGAAAAAAATTTGCCGGGCAAGCGTACATAGAGAATCCTGTAGGCCGCAGGGTAGATCGCGCTCCCTGAAGTGCGCCTGTTCGGATCAGGGCAGCTTCGAGAAACGTAACCCGCGGATGGCGACAGTGTTGACGAGCTGGAAGCCCACATGAAGCGCGCGTTTTGGTCAGCGCGTGGATGTCCGCCAGAGTCTCGGATGTCCGCCAGAGTCTCGCGCCAGAGTCTCACGCCAGAGTCATCAGGCTTATGTATGCAGGAAGAGCGGCGTCAGACAACTCGGGAAGCCCCGAAGACGGTGTCGGGGTCGCTATCGGAATCGGAATCGGAATCGAATCCGCTCATCGATCAAAGCAGTCAGCTCGATACCAATCCCTAATTCCGACCTTGACACCGACCCCGACTAAGCACCCATAAACCGGGAAGCTCTTGTTTTAGTGAGACGGCAGATTTCGACAGCCTACCCGCTGGACACCGAATAGTAGGCGATGCGGACGACACGGACGGACGACACGGACACCCACGTTTCGAGGCGGTTAGGTAGAATATCGTCCAACCAGGGCTGGAGCTTACGGAGCCCTGGCGTGTCCTAGGCCAATATCCATAGGGTTTGGTTAAGCAACATCGCAGAGACATCAGGCATCGCGACGATATGCAGGCGATTTCTGTCGAGAAACATACCAGGCTTGTCCTCTCGTCCGGCCTCTTTGTTGCGGCAACCCGCCCATAGAGCGACAATAGGCATGTTGCCGCTTCGGGAAGGCGAAAGAAAATCCGTCGCCAGTTGATCTGTTTCTCTCCGGCAATCGCCTTGGTTCGGAGGATACCTGAGGTGGAGACTTGTATAAGTTAGAAATGCGAGTTCTCAAACTCGGTAATTTTAGGACCATCGAATGCCGTGCCGATGGCGGACAGGAGCTGAAACTTTACAATAACTTGGCGCTGACGCTCGCGGGCGCGCCCGTTGGACCAGGTCGAAATCGAAGCTGTGTCGGGGAGAGTTAATGTTGAAAAGTCGCGCTCAACCTGGGTTGCGCAGCAAGATTGTACGGGGTGTCTGGAACATAGTGTGGCTTCTCTTCTACAGACCGACACCGACCATGATGCATGGCTGGCGCCGGTTTCTACTGCGATTGTTCGGGGCGAAGATCGGACGCCCGGTTTATCCATACCCCTCAGCGCGTGTCTGGGCACCATGGAATCTCGAGATGGGGGACCACAGCACGCTGGCGCAGGGCGTTGATTGCTATTGTGTCGATCGGGTGCGGATCGGCTCGCTGACGACGGTGAGCCAGTACAGCTACCTTTGCACTGCAACTCATGACTACACGGATTCGTGCATCTTGACCCAACCGCAAATGCCGCTGTTGACCGCGCCGATCACCCTGGGAGATCGCGTATGGATCACCGCGGGTGTCTTTATCGGACCGGGCGTAACAATTGGGGATGGTACCGTGGTGCTCGCTCGATCCAGTGTTTTCAAGGATCTTCCTCCTTGGGTTGTCGCGGCCGGTTCGCCAGCGACTGCACGCAAGGAGCGTTGTCTCCGCTCTGATAGTCCAAGCTGAGGAGTTTATCTCATGTTAACGTCGCCTTGGGTCGTGCGGTTGCGCGGAATCACGCGCCAGCTTGGGCTGAATCGATGGATTGCGATGCGCTTATCGGGCGGTGGGTATGAGGACCGCTTCGGTCCTGCACTGCAAGCGGAAGTGCGTCCGGGCGAGACGGTCTGGGATCTGGGGGCGAATCTTGGACTGTATACACAGGCATTCGCTTCCGCGGTGGGTGAGCATGGCAAGGTGGTCGCGTTCGAACCGACTCCGGACTGTTTCGCCGCGTTGCAGGAGCGTTTCACCGATGATCCGCGAATACAGATGATGAACGTCGCTGTTGGAGCAAGCGATGGCGAGTTGCACATGAGCCTAGACGAGAATCCCCTGGCGCCGACTCATCGCATCCTTGCGGGTACGGCCAGTAAACAAGGACGAACGCTGGCGGTGCCAGTGCGCTCCGCTGAGTCCGTTGTTGCCGAGCAACCCGCGTGCTTCCCAAACCTGATCAAAATCGATGTCGAGGGCCACGAAGGTGCGGTTATGGACGGCATGCAGGCGCTGCTGCCCGATTCCCGCCTGCGATGTATTGGCATCGAGGTGCATTTCGGCTTGCTCGAAGCACGCGGCGAAGGGCATCGGCCAAAGCAACTGGAGCAGACCCTGACCGAGCATGGGTTCAAAGTGCGCTGGACCGATCCGTCGCACATGCTGGCCCTGCGGTGAGTTTGGGCATGCAAAGCATTATTTTGCCAGGGACGGATCTGGTGTGCTCGCGTCTGGGATATGGGACGGCGTCGCTGCATCATGGCTTGCGATCGCGCGCAAGACAGGCATTGCTCACGGCCGCGCTGGATACGGGTTTTACGCATTTCGATACCGCGCGGATGTACGGCGAAGGGATGGCGGAGCGCGAGTTGGGACGGTTCCTGGTCGGGCGTCGACAAGAGGTGACAATTGCTACCAAATTTGGCATGCCGGCGATTGGGGCGTTCGAATGGATGCCTCCATTGCTGTATGCGCACCGCGCGCTCGGCAGCATTGGGCGTCGGTTGTTTCCTGTGCGTTGGGATCGGCGCCCCCGCTCGGTCACTCCAAAGGCAGCCGAGTCGAGCCTGACTCGATCTCTGCGCGCGCTGCGGACCGACTGGGTCGATCTGTTGCTTCTGCATGAGCCCTTGGCGTCCGAGGTCGAGTCGGTTCTGGGGCTCAGCGAGTGGCTGCGATTGCAGAAGGCGAGCGGGCGGGTGCGTTACCTCGGGCTGGCTGGCAATGCGGCCGAATGCGTGGCGGTTGCTCGGCAGACCGATGCATTGTTTGATGTTTTGCAGGTCGAGGATTCGCTCTCGGGTCGTGAGGCAGATGTGCTGACCGGGGCCGGGCAGCCGCTGCAGATTACATTTGGATACCTGCGCCAGGCCAGCGCGGATTTGGAGGCCTCGGATGCCCTGGCGATCGTGCGCGGCGCACTGACACGCAACCCGCAGGGCATGGTGCTGGTATCCACCCGCCGGCGCGAGCGACTGGCGCAATTGGCGGCGGCTGCTGAGCCAGCGTCTTCGGTGGACAGGGTGCGATGATCAGGGACTTGAGTCAGGTCGAGGCGCCGGGGCTGGAAGTGCGGACACCCTTGTGCATCATCGGCGCGGGTACCGCCGGCATCTTTCTCGCATGCCAGCTAAGGGCGCTTGGGGTTGACGTACTATTGCTGGAAACGGGCGACAGGTTTGCGCGCTCTGCGAACGAGATGGCGCAGACCTGCGCGCAGCGGGGCATCCGCTATCGGGGCGCCGAGCAGGGCCGCAGCTTCGGTTTGGGCGGTACCTCGGTACTCTGGGGCGGGCAGATGATCCCGCTCACGGCTGCGGACATGCAGGCGCGACCGGCTGTTGGGATCGATGCTTGGCCAATCGATCATGCCGAACTGACGAACCATCTCGCACATGTCAAGCAGAGGCTGGGTCTGCGTGCGGGGGACGATGCAGGCGAGTCTGCCTTGTCGGCGCGGCGTTATCCGGGACTGTCTGCATTCGATCCGGACTTTGCGCTGCGCCTATCCGAATGGCTTCCATTCGGGATGCGCAACTTCGCGCAGGCGTTCGCCGACCCTTTGCGGCAGGATTCCGGGCTTGTCGTGTGGCTGAATGCCGGTGTGGTTCGTTTGCAATGCGATGCCGCGGAAATGGGACGGATTCTGGCGGTGGAGGCCAGAAGCGCGAACGGGCGGATGCTGAACGTTCGGCCGGACCTGGTGGTTATCTGTGCTGGTGCGCTGGAGTCGACGCGCCTGCTGCTGGCCTTCGATGAGTCGACATCTGGGCGGCTGACGGCCAATGGTGCTCCGCTGGGCCGTTATTTCGCCGATCACCTCTCAGTGACCTGCGGGCGTTTTGCTTGCCGTGATTGGACCCGCTACAACCATGCCGTTGCACCAGTTTTTTCCGGCGGCGTCATGCGCACCCCTCGGCTCGAGATAGCGCCCGCGGCGCAGGACCGTTTGGCGCTGACCAGCGCCTTCGTCCATTTTACGTTTGTCACTCATGGCGACACCGGTTTCGATGTGATACGCAGCTTTTTGCGCCAGCGGCAGGGAGAGAGACAAAGGCTGGGTTTATCGCCGCGGCGCCTTGGTCGTGTCGTGCAGGATGTCGGGGCCATGGCTTATTGGCGCGTCGTTCATCGACAACTATGGATTCCTCGCCCAGCCGATCTGCTGTTGCAGGTTGACATCGAACAAGTCCCGAACTGGAACAGTCGACTCAGTCTGGCCGACGACCTCGATCGCCTGGGCCGGAAACGACTCGTGATCGACTGGCAGATTACGCCGGAAGACATTCGGGTCATCCGGACGGTTGCACAGCGAACCGTGCAGGCTTGGGATGGCTCTCGACTGCGGAACCTGGCTCGGCTGGAGATGACCATGCCGTTGCGGTTCGACGACTTCGAAACCCAATACGACGTGTATCATCCGACTGGTTCGTTGCGCATGGGCAGCCAACCCGCCAACTCGGTGACCGATGCGAATCTGCGAGTCTGGGGACTGGAGAATTGCTATGTGTCCAGTACCGCGGTGTTCCCGTCGGCGGGCAGCGCGAATCCGGGTTTGATGCACCTTGCGCTGACAGCCCGATTGGCTGAGCACCTTGCTTCGCGCATCCGTTGACAAGGGCGATACGTTAGCGTGCGCAGGAAGAAGGTACACGAGGCATACGATTGCTTGGCAGCCGGCCGGTAAAGGGCTGCAACACCGGGGGCGCTGGTGTTTTAACAGGCACGTAGGGGAGAGCCGACTGGAAAGTCGCCGCTCTCATTATGTTGACGCAGTCTGGGATGCTTGGGTCTTATAAGCTCAGCGTACATCGATTAGACCGATGTTGACCGAATCTGCCCAATTTGTTGTTCCATGGGGGCTCCGCAGAAATTCCTGCCAACCTTTTTACCCGAATCATTCAATCACCAAGTGACCTGGGTGCGAATTTCAAGGTGCCGTTTTTTCGCGTCCATTTCTCTGATCCTGCGGTACGATTTCGAAAAATCGTGCAGCGTAAATGTCTCCTGAGGATGCATGATTGACACATCGATGATTGACACCTGCGCACAACTGTCCGTCACGGTCCTGCTCGCGGCGAAGAATGAAGCCGTGAACCTACCGCGTTGCTTGGCGGCGCTGCGCCCGGTCCAGCGTGTGGTGGTGCTGGACTCTCACAGCACTGATACCACTGCTGAAATCGCGCGTGCACATGGCGCGGAGGTGGTGCAATTCGACTATCGAGGTGGGTATCCAAAGAAGCGCCAGTGGGCGCTCGATACACTCGTGATCGAAACACCTTGGGTGTTGCTGCTGGACGCGGACGAGGTGGTGCCGAATGCCCTTTGGCGAGAGATCGAGCAATCCCTTGGGCAGGTGGATGGCGCCGATGCCTATATGATCACCAAGGGTTTTCACTTTCTGGGTAAGCGATTTCGATTTGGCGGGATCTCGCACCCGGCAATCCTGTTGTTTCGCACCGGCAAGGGACGCTTCGAGCGGTTATTCGATGATACGCCGGACAGTCTAGATATGGAGATTCACGAGCGGTTGGTGGTGGATGGCCGTGTCGGCGTGCTGAAGACTCCGCTGATTCATGAGGACTTCAAGGGGCTGGAAGCCTATATCGCGCGTCATAACAAGTACTCGACCTGGGAGGCGCGGGTGCGCTATAGGTACCTAACCACCGGGCGTTATGGTGAAGAGACCATCAGGCCGCGCCTGTTCGGTAATTCGCAGGAACGCCGCAGGGCGATTAAAGGATTGATTATTCGCCTTCCGTTCGAGTCCTATGTGTGGTTCTTCTATCATTACATTGCGCGGTTAGGGTTTTTGGAGGGGCGTGCCGGTTTGATCGCCTGTCGTATTCGCTGGAATTATATTGCGGATACACGGGCAAAGGTGTATGAATTAAGCTGTCGGGCCAGGAGCTGCACGTCTCATAATTCGCAAGGGGTGTAACCCGCCCTGCGCGCCCTGGAGAAAGTTTCACGATCAAACTTTCTCCCTAGAACCACGCAACAGGAGAACGATGAAACACGCGAAAAAGGACTCTAGTTTGACCTTTTATCCCGTTCATTTTCGCGTTTTTCCTCATGCTACCTTGCCAACAGCGATGTTCATATTGCTCGGGGGCTGCCTGCGTAGAATGTGAAGCTATTCACCCAGAATGAAGTTCGATTCACCGCAGAGACGCAGAGAAGAGGGATGCATTCGCCCTAGGAGGCTGTCCGAGAATTAAAATAAGACACAAGATATAGAGTGCACAACTCGCTTGTAGGCGCTATATGTTGTGCGTGCTCTGAGTTCTCGGACAGCCTCCTAGCCCCTCTGCGCACTCTGCGTCTCTGCGGTGAATCCTCACATTTTTTGAAGGCAGCGCCCAGTAAAGATACACCCATTAAACATCAGGTTTCTTACCCTCTGATGTCATGTCGTTTCGATCCCGCTCCTGATCCTAATCAAGTAGCGCTGGGCGGGTTGCACCCATTCGCAAGTTTAGAAACTCGAACAATGAATCCCCTCTTAGGCGATTTCTGTCGAGAAACCTACCACCTGGCTTGTCTTCTCGTCCGGCATCGACGTTGCCGCTTCGCGAAGACGAACCAGAATTCGGCGCCAGTTGGTCTGTTTCTCTCCGGCAATCGCCTCTACATAGTCACTGTAACTTTCACGGGCGAGCATCTCACAGCCGGCTCCGGTCCGGTAAAACGGGTTTCCACATTTCCATCCATGCCCGGAATACAATTGCTTTGAACAATAGGTTTGTTCGGAAAACGGTACGGTTTGCATGGGCGCGCCACATTGCTTCAATACTACCAATAGTAAACCACTCGCCGCTCTCTTCGAGGTTTACAGAGGTGAACCAGTCAATCCCGTCTTTCCAGGCACCAACCAACAATTCCCGATTCAGGCTGGAAAGCCCGCGACCTGGAGCCTCTAGGATTTCCCGAGGCAATTCGGCGGCAAATGAATCTCGCAATGCCTGTTTCCTGGTACCGCGTTCTGCCATTGGAACAGCTTTCACCGACTCGATGAAAGCAGGTGCGGTGAGGGGCGCAAACCCAAGAGTTCCCATTGCATCAAGTATTCTCCAAGTCTTTGCGTATACACCTTCTGGTGCCCACCAAAAAAACCAAGAGCGAGCATATTCCGATTCGTCATCCAATGGCGCCATACGCGCAAATTGTGAAATATCTTGGCCGATCATTTTTTTGCAAAAGTAATCGGAGAGGTCCGGATGCCACACCAAATCCGAATCGGCCTCTGTGATCGTGCTTTTCATAGCAAGGAACTCACCAGCCGTTCTCCAATTTGCCCATTCTTTCCAGTAGAAGGCTTTTCGGCCAAGATCAGATCTTATCGCCAATGCTTGATAAGCCGCTTGGCGAGAACGCTTGGGGAGCCTCTTCCAACCACTTTCAAGCAGGCGGCCAAGACCGCGTAGTGGCGGATTATCAGGTGGTGGCGGCTGGCCGAAGGCCTCTCCGCCTCCATCACCGGTAAATAGTGGGATATCTGGGGGCAAACCCTCGAGCAAAGCCATCATGGAAGTGACCGACGAGTGACCGTAAGGCTGCCCCCAAAGCCTGGATATATGACGAGCAGCGTCAATTAAATCCATATCTTGAGCCGTAACCACATGCAATGGAACGCGGAAATGCGATGCTGTGCGCGCTGCAAGCACAGATTCATCGGAGTCGCCCTCACTCTTGAACGTGATGGCCACCTGCGGTTTTTGCCCTAATACATTGCAAGCAGCAAATACAACCGATGAATCAACTCCGGCGCTCAGAAGATTGGCAGGCGCCTGCGCTTGTTCTGCTAAACACCTCTCCGTAACATTCAAAATCCGTGTTCGTAATGTCTTCGATAAAGAACCATGGATTGGACCAATCTGATGCGAATAGCTTCCAGGGATGTATGTTTGTACATACGTCGCTGTCTCCGGCGATGTTAGGCGCAATTCTGCCCTATGACCATTAGGAACAGCGCGAATGTCGCGCCAGATCGTCCTTGGTGCAAAGCAGTAATCGGCGAACCAGGTTTGGTTCAGAGCAATGCAATCGATGACGCGCGAGACACATCCAAACTGCAACAGCACCGGAACGCTGTCGCTGAGCAGACAATAGCCATTGCCCAGCACATAGAAAGCAGCTGCCAATCCGGCAAAATCCCGCTCGATTGTCAAGCGTCCAGACTCGCTTTCAAACCCGACCTTTACCCATAGACCCGAAGGCACCCCGGTGGCGTCCTGGATTGGTCTGCCAACAATCAATGAACATCCATCTTCAGCGAGTTCGGTGTTGCCTTGATGCAAAGCCAGGACGGGATGCGATGCCCATTGAACGTTATACAAACCGACCCGAAAACTTCCCGCCGACTCGAGTGAATAATCTGAACTGATGCGTTTAAGAGCGGGCAGCAACCCCGAGCCCCTCTCGGCATGTGATAATACGAGTATGTACATTAATTATGCCTTAGATAAATGAAAAATTCCGCCCCGGCGCGCATTGCATAGCCCAATAATAAAGTTGCTGCCAATCCTAGTCCAAGAAAGCTGGGTATCAACCAAAAAATGCCTAACACGACGCATGCAACCATCATCAGATTCGACAAAACTAGAGTCCAAGCATAACCGCGTGCGATGGCTGTATTGTGGAATACGACGTGGGCCATATCGAAGATAGGGATTAAGGCAACAACAGCGAGGATTGGCCAATAGGAGGAAAACTCGTCGCCGTAAAACGACATCAGTTGCGGCGCAAGAAAAATAGTGGGAAGTGCCAGCATCAAGGCTATCCCAATGACGGTCAGCAATGCGCCTCTTTGCAACGCCGCCATATGCGTTGGACGTTCAGTCAACAGTGAGGACAGCACCGGAAGATAGGCGGCAAGTAACTGCGTGGGCAAGAAAGCGAGGAGCGTTCGCCACTGATTGGCCGCTTGATAGGCTCCCATTTCCTCAAAGCCGCCCGGCTGTCGCACCAGAACCGCGTGAGAAACCCATAGCGACAGCATAAATGTGATACCGCTAAATGTCGCAGGAACCGCAAAATCGCGGATAATGATCCATTGAGCAAAGACAGGCTTGGCAAATACAGGTATGTTGCGGTTTTGGAGCAGGGTTGTGGCTGATACACTGTAGATGAAAGTCCGAAGTAAAGTCGTTAGCGCCAGCCCCAATACTGCACCGGATACGCCATATAAGTAGGCTGAACCAAGAACCAACCCTATGCCGATGACAGCGAGTATGAATTCAAGAATCGCTATGGTACGAAAACGCTCCAGGCCCGTGAGTATTCCAGCGTGAATTGATGCAATACTATTGCAAAGCACAATGATCCCGACCAGCGCTAAGGTGCCGGTAAGCTGGGGAGCCTCGATTAGAGCAGTCACCGTTTCAGCCCCGAAAGCCAGCAAAACAAAAGCGAGCACTCCCATGCTCAGCGCGGCAAGCCGCAGCAATGACAGGAGGCTTGCGAGGCGCTCGGGATCGGCAGCATGCCATTGAGCGACGTGCTTGGACGTTGTCGCGCCCAGACCAAAAGAGGCGAAAACACTGACCGTCGCAATTGTGCTCAGCAGCAAACCCCATTCACCGAATTCGGAGATTCCCATCATTCGCGCAAGCACGATGGCTTGCATCAGCGCGAGAAACTTGACTGCCACTGAATTGACCAGTGACCAGAAAGAGCCTCGTGCCAATCGCTTGAGCACATCGGAACCGGCTAAACGGTAATAGAGTGCAGTTGGGAGGAATCTGGCAGCGATGGTGCTCCATGTCATGAGCAGCTAGCCTGTTGCCAAGCGATTTCAGATAGGCACCCGATATTTCTACGTTCCGGGACGAACTGTCGTATCAGGCCGCGCATCCTTTATCCATGCCCACCAAGCACCCGCTCCAAGGCGGCCACGATGCGCTCCGCCGCGCGTCCATCCCAAAGCTCCGGCACCGCACCTTTCTGCCAGTCGCCGCGGAACAAGCGTTCCAGCGCCGGCCCCAATGTGGTCGGATCGGTACCGACCAACAGATTGGTGCCCATGCTCACCGTCTCCGGCCGCTCCGTGGTATCGCGCAAGGTCATGCAGGGCACATGCATCACCGTCGCCTCTTCCGTAATGCCGCCGGAATCGGTAATCACCGCCTTGGCATGTTTCACCAGATAGTTAAACTCCAGATACGGCTGTGGTTCCACCAAATGCAGACTTTGTGGCAGTTCGCCCACCTGCCGCAATGTCTTCGCGGTGCGCGGATGCACCGGAAAGATCACTGGCAATCCGCGCGTCCCGGATGCAATCGACCGTAGTAGGCGGGCCAACGCGGCGACTTCGTCCACATTCGCCGGTCGATGCAGGGTGACCACGAAATAATCGCCCGGGCGCAATCCCAGTTCGTGCCAGAATCCAGGCGGCTGCAAGCGCTCCAGATTGGCGAGCAGAGTATCGATCATGGTGTTGCCGACAAAGATGATCCGCTCCTCGGCCACGCCCGCTTGACGCAGATTGGCATTGGCAAACGCACTCGTCGTGAAGAACCAGTTGGTGATAGCATCCGTCACCATGCGATTAATCTCCTCGGGCATGGACCAATCGCCGGAACGGATACCAGCCTCCACATGCGCCACCGGAATACACAGCTTCTGCGCGGCAATGGCACAGGCCATGGTTGACGTCACATCGCCCACCACCAAACAAAGGGCGGCGGGCGCTTCCAGCAACAGCGCTTCGTAGCGCGTTAAGATTGCCGCTGTCTGCTCAGCCTGCGTCCCTGAGCCTACCTCGAGATTCACATCTGGAGCCGGAATACCCAATTGGATAAAAAAATCGCCCGACAAGCGGGCGTCGTAATGTTGGCCGGTATGCACCAGCCGGTAACGCAGCGGACCGCCATCCGCTTGTCTCGACTGCAATGCCCGAATGATGGGCGCGATCTTCATGAAATTCGGCCTTGCGCCGGCGATGATGTCAATCAGCATGGATTTTTCGGATCAACCATCCGTAGGTGTTGTGACCTTGTCATCGGCAAGATAATGCCGAAACGGTTTGGTCAATGGCAGGATTGACCTCAGCAGCAGGGAATAGACAACAAGCGAGACCACGAACAGATAGCTGAGCGCTGTCTCCGGCAGTTGATGATTCAAAGCATTGCCAAGCCCCACAAAAGCATAAGCGGCGGTCATCAGCACCATCAGTAACACGGTTGCGTCAACGCTGAAGCCGGCATGGCGCAGCAGATGATGGGCATGATCATGGCTGGCATGAAACATCGAGAGCCGTTGCCGGCGTCGACGCCACATGGTCGTCAGCGTGTCGGTCACTGGAAAACCTGCTATCCAGAGCGCATGAATGGGCGCGATGGTTTGCGACGCATCATTCGGCAATGCGATGACGAACCAGGCGATACAGTAACCGAGGAAATAGCTGCCGGCATCCCCCATGAAGACAGAGGCTTTTCTGCGCCAGGGAAAGCGGTAATTCAATAACAAAAATCCGAGCACGGAGGCAGCCAGGATCAGGGCTGGAAACATCAGCGCAGAGCCGGTCATTATTGCGAATGTGGCAACGCTGCTGAGAATGATCAGGCTGATACCACCTGCAAGACCATCAAGTCCGTCGATCATATTCACGGCGTTGATCATGCCAACCACCGCGAAGACACTGAACGGAACCGCCAAGAGCCCTAAATCGATGGTGCCAAAACCCAGCAGATTGCCCAGGCTTTCGATGCGAACATCGGCCCCGATGACTAGGAACAATGATGCCAGGCCTTGCACGAGCAGTCGCACACGGTAGTCGGTGTCACGCAGATCGTCGACCAATCCGAGCGCTAATAGGAGTCCGGCCCCAGCCATAATCAGCCAAAATCAGCCAAAATCCATCACCGACTCCGGCCACCCCGGCGCCAACGCAAAAGGCACTGATCATTGCAATGCCTCCAGCCATCGGTGTCGGCAAGCTATGGGTCTTTCTGGCGCTCGGCAGATCCACTAAACCGACACGATGACATATCGGTACTAGAAGGACGCAAAGCAGGGGCGTGAGTACGAAAGCAATTGTCATGCCCAACAATAATGTGGAATACGTCGTCATGGTTTTGCGCCAATGCCTGCAATCGTAAAGCGGGCTATTATTTTATTGAAGGATGTGCAAGGCTGCGGCTGAAATCAGCATGCATCTGTTTCCCCGGTTGTTGTGTCGCCCTGGGGTACTCATGAAGACTTCCTCTTCGAAGTGGATGATTGCCCCTGGGCTGGTAACGACCTGTCGGCTGCATGGGTGCAGGCTGGCTGATAGCAGCGACCACAAGCATTCAGCGACCATAGGGCGCACGAGCTCATGGTGTCACAGGGGTTGGAGCATTGTCGCTACCATAGCCACTCAATTCCACATAACCAACGCCACCGTGAGAACCGCTAATACGGACCGGGCCTTCCCAGTAGACCATATATGTCGTGGTGCGAGCATCGAACTCGTTATCCTGCATCAATGGCACGACGGAAAGATCGACGCCAAATTTCGGTAGCGCAACACGCCAAGCCATTGGATAACGCCGACTAGTCTTCGGGCTGCGCCAGTGGTCTACTGCATCAAGGGTGAAGTCGTCGGCGTCGAGCACACTAAGATCCCCATCCGCAGCGACGGTTCCAGAGGTCAGTACGGCACGTCCATCGCGCGGATCGAACAGTCGATACAGCATGATATCCTGACCATCGTCGAGTTGCAGTGCAAACCAGTCCCAACCCAGGTCGAAAATCTCAAAATCGCCCCATTGATGGTCGAACCAGGCGATTCCGGACACCTGCCGCTGCTCACCATCGAGGTTCAGCGTTCCCTGGACATCCATCCGCGGCCTGGTGTAATAATAGCTGGCACCGGTGCTTTCGAAATCCAGAATTCCGGTTCCCCCCTGCATCACCGGGGCTACGGCTTGAATCAGCTGCAAGTCGAATCGGCTGGCGTCGACATCGAACCGGAGCCGATCGATACCATCCCCTCCGGATAAAGACCATCCGCCAAACACAAAATCAAAATGATCGACTGTTCCTGATGAGGGATTACCCGGAGTACGCCGCTGACTGATCGCATGCCTGAGGTTCTGGTGATCGACCATGGATGCATGCGCCACGCTGTAGGTACCAAGGGCTTGGATCACGAAAACCACATAATGAAAGCTATACTCGTTACCTGCGCCATCGCGTAGATGGCCATTATAGTACCACCACTCGACATAGTTATCGTGCGGGGCATCATCGCGTGGCAGTTCGACTTGTACACCGCTGGACCGACGGACATCATACCAGCCTTCCGCGGCCTGATTGACCGGCATCATTCCAGCCTGCCAGAGGTAGTATAGGGCGCCACCCAGGAACAACAGGACGATGACCGCTGTGATGTGACGAAACCGACGTTTGTTGCGCCATTGCCGGCTGCGACGCAAGGAACCGCGACCAAATATGCCGTCACGACGGGATCTACGGGATGATTGTGGTGACATCAAAAATGCCTCATTGTAGATCAAATGCTGCCAGAATTCCTTAACCGAGAGAACTCCTGCCAATCCAGGGCAATTGACGAAAATGATCTTATTCAATGGTACGCCAGATTGTTGCCGAGTTGGCTGACGCAAAACCGTCCCGACCTAGAAACCGATGACATACTGACGAGGCTCACCCCCGCTTAACCAGAGACGAAGGCTGACTATGAACCACGAGCTCAAGATTCTATTGTTTGCCGGTTTGCTGCCCCTGACCGCCTCCGCCGAGATCAGAACGGAGGTCATCGAATACCAGGACGGCGACACGAGGTTGACGGGTTATCTAGTTTATGACGACAGCGTCGAGAGTAAACGCCCTGGCATTTTGGTCGCGCATGAATGGTGGGGACTCAACGACTACGCCAAACAGCGTGCCGGGATGCTTGCCGAGCTGGGCTATGTGGCATTTGCGCTGGACATGTATGGGGAGAACAGGATCACCAGCCATGCGCCGGATGCCAGGGGGTGGATGCAACAGATCACGAGTAATGTCGACGCGTGGCGCGCCCGGGCGCTTGCCGGGCTGAATGTACTCAAATCCAGCGAGCGAGTCGACGCCGATCGGCTTGCCGCGATTGGCTATTGCTTCGGCGGCGCCACGGTGATGCAAATGGCGTACGCGGGTGCAGATCTTGATGGTGTCGTCAGCTTTCATGGTTCACTGCCGCCAGCCCCAGAAGGCATCGAGATCAAGTCCAAACTCCTTGCTGCACACGGCTATGACGATGGCTTTGTGGCGCGGGAACAGGTCGACGCATTCCAACAGTCACTGGCCGCTGCCAATGCCGACTGGCAGCTGGTGATATACGGCGGAGCGCGCCACAGCTTTACTGACCCTGATGCTGGAGAGTACGGAATCGACATGCTTGAGTACAATGCCGAAGCAGACGCTCGCTCATGGCAACTGATGCAGGACTTTCTGAACGAAGTGTTTGCTGACTAGTGCTCTGCTGCGGAAGTCGCGAGAGCGTTTGTCGTCGTTGTCGTATCGTGGTCGTCATCGATAACCCACGATAAGCGATTACGACAATGATTAAAATAACGACAAACAGCAGAAACGGTAGATGGACATCCGCACCGCAGCACGTAACTGGACTCATGTATCTGGAGCAATGTTCAAGAGGGCGCTGGACGCAGTTCTGGAACAAGATCAGTGCGTTCTGTGCCTGGTTTTGTGCCCAGTCTCATTAAGTTAACTTCTTTGAAGGCAGCACCACCTGCAACTGAGTAGCACATGCCGGAAACCGCATTAGTCTGGTTTCGTCGCGACCTGCGACTGACCGACAACCCTGCCTTGCAGCAAGCAATCGCCCGCTGCGAACATGTATTACCGATTTATATTTGGGCGCCGGACGAGGAAGCCCCATGGCAACCAGGTGGCGCGTCGCGTTGGTGGCTGCATCACAGTGTGACCGCATTATCCGCACAAATCGAGGCGCTCGGCTCGAGACTGATCGTCGCACGCGGCGACAGCCTGGCGGTATTGCAACGACTGATCCAGAAAACTGGTGCCCGACACTGCTGTTGGAATCGGCTGTATGAGCCGGCCATCGTCAAACGCGATACGGCAATCAAGCAGGCTTTACGCTCAGCCGGCATTCATTGCACCAGCTTCAATGCGGCGTTGATGCTAGAACCTTGGCAGGTCAAAACCGGTGCCGACGCTCCCTATCGAGTATTCAGCCCATACTGGCGGCGCTGCCAACCACAACTCGACGATATCGGCAGTCCGGTGCCGGCACCCGCGGCTTTGCCGCCGATCACCGACGAGATCGACTCGCTGCCCATCGACGATCTGAATTTGCTGCCTCGCATCCGCTGGGATCAAGGCCTGGCCCAGACCTGGCAGCCCGGCGAATCTGGTGCGGCACGCCGACTCGAGCGCTTTCTCACCGGTGCTATCGAACACTATGGCGAGGGCCGGGAATATCCAGGTCAGCCCGGCACCTCGGCATTATCGCCGTATCTGCATTGGGGCGAAATCAGCCCGCGTCAGATCCTGAAAGCCATCCAGGAACGCGGTCTTGCGAAGCAATCGGACTCGGAACACTTCATCCGCGAACTCGGCTGGCGCGATTTCAGCTATCAGATGCTGTACCATTTCCCGCACACGCCACTGGAGCCGCTCAACCCTAAGTTCGCTTCCTTCCCATGGCGGCAGGATGCGGACGGCACATTGTTGCGCTGCTGGCAGCAAGGCCAAACCGGCATCCCGATCGTCGACGCGGGCATGCGCGAATTGTGGAGCACAGGCTGGATGCACAATCGTGTGCGCATGATCGTCGCATCGTTCCTGACCAAAAATCTGCGCCTGCCCTGGCAGCAAGGCGCACGCTGGTTTTGGGACACACTGACAGATGCCGACCTGGCCAGCAATACCCAGGGCTGGCAATGGAGCGCCGGCAGCGGGGCCGATGCGGCACCTTACTTTCGCATCTTCAACCCCGTGCGCCAGGGCGAGCGCTTCGATCCCGAGGGCATCTATGTGCGCCGCTGGTGCCCGGAATTAGCCAGCTTGCCGGATAAGCTCATCCATCAACCCTGGCAGGCTTCGCCCACGCAATTACAACAGGCCCAGCTTGTGCTCGAGAATGATTATCCGGTACCCGTGGTTGATCTGAGTACATCCCGCGCCGAAGCGCTGGCCGCTTACGAGCAAATCAAACAGAACAATTGAGCGCGGCAAATAAGGGAATGACGCCTGATCGATCCAGGGACTTCAGTTTGGGCGATTGCCGGAAAGAAACATACCAAGCTGATGCCGGATTCTCGTTCGCCTTGGCGATATCGTGGTAGCAGAAAAAGGTAGCAGAAAAAGGAAGCAGAAAAAGGAAGCAGAAAAAGAGCAGAAAAAGGACACCCACTTTTCGCTTTTCGTAGGGAGAGTCAAGCTAAATGGGTGTCCTTTTAAGGCGCTTTTTTTAAGGCGCTTTTAATTCTACTTTGTTACTTTTCCCACTGGCCCAGCAAGCAGAGCAGCTACGCCATTTTGCGACTTTAATTTATTGATTTATATGAAAAGATTAGTCGGCCTTCTTACTCATGCATCCTTGCATCGGGTCAACAATCGACTGCAGGTCATCGCCGCTGACAAGGCGATCGCTCAGGTCGCGACCAGCAAGGCTGCGGTTTCCACCGTACCGCCATATGACCCCATCTGAAACACGCCTCCCACGGCATGCAGAGCGCATCTGCAAGCGCGTACAGGCCGTCCCGCGCATGCCTCGATGTCATTTTCCGGGGCCAGGATAAACAACAGATAAAGCGGTGCCGGCAGTGCCAATGCACTGAGCTTGCCCCATTGATTTTGGCGACCGGGTGTCCCCTGATCAGTACCACCCAGCCGTGCAGTGGCGAGCGCAAAAAATGCTCGAGGTGCATCCTCGCGCGCTGCGCAATCGCTTGCGTAACCGCTTTACTCCCAAAGCTCAACGCCCTGCTTGGCGTACTGGGCGCGTATGCTGGCAAAGCGCTTTCGATGGCGTTTTTGCATCTGCGCAAGAACCTCCTCCTGGGTTACCGCGCGCCTTGGCAGAAACTGTTTCAACAGCTCCTCGATGTCGGAGCAACTCAGCAATGGGTACACATCCGCGGCGCGTAGTCGCTCCTCCAACATGAACAGCATCGCCATGAACACCAAGGCCATGTGATGATGCCAGCCGCTCCACTTGCGCACCTGATAGTCCGCCATACCACATTCGGATTTGCCATCCTGGAAGGCACGCTCCACCCAGTAGCGCTGTGCCTGCATCTGCGCCAAGCGCTTGACTGGCGTCTCCGCCGGAGCATTCGATAGGGTATATCTGATCTCATCGGGGGCATGGATCTCACGGCGCACAAGCAAGTGCCACTCATGCGCCGCGCTCTCCTCGTTATCCCACAACCAGACCCTTTGATGCAGCACCTCCACCTCCAGTTTTCCGCGCGTGCTGTCACGGATCTTGACCCGTTGCCAGGCCTCAGGCGGCTGTTGCGCTTGCCATTCATCAACCCGTATCGCGGCGCTGTTGGCCTCGAGCTTGGTTGCAGGGCGGCCACGTTTGCCTTTCTTCTGCTTGACCGTCGGCTTCGGATCTTCAACAAACATCAATTGATCGCAATGCACATCGGCAACAAACACCTCTCCCATCGCCTCCAGACCACGCAGAAAACCCGGATCGTTGCCGTAAAACCCATCTGCGCCAACCCATGAAAAGCGAACCCCGATCTGGCGTTGATGGGCCACCATCTCCAACGCCAGCGCGATCTTTGTCCGAAACACGCGCTTCGCCTCGGGTACTCCGGCCCGCTCGCAGCGCTGCGCATCCTCACACCAGCTTTGCTGCAGATACAGGCGCGCATCGATCAAGGTCACACGCTGATCGCGACCCAATGCGGCCATGACTCCGACTTGGCAATTCTCCACCTTCCCACCGCGCCCAAACCACTGTCGGCCAACCCCCACCGAGTGCTTGCCAGACTTCTCGAAGCCAGTTTCATCAAGCAATAGGCAACTCTCCGGATGCCCACCCAGCCATCGATCCGCCTCCAACGCCACCTGGTCCATGACCGCTTGATGATCCCACGGAGAATCCGTGAGCATCTGCTGAAGCTGCTGTTCGTCAGAATCCGGAACCCGTTCCTCCATGCGTTCCATATTCTTCTTGTCCGGATCGGCTTGCATCAGACCCCGCAAAGAGTCCCCAACCGGCTTGAGCACACTGCGGGTTGTGTTCTGAAAATGCCCTTTGAAGCGCAAACTGAAACGGGTAAAGCGCTCGGCAATGTTATCAAGCGGATTGGTAGAGGTGTCGGTAGAAAAAAATTTGATTATTCATGAATAAATTTTCCTTATAGTTGAGCATTGAGTCAGATAGTATACTAATATCAGAAAGTTATAGCCAGGACCAATCTAACAAAGTAGAATTATTCATGAATAAATTTTCCTTATAGTTGAGCATTGAGTCAGATAGTATACTAATATCAAAAAGTTATAGCCAGGACCAATCTAACAAAGTAGAACCAAAATCTTACGGAAAAGCCCCACGCACCCGCTCGTCACTTGGTCGGAATTATGAACAAGGCCGAATGTAACTTCTCATTCTCCCCCGGCAAAATTCTGTTGCTATCTGGAGAAATGCAGATAGACTCAGCGCCATGAGCAAGCCGACGATCAAGCTGCCGGAGATACCCGAAGCGGAGCAGACACCGCTGGTGCAGGCATTGCTGCGGCTGATTGTGGAGCAACAGGAGCGGATCGAGGAGTTGGAAGCCGAGGTCAAGCGGCTAAAGAAGCTCGAGGGCAAGCCCAAACTGAAGCCGAGCCGGATGGATGCGGGGACCGACAAGGCCGGGGAAGGCGGCACGGAAAAGAAGCCCAAACCCGGGCCGAAACGCGCAAAAACCGGGGAATTGGAGGTCCACGAAGAGCAGAAAATCGTCCCGGAAGGGCTGCCGGTGGATGCGCGCGAGAAGGGTTGGCGTTTCAAGGGCTACGACGACTTCGTGGTGCAGGAGCTGACAATCGAAGCGCACACCATCCGCTACCGCCTGGAGACCTGGATCGGGCCGGACGGTCAGACACTGAAAGGGCGGTTGCCGATCTCGGTGCAGGGTCATGACGGGGCGCAACTGAAAAGCTACGTCCTCTACCAGTACCACCACCAGCGCGTGACCCAGCCCTTGCTGCTGGAGCACTTGCACGACCTGGGCATCGAGATATCGGCGGGTCAACTGAACCATCTGCTCACGCAGAAGCACGAGGACTTCCACGCCGAGAAGGATGGGTTGTTGGAGGCGGGATTGCAGGTGTCGAATCATATTCAGGTGGACGACACCGGGGCGCGGCACGACGGCAAGAACGGCTACTGCACCTTCATCGGCAATGAGTTGTTCGCCTGGTTCGAGAGCACGCAGAGTAAGAGCCGGGTCAACTTTCTGGAATTGCTGCGCGCCGGGCGCACCGATGACGTGCTCAACGCCGGGGCGCTGGAGTACATGGCCCGGCACAAGCTGCCGCAGAAGACACTCCATCTGCTCGAAGAAGGCAAAAGCTTTGCGAACAAGGAAGAGTGGGACAGGTCTCTCGCCGCGGTTGGCATCACGGGCCCGAAACACATCCGGATCGCGACCGAAGGGGCGCTGACGGGCAGCCTGCTGGCACAGGGTTTTCCGACGACAATGGGAGTTGTTAGCGATGACGCGGGACAATTCAACGTCTTCCGTCATGCGCTGTGCTGGATGCACGCCGAGCGCAACATCAACAAGCTCGTGCCGCTCAATCCAACCCACGCCAAGCACATCGATTGGGTGCGTTGCCAGATTTGGGATCTGTATGCCGACCTGAAAGCGTACAAGATCGAGGAAGCTTTCCAAACGCCGCAATTCCGCGAAGAAATCCGCAGCCGGTTCGACGAACTGTGCCGGACCCGCACGAATTACGAGACGCTCAACGGGCACCTCAAACGTTTGGCGCGCAACAAAGAAGAGTTGCTTGGAGTGCTCGACGACCCCGACCTGCCGTTACACAACAACCTCAGCGAAAGCGATATCCGCGAATATGTCAGTCGACGCAAAACCAGCGATTCGACCCGCAGCGAAGACGGGCGACGCTGTCGGGATACCTTCACCAGCCTGAAGAAAACCTGCCGCAAACTGGGCATCTCGTTCTGGCACTACCTGCACGACAGGCTGGCGCGGGTGAACGCTATTCCGCCTTTGGCCGAGGTCGTTCGTGCGGCGGCTGCCGGAGGAAAGTGAGAAGTTACGGCCGAATCGCCTATCCGCCACACAGAATCATGCAAACCATCATCAAATATTTCTGGAAGCTGCTTTGGTTCGCCAAGAACCGCATTTACCAGAAAATTTTGTGGCTATTTTATAAAGCAAGCCAGGGCGGCTTTTTCAAAAAAGTAGGTGCCGGAGTTATTTTCTTCGGAAATCCCACTTTTGGTTCGGTTGAAGGAAATATTTCCGTGGGTGACAAAAGTTTGATCGGAAGAAAGATTTTCTTATCCTGCAGCAAGGACGGGGAAATCACAATCGGCGATCACTGCTCCATCAATACCGGCTGCCACCTCGTAGCGATCAAAGGCATCCGTATTGATCGTGGTACCCTGATCGGGGAATATGTTTCTATCAGAGATCAAAACCACGGCTTTGAAGACCCCAATATGCTAGTTTTAGAACAGGGTTTTAGTGCAAATCCCATTGTCATTGAAGAGGATTGCTGGATTGGCAGGAGTGTCTTTATAAGAGCTGGCGTCACACTCGGCAAAGGCTGTGTGGTAGGTGCGAATAGTGTTGTCACCAAATCCTTTGAACCATATTCTGTTATTGCCGGCATCCCGGCGCATTTGATCCGACATCGGGGGGATAAATTGGAACACTGATCTCTACTTGAGACCTACATTCCATACCGTCTCTTTAGGATTTCACTCAATGAAGATTTGCAATTCAATACCTTCGCCAAATGGCCCGATCTCATGCGGCTCTCCCGGATCTCCTAGGACTGTTGTATCATGTAGATCAACAACTTGAGAACCGCCTGTCGCTGAAACCCCATCTGGGCTCTTTAGGATTTCATTCAATGAAGATTCGCAATATATATCAGTGAGTTGCGTGCATCTCTAGGCAGTGGTATCAGTCCAAAACGCGGCTGAGTTTCGAATTCATAACTTATTGATTTTTCAAGAAAAGCGAATATCCTTCCGGCTCTCCCGGATTTCATGGGAACCAATAAAAATTTGAAAAACAACTACTTAGTCTCATTTTTTCGTACACATTAAGATTAAAATGTGGTTGAGCACAAAGTCTGTAACTCATTGATTTATAATGTATCGACCCCGAACCGGTCATATCCGTTGAGATCCAGGAATACCCTTTGATAGAGGTGCCCGAGGTTGGTGATGCCATAGCAGCGGCGTTTGATGACTTTGATCTTATTATTTAACCCCTCGACAAAGCCGCTGGTGTGTCGACCAATAAAATAATTCGTCACTTCCTCAAAGTGAGTATTCAGTGTCCCGAGGAAGCTATCAAAGCAACTGAGCTTGCGGTTGGTGACACGTTCCATCCAGCCACGCAGTTTGCGCTTACCCTGACCTTTTGATAGGCGGCTTTCATAGATGGCAGTGAGTGATTCGCAAGCCTCATAGGCTTCTTGTAATTTTGGTGAATAGCGAAAGAGCCGATTCAGCATGCGTCGCTCATCTGCATTCAGATCGGCGCGACGCTGACGCAGCAGCCAATGCACGTTCTTGAACGACTTGCGCTCTTCTTTGGAGAGTATATGACACAGCCGTTTCCATTCGCTTTTGCGCAGGTTTTCCAGTCCATTTCGGTACAACTTAGCAACATGGAACCGATCCGCGCAAATGTGTACGCGCTTGCCGAACACGGCTTTAGCGGCACCGATGAAGCCTTGATAAAGATCCGAGCACACACTCTGGACGGTGCGTCGCAAGCGCTTGGGAATGCTGAGAAAAAACTCCTGTACGCTGGCCTTGGTGCGGTCGCCGAGCAGACCGATGACATGCAATGTCTCGTTAATGTAAGCGCTGATCACGACGACAAAATCACGATGACCCTTTTTCAACGCAATCTCATCAATGCCAATGACCTCCAAGCGTTCAATTGCATTCCAATCGACATCGCACGCCATGTTTCGATCCAAAATACCCTGCAGTGCGTCGACACCAATGGCATGCTTGCGACTGACATCCTCGAGCGTACTGTTGATCAACTCCAGCAGCATCTGCTGTTCGAATGCTTTTGTCACTCGGGAGCGCCGCGTGTACCATGACAGCGTTTGGCTCGTTGTCGGACGCCCTTCGCAGAAGTGGCATTGATAACGCTTCGGCCTCAAAATAAGAACAACTGTATACGCGAATAATGGCAAATGGCGTAACTCTATCTCTTGACCATGGCCATACTCATGATCGATTGGCCGACCACAGCGATGACAGTTCGTACCCTCCAGTGTGCTATGCACATAGACTTTAAGGCCTTGTTCATAATTCCGGCCACCGCTGTCAAGCCGCGGCCGGCGTTAGGTAGGCCGGTTTCGGCGGGCGCGTTCGGCGTCGTCGCGGACGCGGCGGCAAAGGCACGCGGAGTAGGAGTCGCTCGAACAGGGCGGGGTGCGCTCGCCCAAAGAAACGCTCGGCGGCCGTCGTGCCGTCGGCGCGGCAGATGTGGAAGTTGTGCACGGCCGTGAGCGCGGCGAGCTTGCGGTCACTCAGACGATGACGGCCGTGATGATGCAACGACAGTTGGCCGTTGCGTCCTTCCACACAGGAACTGCTGCGTTGGAACACATCGGCGCAGGCGCCGGCAACCTGTTCGACCTGTGCACGCGTCTCGGGCGCCAGACTTTGCAGCGGATGATCGGGTTGACGCAGCGCGTCGAGCAATGCGTTACTCGATGCGTGCACGCGTTGTCGGGTCTCGGCCGTCGTGCTGCGTGCAGCGACGCGCTCGAGGTACAGGGCGGGGATGAGCTGCTCGAGGACCGCCGCTTCCTGTTCCGTGGGAAGTTCAAGGGCCTCGACCCTGGCAGTCACGGTGGCGAAGAAGAACGCGATGGTGGCCAGCCATTGCACGGTCAGGCGTTCGGCTTTGGCCAGGCGTTCGCAGGCGCGCTTGGGTAGATCAGCCGCTTCGGCCAGCGCCTTCAAGCGCGACCAGACGGCCTGGAAGCGTTCAGCTACGCGCTCTACCGGCTGCGTCTGTCCCTGCTGCAAATCATAGGGGTGATAGAGCACACCGAGTTCACGGATTAGCTCGCGCGCCTCGCTCTGGCGCGCTTGCGCCTGGGCGAGCTCGGCTTCAGCTGCGACCAGTACATTCAGGGCCGCGTCAATGCGCGCCTTGAAGTCCGGCGGACGCCCGAGTGGGCGTGGCACGCGCGCTTCGAACTTCCAGCGCCGCCGTCCAGGTCGCCGCAGAGCGATCCGCGGCGTACCCCTCCAGCAGAATGAAGTTCGACACCGGCTCGATGGCCACCAAGCAGGCCCCCGGATGGAACGTTTCGTCCTCGCACACCGTCACTTGCCGAGGCGCCATGCCCTCGCCAAGTGTCGTGCGCTGCGCCTCAGCCTCCGTGACCAAGGCCGCTTCCAGGGCCGCATTGAGCTTGTGTTGCGCGCCGTCGCTCACCCCGACAAAGGCTGAAAGCCCACTCAGCTCTAGAAATTCACTCTCCAGCCGGGTGCCGCCCGCCGCCCGCAACGTGATACTGAAGTGCGCCGCTATCACCATCCGGTGCAACCACGACATCCCCTCCGGGGTGCGTACGAACGCCACCAGACCGGCTGGCGCATCCCCAAGCGGTTGCTCATGGCACCACTCCAGCAGGGTGCTGCGCGCCACGCCCAAAGCGGCAGCCACCTCGCGTTGCGTCTCGCCGGCTGCCAACCGTGACTCGGCAGCAGCGATGTGTTCGGCTTGCTCCAAGCGCGTGCGTCGCGTCACGACCCGATTCCTCGCCCGGGTAGCGCAGCGCCGATGTATGGTCTATAGTCAAGCCTGGCAGAACCTTCGTACATTTTTCCGAATCCTCGGTGAATTTGCACCTCCAAGGGTACGAGATTATGAGGGTTCTGCCAAATACCTTCACACCGATTACCAAGCTTTAGGCTCGGACTTGGCCGGAATTACGAGCAAGGCCGGAGCGCTGCGTGTACCATGACAGCGTTTGGCTCGTTGTTGGACGCCCTTCGCAGAAAGGGCATTGATAACGTTTCGGCCTCAAAACAAGAACAACTCTATAATCCCCGAATGGCAAATGGCGTAACTCAAGTTCTCGACCATGGCCATACTCATGATCGATTGGCCGACCACAGCGATGACAGTTCGTACCCTCCAGGGTGCTATGCACATAGACTTTAAGTGTCTTGCGCTCGCCGAGCACCACGCGATCAACGGCGATATCAGGAAGATTTAAAAGTGTCTGAAGGGTCTCTTTATCAAATGTCATTATCAACAACGTCCAGATGGGGTTTCAGTGACAGGCGGTTCTCAAGTTGTTGATTTACATGATACAACAGTCCCACGAGATCCGGAAGAGCCTTAAAAAGGAAGCGGATTAACAAGGACACCCATCTTCGGATTAAAAAGGGATTAAACAATACCTTCGCCAAATGACCCGATCTCATGCTGCACTAAGTTCTTGATTAATCCGCCCCAGATTTGCAGCCTGCTCAAGGGCTTGGTCAATAATATTTGCTTCGGGCATTTCCGGAAGCATTTTTAACACCTCCAGGACGTATTTCCGGCCGCGGAAGTGGGCTTTGAGGTCATTGACGCTAAAGCTCGGACAGTGCTCGCGCACCGGTCGCATCAGGATCTGGGACAGGTTGATCATCAGCATCGCCAGGTTGGCACTGTTGTAGACCGGCGTTGGCTTGATCACCATGAAGTCTTCCAAGCCCCAGTACTGTTTGGCGTCTCGGAAGTTGAACTCGATTTGGAAGCGCAAGCGATAGTAATCGATGAGCGCTTCGTAGCCTAACTCAAGATCACTACTGAAAAGGATGACATGGGCCTGGGCACCGGTGCGTTGGTTGGTCTTGACGAGGATCACGACATTGAGCCGGTCGGGGAATTTTTTGTGCCAAACGGGCAGTTGGTAGATGGCCGTATGAACGTGTCCTTCCACGGAAGTGGCTTTGAGAAAGCACGGCGGCAAGTGTTGATAATCGAGCTTGCTGCCGTACTTGCGCCGCGGGCCGCGCCCGGCGTAGGGGCCGTCATAGGGCAGATACAGCGCGCTGTTGTGGCGCAATTTGCTGATCAACTCCAAGCCCGTGCGACGGACCATTTGCAGCGCTTGATGATGGCCGAAGGCCCCGTCGAAGACGAAATAACGCACCGTCAGCGTCTGGCACACCAGTGCCAGCACCTGGCGCAGAAGGTCTTGAACGAACTGCAAATAGGGCGACAGACTCACCTCCCGGCGATTGCCATTGCGGCTACCTTTCGGCCGCCCTCGGTCCTTACCCCGACCCGCTTTGGACGCTTTCGGGCAGCTCGCGGCCGTCTCTTTGAGAATCGGCTCCAGGCGCAATGGGTACGAACAGCGCCGTTGCACGCTAATCAACGACAGGCTCAGAAAACACAACCCCGGGATCGTCTTGCCAACCACCGAGGAGAAAAAACGATCCAGACCGTGGGTCTTCTTGCCCGATTTGCTCACCACCACTTCATCGCCCGCCAGCAACCATTGCGTTTCGTCGCCCAGCAGGTGCTGGCGAATCACCAGCCAATGCACTTGGCCCCAACTGAGCGTGGTGTTGAACAACCGCTGCAGCGTCCGATCGCTTCCCCCGCGCTCGGTCCAGCGCGATAGCCCCCGCATCGTTACCCGCCCCGTCATCGCCAACAGCCCTTCCACAACGCAACCCAAACGGCCAAGGCTCGTCTTATCTACGCTCTGGCTTAAGCAGCTCAAGATCAGCATAATGTCGGGCATGGGCGATAGCCTCCTGAGGGAATAGGTCTTCGGATTAGTAACTGGATAACCTATCACCTCGGGCTGTCGCCCACCTAATTTTTGGCGCTAATTTTTGGCGAAGGTATTGATTAAAAAAAGGGATTAAAAAAGACACCCACTTTGATTCCCGGATCCGCTCGCGCGCCTCGCTCTGGCGCGCTTGCACCTGGGCGAACTCGGCTTCGGCTGCGACCAGCGCATTCAGGGCCGCGGCAATGCGCGCCTCGAAGTCCGGCGGACGCCCGAGTGGGCGTGGCACGCGCGCTTCGAACTGCTGCTGCGCGGCGCGCTCCGCTCGGCCTGCCATTGGGCCTGTGCGGCCAGCACTTGGTCCTCGGCCTATCGAACGTCGCGCGCCAATGCCAAGGAGGTGGCTTTCGACACCTCGTGTTGGCCGTGAAAGAGATCCGGAGAATGATGCGCACCGAGATCCGTTTCGGCATGCCGGCGCAGGGCCTTGGCTTCGTCGGCGGTGCTCTGAATCACCTCCACGACGAGGCCCGTGCAGGCCTCTTCCAGCGCCGCCGTCCAGTCGCCGCAGAGCGATCCGCGGGCGTACCCCTCCAGCAGAATGAAGTTCGACACCGGCTCGATGGCCACCAAGCAGACCCCAGGATGGAACGTTTCATCCTCGCACCGTCACTTGCCGAGGCGCCATGCCCTCGCCAAGTGTCGTGCGCGCCTCAGCCTCCGTGACCAAGGCCGCTTCCAGGGCCGCATTGAGCTTGTGTTGCGCGCCGTCGCTCACCCTGACCAAGGCGGAAAGCCCGCTTAGCTCTAGAAATTCACTCACCAGCCGGGTGCCCGCAACCCGATACTGAGTGCGCCGCTATCACCATCCGGTGCAACCACGACATCCCCTCCGGCATGCGTACGAACCCCACCAGATCGGCTGGCGCATCCTCAGGCGGTTTCTCGTGGCACCCCTCCAGCAGGGTGCTGCATGCCACGCCCAGAGCGGCAGCCACCTCGCGTTGCGTCTCGCCGGCTGCCAATCGTGACTCGGCAGCAGCGATGTGTTCGGCTTACTCCAAGCGCGTGCGCCGCGTCACGACCCGATCCCTCGCCCGGGTAGCGCAGCGCCGATGTATGGTCTATAGTCAAGCCTGGCAGAACCTTCGTACATCTTTCCGAATCCTCGGTGAATTTGCACCTCCAAGGGTACGAAATGATGAGGGTTCTGCCAAATACCCGCACACCGATTACCAGACTTTAGGCTCGGACTTGGCCGGAATTACGAGCAAGGCCGATTTTCCCGAAAAGGCACTGAGAGGGGTCGAGGAAACATCGACTCAAACCGGTCTTCGCGTCACTGCTCGCATCCTCGATAAAGTCTACGAGCTGGGGCGTAAATGCTCCAACAGATTTCGCGAAATCAGGGATCAATTCATTTGCATCGACCCGGTTCTCGGGGATTGGAACTATATTGTCGATGCGAATGGAGTAAACGGAAAATATGTATCAATACCTTCGCCAAAAATTAGCGCCAAAAATTAGGTGGGCGACAGCCCGAGGTGATAGGTTATCCAGTTACTAATCCGAAGACCTATTCCCTCAGGAGGCTATCGCCCATGCCCGACATTATGCTGATCTTGAGCTGCTTAAGCCAGAGCGTAGATAAGACGAGCCTTGGCCGTTTGGGTTGCGTTGTGGAAGGGCTGTTGGCGATGACGGGGCGGGTAACGATGCGGGGGCTATCGCGCTGGACCGAGCGCGGGGGAAGCTATCGGACGCTGCAGCGGTTGTTCAACACCACGCTCAGTTGGGGCCAAGTGCATTGGCTGGTGATTCGCCAGCACCTGCTGGGCGACGAAACGCACTGGTTGCTGGCGGGCGATGAAGTGGTGGTGAGCAAATCGGGCAAGAAGACCCACGGTCTGGATCGTTTTTTCTCCTCGGTGGTTGGCAAGACGATCCCGGGGTTGTGTTTTCTGAGCCTGTCGTTGATTAGCGTGCAACGGCGCTGTTCGTACCCATTGCGCCTGGAGCCGATTCTCAAAGAGACGGCCGCGAGCTGCCCGAAAGCGTCCAAAGCGGGTCGGGGTAAGGACCGAGGGCGGCCGAAAGGTAGCCGCAATGGCAATCGCCGGGAGGTGAGTCTGTCGCCCTATTTGCAGTTCGTTCAAGACCTTCTGCGCCAGGTGCTGGCACTGGTGTGCCAGACGCTGACGGTGCGTTATTTCGTCTTCGACGGGGCCTTCGGCCATAATCAAGCGCTGCAAATGGTCCGTCGCACGGGCTTAGAGTTGATCAGCAAATTGCGCCACAACAGCGCGCTGTATCTGCCCTATGACGGCCCCTACGCCGGGCGCGGCCCGCGGCGCAAGTACGGCAGCAAGCTCGATTATCAACACTTGCCGCCGTGCTTTCTCAAAGCCACTTCCGTGGAAGGACAGGTTCATACGGCCATCTACCAACTGCCCGTTTGGCACAAAAAATTCCCCGACCGGCTCAATGTCGTGATCCTCGTCAAGACCAACCAACGCACCGGTGCCCAGGCCCATGTCATCCTTTTCAGTAGTGATCTTGAGTTAGGCTACGAAGCGCTCATCGATTACTATCGCTTGCGCTTCCAAATCGAGTTCAACTTCCGAGACGCCAAACAGTACTGGGGCTTGGAAGACTTCATGGTGATCAAGCCAACGCCGGTCTACAACAGTGCCAACCTGGCGATGCTGATGATCAACCTGTCCCAGATCCTGATGCGACCGGTGCGCGAGCACTGTCCGAGCTTTAGCGTCAATGACCTCAAAGCCCACTTCCGCGGCCGGAAATACGTCCTGGAGGTGTTAAAAATGCTTCCGGAAATGCCCGAAGCAAATATTATTGACCAAGCCCTTGAGCAGGCTGCAAATCTGGGGCGGATTAATCAAGAACTTAGTGCAGCATGAGATCGGGTCATTTGGCGAAGGTATTGATGTATAACTTATTTTTGCACAGTTACTAAGCTCTTCGACGTGACCGGTTTCCTGAACTTCATTGTTTACCGCCTCGGGCGTATTCCAATTGTGGCTAAGTCAACGACTCTGCTAAGGCAGAGGCCATTGTGAAATTGCCTAACATTACTGCAATAGTGCTAACTAAGAACGAGTCACAGCATCTCGCTCGTTGCCTCGCAAGTCTCGACGGTGTTGTATCATCGATCTTGGTTGTGGACAGCTTCTCCACTGATGATACTGTTGATATTGCTCTAAAGTTTGGTGCCACAACACTTTCTCATGAATGGGTCAACTATGCTACTCAGTTCAACTGGGCAGTTAACCAGTTAGACGGCGACACAGAGTGGGTTTTACGAATCGATGCGGACGAGTATGTAACGAGAGAGCTAGCGACCCAGATTATTAAGCTAGCAGGACATGATCTGTCCGGAATCAATGGTTTGGTCGTGCGGCGTCGTATGAGGTTCCAAGGTGTAGATATTAGACATGGTGGCCTTTTCCCAATATCCGTATTGCGTATTTTCAGGTTTGGTGCTGGCGAATGTGAAAATCGATGGATGGACGAGCACATTAAAGTAACTGGCCAAGTTATTAAGCTATCTGGCGAAATTGTTGACGACAACCTGAATACATTGACCTGGTGGACAGATAAACACAACAGATATGCCAGTCGCGAAGCTGTTGATATCCTTAATCTCAAGTATCAGTTCATGCCTCATGATTCGGTTGCAGATCTCCGAAGAGGGGGGCAGGCTGGATACAAAAGGTGGCTGAAGGAAAACGTATATAGTCACATTCCGCCAGGCTTCCGCGCAATGTTGTATTTCGTTTATAGGTATATTTTCCGCGGTGGCTTTTTAGATGGTCGTATCGGAGGGGGGTTTCACATACTTCAAGGTTTTTGGTATCGCTACCTAGTTGATCTCAAAGTATTGGAAGTAGAGCGGTACTGCGAAAAAAAGAACGTAGATATAAAAGTCGCTATCGATGCGGTGCTCGGGATACAGATAGATGGCGACCACCAGTAAACCAGTAAGTATCAATGTATCAATTCATTAACAGTCAAATCATCTTGACTTCATGATTCTTCTAAATAGTCTGCTCCGCACCATTGAAAAAGACGCCATCAAGTGAGAGCATAATAGCCGATTATTCATGTTCAATGGTAATGCACGATGAATGAGTTCCCAGGCTATGACGCAGGGCAAACGCATCTAAAAATATTTAGAAAACAATGTGTTATGATGGCGAAAATTGAAGATCATATGATTTAATAGAGGGTTATTAAAATGGGAATGATCAGACCTATAAATGAAGAGGAAAAAGACACGACAATCGCCGGTCATTTTTCCGATCTGAACGACCCCCGTATCGACAGGACAAAAAGGCATAAGCTGGCTGATATCATAACGATAGCGATTTGTTCGACGTTATGTATGGGAGAGAGCTGGGATGCGATGGAGGAGTTTGGTCAAACCCATGAACAGTGGTTGCGGAAGTTTTTGGAATTGCCCAATGGGATTCCCTCGCATGACACGTTCAATCGTGTATTTGCCCGTATTGACCCCGATCAATTCCGAACCTGTTTCATCTCCTGGGTGAAGTCGATAGAGCCGAAGTTTGATGGGGATATTATACCGATCGATGGGAAAACGGTGCGCAGATCTCATGATAGAGCTAATGGAAATAAGGCAATTCACATGGTGAGTGCGTGGGCTTGTCACTCATCGCTCGTATTGGGTCAACTCAAGACCGAAGAAAAATCAAATGAAATTACAGCGATACCGAAATTGTTGGATTTACTGGAGATCAAAGGCTGTGTAGTCAGTATCGACGCGATGGGATGCCAAAAGAAGATTGCGGAGAAAATTGTTGAAAAACAAGCAGATTGGGTATTTTCATTGAAAGGCAACCAGAGCACTTTTCATCAAGATGTCATCGCTTGGTTCGAATCGGTCGATCTCGACCAATGCTGCCGGGATGCGAGTGTTTTTCTTGAAACGAAAGAGAAAAACCATGGTCGCCTGGAGACGCGTCGGTATTATTATTTCACTGATCATTCCTTAGGGCATTACGCGGAACAATGGAAAGGTTTCCGGGGTATCGGGATGGTAGAGTCGATTCGAGATGATGGAAAAAAAGTGACCACGGACCGGCGCTATTTTATTGCTAGCCTGTCAGGCGATGTTAAACGATTTGCCCAAGCGGTTCGCTCTCATTGGGGAATTGAGAATTCACTGCATTGGGTTTTGGATGTGTCCTTTTCCGAAGATGCCAATCGAACGCGAAAAGGTCATGCACCTGAAAACTATGCCATCCTACGACATATTGCACTCAATATTCTCAGGAAAGATACGACCTCAAAGAAAAGCATTAAATTAAAGCGACTCCGTGCCGGCTGGGATACGGATTATCTTGAGCAGTTACTTGATGTCCTACAAGCGGCCTAAAATGGGAAATTTAGATGCGTTTGCCCTGGGCTATGACGCGACGCACGAGGAGATGATGCGGCTCTGCTTTCGCTCTTTGCCGGAGGATCATCGCCGCCGCTATGCGGCGGTCGAAGCATTGAAGATCGGCTACGGAGGTGTGGCTTACGTGGCAAAGGTGTTAGGGATGAGTCGACGGACGATCTATACCTGCATCCGTGAACTGGAGAAGATGGGCGATGATCGGGATCATCCCCAGCGTTCTAGTGGTGAGGCCAATCGGGTGCGCCGTCGCGGTGGCGGGCGTCGGCCGATGCTCGACGATGACCCGCAGTTAGCCGAGACACTGCATGAGGTGCTAGAAGCCCATAGCGCGGGTAGCCCGACGGATCCTGGTGTACGCTGGATTGACCTGAAGCCCGTGCAACTGGCGCAGGAACTGAGTGGGCAGGGCGTGAGGATCTGTCGCAACACCGCAGCCGTTTGGCTGGATCAGGCCGGCTTTCGCCGCCCTGCCCTACGCAAAGAATTGATCACCGGCGCGGTTGACTCGCAGCAGCGCGACAAACAGTTCCGTCACATTGCGGCACCGCGACGACTGGCGCGCCAGCGTGGCGTGCCAATGTTGAGCATCGATACGAAAAAGAAGGAACTGCTCGGTACCCTGCACCGGCGTGGGCAGTGTGACAGCACAGGCATGCAGGACGTCTACGATTATGATTTCCGCCACCTCGCCGACGGTGTCTTGGTTACGCACGGAGTCTATGACAGCGTACGCAATGTCGGTTTCCTCACGCTCGGCACCTCGCGTGAGACCAGTGCTTTTGTTAGTAACGCCATTGCGCTGGCCTGGGAACAGCACTTCCGTCCACTCGATCCCGATGCTACCGAAGCGTTGCTGCTGTTCGACTGCGGTGGTGCCAATGCAGCGCGTTCCCTGCGTTTCAAAGAAGACCTCATCGCACTCTCCGAGCGACTCGGCGTGCGTCTGCGCATTGCTCACTACCCGCTTTACACCTCGAAGTGGAATCCGATCGAACATCGCCTATTCAGCCAGGTTGAACATCGTTGGAGCGGCGTGATAGTGGATTCCCCCGAGAAGGCACTGAGAGCGGTTGAGGAAACATCGCCTCGAACCGGTCTTCACGTCACCGCTCGCATCCTCGATAAAGTCTACGAGCTGGGGCGGAAATGCTCCGACACATTTCGCAAAATCAGTGATCAATTCATTCGCATCGACCCGGTTCTCGGGGATTGGAACTATATTGTCGATGCGAATGGAGTAATCGAAAAATATGTATAACTTATTTTTGAACGATTACCAGGCGTACTCAAAATGTCACCACGTCACCTTAAAATGGCTGGAAAGGATAAGTTGAAATGACCTCGTTTAACCTAATTGAACGTGATGGTTGTCCGTTATGTAGCTTCCATGACGCATCAGTGTTTATAGCGTTTCCAAAGATTCCAGTTGTCCGCTGTTGTCAATGTGGATTTATTTATTCTAGAAATATTCTTGCAGGAAAAGAAATAGAGGCTTATTACGAAAATGGCTTTGGTAGCAGGAGACATATGCAAGGCCAGATAGTGAATTCAAAAATTAACTCGATGGCCTTAGAGCGCCTTGTAGACTTGCAAAAAATCAGAAAGATGCTTGATGTTGGAACAGGATATGGTTTTCTGTTAAGAGAGCTTGCCAGTCGCTACGATAAGTTGAATGCTGTCGGCGTAGAACTATCCCGACAAGAAGCAGAATTCGCCAATAATGATTTGGGATTAAATGTGATTAACTCCCCTCTCGGTGATTCCGATTTAACCAAAGATTTCTTTGATTTAGTTACTGCGTTTGAAGTAATTGAGCATACACCTTATCCAATTAAATTTATTTTGGAATTAACTGAGTTCGTAAACTCTGGTGGCTACCTACTTATTATGACTGATAACTTTGACAGCCGCATGGCCAACTCTCTAGGAGCAGGATTTCCGAAATGGATTCCGCACTCTCACATCAGTCACTTTTCGCCTTTAACATTAAGGAAAGCCATCGAGAAGACAAAAAAACTTGAAATAGTTGAATCAATGTCCTATACGCCATGGGAAGTCTTGCTGAGGAATGCATATTACAAACTGCGCGGAATAAAAAAAGAGCCTTCAGAGGTTTTTGATTTGACCACTACATTATGCACGGAAATGCAGGGAACATATAAGCTTTTTGCAATAAGAAACTTGTTTAATAGACTTTGGGCCAGAAAAGCCCTTAGCAGAAAAATGGACGGAGACTTAATGTACTTCTTATGTAAAAAGATCGCCTAACAAAGGCTCTTTCAGATTTCATTTCGAAGTATAGTACAATAAAAACAACACATTATCGACTCCAATGTTGACGCGAAGATGCATAAATATGGGAATCAGCCCAAAAAAAGTAAAAAGGACACCCACTTTGATTCCCGGATCAGCTCGCGCGCCTCGCTTTGGCGCGCTTGCGCCTCGCCTGGGCGAGTTCGGCTTCGGCTGCGACCAGCGCCTTCAGGGCCGCGGCAATGCGCGCCTTGAAGTCCGGCGGACGCCCGAGTGGGCGTGGCACAAGCGCTTCAAACTGCTGCTGCGCGGCGCGCTCGGCCTGCCATTGCGCCTGTGCGGCCAGCACTCGTTCCTCGGCCTGTCGAACGTCGCGCGCCAATGCCAAGGAGGTGGCTTTCGACACCTCGTGTTGGCCGTGAAAGAGATCCGGAGAATGATGCGCACCGAGATCCGTTTCGGCATGCCGGCGCAGGGCCTTGGCTTCGTCGGCGGTGCTCTGAATCACCTCCACGGCGAGGCCCGTGCAGGCATCGTCCAGCGCCGCCGTCCAGGTCGCCGCAGAGCGATCCGCGGCGTACCCCTCCAGCAGAATGAAGTTCGACACCGGCTCGATGGCCACCAAGCAGACCCCCGGATGGAACGTTTCGTCCTCGCACACTGTCACTTGCCGAGGCGCCATGCCCTCGCCAAGTGCCGTGCGCTGCGCCTCGGCCTCCGTGACCAAGGCCGCTTCCAGGGCCGCATTGAGCTTGTGTTGCGCGCCGTCGCTCACCCCGACGAAGGCCGAAAGCCCGCTCAGCTCTAGAAATTCACTCACCAGCCGGGTGCCGCCCGCTGCCCGCAACCTGATACTGAAGTGCGCCGCTATCACCATCCGGTGCAACCACGACATCCCCTCCGGCATGCGTACAAACGCCACCATACCGGCTGGCGCATCCCCAAGCGGTTGCTCGTGGCACCACTCCAGCAGGGTGCTGCGCGCCACGCCCAAAGCGGCAGCCACCTCGCGTTGCGTCTCGCCGGCTGCCGACCGTGACTCGGCAGCAGCGATGTGTTCGGCCTGCTCCAAGCGCGTGCGCCGCGTCACGACCCGATCCCTCGCCCGGGTAGCGCAGCGCTCATGTAGGGTCTATCGTCAAGCCTGGCAGAACCTTCGTACATGTTTCCGAATCCTCGGTGAATTTGCACCTCCAAGGGTACGAAATGATGAGGGTTCTGCCAAATACCTGCACACCGATTACCAGGCTTTAGGCTCGGACTTGGCCAGAATTACGAGCAAGGCCGATTTATCCTTATTCGTTAGGCATGTTGTCTTCACTCTTGTTGAAATGCTGTTCGATACCAGCGATCCATGAATACAACAGCCCAAATGAGATTAAGTGTTTGCGCTGGAAGCGATTTGTTGCGAGCTAGGAGCTCGCACGACTTGAGTATGGGCTTCTTCTCCAACATATGAGCAATTGGACCTGTAGGCTCAGACGTAGAACGAAGGTGCTCAATAAATTCTTTATCAAAAAACACCTTTCCACTTGGATCTACAAATCCGCTTTTTGTTCGATAAACCATGTTGTGAGGAACGCATCGAGCCAAAGATTTTTTCAGTGGAGCTTTCGGTTCGTCCATCTGCCAATAGGAAATAGATGATAGCGAAGTTGATACCGCTTCAACTTCAAAAAAAGGATACAGAATTTTATGTCCGCCTGACTCCAATATAGGTTGAGCCTTTTGCGCAAAAGTGTTAGCACAAGTCATCGCGAGGTCAGCTGCTACAACTCGGGTAGCGAATTTATCACCAGCCCATCCCCCAATCCATCTTTCCAAAAGATCATCGACCGAATGCCTATTATCCTTTTTGTAGAATGTGCCAGCTAAGGGGTTCTGTGCTAATACGGCTGAGAGAAGTGGCATTTCTGCTGAACGCCGTAAAATACGTGCAAGGTATTCAATTCTACCTCTCCGATGCCATATCATTTTACCGTATGCAAATGCCGCTGACGTTTTCACAATTTGCGGTATTCGACTCATCCGCTCCCATAAATCTATTTTAGCGGTCATGCCAAATGCTCCATCTGCGCCTGTACCATCGAGAATGAGACGCTCTTGATTGGAGAGGCGCTCAACAACAGAATGGGCTAAATCTGATGTGGGTACAGTTGAATGATCCCCAAAGGGTTGAGGATATATTGCCCCGGGATCATTAAGGCAAGTGCAAGGTCGCCTGCTGCCTGACACCCGTTCAAACTTTAAGCCTAAATGGTTCGCCATTGCTTCAGCTAACTTCGATTCAGGATCATCGTCACCAAAGCTAAAGTTTAAGAGCAGACTATCTCGATAACCCAATGCTGCTAAACGGCTGGCAATAATCCCTGAATCAACACCGCCGCTGAAAAGCAGCACCGGATCTCTTTGTTCCCCGATATGTCTTTTAAGAATGGTATCAAGGAAATGATCTATTTCATCTGCCTGTTGTTCCGCATTCAACATAGAGATATTTTTCCCTTTAACCACGTCTACAGGGCAAACCATTTTAGTGCCTTGATATCTGAAGCCAGGCAACAGCCTATGAATACCTTTCCAAGGGGAAAGGGGTGGTATAATAGCCCCGAATTGTAATGTGCTAAAAACTGCATCATCGTCGACTTGCGAGTTTTCATTCGCTAACCTACAGGGTGCCGAATCTATGCGATCGGAGTCATCAAAAAAGTGCCCTCGGGTATCGCAAGGTGGTATTTCGTATTCATCGAGCTTCATGTGGGGACCTTGAAAAATTGTGTTTTCGACGCGCCGATCGCGCGCTCACGGCGCCATAAACACGCTGCGGGCACGATCGATACGCGCCATTGACAGATTGTGTGCGAGCTAAGTCGAGATTGGCGCAATGGGGCGTCTTTTGCCCGCCAAAGCGGCCCGTTTTGCCGCTTTGCCCGTTTTTCATGCGAGCGCGGGCGCAGCGACCTTGGGTTTGGTGAGCTGCAGGTAGCGCATCAGGTTGTAGGGCAAAGTAACAATCCCCCGTCAAAGCCGTGGGCTTTCGTTTGTGAGCCGCTCAAAGTGGCTGTACGGGGTCGCCAACGCGGCCCCGCGGGTTTGGAACCGCCTAAGAACCTGTCTGGAAAAAAATGTCCATCAAAGTCAAGTACTTTTTCTTCGAGGACAAGCTATGGGATACCCGAGTGACCTGGCGGACGCCGAATGGGCACTGATCGAACACTATTTTCAACCCCGTGATCGACGGGGCAGTGCCAGCCTGCATCCGCGCAAACGGATCGTCGATGCCATCTTGTACGTCAGTGAAGTCCGGTTGCCAATGGCGCATGCTACCCAACGATTTTCCCCCTGGCAAACGGTTTACGATCACTTCAGCCGATGGAGTAAACGCGGTGCATGGGAAACCGCGCTGGATCAACTGAATGCACTCCATCGCCAAAACAACGGTCGCTCGGCATCGCCGAGTTATGGGATTATCGACTCGCAAAGCGTTAAGACCGAGTAGGCGAGCGCAGAACGCGGGATCGACGGCGGCAAGAAGGTCAAAGGGCATAAACGCCATAGCGTAGTCGATATTCTCGGCAACCTGTTGCATGTGTCGGTCCACGCAGCCAATTGCAGCGATACCGTGGCGGGTGGTCCCGTGATGGCGCGTGCGGCGGAGAAATACCCGAGCATCAAGGTGTTTTCTGGCAATTCGGGTTATCGCGGGACAGCCGTGAAATTCGTTGACGAGACACTCGGACTTGTCTTGCACATTTCTACCAAAATCAAAGACGGATGGGCTGTCCTTCCGAAACGTTGGGTGGTTGAGCGCACTTTCGCTTGGCTCGGTCGATTTCGCAGGCGGAGCCAAGGATTTAGAGATCCTGACTGGTACTGCTGAGAATATGATCCGTATTGCAATGCTCGAGAAAACGCTTGCAAATTGCGGCTGAACTTTTGCCAGACATACTCTTAACGGCAGCGTAGAGCAAGACGCGCTTGTGGCGCAAACTGCGCGCTCGCTTCGATCTCTGCCTGACTCCCGATTAGGACACGCTCTATCGCTCCATTATCCAGCCGCCTCTGCTGCCCTTGCCGCCTGACACCTTCAAGTCGACGGCCGTGAACGAATCTGCTTGAAGAACATCTCGAGGGTAACCAAACAGCCAGGTCGGAACAACAGCGTCGTTTCGTGGCGAGATCTGTGTTCGCCTGTACAGTCTCGACACGCGCTCGGGCGATCGTGCGCGTACACGGCGAAAATTGCTGCAAAGCACATGAGATCGTGGCTGGAGGCAAACCCGATATGGTAGATTATTCGTTTAGGCGATTTCTGTCGAAAAACATATCACCTGGCTTGTCTTTTCTCGTCCGGCCTCGGCGTTGCGGCAACCCGTCCATGGAGCGACTATGGGCGGGTTGCCGTTTCGCGCAGGCGAACGAGAATCCGGCGCCAGCTGGCAGGGTTCTCTCCGGTAATTGCTTGAGTAGAACGCCACCTTAATTCATCACCCTTACGCATCATATAATGCAAGCTGCGTTGAACATGAATCGCTGCACAATACCCCACACCCTATGACCTCCTGCCAACCAGACGAAGCAATCAATGCCCTGCAAACCTGCATCGGCTTGCTGCAGGCAAGCGAAGACTCTCCCTACTCCAGCCTCACAACGGCGGAGCTCATTGTCATTCTCCAGCAGGCCGTCTCCATGCTGCAACAGCAGCCCGTGAAGATTCACCCCGACCTGCGTGTTCTGTTTGCTCCAACTGGCCCAATGCAAGAGACTGCAATCGGGAATGATTGGCCCTCTGACTTCGAGGTTGCGACCTCCATCATAAATGCTTACGCATCAGACGGCTGACTTGTCGCGCTTGATGCACGCAACTGCTTTTTGTTGGCTTTCTCGGCGCGTCAGCACTATCGCCATCCGCTTGGGCGATTTCACGGGAACGCTCCCGTGCTTCATGTCGGTATGCGAGATGACTGCGGTAATGCCTGCTCCAGGCAGGCAAACAATTTGCGCTGCCGAGCGCAGGCTTTGCGCATGCGGCGGTAGCCGTGGGCGTAGAGATCGTCCGCCTGTTTGGTTTGTCGCGCCAGTGCGGTAGCGAGCGCGGCAGCGGCGGGCTGCCGCTTGGCAAGGCGCCGTAAATGGTCGATTTCAACCAGGCGTGCCTGCTCGGCCTGCTCGGCATGGCGCACGCGTATCTGCTGGTCGTCGATAGCAACAATGATATGGTAGTTGTGACCAAGCAATAGGGTCTGACCTGTCGCATAGGTCAGCCGATGATCCCAGCGTAATAAGCGCTCGACTCGGATTCCCTGTTCGTTGACCAGATCGATGGTCTCCGCGAATGGCGGCTGTTGCAATACGCTCAGCCGATAGCGTCGCGGACCGCGAGCGGGGCACTGGATCTGCACCCGTGGCGATGCCCCGGCGCAGGCGAGCTGGAGTAAACGTTGCAGACCGGACAGACCGGCGCGGCTGGCATCGATATAGAGCTGGGGCAGCAGCCTGGAGGACATCGGAGCCAGTAACTGCTTGCGACGCTCCGCGGCGCTGAGTTCATCGCCGTCGGTCAAAGCCTGCAACACGACATGCGCCAGGCTGTAGGAACTGCCGCGCGGGCGTGGTGCCAACGGGCGCAATCGAGCCGGTAGGTGCCTGGGATCGGCGGCAGCTATCAGCGCGCTTAGATAATCGCGCAATAAATCAGTACCGCACACGACATGGATCAAGTTAGACCTTTTGCGCCCAACCCCTGGAAAAGGTAAAAATTAGCTGACGCTAATAAACCTGCCCATCCAGCCCCGCTTCTCGCAGCGCTTGGCTCCAAAACTCCGGATCGTTGTAGCGTGCGGCGAGCGCATCGAGATCGACGCCTGACCTTGTCTGCGTGAATTCGAACCGTCCGAACAGGTTGATGTGCTGCCAGGCGACGGGCGAGATGTGCCTGCGGATCTCGAGCGCCTCCAGGTCGCCGGCGGCCTGCTTCTGCGCGTAGATCCGCGACAGCAGCGCGGTGTTGTAGTAGATGACCGCGTTGGCGATCAGCCGCGAGCACGCGTTCCAGATCTGTTGTTCGGATTCCGTCTTCACCCGGAACTTGCCGGAATTGACGTAGGCGATAGCGCGGCGGAAGACCGCTCCGGCGGACTTCAGGTCCTCGCTCGCCTCATCTAGCGACTGCCGTGCCGCCTCGTCCGCGGCCTGCTTGGCCCGTTTCTCATACTGGTCGACAAGATGGATGAACGCGTCGGTGAGATTGTCGTTGATCTGGCCAAAGCGCTGATGGGCGATGCACAGCAGATACAGATGCGCCGTCGCCACGGCCATGCGCCGCAGCTTGTAGATGGTGTAGAACGGCACCAGGGAGGCGTAGTACTTGACGCTCTCGTTGGACAGGCCCGTGGTCTGCGGGAACTCGCGCGCGAACCGGTACAACGGATCGAAGACCCGGCGGCGCTCGACCTCTTGGTGCAGCTCCATTTAGGCGAAGCTCCTGGCCTCAGGTTGCAGCGCGTGGATGCAGTAGAAGCCTTCGTCCGCCACCAGCAAGTCGTCCAGTTGCCGCTGCACCTCCGGAGTCAGGGCTTGCTCGAGCAGCTGCGGAGTCGTCGGCCCTCACCGGAGACGACCCGGCCGACCAGATCCTGCAGGAAGGTATACCCCGGTGCGACCAGGCGCTGCTGCTCCAGAAACTTCAGCGCCTCGCGCAGGATATAGACCGGCTGCGTCGAGAGCATGGCGACTCGCTGTGCCTTGCGCTCCAGGTCCGCTCGAGCGGCGTCGACCTCCGATGCGGTCAGGATCGACAGGCGGCGCGAATTGGCAGCCATCGGATGACGAGGTCAGAGAGTGCAGAAAGTACACTGATTGCACAGCGGATCCATGCAGGTCGAGACTGCCGCACTCACCATCTTTTGCTGTGCAAAAACTGTTGCTGTAATCATCGTGCATTTATACTATAAGGTAGATGAGCTTTCCGCACGATGGAGATCGGCAGCTTGTCCGCCAAAGGTACATTGTCAAACCGGATCGGTTACGCCCGCGTCAGCAGCGTCGGTCAGAACCTCGACTCGCAGATGGATGCGCTACGCACGGCCGATTGCGAGAAGATCTTTACCGACAACATGACCGGGTCGCGGTTGGACCGGCCTGGGTGGGAGCAGATGATGGCCTATGTCCGCCCCGGCGATACGCCGGTGGTCACGGAGCTCAGCCGCATGATGCGCTCGTGCTGGAGACGGCCAAGGTGCTGCAGCAACGCGGGGTCGAGCTGGTGTCGTTGCGCGAGAGCATCGATACCACTACCGCTATGGGACGCTGCTTCCTATCGATGACCTGAGAACCCCCTTTCGCGGAGCCTGCTGGAAGACACTGAGTTTGGTATGAAAAAGGTTGGACGTAACGATCCCTGTCCTTGCGGCAGCGGCAAGAAGTACAAGCAGTGCTGCCTAAGAGCGGAAGCAGCAAAGAGAGCACAAGGCGCAAACGACCGTTCCGAGGCCGTTCCCAGAGCTGTCCAGTGGCTCATGTTGAAACATGACCAAAGGGTTCGTCAGGCGCTGGACGAAGGCTTTTTCGGCACGCTCAACGATGACGAATACGAACGACTGCAGGTTGATCAAGCGGAGGCGTTCCAGGGCATCTTAGTCAATGCCATGGAATGGCTCTTGGCCGACGGCACCCTTCTCATCCGCGGCCGTGAGCATCGTGTGGCCGATCTGCTGCTCGGGCGTGGAGGCCCCTTGTTTTCCGCAGAGCAACGACAGTGGATCGAGCTCTTAACGTCCTCAAGGCTTGGGCTGTACGAAGTGGTCGACGTGGTGCCGGGTGAGAGTCTGCTCCTGAAGGACATTCTGTTTCCGCAACAGGCACCCGTCCTGGTAAGAGAAAGGTCCGGCTCGCGGGATGCGGCGAGGCTCGATTTGATGGCGGTACGGATTCTACCTGTCGACGATCATCATGAGCTCTCCGGCGCGGCGTACTCGATTCCCAGACAGCGTAGCTTCGATCTGATTGCCGAGCTTCGCAATGAGCTACAAGGCCTGACGCCCGACGATGCCACGGACGTCAAGGAAATCCTCAGCGTCATTATCCCGGCCCGCTGGCTTGAGTGGTTTGTGCGGCCTTTGGAGATCCCGCAAATCTTGGACCGCTACACGGGCGAGCCCATTCTGTTGATAACCGATTACTATCAGGTGGAAGACTGGACAGCCCTGGAACAAGCCTTGTCTGGCGAAACCGATGTCGAGGGTAGTCGTTCAGAAGGCTGGGATTGCCTCTTTGAAGGAGACGACGGACTGCAGCGCAGTCGCCTGAGCATCAATTCGGGTCGAAGACCCGATCAGATCGAGGTGTCCTATCGCACCCAACAGTATGCCGATGAGGGCAGACCCTGGTTCGAGGCTGTGGCGGGAACCGCGGTGATCTTTCGCACCCGTCAGATCGCCGATCCCAAAGGGATGCTCTCACAGGCGAAGCCCAGCAAAGCCCCAAAGACAGCGGTTAGGGATGAGATGCCGCCAGAGGTGATCGGCGAAGTCATCGAGCAGTCCATTCGCCAACACTATGCCGATTGGGCAGACCAGCCACTCCCCGCTCTCGATGGCAGAACACCGCGTGAGGCGATCCAGAATCCGGAGGGGTTGGAACAGGTGAAGTTCTTACTGCACACCTACGAGCACGGCGAAGCCCGGCAAGCCAAAGCCCAAAAGCGCCCCACGGTTTCTTACGAATTTCTTTGGCAGGAGCTTGGCATTACCCCGTAGGGCCACCTTTTTAGATAAGCCGGCACATTAGCAATCCTTCATACTTCCAGTGCGAGGGCATGCGGAAAACAAAAAAGGCTGCCTTATCAAGCATCTGATGGATGCTCTCGAACGAAAGATAGCTGCGATCCGGGATACAGGTAACATCCGGCTCAAGCAGTCGAGCGAGCATGGCTCGCTCCAAAGTATTGGCGTCGGTGGTGATGACTTGGACGGGGATCATCCGATTAAGGTTGAAAGCCAAATGCACTTTCAGAGCATTGGCTGATGTCTTATACGAGGCTCACGACATCGATTGAACGGCGGGAATGAGTGATCCGTCTATGCAGACCAGTGTCCCCAAAGAGTTGCAGTTCGGGGATGCTCAAGAATTCAATCGCTCCAGCAGGCGAAGAAACATGTGCTGAAACACTGATGCTTGGTAGCGGACGAACGCCTCGGAATACATCGACTTCGATGCGTTGAGCAGGCCGATCTCGCTGGCAATCGACGAGGACTTTATTTCTGTGCTCAGATCTCCGGTAACTCCTTGGCATACAACACGGACCATTCCGCAACTTCCTGCACACAATCGCCAGCCACACGTTCGGTGGCGAACAATGCGTCCATGCACCAGGCGCCGATGTCGGTGGCGGGCTGGGCGGTGCAGGAGTCGATGCGCACCAAGAGATCGGAGATTTGTAGCCAGCGCCCGCCGGTGAACGGCGATGACGTGCTGTCCTGGTCGCCGGGTGATCCGCCGAGCAGCCGGCGCAGGTGCAGGGAGCGTTCTGCCAGGCGCTGGCATTCGCTTTGAAAACGCAGGCCATTCAATGAGGTAACGGCGGCTGGCAATAATGCCGCCAGGAACATCAGCCAGGGAGCGGCCAGCAGTGCCGGCTGGGCAATGGATTCCGGCAGGGTGCCGACGAGTTTCCACAGGATCAGCAGCAGGTCGAGCATAACGATGGCCACCACGGCGCTGCTGAGGCGCCGCGCCATGTGCGCCGTGAAGCGATCCAATCGACGCATCAGACGGGCATTCTTCAGATGATAGGCTACCTGATCCTGCACCCAGTGCTTGCGCACCAACTGTAACGCGCTGCTTGGTCGCGGGCGAACCAAGCGCAGCTCGAGGGTGCCGTTGCTATCCCAACTGGGCAAATGCGCCGGATGCGCAAAATGCGCCGGCGATACGCTGCGAGCAATGGCATTGAACAGCCAGTCAACCGCGCTTTGACTGGCGACGCGCGATGCGTACTGGGACGATACTGCCGCTGGCGGCTGGAAGCTCGCCGCCAGCGGCAGGTAGTACATGGCACGCAAGCGCTCGGCGAGGTAGCGATAATTCACGGCCAGATCGCTCCACTGTTCGTCGTTGGCGCGCTGGGTGTTGCGAGCCAGGAACCAAACGATGCCGAGCTTGCCGAGCCCAAGCAGGACCAGGGATGGAACCAGCCAGGCAGGCAGCAGCGGCGTTGATTCATGAGATGCAGGCTCGGATGTAGGCGTGGCAAGGGAAGCAGGGTCAGCCGGTGCCGATGCCAGCGCCTGTGCGCGCTCGGAGACAGTACGCTCCGGCGATTGGGCGCTGTCGCTCTGTAGCATGCCCAGCAACACCAGGCTCAGGCTTGCCAGCAAGACCGCCATCAGCGCGAGCCCATAGCCAAGCACGAAGGCGCCGCGGTAGAGCCCGCCATAGTGGTGATTGAGCCTGCCGGCACGGTCGCGCCAAGGATGGTACGGCGACGCTGTTGGAGCAAATCTGTCGTCCATCCTATGGTCGAGTTCCTGAGGCTCGGCAGGAGATGAGGACTCGGGAGCAGGCGCTGGTGGCCTGTCGTCGTTGCCTTGCCGCCTGGTTTGCGGCCAGCTTTCCAGGCGGGATTTTAAATAATCCCAGCCGCGCAGACGCCAGCGGTCGGTGGCGCGCATGGCCCGCACTGCCGGCGGTATGGTATCGCTGTCGAAGAATTCATGCAGCAATGCCAGCCTGGTGGCGTCGTCGCTGTTGGCATCCAGGTCCGGGTCGGCGACCAACTGCATCACCAGCGCGTCGATGCGCTGGTCCAATTGCGCATCGGTGGGGGGCGGCATGGACAACACCGAAGCCAGGTCGTCTTCCGGGTGCACGACCCGGATCGCCGCATCGGAGGTATCGATAAAGATCACTGGCAATCCAAAGCTCAGCGCGGCGCGCACGGTCTCCAATGTGCCACCCGCCTTGCCGGGCTGGCGCGGGTCCGCCGCTGCCACCAGCAGGTCTGCCTGCCGCAACAGCACCGCGGACTGGGCGCGATAGCCCTTATTGCGCCGAGCGCGCGCCAGGTCCGTATCCGGTTCTGGTCTGGCGTGGATGCCGTCCAGCTCGACGATGTAACGACATAGGGCCGCCTGGCGATCGAATTCTGCCTGGAACCAGCCATAGCGGCTGGCGCGGTAGCTGGCCACATCGAAGGGCAGCACGGCCGCCAGTTCGGTTTCCAGTGCCGTCTTGGATGCAGGCCGCGCCGAATCGATATCGGCAGCGGTTGTGCCCGATAACGCTGGCATGCGCTCCAGCGCCAGGGCTGCGGCAGTGTCCGCTCCCTCGCTGAGGCCGGTGATGAGCCGCAGCAGCGGCGGCAGCTGCTGATCGTAAAAATCTGCGATCTTGGGCCGGGGATGTACCGTCGGCGATGCTGCAGGCGCCAATCCGGCAAGGCACTGACCGATGCTTGCGAACACCCGGTCCAAGGCCCGATCAAGCGCGGCCTGGTCGCCAAGATCGCGGCGACCGGCGAAGCCGAGGCGCAAGACCAGCCGCGGGCGCTGCGGTAGCAACAGATCATCATTTGCTGTTTGTGGCATTGGGATGTTGGCCTGTTAATTGCATATGATGCAGGTAAGGACTCAACGACAAGCGATACCTGGCCGTCAGGCGAATCTGTGGAGAAATAGACCACCTGGCTTGTTTTCTCGTCCAACCTCGACGTCGCGAAGGCGAACCAGAATCCGACGCCAGTTGGGCTGTTTCTCTCCGGCAAGCGCCGAAAACGACAAAACGTTCGGGCGTCACATCAAGGCGCGTGCATCGGCAGCATTGGACCGCAGCAGAGCGTCGGCCCGATACAGCCCGATCAGGGTTTTGGCGTCGGTGATCTTGCCATCGGCGCACCAGGTGAGCGCATCGACCAGCGGCAGCCAGTGCACTTCGATGATTTCGTCTGCCTCATGGCCGAGGTCGACTTCGTTGAGGCCGCGCGCCAGATAGAGATGAATCACCTCGGTGAACACGCCGGGCGAACTGTGCAGGCAGCCCAGGCTGTCCCAGCTCGCGGCGAATACGCCGGCCTCTTCTGCCAATTCGCGCTCGGCGGTGGCAGCCGGCGCCTCACCGGGATCGATTTTGCCAGCGGGCAGTTCCCATAACCAGCCACCAGCGGCATGGCGATATTGGCGCAGCAAGCAGACGCGTTTGCGCTCATCAAGCGCGACCGCCGCTGCTCCGCCAGGATGGCGGATCACCTCCAGCTCGACCTCGCGGCCGTTGGGCAAGCGGACCTGTTGGAGATCCAACTCGACTACCTTGCCTTTGTAGATTTGGGTACGGCGCTGGTCGGACCGGCCTTGGCGCTGTTTGTTTCTATCGGACATCGAACTGCAACCCCTGGTCTTGAGCCTTATGGGCAGTTTACCAGCCAGTGGCGGTGAAAAGGCAGCCTAAGTCACATATCGACGCATAGTCTTAGGCGATTGCCGGAGAGAAACAGACCAACTGGCGCTAGATTCTCGTTCGCCTTCGCGCAGCGGCAACCCGCCCATGATCGCTCTATGGGCTGGTTGCCGCAACGTCGATGCCGGACAAGAAGGGGTGCTGCCTGCAAAGAATGTCAGGATTCACCGCAGAGTGCGCAGAGGGGCCAAGGCGCCTTGCCCGTAAGCGGACCTTGACCAGCGGAGCCGCTCGGCGTAGGAGCCCGCTTGCGGGCGACCCGGCAAATGATGCCAGCGGAAGTTGCGAGACCGTTTGCAGTCGTTGTCGTCATCGTGGTCGTCATCGATAACCTACGATGAGCGATTACGACAAACAGGAGAAACGGTAGCGGGACATCCGCACCGCTGCACTAGCCAAACTCACTCCAGCAAAAACAGATAAGGCATTATTTCATGTACGATGCGCGCAACCCCTTTGCTGGTGCATCGAATTGATCACAGCCTAACCAGTCAGATTCTGAAGCATCCCGAAAAAATACTATTTTTATTAATCGCTAAGACAAGCATTCTACCTTGAATAGCAAGATCGGATCGGGTTTGGCCGCGTCCACATGGCCCAGAGTAGTGTACCCGCTCTATTTGAACTTTCATTCGCTTCGGTAACCTGTTCGTAACCAGTTGGACATAGAATGCCGGCTAGCCAAACCGCATCAAGCACTGTCTGTTCCATGGCCACGATACTGATTGTCGACGACGAACCCGATATCCGGGAAACCATCCGCTTTGCGCTGGAAGAAGGCGGCTTTCAAGTCCTGGAGGCTGGGCATGCCGACGAGGCGCGCAAACGACTTTCCGAACATCCGGATCTGATACTGCTGGATTGGATGTTGCCTGGCCGCTCTGGGCTGGAGTTGGCGGCACAGCTGAAGCAAAGCCCCAGAACGCGCATGATACCGATTATCATGGTCAGCGCCCGAGGCGCAGAAGAAGACCGCGTCAAGGGCCTGGACACCGGCGCCGATGACTACATCGCCAAGCCATTCTCGCCGCGCGAGATGATCGCACGGGTAAACGCGGTCTTGCGCCGCAGCATGCCCGGAGACCTGACCGATCAGATCGAAATCGGCGGCTTACGCATCGACAATGTCAGCCATCGGGTCAGCGCCGGCGGCAAGATCGTCGACCTGGCACCCACCGAGTATCGATTGCTGTATTTTTTCATGACCCACGCGGACCGAGCGTTCAGCCGCTCGCAATTGCTGGATCAGGTGTGGGGCAGTCATGTGTACGTTGAGGAGCGGACCGTGGATGTGCATGTGCGTCGGCTGCGCAAGGCGCTGGAGCAGACCGGTCATGAGCAGTTATTACAAACCGTGCGTGGGGTCGGTTATCGCTTTTCCGATCAATGACGCTCTGGCAACGACGCAGACCGGCCATGCGCCGACCTGTCTACTATGAGATCAACCTGGCGATCGGTGCCGCGCTGATCGCCTCCTTGCTGGCGTTGCTCGGTCAGCCCCTGGAGCGGGCAATCTTGGTGGTGCTGCTGCCCTACTTGTTGCGTCATCTGTTCCACCTTGGCCGCCTGGCGCGCTTGATTCGGCGTCAACACCGGTTAGTTCCGCCATTCCCTAGGGGTCTCTGGGGCGAGGTCTACCGCACCCTGGGCCAGTATCAGCAGCGCGGTCGCAAGGGCCGCAAACGCCAGCTGCGCTTCACGCGTCGCTTCCGCGAGGCCGCCAACTCGGTACCGGAAGCATTGGTCGTGCTGGATAAGGCCAAGCGCATCCAATGGGCCAATCCGGCCGCCAATGCGTTGATGAATGTGCGCTGGCCACGCGATGATGGCAGGCGACTGTCCGAGGTGTTCGCGCAGGAGGGTCTGGCAGCGTATATCGATGCCGGCGAATACGGCCAGCCGCTGGAGTTGGCGCCGAAACATAACCAGTCGATCATGCTGTCGCTGCGGGTCTCGCCGTTCGGCGAGCGCAAGCGACAACGCCTCGTGGTTGGGCGCGATATCACCAAGATCTACCATCTCAATCTGACCCAGCGGGATTTTGTCGCCAATGCATCCCACGAATTGCGTACGCCGCTGACCGTGATCGCGGGCTTTGTCGAGTCCCTGGCGGATTCTTCGCAAACGCCTGAACATCATCGTCGGCCACTGGCACTGATGGGGCATCACAGCCGCCGTATGCGCTCCATTATCGAAGATCTGCTGACCTTGTCGCATCTGGAGATGCAAAGCCAGGCGCCGAACCCGGTGCCGGTCGACATCGCGCATCAGGTCGAACTGATTGTCGAAGACGCGCGTGCTCTGAGCAATGGAGGGCATCGGTTTGATTTGCGCCTGAATGCCGAACTGCTGCTCGTCGGCAATGAAACCGAGCTGCACAGCGCGTTATCGAATCTGATCTTCAATGCGGTCAAACACACGCCGCCGGGGAGTCGGGTGCGTATTTGCTGGCATGACAGCGACAGCGGGCCGATCTTTTCGGTGGAAGACGACGGCCTGGGTATCGCGGCTACCGATATCCCGCGCCTGACCGAGCGGTTTTATCGTGTCGATAAGGCGCGTTCGCGGGACTCGGGCGGAACCGGATTGGGTCTTGCCATTGTCAAGCATGTGTTGAAACGCCATGGCGCGGAACTCGGTATCGCCAGCGAACCTGGCATTGCCACAATCTTCACCTGTTGCTTCCCAATAACCAGGCGACAGCAGCGCCAAGCAAAGGAGGAGAGCAAATCGACATTGATCGTCCGTCAATTCCCTCAGCGAACCGATTCAGCCAGCAAGTCACGCAGGGTTTTATGCAACACGGACGGCGGCACCGGCTTGACAAGATAGGCATCCGCACCGGCGCTGAACATGCTCTCCCGATCGTCACGCAGGGAGGATGCGGACCAGCCGACGATGAATCCACGGAAACCAGCATCGCGCAGGTGCCGGATCAATTGCGCACCGTCGCCTTCCCCCAGGTGTAAATCGACGATCGCCAGTGTAAACCGATGCGATCGGCATAGGCGCAGGGCGGTTTGCTCGTCGGCGGCCTCTTGCACGGAAAAGCCAAGACCCTCGAGCAGATAGCGATACAGCAGACGGATGTCTTGGGCGTCGTCCACCAGCAGCAGTGGCATGGCCCGCGCGGTAGAATCCTGCAATTGGTCGGAGGACGCAGTCGAGTCCGCGGCAGCCGATGTGCATACCTCATCGACCCGCTCCAGGGGAATCTCGAAGCCGAACACGGAGCCACCTTCGGGATGTGCTTCCAAGACCAGCTTGCCTCCCAGCAGGCGCAGAATCTGCTGGCTGATCGCAAGTCCGAGGCCGACACCAGCTTGCCCAGCGACTTGGCCGCCGCGCTGAAATGGCAACAAAATACGCTCACGCTCGCTCGGCGCAATCCCTGGGCCGGTATCGCGGATGTGCAACCGGAAGCGGCCGTCATGCCAGTCGGCGTTCAGTTCGACAAAGCCCGATTCGGTGTATTTGATGGCATTGCCGCCGAGATTGAGGATGACCTGCCGCAGCCGTGTGGCATCGGTCTCGACCCAGGCCGGCAGCTGCGATGGAGCCTGGAAGCGGAATGCCAGAGCCCGCTGCTCGGCCATTGGACGCAGCATGTCCGCAATCTCCGTAAGCAGCGCTCGCAGGTCTGTCGGTGCCGGATTCAGCACCAGTTGTCCGGTCTCGAGGCTGGCCTGATCAAGCACATTGTTGATCAGCGACAGCAGGTGCGCACCGCCGGAATCGATGGCGCGCAAGCTCTCGGCGATTCTCTGCCCACCGATGCCGCGCAATTGATCGCGCAACAGTTCGGTGTGCCCGAGAATGGCTGTCAGCGGGGTACGCAACTCGTGCGACAGACTGGCGATAAACTGTGTTTTGAGTTGGTTCAGGGTCGCCAAGCGTTGGTTGGTCTGTTCAAGCTCAGCGCGAGCCGATTGCAATTCGTCCAGGGTTCGACGCAATCGCCGATTGAGCAGCTGCAATTCATTGGCATGCTGTTGCGATGCCTGCCTGCGTGCATGCTCGCTTGCCGCGTCGGTCAGCAATAGATGGGCTCCGCCGCAGGCGGTGGGCTGAATCAGCAGGTCGGCATACAGGCCATCTGACAGTTCGATCATTGGCCATTGTTCGGCTTGGTTCAGGGCAATACCGTACAACAACGGCAACTGCTCGCGTGCATCCTCGCCCTGTTGCAGGCTCAGGCCATACCGGAGCGGGTCCCCAATCACGTCAAGTACATGATAATCCGCTGCCACATGCAACAGACAAGGATGTGTCAGCGCGATCAGCAGCTCGCGCAGATGACGGGTAATGGAGACCGGGAAGGCCATCAATCTACCCTACCCGCGCAATTCTCCCGGGGCTGCTCGAGGATTCCCGTCGCCAAGCGTTGAAACGCCAGCTCAACGTTGTCGCCGGTCAGGGCGCTGCTGTCCAAACAATCCAGCGCGTCCGTGAACAATTGGCGCGCAGCTGTTGCATCCAACTCGCGCTGCTGGTTCAAATCGATCTTGTTCACCAGCAATACATAGGGTATCGCGCGCCTGTCGGCGGTCAGCGCATCGTGCAATGCCGTACAGCATGCCAATGTATCGGCGCGGGTGCTGTCAGCCACCAGCAGGTAGCCGGCAGCACCACGGGTATAGCGCAAAAACAGCTCGGTCGGGGTGTCGGTGCCGGCCACATCCCAAATTGCAAGTTTCAACTCGCGGTCGTTGTCCAGTCGCACCACCTTGGTATCCACTTTCACGCCAATGGTGGTCAGGTATCGATCGGAAAACTGGTTGCGCACAAAACGTCGCACCAGGCTGGTTTTGCCGACGGCGAAGTCTCCGAGGATGCATATCTTGCGGCTGTCCATCGAGTCCTCCAGAATCATCTGGCCATGTGGTCGGGCGGCCTGATCGGCCCGCGTTCTCAAAAGGCCAGGTTACAGGAACTGATCCGCGGCGGTTCGAACACGGCTCGCAGCCAGACCCGGCGCTGCTCCGGGCGCGCGCGGGTGGAGGGCTCAAAACGTCGTGCGGGTTCAGCCAGCAGTAAGCGTTCCGGCACCCCGAGTTCAATGAGCTGGCGGATGACAAAGTCGGCACGTTGCTGGCGCAGCCAGTGATTCCATTGCCGTGTACCCAAGCCATCGGACTGACCGACCACGGCGATGCGCAAACCCAGTGGCGCGGCCTGGTCGAGCGCCAGCAGTGCTGCAATCAACTCCACGGCACGCTGCAGCACCGTCGCCGATTCCGGCAGCGGGGTCACGGCCTCGGCGAAGCGCACCTCAATGCGCTGCAGCTTATTAGCCAGGTTGCGCGCCTGGGCTATCTCGGCGACTGTCAGCGCCTCATTGTCGCAGCCGTTCAAACCGGTCACATGAACAAGTCGCGGCGACAGCGCATCAATCCAACGCCAGGGCGCGCTGCCGGACAGAATCAAGCGTCTGCCGTCGAGCCGGGCCTCGACACCAGCGGGCGGGTCGATGGAAGCAAGCACGACGGATAATAGATCAGAATGATCCGGCATCAGTGCGGATAGATCTAGCCCCTGGGCACCGGCGGGCAGCAGCGGGGAATTTCGCAGACGTTCGATCCAATCCGTTGGAGCGCGCCCGGCAATGTGCAGAATACCACCTTGTTGCATTCCCAATGTGACACCGTCTGGGGGCGCTAATTGCCGGCGCGCACGGGCGAGCACGATGGATGGGTCCGCGGCGATGTATGTCTGGCGCTCGATTTCCAGGCGCGACAGAATGGCCGGATCAGTGACCAGCTGGAGCGGATCCACTGCCATTGGGTCCACCAACAGACGAACCAGGATGCGCCGACCCGGCCGCCAAGAGAGCAGCACGATGCCGGGCGCTTGTTGTAACGTTTTCCGTGTTGCTTCCAAGCGCTGGTTCCACACCTGTTCCTGCCACCAGAACCAGCCAAGCGCAATGCTCAGCAACGCCAACAGCAACAGCCAGGGCCACCAGCGCGTGCGCGGCCGGGAAAGTTCAGGATCGCGATATTCCAGCGTCAGACAGTCGTGCAGCAGCGGCTGGACGACAGCTAATGATGTCTTGTCGCCATCGAAGTCAGCCAGCTGGTTATGAAAGGAGCGGTGCAGATCTAGCAGCACCTGCTCGAACTGGATGCGCAGGGTGTGCGGCGGCATGCCGCGAATGACGCAGACCAACGTGGCATAGGGCGCGCGCAAGACCCAGAGCGTACGCTCGCCGATTTCGATCGTCTCCAGACTCTCGTCGGCTTGGCTGAACGAGTCCTGAACAAAATCCTGAATCGCCGTCAGCATCGCGGACACCGCATCCTCGTCCCTGAGCGCGGACTGGGGCTCGGCCAACGCGCAGTCGATCAGCAGACCGCTGTGATTATGGATCAGGTAGGCGGCATCGACGCGATAGATCAGGGTGTTTTTCAGCACCACCTCGGCAAACGAGCTGCCAGAGCGCCAGGCCTCCCAGCGCCAACGCAGTCCCTGCAGCGACAGGCTGTGCTCCACCGCCTGATTGATCGTTTGCACCAGACCGCGGAGCGTCTCGCCGATGGCGCGGCGGATCGCCGGCCCCATGACTGGAAACAGCGCATCGGCAAGCTGCCGCGGGTTGCGCTCGACCGAATCATGAATGCACTGGCTCACCGGCTCCCGCAGTGCACTCACCAACCGCTGTTCGACAGCTGAGGCACGCAACGCATCCGGTAATGCCTGTGCTAGATGGTCGACGCAATGCTCAGGATCATCGATCCGTTGCTGCAGGGCATTCAGGCGTTGCTGCTCTTCGCCAAGCAGCAAATGACGCACCTGCTCGAATGCGTCGCCGGCCGGCAAAGCAGGCTCGGTGCGCCCTGCTGGTGCATCGATCGGCGGTTCGGCGGCGCTACCGCTTGTTCTGGAGATGGCACTTGTTCTGGACATGGTTGGCGGCATGCGATGACGAATTACTTGCGTTGCTCGCCATGCATGGAAGAAGCCCGGCTCAGGCGATTGTCGGAAAGAAACAGACCAACCGGCGCCGGATTCTTGTTCGCCTTCGGGAAGCGGCAACGTCGATGCCGGAAGAGAAGACAAGCCAGGTGGTCTATTTCTCGACAAAAATCGCCCAAAATCATGGCAGATCCAGTTCTCGGTTGAGGCGCAATGCAAGCTCACTGAACAGCTGCGCCAATTCATCGCGATTGGTTTTCGCATCCTGCAACCGATCGCGTTCGGCAAACAATTGTTCTTCAAGCGCACGCGCACGCGATTCCAGTGCATCGCTTTGCTCGGCGGATAGAGCCAGCATTGCCGCCTGGCGCTGGCTGCATTCGCTCGTTAATGCCACATCCAGACTGTCGATGCGCTCGCCGAAATCCCGCGCCAGCTCGGCTGCCAGAGTCTCGATGCGTTCGGTGAGTTGGCGCGTCGCTGTGACGCGCTCTTCGCGCTGGCGATGCAATGTACCGCTCAGGCGTTCCAATTCACCGCGGACAAAGGCGTCGAGCTTATCGAAGCGGACACGTTGCTCGTCACGCAGCCGCGCAGATTCCAGCGACTGACGCTCGGATAATTCCTGCAGGCGGCGATCATACTCGCGTAACTGGCTGCCGAACAGCAGCTGGCGCAATTGCGCCATCTTAGCGTCAACACCAGTCTCTGCAGCAGCCATGGCCGGATCTTGGTTATCCACCGGCATTGAGCTTGATTTCTCCAATGACGGCAAATCTGCGTTGCTCTGCGCATCTTCGTTGTTCATCACGGCTCACCTCGAGATTGAATGAAGGTTAGTTAGAATCTCTTACACAGGATGCTGCACATTTGCGTATTGCAACTTGCAAACCCCGCCTGCTTGGGCAATTCTATGCACGACCCAGCCTGTCGAATCCGACGACGCCGAATTGAACGATCCTATCGCACCCCGCCTTCATGCCGACCGCGGGCAATTCTGCTTATCGCCAACGGATACTCGTGCAGCGGTGCGGATGTCCCGCTTTGGTTTCTGCTGTTTCTCATTGTCGTAATCGTGATCGCTCATCGTGGGTTATCGATGACGACCACGACTGCAAACGGTCTCGCGACTTCCGCAGCAGAGCACGAGGTTGGCCGCCGGCTGTTGACAGGAGACGATGACAAAACCGCTATAGCGCCGCAACAACCACCTGAAGCGCGACGAACGCAATGCAACTGATGGAGCCCTAAACATGATCGACCGCGCCGACGAGGTTCTCCCAATGCCCGGCCTGGACATGGTCGGCCGTGGGCTGTATCTGCGACCACAGCAGCCATTTGAACTCAAGGGTATCCTGTTTCATCAGGCAGATCATCGTTATTATCAATCCAGGGAGACCGGGCGTACCTTCCAGGTACCCGCCGGCTATGAGGCCAATGACAGCCCGCCGATGCCCGCCGCGCAAGCGCTCAATCGAACGCTGGTCGAGGAATCCTGGGAACGCTTCGAGCGGGAGACCAGTCTGGATATCGCTGCCGCGGCATCCAACGCGCCGTTCAGCATCGACGTAAACGCCAGCCAGACCGGCCAACTGCGCACCGAAGAGGAAGCCTACTACGCATTACGCAACTCGTTCATCCCGCTGTGGACACTCTACCTCCCCAACGAGCGCGGATTTTGCCAGGAGGATTTCGATCTTCCTGTCCCGACGCCTTATGACCCAAAACGGCGGCGTGCCTATGAGCGCTTTTTCGATCGATTCGGCACGCATTATGTCAAACGCGTCTGGGTCGGTGGCAAAGCCATGCTGGCGTTCACCATTGTCAAGTCATCTTCGATGAACAAAGAAGAGATCAAAGCCGGCATAAAAGCCAGCATGGTCGGTACGGGCACGGCGGCGGCAAGCAGCAGCATGCGAAGCGCCAAGGAAAAGCTGCAGCAGAACTCTGAGTGCACAGTGTTCGGCAAGGGTGGCGACGAGCTGAAACTGGCCACTCTCAGCTCGCTTGATGAGGCGCGCTACAACGATTGGTTGGCGACCATCACCGATAACCCGCAGGTCATCGCCTTCGACGCCTGCGGCATCTGGACCCTGATCGACGACGACGAGCAGGCCGAAGCGCTGCGCAAGGCGTATATCGAGGCCACTGTGTTCACGCCATTGCGGGTGGTCTTCAACCTGGATGGACATGTGCACATATTCCGCGGCAAGGAGTGCTTTTGCTACGATCCGGATAACGGCGAAACCAGCGAGATCCGCGGGATTGAGGACGCCTGGCCGATGCTGGCCCAGGTCGGGTTTGGGCAGGTGGATGCTGCTTTTCTGGGCAAGTACCTGCGCTCCGCAAGCGGTGAGGATCTCAGTCGAAAGCTCTATTTTTTCAACCGAAACACTTACATACGCGTGGATGTCGACGCCGGCAGCATTGATCCCGGCTATCCCAGGCAGATTGCCGAAGGTTGGCCCGGAGTCACTTTCGAGCGCATCGACGCGGTTTTGAGCGTCTCCCCCGAATCCCTGTATTTCTTTCTCGGCAACCAATACATTCGCTTCAATATGCTTAACAATCAGGCCGATGAGGGCTATCCGGAGCCAATTGCCAAACGCTGGCTTGGTCTGAATTTTGACCGTATCGACGCAGCCGTCTACTGGGGCAACGGCAAAGTCTATTTTTTCCGCGGCAACCAGCACATCCGCTACGACATGATCAATTTTCGCATTGATCCTGGCTATCCCAAATTCATCTTTGGCAATTACGTTGCGGATTGGCGATTCTTCGATTAGCCCAGGATGTCTAGTAGCGGTTCATGAATAACCTATACAACGCTATCCAGACATCGGCGGAGTACAATCGGGGTCGGGGTCGCTATCGGAATCGGAATCGAGAGAGAAAACGCCCTATGCCATTCGGTCATGAGCAGCTCGACGTCTAGCGTGCGACCATCGAGTCTGTCGGCTGGGCCTAGCGCGACTGCGAGCATGTGAAAGGACAGCGTAACGCGAAGGATCAACTCCTGCGCACATCGTAGGCGCACATCGTAGGCGCACATCGTAGGCGCACATCGTAGGCGCACATCGTAGGCGCGCATCGCAGGCCATCGCGCTGAACAGTGCCGAGGGTAACGGCAAAGCGACGAGCGCGGATCGCCGCCGGTCGTTTGAAAGCGCACGAGGCTCGGCGCTGGAGTGCGCTGCGATTGAGGACGTGCTCGCTGGTGTGCGGAGCGTTGTGCGCAGACGACAACAGCCAGCAAAAGGCACTGCTCGATCGTCTTGTGGCCATGCTCACGAAGCTCGGACAGCCTGGCTACGCGGTCAGCGAGGAGCTTGGCGGATGGGTTGGTCGGTTCGATACCGACGCCGATACCGATACCGATGCCGATAGCGGTACCGAATGAGTCGGCAGGCGACACCCAAGCCAAAAACCTGTTTAGCTTGTTTCTGCACCATCACCTATTGAGGGGAGCGTGATCAAGGACAAGATTGGTCAAAGGGAAATGCAGCAACGCAATTGACCAATGCGGCGGATCAACAGTCGCTCTCTCCGACCTATCCTGAAGCCCGTCCTCAGGCTACTCCATCAGCCTCGCAGGTGATCCATGGCAGATACCGATGTAAAGGCGGCACATACCATTCGTAACCACGTCCTGGCATCCTTGGGTGTTGGCTTAGTGCCCCTGCCGTGGGTGGATTTGGCCGCTTTGGCGGCATTGCAGCTCAACCTGGTGCGGCGTCTCGCATCCCTGTATGGAGTTGCATTCTCCGAGGAATTGGGTAAGTCCGCACTGAGCGCACTGATTGGCGCCGGCGTTCCTCTGTCTTTGTCTGCCAACCTCCGCAGCCTGTCGAAGAGCTTACCTGGTTTAGGCTGGGTCGTCGCCAGCGCAAGCAGCGCACTCTTCGCTGCCGCATCGACCTATGCCCTCGGCAAGGTTTTTGTGCAGCATTTCGAATCGGGCAATACGCTCTTGAACTTCAATGCGGAGCAGACCAAGGCGTACTATCGGCAACAATTCGAGCAAGGCAAACGGGAAGCGCGACAAGGTGTTGCGGGTCTGCGGCCCTGAATACTGCGGCCCGGAATACTGCGGCCCGGAATATGGCCGCCGAGTTGTGTTGAAGTCAGCGTTCTTCGAGGGAGAAGAGATTAAGGCGATTGTCTGTCGAGAAACAGACGACCTGGCTTGTCTTCTCGTCTTCTCGTCCGCCATCGACGTTGCGGCAAACCGCCCATACAGCGACCATGGGCGGGTTGCCGCGTCAAAGAAGGCGAACGAGAATCCGGCGCCAGTCGGTGGGTTTCTGTCCGGTAATCGCCTAAGCCAGCGTCATGCTCGGGTTCAGGTACCCTGTAGTCAGCAGACGCAGCGCCTCTCGGTTAGTCCAAGAGCTGGCGAGTTCAAGGGCCTTGCCAATCGGTAACCACAGGCATTGACTATGTTCCGCGGGATTCAGGCGGATGATGCGCCGGTGCGCCAATGGCAATGCAAACCAGTGTTCGCGATTAAAGCAAACCCCCGCGGCGTAGCGCCGGCGCCAGGCATTGACGATCGGGAACAGTCGCGACTGGTGTAGATCGACGAGCCGTGCAGCGCCGAGCAGACCGGTTTCTTCTTTGAGTTCGCGCAGTGCCGCGCTGCGCGCGGATTCGCCAGGACGCAGGCTGCCGGTGACGGACTGCCAGAAACCCGCGGGCCGGATACGGTTCATCAGCAGGAACTCGCCGGCAACGGTGAAGACCACCACAAGCACCGATATGGGACGCTTGGGCGAGTGCTCGGCGAGTTGCTGTTGCGTCGATATCATTGCTTACTCACCGACTGGCGCCAATGGACCCTTGTACATGACATGGCCTTAGGCGCGCAACCGGATGCGCAGCGCTAATTCTCTGAGCTGCGCTTCGTCGACGGCGGACGGCGCATCCGTGAGCAGGCAGCTTGCGGTCTGGGTTTTCGGGAAAGCCATGACATCGCGAATCGATGAGCTGTCGGTCATCAGCATGACCAAGCGATCCAGACCGAAGGCGATGCCGCCATGTGGAGGGCAGCCGTATTTGAGAGCATTGAGCAGGAAGCCAAATCGCTGGTCAGCATCCGCGTCGCTGATCTTGAGTAACCGAAAGATACGGCGCTGCACATCTTCACGATGGATACGTATAGACCCGCCGCCGACCTCGGTACCATTGAGCACCAGATCGTAAGCGCGGGACTGGCAACCGCCTGGATCGGATTCCAGTCGGTCGAGCTGATCCATCTTCGGGGCGGTGAATGGATGATGTAATGCAACCCAGCGATCGGTATTAGGGTCGTGCTCGAACATCGGGAAATCCACCACCCAGAGTGGACGCCAGTCGCCCTGCATCAGATCGCGATCACGGCCAAGTTTGACTCGTAATGCGCCGATGGACTCATTGACGATCTGCGCCTTGTCGGCACCGAAGAAGATCAGGTCACCGTCCGTCGCGCCGGTGCGTTGCATAATGCCGTCGATGGCAGAATCAGGCAAAAACTTGAGAATCGGCGATTGCAGCCCTTCCCTGCCCTTCGCTGTCCAACTGTTGACCTTGATGTACGCCAGACCCTTGGCACCATAAATGGCAACGAACTTGGTGTACTCGTCGATCTCTTTACGACTGAGTTCCCCGCCCCCGGGCAAGGTCAGCGCAACAACACGGCCCTCCGCATCCCGAGCCGGACCGGCAAAGACTTTAAAGTCCACCTCACTCATCAGGTCGGCAATATCCAGCAGTTCCAATGGCACACGCAGGTCCGGACGATCGGAACCGAAGCGACGCATGGCATCCTGATAGGTCAGGCAAGGGAATGGGTCCGGCAGATCGATGTCCAGCACTTCTTTGAATAAGCCGCGGATCATCTGTTCCATCAGGCCGGTCAGCTCGGTCTCGTCGAGGAACGAGGTTTCGATATCGAGCTGGGTAAACTCCGGCTGGCGGTCGGCACGCAGGTCTTCATCACGGAAGCAGCGGGCGATTTGATAGTAGCGGTCCAGGCCGGACATCATCAGCAGTTGTTTGAATAACTGCGGCGACTGTGGCAGCGCGTAGAACTCGCCTGGATGCACGCGACTCGGCACCAGATAATCACGCGCCCCCTCGGGGGTGGATTTGGTCAGGATGGGCGTCTCGATATCAAGAAAACCATGTTCATCGAGAAAGCGACGCAGATACCGGGTAATCTGAGCGCGAACACCTAAACGCTGCTGCATCTCCGGTCGACGTAGGTCGATGTAGCGATAGCGCAGCCGGGTCTCCTCGGAGGCATCGGTATGATATTCATCAAGTTGAAACGGCGGCGTTTCAGCAGAATTCAGCACCTCGAGGGAACTGGCCAGGACTTCGATCTCGCCGGTGGGAATGTTTGGATTAAGCGTACCTTCCGGACGCGCTCGGACGCGGCCTTCCACCGCCAACACGTATTCGCTGCGGATTTGCTCAGCCAATTCGAACATCTCCGGCTGATCTGGATCGAAGACGACTTGCACCAGACCATTCCGATCACGCAGATCGACGAAGATGACTCCGCCGTGATCGCGTCGGCGGTGCACCCAGCCGCAAAGCCGAACTTGCTGGTCAATCGAATGACTGTCGAGCCCGCCGCAATAGTGACTGCGCATGCTGTTGGGTCCTTGGTAGAGAGAAAGAAGCTCAGTGGCCGTCAGCCACTCGAACACTGTGTAACAATGGTTCACCTGGGTCACGCCGGCAAGGCTGAGAACGAGACGGCACAGCCGGAACGGATCGCCGGGTGTGTGAAACCCGTGGGCTTTGGAATCGTGCTGGGAGCGTAGGATCCAAGTTGAAAAGGCTCATGATATTACTCCGATCTGGAGACATCCATCAAGCCTCGATCTCGCGCATTCCCTCGGCGTCGAGCTGCATGGCGAAGATCCCGCGCCAGCGCTCGAATTCGTCCGGACTGAAAAGTACGGCCGCGGCGACGCCGTTGCGATCGATGACGATTTCTTCGTCCTGCGCGGCCAGAGCGTCAACGAGGGCACTGAGATTTCTGTCGAGAAACAGACCACCTGGCTGGTCTTCTCGTCCGTCATCGACGTTGCGGCAACCCACCCATAGAGCGACCATGGGCGGATTGCCACTTCCCGAAGGCGCACGAGAATCCGGCCCCAGTTTGGTATGTTTCTCTCCGGCAATCGCCTAACTCTCAGAAGCCGTTGGTTTCGGTTTTGCCTCTGACGTGGGCTTTGCTTTTGGCTTGGTATCGCCGCCCTGGTCGTTCTTTTTGGCATTCGCATCTGGCTTTGCCGGGCGCTCGGATTCGGCACCTTTGCCGGAGTTCTTGTCGGCGCCCGCTGACTCCTTTGGCTTTTCGCCGTCCTCGTGGAGATTCTTTTTGCCATCCTTTTTGAAATCGGTCTCGTACCAGCCGGCACCCTTCAGGCGGAATGCCGCGGCGGTAATCTGCTTCTTCAGGGATGCGTGACCGCATGCCGGGCAATCGGTGAGCGGTGCGTCGCTGAGCTTTTGCAGTGCATCGAGATCGTGACCACAATTTTCGCAGCGGTAAGCATAAATGGGCATAATGAGTTCCTGGCAGGGTCATGAAATCAGTCAACCGCGAAAGCATAGGGTTAAAGCGGGCAGATTCAATATTCGCTTCACCCTGATGTCATTGCATCGTTCCGGATGGCAAGTCAACAGCACGAGACGCAAACATGATGTCGACAGCGCAGCGCAGTATCCTGATCACCGGCTGTTCCAGCGGCATCGGCCACTGTTGCGCGCATGGTCTGGCCAAGCGTGGTTGGCTGGTGATCGCATCGGCACGTAAGCCGCGCGACGTCGAGCGACTGCGAGATGAGGGTCTGGCGAGCGTGCGCCTGGATCTCGATCAGCCCAGCAGCATCGCCGAAGGACTCGAGCAGACCTTCGTCTTCAGTGGCGGTCGGCTCGACGCTTTGTTCAATAATGGCGCTTATGGTCAGGCGGGCGCGGTGGAGGATCTGACCCGAGACGTACTGCGCGCCCAATTCGAAACCAATTTGTTTGGTTGGCACGATCTGACCCGGCGCGTCATCCCGGTCATGCGTGCGCAGGGCTATGGACGCATTGTCCAGAACAGCTCGGTGTTGGGCCTAACCGCGATGCCCTTCCGTGGCGCCTATGCCGCGTCTAAATTCGCATTAGAAGGCCTCACCGATGCCTTGCGTTTGGAGCTTGCCGGAACTGGTATCGAAGTTTGCCTGATCGAACCCGGACCGATTTTGAGCCGTTTTCGCGAAAATGCCCACATGGCCTACCAGCGAAATATCGACCAGCAGGCCAGCTTCTTTCGCGAAACCTATCGCCGTATGGAGGAACGGTTGACCAAACAAGGCCCGGCACAGCCGTTCACATTGCCTGCCGAGGCAGTAATGAAACAGCTGGTGCACGCGCTGGAGAGTCAGCGACCCCGACCACGCTACTATGTGACTTTCCCAACCTATTTGCTTGGCGCCCTGCGTCGTCTACTGTCGACGCGCGCCATGGATGCCTGCATGCGCGCAATTTCCCGTGGCGGGCGTGGATAATGGCCTCGCATTCCTTGACAAGGCAGTTAAGGCGCTGCGATGCGCACTCTGCCTCTTCGTGGTGAGTACGCCTTAGGCGATTGTCGGAGGGAAACATACCAACGAGGGCGGCGATGCGGATGTCCCGATACCATTTCTGCTGTTTTGCCGGGTGAAAGTCCCGGTCGGGTAAGGGCTAGCCACCCATTCGTATCGCGTGTTGGTCCTGCTGCGGAGCTTTGTGCCCTGCGAACAAATTTTGCAGGGCAAGCGTATACAGAGAATCCTGTAGGCCGCAGGAGAGATCGCGCCCCCTGAAGTGCTGGCCCAGCTTCGAGAAACGTCACCCGCGGACGGCGACAGTGTTTACGAGCCGGAGTCCCTACGCCGGATCGAGATCGCTCATCGTGGGTTATCGATGACGACCAGGATTACGGCAACGACAACGACTGCAAACGGTCTCGTGACTTCCGCAGCAGAGCACTAGGGCCGGATTCTCGTTCGCCTTAGCGAAGTCGAGGCCGGACGATAAGACAAGCCAGGTGGTCTATTTCTCGACAGAAATACTCTTATAAGTCGCCCTCGATTTCAGGCATTTCAGGCGGTAGAGCAAGTTCCACTGGCCGCGCCTCGCTTTGCGCAAAATAGCGGCGCAGGAATTCGTCGAAATCGATATCGTCAGCGACCTCGATTGCTCGTTGACGTTCGATGGAGGTTGCTACCATGCGCTGCAGCGATGCATCGCGCTCCGGGTCAAGTTCCAGTTCACGAAACCAATTGCGATGCTTTTCGGTAAGACGGCACGCCAACCCGGCGAAGCCTTCGCCATGTTGCCGCATCTCGCTGAGCATCAATGCCGATGGGGTGGTCTCCGGGTCGTTAACCTTCTGTACTTGAGCGTTCAATGCGCTACGATGCGCATTGTCGCCATTGCCGTCCAGCAATTCAGCGATGGGCTGCATTGCCTCGAGCAGGTTCTGGGCCCAGGTGCGTAATTCAATTTGACCATCGGGACTCTCCAGTTGCAGGCCTGGCTCACGACCGCGATGGGCTGCGAGAACCTGATTTGCGTCGATCGCGCGGCGTTCGCGGGCATTGATGCGCGGGCTTTCCGATAGCAGGTTGTAGAGCATAAAGCAGTTCAAAAAGTACATCTGCTGCTCGTCAATGCCAAGCGGATGGAAGGCATTCACGTCCAGGGAGCGTAACTCGACATAGCGAATACCCCGCCGTCGCAGTGCCAGGGTCGGACGCTCCATCCAATCCGTGAGCTGCTTCGGACGCACGCTGCTGTAATACTCGTTCTCGATTTGCAGTACGTGATCATTGAGCTGCTCCCAGCGGTCATTGACCTTGACGCCGATGTTCTCGTACTGCGGACATGGAGTTTGGATAGCCCAGGTGAGACTGCGGATATAGGCATCTAGGCTGTCGTAACTGGCCTTCATTCCGGTGCCTTCTTCCTGTCGGTTTTGGTAACCGATATCGCCCATGCGCAATGAGGTGGCGTGTGGGTAATACAGGGTATTCTCGTCGAATGCCTGAAGATCAGTTGTCGCGTCCTGCACGAAACTCTTACACACCGCCGGCGACGCGCCAAATAGATAGGGAATCAGCCAACCTAAGCGCTGTAGGTTCCTAACTAACCCCAAATAGGCCCAGTCTCGAAACTCGGCAACATTGCCATCATTGCCGGACGCTTGCTGCAACAGCGGCCAGAGATCTTCTGTCACGGAGAAGTTGAAGTGCACTCCGGCGATGATCTGCATCACGCGACCGTAGCGGTTGCCGAGTCCTCGACGGTAGACGGTCTTCATCATGCCGGCATTGGAATGGCCATAGTGTGCCAACGGAATTTCTGCACCACCGCCAAGCACACAGGGCATACTCGTGGCCCACAACCGCTCCTCGCCGATCTGGCGGTAGACGAACAAATGCAAATCGCGGAGAAGATCAAGCACGCTTGCCGGTGCCGACAGCGCAGGCGTGACCAGTTCGATCAAGGCTTCGGAGAAGTCGGTGGTGATGTAGGGATGCGTCAGGGCCGATCCGAGGGCATGCGGGTGAGGCGTTGCCGCCACCGCACCATTCTTTGTGACTCGCAGCGTTTCCTTCTCGAGACCGAACAGGCTGTTTGCCAATAACGCACGCGCGGAGGGGTCTGTAAGCACATCAAGATGCCGCGGCGGGATCGACAGGGACAAACTGGATGCGGTCATTGCAAGGGTTGAGGCTCAGTTACGCATGGCTGAACGCGGCTGATCCACCCGCTTCATCCCAGTGATCGCATCGGCAAGAATGCGGGCGGCTTCCTCCGCCTGAATGCGATCGATCACGTCTTGCTGTGCCTCTAGAGCATCCTCGTCGACATGATCGGCATCTTCGTCGACCGGCTCGATACCGCGTGCACGCAGGAAATTGTCGCGTTGTTGCTTGAGTATCCGTTCGCGACGATCCGACTCGACGCGTCGCTCGCTTTCTCGCAGCGAAACGACGTCCTGCTCGTTCATCTCGCTGAGAAGACGTCCGCGAGCGGTGAGCATGCGAAAACCGTCGTCTTGCGCAATACGCTGTGCCGAGCGCTCGCGCAGCAAGCTGATGCCATGGGTTTCATACTGGGCATGCCGAGCCGGGTGAATCCGGTTCCAGGGTAATGCGTTTTCCAACGATCGCTCGCCGTGGTCTTCGATGTCCAGACCGAACTCGAAACGGATGTCCGGCTCGATACCGCGCAACTGGGTACTGCCGCCGCTGACGCGGTAAAATTCCGCCATTGTCAACCGCAAGCGGCCCAAATCAGCATCTTTTCCAGGAACATAGCGGTCGAGGTCGATCAGGGTCTGCACTGTACCTTTACCGAAGGTGGGTTCGCCAATGATGATGCCGCGACCATAGTCTTGGATGGCACCGGCGAAAATTTCGGATGCGGAGGCGCTGTTGCGGTCGACCAAGACCGCCAGTGGTCCGGTATAGATAACGCCCGGCTCGGGGTCCACCTCGACTTCGACCTTGCCAAGCGCGTCTTTGACCTGTACCACCGGACCCTTATCGATAAACAGACCGGTCAGCGATGTCGCCTCGGTCAGCGACCCGCCGCCGTTGCCGCGCAAATCGATGACCAGTCCATCGATCGACTGGGCTTTCAGTTCTTTGATTGCTTTGCGCACATCGCGCGTCGTGCTAGTGAAGTTGCGGTTGCCCTGGGACTCCGCACGAAAGTCCCGGTAGAAGGCTGGCAACTCGATGATTCCAATGCGAACCGGCGCGCTGGCGGAGGTATCGTTGGTGGACTCGTCAATTATGTAGGACTTGGCTGCTTGATCGGCCAGTTGGATCTCGTTGCGTACCAGGCGGACTTCTCGCGTGCGACCGCCGGAACCCTCTGCTTTGGGCATCACCAGCAGCCGGACGACAGAACCCTTGGGACCACGGATCTTATCCACTACGTCCTGTAGACGCCAGCCGACCACATCGTCCATCGTACCGTCGAGTCCCTGGCCGACGCCGATAATTTTATCGCCACCATGTATCTGTCCAGATTGGCGCGCTGGTCCGCCAGGTATGGTTCTCTGAATGACCGTGTATTCGTTCTCCGCACTCAGCACGGCGCCGATGCCTTCGAGTTTCAAGCGCATACTGATATCGAAGTTCTCGGATGTGCTTGGCGACATATAGCTAGTGTGGGGCTCTAGCGTACGGGTGTAGGCATTCACAAAGGTCTGGAAGACATCATCCGCGGTGAATTGGTGGATTCTCCGGGTAATTCCTTCGTAGCGCTTGCGCAATTGCTCGCGGATCTCCTGATCGGTTTTGTCGGCCAGCTTCAGTGTCAAGTAGTCATATTTAACGCGTTTACGCCAAATTTCCTTCACTTCAGCGTCATTTTTTGACCAATCCGCGTCCTCTCGATCGAATTGATAGGTTTCCGGTAGGTCGAAGTTAAATGGTTCCTGTAGTAACGACAGGGCATATTCAATACGGCTGTCGACGCGCATACGGTATACCCGAAAGATGTCAAAGGCGGTGTCGAGCTTGCCCTTGCTGAGATCGTCGTCCAAACGGTCGGCTCCGCGGGTGAAGCGGTCGACGTCGCGCTCTAGGAAAAACGATTTATTCGGGTCAAGATCCTCGAAATAGTTTGACACGGTCTCCCGGGCAAACTGGTTGTCGAGGCGAAAATTACGATAGTGCAAGCGCTCCAGAACCTTATTGATCACCAATGTGGTCCGCGCCTGGCGCTCGTTTGGAAAGAGCTCGGAGAGCCCAACCGTCTGCACTTCGGCATGGCCGTTGAAGGGCAAGACGATCATGGTCAACAGCATTGCTGCGGCCAGTCTGGCGACGTTTCGCGTCATAATTTTGAACTCTGTCTGTACAATGGGGCGATGGTCAATAGCCGATGCCGGTAGCCGATGCCAACGGCTGACATAAGAGCGACGGCAGTTTATCAGTCCTGGCAGGGTTATACATCTGAAACCGAGGATGAAATCGTTCACTGATGACTGCGCCTTATCTCACCTACCATCCGCTAATAGAATTTATCCATTTTACCAAAGTAGCGCTTATACCAACCATTTTCAACGACTTACCAACCTAACCTACGCTGCTCATCGGTCCGACGCTTAGCTGTCTGCCTGCTGGCTCAGCCAGATGAGTGATGCCATGCGCCCGGTACGACCATCCCTGCGATAGGAGAAGAAGCGCTCCTGATCGCTGAAGGTACAATGCTCGCCACCGCTCACCCGCTCCACATCGAGTGCAGCAAGCCGCTGCCGGGCAAGCAAATAAAGATCCGCGAACCAGCGCCTACTGCCAGCAGCGACAAAGGCATCCCTGGCCTGCGAGGCATGGGCGCAAAACTGCTCCCGTACCTCCGGCCCCACCTCAAAGGCATCGGGACCGATGGCAGGCCCTAACCAAGCGTGCACTTGCCCAGGCGGCACACCCAGCGCGGCTACCGCCGTTTCAATGACACCGTGCAGCAGCCCACGCCAGCCTGCGTGAGCGGCGGCGACAACACGCCCGGCATCGTCACAGAGCAGCACAGGTAGACAGTCTGCGGTCATGATGGCACAGACCTGTCCGACTTGGCGGCTAACACAGGCATCCGCCGTTGGACAGCGGCCGCTGGGATGAGTGATATCGACGACACGACAACCATGCACCTGTGTCAGCCAAACCGGCTCGGTGGGCAGCGACAGGCTCTCGCACAGCAATGCACGGTTCATCGCGACATGTTCGGGCTTGTCCGCCACATGTCCGGCTAGGTTCAGGCTGGCGAATTCTCCAGCACTCACTCCTCCACGACGCGTGCTGGTCAGTGCCTGCACATTGGGCGGAGCGTCCCAACAAGGCCGAATCAGTTCTATTGCCCGAGTGGGTCGCACCGGGTTAAGTGCAGCGGTTGCCGGTGCGTTGCTTTTCATGCTCCAGTATCTCCATCAGTTGTCCGAAATCCGGCGCCATTGGCACTTCCCAAGACATGGCCGTGCCCTGTGCCGGATGAATCAGGCCCAGTCGCACCGCGTGCAGGGCCTGGCGTGGAAATTGCCGCAATGCCCGAGCGGCACGATCGCTGAGGCCGCGCATGGATCGCGGTTGCCCTGCGTAGACCGAATCACCGATCAGCGGATGCCGAAGGTGGGCCATGTGTACGCGAATCTGATGTGTACGCCCGGTGAGCAACTGCACGGCGAGCAGACTAAGATTGGGGTAGCGGGCAAGAATCCGATAATCCGTCATGCTGGGCCGCCCTCCAGGCACAACGGCCATTGCTGTCCTGCGCGTCGGATGCCGCCCGATGGGGGCCTCGATCCGCCCACCTGTTGTCAATTCACCAGCCACCAGCGCGATATACTCACGCTTAACGGTACGCGCACGAAGCTGTTCCGTCAGCGATTGATGCGCTAAGGGCGTCCTCGCCACCACGAGCAGTCCGCTGGTATCTTTGTCCAGCCGATGCACAATGCCACACCGAGGTAATCGATCCAGCGCCGGCTCGCGATGCAGCAGGCCATTCAGTAATGTGCCGTGCCAGTTACCTGCTGCTGGATGCACCACCAGGCCAGCTGGTTTGTCAATAACCAGTAGGTGCTCGTCTTCGAACACCAGACCGAAATCGACCGCTTCCGGCTCGCTGCACCCCAATGGTTCCAATGTTGCACGCACATTCACCTGCTCGCCGCCACGCATGCGGGTACGTGCGCGGCTGGGTTGGCCATCGACGAGCACCATACCGGCTTCGATCCAAGTCTGAATTCGTCCGCGGGAAAACTCGGGCAGACGTGCTGCGAGCGCTTGGTCCAATCGATGCCCGGCATCGGCGGCATCGAATACAAGATCTTTGTCAACCCGCATTGCTTTACCCGCACAACCTGTACCGACATCATCTTGGCCGCCGCGATTGCCAGAAACGATCCGGTCCACAGCTTCCTGTTCGGCATCTCCAGGGTCGGCTTGCTGTAGCTGGGTTTGATGATGATTGGTCAAGGATTTTGGCACGTCAGCACGGGAGATCGATCACTTGCAGTTCGGTTTCCGGCACCGCTTCCGCTATACTTCCGGATACAGTTCAACTATCCATTTTGTTGGTGAGTGAGTTCGTCAAGTCATGCGCGCAGCGTTCATAGTCGTCGTCTTTGCCATTGCCCTGTCCGGCTGCGGCATACTCAGCAAGGACTTTGACGAAACCGAGGGCTGGAGCGCCAGCAGGCTCTACGATAAGGCAGCCTCGGAGATGAGTGGTGGCAACTACGAGCGAGCGATCGAACTCTACCAAAAGCTGGAAACCCGCTATCCCTTCGGCCGCTATGCTATGCAGGGGCAACTCGATGTTGCTTATGCACACTACAAGGCCGGGCAGCCCGAGCAGGCGATCGCCGCGGCAGATCGGTTCATCAAGCTCTACCCACAAAACCCGTTCGTAGACTATGCCTACTATCTCAAAGGTATCGTCAATTACAACCGCAGCGTCGGCTTTATCGATCGTTTCGTGCCAACCGACGCATCTCAGCGTGACCCAGGAGCCGCATTGGACGCGTTTCAAGACTTTGCCGTTCTGGTGGAACGCTACCCAGACAGCAAATATGCTGCGGATGCCCGTCAGCGTATGCTCTATCTGCGTAACAACCTCGCGAAGAACGAAATCCACGTGGCCCGATATTACATGAAACTTGGCGCCTATATCGCCGCGACCAATCGAGCACAGTATGTCGTCGAGCGATTTCAGCGGACCTCTGCCGTACAAGACGCATTGGAGATTATGGTCGATGCCTATCAGCGCCTGGGCAAAAACCAGCTGGCGGCTGATGCCCAGCGTGTATTGGACCTCAACCGCAAGGCTGGACGCTTTATTGATGATACACCACCTCCCAGCGAGATCAGCCTGGGCCGCAAGATTTGGGATTATCTGAGTTTGGATGAAAACTAAGGCGATTGCTGGAGAGCAACATAGGAACCGTTAAAAAATACGTGTTTCATGATGAGCTGAAGTTTCCTGATTTCTGAAAAGCGCAAGGAGGATGCAGACGCGTGGAAGACAGCCCGAAGAGGTCCGCGTCCACGAATTCAAGACGCGCGCGCCGGGAATCCTGATCGCTGCGGACGGCGCTGGCGGCAACGGATCTCGCCTTCGGCTCTGGCAAACGGAACTGCAGCGGAATCGGCGGGATGCGCTTTGCTTTCCTGCCCTAGGGTGCTCGAAAACCTGGGGTACAGCCTGCGGGCGAACCGAAAGACGCGTGAGGGAAGTGATCACCCGGACCAAGATGCCCAGTTCGAGCACATCAATGCTCAAGTACAAAGGGCAAGCCAGCGATTTCAGTGGATACGAAGAAGAAGAAAAATTGGTCGGCGATTTCAAGAATGCGAGCGGGGAATAGCAGTGCGATCGGCGGAATGCGCTTCGCTTTCCCGCCCTAGGGTTGCTGGTGCGGAAGGCGAGCGTCAACGCGAGTCAGATGATCTATGAAGTCGGCAACAATCGCTATGAGGTGCGATCCATAGGCGCCACTGCGAATGGCTGTCCGGACAGGCGTTCGAACAGACATTCAAACAGACCAAATAGAAGCTCAGACCGCGGCTTCGCCCTCTTCGCCGGTTCGGATACGGACGACGCGAGTGACGCTGCTGACGAAGATCTTGCCATCGCCGATTTTGCCGGTGCGTGCCGATTTAGTGACGGCCTCAATGCAGGCGTCGAGTTGTTTGTCGGCGATGACCAGTTCAATCTTGACCTTGGGCAAAAAATCGACCACATATTCGGCACCGCGATACAGCTCGGTATGCCCCTTCTGCCGCCCAAAACCCTTTACCTCGATCGCGGTCATGCCGGTGATGCCGGCTTGTGACAATGCTTCGCGTACGTCATCGAGCTTAAATGGTTTAATGATGGCTTCGACCTTTTTCATGAGTATTCTCCAACATGACCTTCGGCGACGGTTATCCTAGGCAGTATATAAGGCTACTATAGCATTGACCATCCTAGTCTCCGACGAGTATCCAAATTTCACGCTTAAGTTCGCCTGCACCTCTGCGCTGCCGCCCCGGCAGGCGGCAACGCCAGGATTGGAGTGACAGCAGGCTCAGGCGTTGAGCAGACTGGCGATTCGTTTGCCTAAATCCGCCGGCGAGCGTACCGTGGCAACCCCTGCGGCATCGAGCGCACTGTACTTACCTTCCGCGGTGCCGGCACCGCCGGTGACGATAGCACCAGCATGTCCCATGCGTTTGCCGGGCGGCGCCGTCACTCCGGCAATATACGCAACCACCGGCTTAGTGACATAATCGCGAATATATTCCGCGGCATTCTCCTCGTCGGTGCCGCCGATCTCGCCCACCATGATGATTCCCTCGGTTTGCGGATCCTGCTGGAACAGTTCCAGACAGTCGATAAAATCGACACCATGGATTGGATCGCCGCCCATGCCGATACAGGTACTCTGACCCAGTCCATGATTGGTGGTCTGGAATACCGCCTCGTAGGTCAGGGTACCGGAGCGAGACACGATACCGACGCGACCGGGAGAGTGAATGCTGCCGGGCATGATGCCAATCTTGCAGGCGCCGGGGGTGATCACGCCTGGGCAATTCGGGCCCACCAGAACCGTGTCAGCCCCTTGAAGAGCGGCCTTCACACGCAGCATGTCCAGCACCGGCACACCCTCGGTAATACAGACTACGACCCTGATACCGGCATCGGCAGCCTCCAGGATCGCGTCGGCGGCGAACGCGGCAGGCACATAGATCATCGTGGCGTCGGCACCGGTATCTCGCACGGCATCGTGCACGGTATCGAACACTGGCAGGTTCAGGTGCTTCTGCCCACCCTTGCCCGGCGTCACACCACCGACTACATTGGTGCCGTAGGCGATCGCCTGTTCGCTGTGGAAGGTACCCTGCTGGCCGGTAAAGCCCTGGCAGATCACCCGTGTGTCTTTGTCGATCAATACGCCCATGTGTTTACTCTCTGTTGTACGGTTGCGCTATCGCGATTCGGATAGGAAGTGAATAGGCTCAAGAGACTGTGCAGGCTCAGCCGGCCGCGGCGGCGACTACTTTGTCAGCCGCCTCGGACAGGTTGCTCGCGGTCTGCAATGACAAACCGCTCTCGGCCAGCAACTCCAAGCCACGCGGCGCGTTGGTACCCTCCAATCGCACTACCAGCGGAACCCCGACATGTACCTCGCGGACCGCACGAATGATGCCCTCGGCGATCAGATCGCAGCGCACGATGCCGCCAAAGATGTTCACCAGTACCGCCTTGACCTTATCGTCGGACAGAATCAACTTGAACGCCTCGGCCACGCGTTCCGCGGTCGCGGTGCCACCGACATCAAGGAAGTTGGCGGGGGACCCGCCATGCAGTTGCACCAGATCCATGGTCGCCATTGCCAGCCCTGCCCCATTGACCATACAGCCGATGTTACCGTCCAAGCTGATATAGTTCAGTTCATGTTCGGCGGCGGCCAGTTCGCGCGCGTCTCCTTGACTTGGATCGCGCAATGCGAGCAACTCCGGCTGGCGGTCGAGGGCATTGTCGTCGAGATTGATTTTGGCATCGAGCGCAATCACTTCGCCGGCAGAGGTCACCACCAGCGGGTTGATTTCGACTAGGCTGGCGTCGCTGGACTCGAACAGGTCGTATAGGCCCTGCATCATACCCTGTAGGGCCGTACGCTGGGCTTTATCGAGACCAAGCACAAAACCGACCCGCCGACACTGCCAGGGTCTCAACCCGGTGCTTGGGGCGACGCGGGTAAACACGATTTTTTCAGGAGTCTCGGCGGCTACCGCCTCGATATCCATACCGCCGGCAGCCGATGCCATGAAGGCAATCCGGCGCTCGGCGCGGTCCACCAGCAGACTCATATAAAGCTCGCGGTCGATATCCGTGGGTTCCTCGATTAGCACCGAGGTCACCGGTAGACCTTCCGGTCCAGTCTGATGCGTGCTTAGAATACTACCAAGAAGGCGTTCTGCCTCGGCCTCCACCTTGTCGATGCTATCGACTAATACGACGCCGCCGGCTTTGCCCCGACCGCCTGAATGTACCTGGGCCTTGACCACCCAGCGCTTACCGCCAAGTACCTTGGCTGCTTCGCGCGCCTCGGTCGCGGTGCGCGCAACCTGACCGCGTGGAACCGGAATGCCGTGTTTTTGAAAGAGTGCTTTGGCTTGGTATTCGTGCAGATTCATTGTATGACTATGTCAGATTATGTGTGTGTGAAGACGGCCACGCCAACCTGCTCGCATGACCATTCGCCTGGAAAACACCGATCGCTCGGCGATTCCGATGTGGGGCATCATGCCCCGACCTACTCGCCTGCTGACACAAGGGTTCGCCGACAATACCTTGGCGCCATATCGTCAAATTCCCTTGGACACCGGCGGAAAATGTCCAGATCCATCCAGCTGACGTGCTTTGAGCTCGGTTTAACCGCGATCGATACATGAGCATGCCAAGCTCCGAGCAAACAAGCAATGCCGAACCTACCGGCAGGCCCTTTCCGAGTCGCAGCACGCTGACCTGGCTGTTTCTGTATCGACTTATTTTGGTGGCGCTCCTGATTCTGGTGTTTTGGTTCGCAGTGGAAACGCACTGGCTCCCAGGCGGTGCTGATCCGCTTGTGGCACGCATGATACTGGGCATCCAGGCATCACTGATCCTGATCAGCGGACTGCTGATTCCGGCACAATGGCCATCGCAGGAGCAGCAGATCGAGATCGCGGTGTTCCTCGATATTGTCATTTATACGCTGCTGATGCACATCAGTGGCGGCGTCAGCACAGGTCTGGGGCTGTTGCCCGCAATCGCCGTCATTGCCGGCGCCATTCTGATGGAGGGTCGATTATCGTTATTATTCGCATCGCTGGCCACGCTCGCCGTTATCGCCCAGCAAGTCTACTCCGAATGGTACATCGGCACCCAGGAAGGCACCTATACCCAGGCCGGACTGCTGGGCCTGACCTATTTTGCGGTCGCCTTGCTGGGACATGTACTCAGCTCGAAATTGCAAGCGTATGAACGCCTTGCCGCGCGCCGTAAGGTGGATATCGCCGACCTTTCCAAGCTCAACAGCTACATTATACAGAGCATGTCGACCGGCGTGGTCGTCGTCGATGGTGAATATAAACTGCTGTTGCTGAACCATGCCGCGCGCCTGCTGCTGGGGACGCCGAATGCGCGTCCCGGCGATCGGCTGATCAACATTGCGCCAATACTCTATACCTGGTTCCGACGTGAACTGATTGGCGCCAACCCTTCCGATCCCCTCCTCCGCCTGGGCGACGCCGAGCTGAGACCGACCCTGCATCTACTCGGCACGGAGCGCATCAACGGCGCGATGATCTACCTGCGCGACAATCGCGAACTGTTGCGCCAAGCGCAGGAGATGAAGCTGGCGTCGCTGGGCAGACTTACCGCGAGTATTGCGCACAACATCCGCAACCCGCTGTCGTCGGTGGCCCATGCCGCGCAGTTGCTGGCAGAGTCTGCAACGCTCGGCAGCGACGACCGTCACTTGCTTGACATCCTGCGGCGCAACGCGCTGCGCATTGACGAGACCGTAGCCAGCGTACTGGAACTCTCGCGCCGCCATCAACCGAACATGCAGGAGTTGGATCTACGCAACTGGCTGCCGGCCTTTTGTGCAGAGTATCGCGAGAATCATCCAAACGCCTGCGTGCAGCTCGCGCTGGAAATTGAAGATCGCCCTCTTCTAGTACAAGTCGATGCAAGGCACCTTGGCCAGATCCTGCGCAATCTCTGCGACAATGCCTGCAAATATGGCACAAGTACCAGCGAACCAGCGCAAATCACTTTGAGTGCCAGCCATGACCAACAACGGGACGCATTGGTTGTGACCATCGCCGACCAAGGTCCAGGCGTTTCCGAGCAGCACCTGCGCGATATCTTCGAACCCTTTTTCACCACATCAAACAGCGGCACCGGACTCGGCCTGTACGCAGCACGCGAACTAGCGGAAGCGAACGCCATCCGCCTAGTGTATAGTGCGGGGGAGGAAAACGGCGCTCGCTTCAGCCTGATCTTCGCCAGCTAACCGCAAGCGCAAACTAACGCAAATGAGTAACCCAAAAGCGCTGATTGTCGACGACGAGGCAGATATACTCGAACTGCTCACCATTACATGCACGCGCATGGGCATCGCCACCCGCGGTGCCGGCACATTAGCCGATGCCCTGGGTCTGATCGATCGGGAATCATTCGACCTCTGTATCACGGACATGCGTTTGCCGGACGGCGATGGCATTGATCTGGTGCGAACCATCTGCGATCGTTTTCCCAAATTGCCGGTAGCGATCATCACCGCACATGGCAATGTGGATTCCGCAGTTGCGGCGATGAAGGCAGGCGCCTTCGATTTCGTTTCTAAACCGCTGGACCTGGAAATCCTGCGCAACCTGATCAATGCCGCCTTGCGCCTGCAACAAGCAGAGCAACCTCCGGCGGATACCGCAGGCACCTCGGGCCTGCTTGGCAATTCGCCACAGATGCAGGAGATCCGCGCCCTCATCAGTAAACTTGCCCGCAATCAGGCACCGGTATTCATCAGCGGCGAAAGCGGGACGGGCAAAGAATTGGCCGCGCGCCTGATTCACGATCAAGGACCGAGATCCGCAAACACCTTCGTGCCAGTCAACTGCGGCGCAATCCCCGGCGAGTTGGTGGAGAGTGAATTGTTCGGCCATCGCAAGGGCAGCTTCACCGGCGCCGTAAGCGACAAAAAGGGGCTGTTTCAGACAGCCCATGGCGGCACATTGTTTTTGGACGAAATCGTCGATTTGCCATTGTCGATGCAGGTCAAGCTGCTACGTGCCATCCAGCAGAAGAGTGTGCGGCCGGTCGGCGCGCAGCAGGAAACAGCGGTTGATGTGCGCATCATCAGCGCCAGCCATCGCGACCTCAAAGAAGCGGTCGAAACGGGCGCCTTCCGGCATGATCTATTCTATCGCATCAATGTCATCGATCTGCACCTGCCGCCATTGCGCGAGCGCCCTGGGGACATCGATATACTGGCTCGGCATATCCTGAAACGCATCGCGAAGAGCAGCGACGAAGACTGTAAACAACTCTCCGATGAGGCACTCGAGGCTCTGGCCAGCTATCCCTTCGAGGGCAATGTGCGCGAACTTGAGAATATCCTGGAGCGGGCAACAGCCTTAGCCGACCAAAAGCTGCTGCAGCCTGATGATCTACGTCTGAAACAGTTCAACACAAGCCCCGAGCGTCGTCCGGCAGACACCGACCTGGTCAGCGAACCGAATGCGCCGACGGCTGGCATCTCCCTGATAAACCAACCGCTGGAGACCCATCTCGGCGAGATCGAAAAACAGGCCATCCTCGACGCTCTGAACAGCACCCACTGGAACCGCACCGCCGCGGCCAAGTTGCTCGGCATGACGCCGCGTTCGCTGCGCTATCGGCTCAGCAAGCTTGGCTTGGATTGATGGCAACGCAATGCATCCGATACTGACAGACGGGGGCATGACTAAGTAGCGGTTCATGAATAACCTATACAACGCTATCCAGACATCGGCGGAGTGCAATCGGGGTCGGGGCCACTATCGGAATCGGAATCGGAATCGAGAGAGAAAACGCCCTATGCGATTCGGTCATGAGCAGCTCGACGTCTAGCGTGCGGCCATCGAGTAGGTCGGCTGGGCCTAGCGCGACTGCGAGCATGTGAAAGGACAGCGAAACGCGAAGGATCAACGCCTGTGCGCATCGTAGGTGCGCATCGTAGGCGCGCATCGCAGGCCATCGCGCTGAACATTGCCGAGGGTAACGGCAAAGCGACGAGCGCGGATCGCCGCCGGTCGTTTGAAAGCGCACGAGGCTCGGCGCTGGAGTGCGCTGCGATTCAGACGTGCTCGCTGGTGTGCGATGCGTTGTCCGCAGACGACAACAGCCAGCAAAAGGCACTGCTCGATCGTCGTGTGGCCATGCTAACGAAGCTCGGACAGCCTGGCTACGCGGTCAGCGAGGAGCTTGGCGGATGGGTTGGTCGGTTCGATACCGACGCCGATACCGATGCCGATAGCGGTACCGAATGAGTCGGCAGGCGACACCCAAGCCAAAAACCTGTTTAGCTTGTTTCTGCACCATCACTCAGGCGATTTCTGTGGAGAAATAGACCTCCTGGCTTGTATTCTAGTGCAGCGGTGCGGATGTCCCGCTGCTGTTTCTGCTGTTTGTCGTTGTCGTTGAATGCTCGGGATCTGATCGAAGTCCTCGAGCTGCTGCAAAGAGTCGCACCACTTGTCGGATCGAGGTATCTGGACATGGCCGGCGTTTGCTAGCCGTGCGTATATCAGCGATCGACTCCAAGCCGAGCCCGCTGCATGATCGCCTTCATGTCGCTTACCGCCTCGGCAAGCCCGCAGAACACCGCGCGGGCGATGATCGAATGCCCGATATTGAGTTCGCGCACGGCCTGCAATGCGGATACTGCGGCAACATTGTGATAATCAAGGCCATGTCCTGCGTTGACCTGTAATCCCAGTTTGTCTCCGTGCCATACCGCACGCGCAATGCGATCGAGTTCGGCGGTACGTGCCGCGGGCGACTGCGCATCGGCATACTGACCGGTATGGATCTCAACCACCGGCGCACCGACCTCCATTGCGGCATCGAGCTGTCTCGGATCGGCATCAATGAACAGCGAGACGCGTACGCCGGCCTCGGCGAGCATGGCGCAGAAGTCCTGAAGCTGGTCTTGATGGCTGACCACGTCGAGACCGCCCTCGGTGGTGAGCTCCTCGCGCCGCTCCGGCACCAGGCAGCAGTCCGCGGGTCGTAGGTCGGCCGCAATGCGCCCCATTTCTGGCGTCGCGGCCATCTCCAGATTCATGCGCGTCTGCAGGATGCCACGCAACATGTCCACATCACGGTCCTGGATATGACGGCGGTCTTCGCGCAGATGCAAAGTGATTGCGTCCGCTCCAGCCTGTTCTGCGACAAGCGCGGCCTGGATGGGCTCTGGATAACGGGTGCCGCGCGCCTGGCGCAACGTGGCTACGTGATCAATGTTGACACCGAGCAGGATCGGCGCCGGACGGGTGTCGGTCATGGCAACTCCGGTTGGAGGATGGTCAAACTATCGAAATTCGTTTGTTCGGCTCGCGATCGCGGCCGTAGTCGAACTGACGACGGAACTGGTATCGACAGATCAGTAGCCAGGCTCGGTGTCGTGGGTAGGCCGCACCGTGACCTTGGTCATGCTCCGGCCGTAGCCGCGCGCGGTAAACAGCGCGCGACTGTGCAACGGACGTTCACCAAGATGGGGTGCAAGCAGGCAGCGGGCAAACCCGCGCGCCTCGCGGATCTGCGATCCAACCAAGGCTTCGCCATTGAGCAGGCGTCGCAGGGTCTCGCCACGAATGGCTCCTTCATGATCAGGCTCGAGCGTTGGCAGTAACCCCTGTTCTACTTTGTAGACGTAGAAACGATCTGGATGCACGGGCCTTTGTCCATCGGCCTCCCGATCAAGCACCGGTTGATAGCCAAGTTCTCCCAGCAGGCGCAATTCGAAACGGCGCAACGGCCTGTCCAGATCCTGGCTGGAGGCAAGCTCTTCTAGTACGGCCTGGTAGAACACGAACAGCACTTCGTGCGGATCTTGGCGCCCGAGCAGCCGCATCAGGAGTTCGTTGACATAGAAGCCGCAGTACAGCGCGTTCCCAACTAGCGCAACTGGCCGGCCGGCGGGTTCGATACGAACCAGGGTGCGAACCTCTCCACGCCCGCTCCATGCCAGCAGCACTGGTGTGAACGGCTGTAATAAGGCGGCGCCGACTGACTTCGGACGTTTTGCGCCCTTGGCCACCAGAGGCAAGCGGCCATGCTCTGCCGTGAAGACCTCGAGCAACAGACTGGTATCGGAATAATCCCGCCGATGCAATACAAATGCTCGATGCAGGCGGTCTCGGGTGTTACAGATCATACAGGCCCTCGAACACAAGCTAGGGATCGATATAGCCTAGGCTGGCAAGTGCTGATTCGTCGCTGCTCCAGCTGTCTTTGACCTTGACCCAGACCTCCAGGTGTACCGGACAGTCGAACAGACGCTGCATTTGCATGCGTGCCCCGGTCGCGGCGGCCTTCAGTGCTGCACCGCGATGACCGATCAAGATACCTTTCTGACTCGCGCGCTCGACCCAAACCAAGGCGTGGATCAGGTAGCGTCCACCCTGATCCTGGAATCGTTCGATTTCTACCGTGGTTCGATAGGGCAGTTCCCGGTCATAGCGACGGGTCAGCTGCTCGCGTAACAACTCGGCGGCTAAAAAACGTTCGGAGCGGTCGGTGAGCTGATCTGCTGGCAATAGGTTTTCACCCTCTGGCAGGCGCGCCAGAATGGCCTGCGCAAGAACCTCTATCTGGTCTCCGGTCTTGGCCGACACTGGCACCAGGATGTCGAACGCATAGCGCTGGGACAACTGTTCTAGGTACGGTAATAGCGTGCTTTTTTCCCGCACCAGGTCGACCTTATTGACCACGCCAATCACCATCGGTCCAGCCTCCGCCACGGCGCGCAGCGCCAACTCGTCCTCTGATGTGAAACGCGGAGCCTGCACCAGCAGCAAGACCAAATCGACGTCTGCAATGGCTGCTCGCGCGGTCCGATTGAGATACCGATTGAGTGCATTACCGCCGCGCTGGTGAAGCCCGGGAGTATCCACAAACAGGATCTGGCCCTGTTCCAAGGTTTTGACCCCAAGGATGGAATGACGGGTGGTCTGCGCCTTGTGTGAGGTAATCGCGAGTTTTTGCCCGACCAGTCGATTCAGCAATGTCGATTTGCCCACGTTGGGTCGTCCAACAATGGCAACCGTACCGCAGCGATTAGGCATCCCTGTTCCGCCTATCCAGAGATGCCAGCATTTGCTCCGCGGCATCCTGTTCTGCGCGTCGGCGGCTGGTACCTTCGCCGCGCGTGGTCAATGATTCGTCTGTCAATCGACAGCACACGGCAAATCGTTGTGCATGCTGTTGACCGCTGATTTCGATTACCTCGTAGTCTGGTAAGGGCCGGTGCATGGATTGGAGATGCTCCTGCAAGCGTGTTTTCGGATCCTTACGCGCGTCCTGCCTGGCGACGCGCGCAATCGGCTCGGCAAACAGCCTTAATAGCATGTCGCGGGCAATAGCAAAGCCTTGGTCGACATAAACAGCACCGATGACAGCCTCCAAGGCATCTGCCAGAATCGAATCACGGGCATGTCCTCCGGAACGCAGTTCTCCAGAGCCGAGCTTGAGGTAGTCGCCAAGTCGCAAGCGACGGGCAACCTGTGCAAGACTCTCTCGATTGACCAATGATGCACGGCGGCGGCTCAGTTCTCCCTCATCGGCGGTGGGAAACTGCTGCCAGAGCACCTCGGCAATGACCAGCCCAAGCAGCGCATCGCCGAGAAATTCCAGACGCTCATTGTTGACCGGCCCGGCGCTGCGGTGAGTGAGGGCCTGCAGCAGCAGATCCTCACGCATCGGTGCCGCATCGAGCAATGCTGCGGCGAGTTGGCGAAGATTGCCATTCACTGGAGATGGTGAATTGCTGGTATGAATCGCTGGGTCTGATGCATCGTTGGGTTTATGCAGCATTAGGGATTATAAGTCTCGCTGTGCACGAAGTGCATCACAACGTCGACATTCATGATGATCGGCTTCTGCACGTCGTAGTTCGCGGTCAACACCAGGCCTTCCCTGGTCCTTTCAAATTTAAAACTGTCACTGGGCACCGAACGGACACTATTGATATCGAGTTGGGCCATGATCGCGTTCATGATACTGCGCGGACCACCGGCAACAACGTCTTCTTTGGATTTGACGGCGGCCATGCTGGAACGAACCTGCATGAAGTCGAGGTAGGCTGGCAACATGTTGAAGGCTAGGGTGCCAAAAAAAATGATCAATGCCACGATGAGCATGATAAGGATCAAGCTGGCACCGCGTTGTTGATGAACTCCTCTGCCCATGATGGTCGACCCTCCTCAGAGCGTGATTACCGAAGGCTGCGTTAGGCTTCAATGAATCAGATTGCCAAGCCGATTAAATGCAATCGGGAAGCCGTCGCGCTCACCATCCCAGTTCATCCAGATCATAAACGCCTTGCCCACCAGGTTGCCTTCCGGCACAAATCCCCAGCAGCGACTGTCATTGCTGTTATCGCGATTATCGCCCATGACGAAGTAAGCGTCTTTAGGTACCCTGATGGGGCCTGACGCGAGCTGGTTGCAGCCGACGGGAAGATCCGGAGCGCGGGGGTTGATCAGCAGGTCGTGCTCGACTCCGTCCAGTTCTTCCACTGCGCGCCTTAACCCGGTGTGACCTTTGCCTGCCCCCTCACCAACATAGGGTGGCAGTTGAATCTGGTGCACGGGCTCCCGGTTGACATAGAGCGTCTTGTTGTGGTACCAAATCTGGTCACCGGGTACACCAACCACGCGCTTGATGTAGTCAATGGACTCGTTTTGCGGAAAGCGGAAGACCACTACATCACCAGGCTCCGGCTCACCTAGAGCTAGAAACTTGGAATTGAGAACGGGCCAGCGCAAGCCGTAGGAAAATTTGTTCACGAGAATGAAATCGCCGACCAACAGAGTCGGCATCATCGAGCCCGACGGAATGCGAAAGGGCTCGACAATGAACGAACGTAACAATAATACAATCAGAATGACCGGAAAAAACGAGCGCGCATACTCCACCAGCAGCGGCTCTTTATAAGCCGGTGGCGCGGTAGTTGGTTGGGCAACATTGCTAACGCCCTCGGCGCTCGCCGTCTGCTCGGCCAGGCGCCGGCGTTTGGGCGCAAACAGGAGAGCATCGATTAGCCAGATACCCCCGGTTAGGCCTGTGGCAGCGACTAAAAAAGTTGGGAAATCAAAGTTCATGATCTGTTATGGAGTACTACAGTTTGCAGCCGTGGTTGAATCCACGGTGCTGAATGGGCTTCCGGTGCTGAATCAGCCGGCATTATCTTTGCCCGTCTGAAGAACCGCAAGGAAGGCTTCCTGCGGAATCTCTACACGACCGACTTGTTTCATACGCTTTTTGCCGGCTTTTTGCTTTTCCAGCAATTTACGTTTGCGCGTTACATCACCGCCATAGCACTTGGCGGTGACGTTCTTGCGCAACGCTTTGACGGTGGTCCGGGCGATGACCTTGGTGCCAATCGCAGCCTGGATTGCAACCTCATACATCTGACGTGGAATCAGCTCTTTCATGCGCTCGGTCAGCTCACGACCACGCGCTTGCGAATAACTGCGGTGCACGATCAGCGACAATGCGTCGACGCGCTCGCCATTGATCAGGATATCCAGCTTCACCAAGTCAGCGACCTGAAAGCGCTTTAATTCATATTCAAAGGATGCGTAACCGCGGCTCACGGACTTGAGCCGATCGAAAAAATCCAGTACCACTTCGTTCAACGGTAACTCGTAGGCTAATTGCACCTGACCGCCCAGGTATTGAATCTGTTTCTGCACGCCGCGCTTGTCGATGCACAGACTGATCACTCCGCCGAGCAAATCCTGAGGTACCAGAATATGCGCTTCGATGATGGGCTCCCGGATCTCCCGGATCTTGCCGGATTCGGGTAAGTTAGCGGGATTGTCAACCTTGACGATCTGACCGTCAGCCTGCAGAACTTCATAGACTACCGTGGGAGCGGTGGTGATCAGGTCCAGATCGTATTCACGCTCCAGTCGTTCCTGGATGATGTCCATGTGCAACAATCCCAGGAAGCCGCAGCGGAAGCCGAAGCCTAGAGCTTGAGAGGTTTCGGGCTCGTAGAACAGCGCCGAATCGTTCAGGCGCAGCTTGCGCAAGGCGTCGCGCAGGTTTTCGTAGTCATCGGAAGAAACCGGATACAAGCCGGCAAATACGCGTGGTTTTACCTCCCGGAAGCCTGGAAGGCGTTTATCCGCAGGTCGATCGGCGCCGGTCACCGTATCACCCACCGGCGCGCCGTCGATTTCCTTGATGCCAGCCACCAAAAAGCCGACCTCACCCGGACCCAACATGGCCCGTTCGGTCTTCTTCGGTGTGAACACGCCGATACTGTCCGCCTGATGTACGCGACCGGTGGACATAACTTGAATCTTAGCGCGCTTTTTCAGCCTGCCATGCATGACGCGGATAAGCGATACGACACCGACGTAGGAATCGAACCAGGAATCGATGATCAATGCTTGCAGCGGCGCATCCGGCTCGCCCTGCGGAGGCGGCACCTTGGCTACCAGCATTTCCAGAAGATCGGGAATGCCCTCTCCGGTCTTTGCGCTGACGCGCAAAGCATCGGTAGCGTCCAGACCGATGATTTCCTCGATCTCGCGAAGCACCCGATCCGGCTCCGCCGAAGGCAAGTCGATTTTGTTGAGTACTGGGAGCACCTCGAGCCCAAGATCGATGGCGGTATAGCAATTGGCCACGCTTTGCGCTTCAACCCCCTGGGCGGCATCTACCACCAACAGCGCACCTTCGCAAGCGGCCAGCGAGCGAGATACTTCGTAGGAGAAGTCAACGTGCCCTGGCGTGTCGATGAAGTTGAGTTCATAGATCTGTCCATCTCTGGCTGGATAGTCGAGGGTAACGCTCTGCGCCTTGATGGTGATGCCACGCTCACGCTCGAGATCCATTGAATCAAGCACCTGCGCCGACATTTCACGCTCGCTCAACGAGCCGCAATGCTGTATGAATCGATCGGCAATGGTCGACTTGCCATGATCGATATGGGCAATGATGGAAAAATTACGAATGGATTTGAGTTCCGGCATCAGTGGATACTGATCCTTTCAGTAACGAGCGTTGGAGCGCCATTGGGGCGCAAGTTGTCGTTTGGCTTTATCAGCAATAGGATTGTACAGTTTGCCAACTTGCCGCTTTTCCGCGAGGTTTATTGGAGAGCGAGAACTAAGGCGATTTACCTGGAGAAACATACCACTTGGCTTATCTTCTCATGCGCCTTTTTTGTCGCGGCAACCCGCCCATGGAGCAGCTATGGACGGGTTGCCGCTTCGCGAAGGCAAACGAGAATCTAGCGCTAGTTGGTCTGTTTCTCTCCGGCAATCGCCTAAATCGGATCTTCAGCATCGATTGCGCTGCCTATTCCATCGGAATCCGAATCGGATAGAACATGCGCCCGTCTCCGCGCTGCACCAGTACCGCAACCAGTTGGCCTCCCTTAACCCCATCCAGCAAAGCGCGAAACTGCTGGGAATCGGTAACCGGCTGGTTGTGGAATGCAATGATGATATCGCCGGCACGAATGCCGCCTTGCTGTGCGGAACCTTCCTCGACGCTTTCGACTAAAACACCACCATGCTCCTCACTCAAGCCAAGCGGCTGGCGATCGTCATCGTTCAGATCCCGCACGACAAGCCCAAGGCGATTCGCCGCGGCCGGTTCTACCTGGCCCGCGGCCACAACGATCTCGCTATCGTCCGGCAGTTCGGCCAAAGTAACCGGCAGGTCAAGAATCTCGCCCGAGCGTAGCACCTGAAGCCTGGCCTCTGTGCCTACCTTGGTCACACCGACCAATGGTGGAAGATTGCTGGAAGTCACAATATCTTTGCCATTGAAGCTAAGCACGATGTCGCCGGCAAGTAAGCCTGCGGCCTCGGCTGGGCTGTCCGGCAACACCTGTGCAACTAACGCCCCTTGAGGATGGCGCAGGCCGAAGGGCTCGGCTAATTCTCTGGTCACGTCCTGGATCAGCACGCCCAGCCAGCCTCTACTGACACGCCCCTTCTCTTTGAGTTGCTCCACAACATCCATCGCAACTTCAATAGGTATGGCAAAAGATAGGCCCATAAAGCCACCAGTGCGGCTGTAAATCTGCGAATTCACACCGATCACCTCGCCAGCAAGGTTAAATAATGGACCACCGGAATTGCCAGGATTGATGGCAACATCGGTCTGAATGAAGGGTACATAGTTCTCGCTTGGCAGGCTGCGACCTTTGGCGCTGACGATACCTGCTGTTGCAGAGTGGTCGAAACCGAATGGCGAACCAATCGCTAGAACCCACTCACCAACCTTCAAATCTGCCGCGGAGCCGATACGTGCGCTTGGCAGGTCGTTGCCGTCAATCTTCAGAAGCGCGATATCGCTACGCCCGTCCGCGCCGATCACTTGCGCGACAAACTCACGCCGATCGCTGGTTCGAACGATAATCTCGTCAGCTGCTTCGACAACATGGGAATTGGTTAGCACGTAACCGTCCGAGGACACGATCAAACCAGAGCCGAGCGAGCGACCTTGCCCGAGGTCTTCGGGAATCTGCCCTTCATCACCGAAGAATCTTTGGAAGAAGTCATATAAAGGGCTGTCCTCAGACAATCCTTCCTCTGCACCGAAATCCTGCGGCCCGGAAACATCATCCTGTTTAGTACTGATGTTGACGACGACAGGACCGTTATTCTCAACCAAACTGGTGAAGTCCGGCAGTGCATAAGCGCTCGTCCTTGCCGTGGAGGCAGACGGATCACCGCTCGACGCCGACACCGCGGACCAGGAAGTGGCGCAGAGCATCAGTATAGAGGCGAGCAAAGCAGGCAAATTATGCATGGAGATTTGGTCGTGGCGTTGCGAGGGTTATCGCGACATGTACTATCAGTCGCCGCGGGAATACTCACCGGGAAACAACCGCGGGTGGCGGAAACGGGGAACTCAAACGCTAAGATAGCAGACCTGCGGCGCGTTGGGTCGAATAATGGCCCAATTGGGCTGCGGACCACGCCGTTGTTCGATAGCTGGGCGCCCCATGGGTCGCAATGCGATGGTCATGATTGACTTTCGACATTGCTTGGAAGTGCGCGACGCAGCAAGACTGGCATCAGTTGAGGATTGGTGGCAATTCGGGTTGCATAAGACCTAGACCATTGAAAAGCGAGCACAAAGCCAGCTACTCCACCGAACAGGCTGGCATGTTCAGTAGAGATCAGGGTGGAGGTCAGGTCAGTATTTACCACGAATTGTTCGCTGCCAACGGCGCCCAGGATGAGTCCGATCAGCGGTAGAAGATAAGTCGATGCAGCCGTTCTCAATAAGACTGCCTCTGGCACCCCGACGATGACTTGCTCACCAACGCTGGCATCAATCAAATTAGCAACGCGAAGTCGTGAAGGCCGCCTACCCAGAAAGCGCTCCAGAAGCGAGGTTCCGCAAGCAGCTCTGACTCCACAACCACTGCATGCGCCCCGGTGTTGCGCTTCAACCTCAACAAATTCGCTGTTGCCGGCGATGACAACGACGCGTTCTTCAATCAAGCGGATATCTCCTGTCAGCAAGTCGTATCGAATTGCCTAGAATTATATCATCGGGCCTCGCTTTTGGTGCGTGCTTGCATTAAGCCATCGAACAGCATCTGCACAGTCGGTTCTGGCACTTCGCCAATGACAATAACGTGCTGGCCCTCCACGCGACCTCCGACGGCATTGATTGCTCCAATTTCTGTCGTTCCAAGCAAGACCTCGTCGGTGACCGTCTGGATGTACACGGAAACGCTTGCGATGCCGTCACTCACCATGAGATGCTCGGTTGCCATATCTGAAATACCCGGCCGAGTGCTTGCAGATATTTCAAACCCCGGGGGCATTTTGCTCAGTGTCCACTTGACTTCGTGTGCCACCGGATCACGAATGAGGCCATCGACCTTTGCCTCCTCCGCTGCTGCTCGAGAGACGCCTAGATCAGACTTTTTACTCGTCTTGATTGTCGCACCATTCAGCGTATTTGGAGTATTTGTAGGTACACGCCCAGGGGCGACTGGTCGAACCTCGAGGTTGGTAAACATCACCTGTTCTATGGGCGCCACAGCAGCACCAATGAGATCGCTCTTAAGAGGTAACCCCGTCACACGATCGATAGAGTATCGATGGCCATAACGATAATGATCTGTCGGCAGGATGCCGACGACGTCAGTCTCGCGACCTGCAACACGCGACTCGCCGAGCAGAATCATTTGGTAGTGTTTCCGAATGTGTTCGAAGTCCCAGGATCTGACGCGCAGCACGCGATTAACGCCGGCAGTCCTTGGTGCGAAAAAGGAATTTGCATCAGACAGCATACAAGCGACGCCGCGCTCGTTGCGAGCCATGGCGCGTATTGGGCCGCTCAGAGCCAGTAAACTCTCGGTTGCAATACCACTGTTCATGCGCCGGGCAATGCGCAATGTCGCAAGGTGATGGCCGTGGAGATAGACAAGCGTACCATCGTACTCGAGCCGATCTTGCGCCAGAGTCATGCGTTCAAGCAAGGACTCTGCGGTGGAATCTTGCGACTTGTCGATTAATCGGTTGACATGGCGCACGGCGGAGGGTCGGTCTATAATGGACTGTCCGCCCAGGGATGGAGCTACAATGGAGGCGAGAATCGCATAGATCGCCAATGGTATGATGATCCGCGCGGGAGGAGACGAAGAGATACTCCTCGGTCTTGCATGCACCACGTTCAAGGTTGACCCTCGTAGCCGATGACCGGTACATAGGATGCTACCCCAGTTATGCCAGGGCCCCCAGCGCGTTCCTGATGATCCACGATCAGCTGATCCAGTTTGGCGCGTGGTAGCGGACTATCCCGCTGCCATCTTTGTTCAGGTTCTCTGGTGGCAGAGTCTGGTGCTGTGGTCGCTATTGGAGCAACTTTAACGACGCTCTTTTCCGGCAACAAAACGAGGGCGATTAAGGCAAGTCCAGCGGCAAGTGCAACTCCTAAGGGTACGGTTAAACCTATCCGCCATCTGCTTATTCCGCGATGTTTCAGCGATGACCGGGGATCGAATAGTGGGGACTTATGGCTTGGATCAGCCTGACTGCGAATATCGTAGCGGATTGTTTCCTGGCGTATTCCTTGCCCGATTAACAGATAGCGCTTCCAGGTCTGTTGTAGTTGTACATCTTCCAGCAAACAATCGATGGCTCGAGACAGTTCCGCCTCACTGCACTCGCCATCCATCAGTTGGGATATCAGCCGTCGTTGTTCATCGTTCATACATATCGACTCTGGGGATATCTGGCTGAAGTAAGGCGGAAGGCGGATCTGAATCAGGAGTTCAGGAGCGGTCTCAGACGCTTATCAATTACCTCTCGGGCACGAAAGATTCTGGAACGTACAGTACCGATCGGGCAGGCCATCGCAATGGCGATTTCCTCGTAGCTCATGCCTTCGAGTTCACGTAATACAATGGCAGTTCGCAGGTCTTCCTGTAATCCGTCTAATGCCTTCTGCACATTGTCAGCGATCTCACCGCTCAGCAGTTCTCCCTCCGGGGTGGAGGTTTCATGTAATTTTCCCCCAACATCTGTCTGTTCAGCAAGCTCCATCTCGATGTCTTCTCCCGGCGGTCGCCGACTCTGTGCGAGCAGATGATTTTTAACCGTGTTGATCGCTATACGGTATAACCAGGTGTAAAAGGCACTCTCGCCGCGAAATCCTGGTAGTGCTCGATAGGCCTTGATGAAGGCGTCCTGTGTCACATCCAAGACTTCAGCATTATCCCGGAGGTAGCGGGAAATCAGGTTTGCAATGCGCTGCTGATACTTGAGTACGAGCACGTCGAATGCCCGCGAGTCGCCAGCTTGCGTACGCTCCACCAACACTTGATCGACCTCTCGTTCAGTCATATTCGCCACCTTCCCGTGACTTGTGTCGGCTTTTCGATGGCATTGACAGTCGTCCAATACGTAAAGTTCATTGTAATTTCTGTCTGGTTATTACTAGCCAGGCTTTTGTTGGTCTGCTGCGCTAGCGCTTAGCGTTGGTCTGAGCAATGAGGTTCCAAGCTCTGCTCTGATAAGGTCTAGATATGCGGACGATGGAAGGGATCAAAATGCTAGAACCGAGGTGTGAACAGAATCTGAACAGGTGTATTGATCGTTGTATGGCGTCTGAATATGATATGAAAAGATGAGTAAGCCCGACTTCGTAACAAATAGGCGACGAACCCGCGAGCTTGCGGCATACTCTGAAAATAATCCAATCATCTGGCCCAGCCGCGACCTAAACTGATGGCAGAAATGTGCACAATTCATAGACACGACGTACTCATCATCGGCAGCGGTGCCGCAGGCCTGAGCCTGGCACTGCGGCTGCGCTCCGACCTCTCCATTGCGGTCACATCAAAACGTGAGTTGCGCGAAGGCAATACGTTATATGCACAGGGTGGTATTTCAGCGGTCTTGGATGCGGGCGACTCGGTCGAGTCGCATGTTCGTGACACACTAAACGCTGGCGCAGGGCTCTGCGATGTGGATATGGTACGTCTAGCGGTACAACGTGGCCCGACGAATATTCGCTGGCTGCTGAAAAAAGGCGTGCAATTTACCCGCGATGAGCACGCACGGGGCGCCGATGGCTATCATTTGACTCGAGAAGGCGGGCACACCCACCGTAGGGTGGTACATGCAGCAGATGCCACCGGCCGAGCTGTGGAGGACACATTGGAGGGACGGGTCCGCGCTCTTTCCAATGTCGCACTGTTCGAATATCACGCAGCGATCGATCTGATCAGCGCGAACAAATTCAATTCGGATCGCTCCACTACTGCCGATAATCGCTGTATCGGCGCGTACATTTTGGATGAACAATCTGGTCAGGTTGGAACTTTTTTGGCCCGCTTTGTGGTTATTGCCACGGGCGGCGCCAGTAAGGTTTATCTCTACACGAGCAATCCTGATGTAGCTACCGGCGATGGCATTGCTATGGCTTGGCGAGCTGGCTGCCGGGTCGCCAACATGGAATTCATCCAGTTTCATCCTACCTGTTTGTATCATCCGCAAGCCAAGTCCTTCCTGATCACGGAGGCACTACGTGGAGAAGGTGCTCGTCTACTCTTGCCAAATGGCGACCGCTTTATGCTGCGCTTCGACAAGCGAGCAGAACTTGCCCCACGCGACATCGTTGCACGCGCGATTGACCATGAGATGAAGCGTGTTGGCAGCAAGTATGTTTTGCTCGATATCTCCCATCGTGACGCTGACTTCGTGCGCGCACATTTTCCAACGATCCATGCTCGCTGTATGGAGCTTGGGATCGACATGACCCGCGAGCCGATTCCAGTGGTTCCAGCCGCCCATTATACCTGCGGCGGCGTGGTGACCGATGCGCGAGCACGCACCGACGTGCCCGGCTTGTATGCAATCGGAGAAACCGCATACACGGGACTTCATGGGGCCAATCGCATGGCCAGTAACTCGCTGCTGGAATGCCTGGTCTTCAGCGAATTGGCGGCAGCCGATATTGAAGCCATCTATGCCGCATCTTCCCCCGTCGATGACGTACCGCCATGGGACGCGAGCCGAGTCACGGAACCGGATGAAGAAGTTGTCATCTCCCACAACTGGGAGGAATTGCGGCGGTTCATGTGGGACTATGTGGGCATCGTGCGCACGAATAAGCGTTTGCAGCGTGCAAAGCGGCGCATCGATCTACTGCGTCAGGAGATTATCGAAAATTATAGCAACTTTCGCGTCGAGACCAATCTGCTAGAACTGCGCAATCTGGTGGAGGTCGCTGATCTGATCGTGCAGTCAGCACAGCGTCGTCGCGAGAGCCGCGGCCTGCACTACACCCTCGATTTTCCAAGCAAGGACCGCAGTCAGTTATCTCCCACAGTCTTGATACCTGACCGCTATCAGCCTCGTCCCGAGACGCAAGACGGCTGAGTGTGATTTAGAGTAAAATGCGATAACCCTTTGGCTATCATGTGGTGGCGGTGAATACAATCTGCCTCGAGTGTTGCATCTTCACACCACATGATCAAGGATTGTATCGTCAAGGATCAGCCCCGCTATAACCAGCCTTACGGAACCAGCGATTTGGCAAAATCTCCCACACCAAGCGGAGATATCGGGCTTGGTGCAGTGCTTCGGCTTAACAGGATAGTTACAATCGCTACGCTCACAACAACATTGGGGTTCGACGCCGGTGATATAAGACGCGGACCGGTCAAATCCTCTGCCGCCCGAATTCTCTGTTCCCTGTTCATGGTCGTGCTCGTTTGGTTTTCCTCAAGCCAACTGAGCGCTCAGGAAATCATCGTCAACGCCGATGTTCGGACCGACTCCCTGTCGCGTAACGAGGCGAGGCTCTTTTTCACCATGCGTTTGCAAGGCTGGCCGGACAAGCGGCCAGTGAAAGTGTTTGTGCTCCCGGACGACAACCCACTGCACAGTGCTTTCGCCAAGACCATCTTGGGCTTGTTCCCATATCAGCTGCGCCGGGTCTGGGACAGACAGTTATTCAGCGGCACCGGGCAAGTTCCGACCACGGTCGCAAGCGAAGAGGATATGCTGCGTCATGTCACGGCAACCCCCGGCGCCATCGGCTATCTGAGTCGAATTCCGCGCGATGCACGCGTTCGAAGTATCGAGGTACGCTGACATGGACAATCATCGCTCTTTTATCCTGTGCGTTTTGATGCTGGCCTGTGCGAAGGCACAAGCGACCGAAGGCTTCTGGAATCGGTTGCAGTTGCACGGGTTCGCCAGCCAAGCCGTAGTGCAAACCAGCGACAATCGCTGGTTTGGCGACAGTGATGGGACTTCCTTCGACTTTACCGAAATAGGCCTGAATGCATCGCTACGAGTCAACCCAAAAGTCTTGTTTGCCTCGCAGATCTTGTATCGGCGTGCCGGAGATATGTATGACGGCCCAGTGGACCTTGATTACGGGCTGATCGACATCACCCCCGTCGCCAATCCGCAAGGCCGCTTCGGGATACGCCTGGGGCGTATCAAGAATCCGCTGGGAATTTATAATGAGACCCGAGACGTGCCGTTCACGCATCCGGGCATCTTTTTACCCCAGACTGTCTATTTCGATCGGGTGCGCAACCTCGCTCTTTCCACCGATGGCGCCATGATCTATGCAGATCGCTACACTAACTACGGAAATCTTGCCTTTACCGTCGGTAACGGCTGGGCCGTGCTGGATGAGAATGTAGAATGGACTTACCTATTTAATGATTGGGCTGGGGGCGTAAAAGCAAATAAGACGAGTTGGCTGGCCAGCCTGTGGTACACAGATCTAAGCGAACGACTGAAGGTTGGCCTGAGCGGCGCGACTCTATCCATCGAATTCGATCCCCAAGACGGTGTCCAGTCTACCCTGGAAAGGGGGCAGACTGACATTGATTACTGGATTGCATCGGTGCAATACAATGCTGAAAAATGGACCCTGACCACAGAGTTCTCCCGCGAGCCTCTGCGATGGCGCGACTACGGTGAGCTTTTCCAGGATCGGGATGCGACCAGTGAGGGCTGGTATATACAGGGTACCCACTCCCTACGCCCCGGTCTGAATCTCATGTTGCGCTACGAAGAAGGCTATAACGATGTCAAAGACCGAAATGGCCGCAAGCGGGAGGCAGCCACCGCTGGACTGCTGCCGGCCAGCACGGGTTTCTCCAAAATACTCAGTGCCGGTATTCGTTGGGATATCAATCGCCGATGGATGGTGCGCGCCGAATATGCCTACAACGACGGCACTTTTATCTTGTCTACCCGAGAGAACCCTAACCTCCAGGACCAGGAGCGGTATTGGAACCTATTCTCAGTGCAAGCGGTATTTCGCTTCTAAACCGTTCGCATGATCATCAAGGATTTAACACGCATGATCGAAGGCTATCTGAGCCTGCGTTGGAAGGCACTGATCGGACTCAGCATCGTGCTCGCGCTTGTGAATACCTCGCTGGCATTTTTTTCCTACACCCAACTCGCCGACCAGTTCGAGTGGCATCAAACATTAGTTCGCGATCGGCAGGCGAAACAACTCCAGGCGCTGCTCAACGATCGTTACCAACAGATGTCTCGACTTGCCAACGTAGTGCCGCTGTTGGTTGCAAAAAACGCGGATGAAACTCTGGAAGAACACCTGCAACGAGCCTTGAACACCAATGGCGTGATGCTGGACCTGGAGTGGGATATCCATTCCGTACATTGGATCAAACTAAACGGCCAGATTCAGTTGCTCTGGCCGCAACAGGCTCAGACCCTACCGGCGACGCTCTCCGCTCAAGTGGCTAAATCGCCCGATGAAACCGCAAGACTGCTCGCCTGCGCCAATCAGTGCCGACAATTCCTCGCTGCTCCCTTGTTGTGGCAAGGTCAATCCTCCGGGGCATTGGTACTTGGACGCTCAGTAGCCGATGCCTTGCTCGCGTTCCATGCACTAACCGGCGCGGAGGCAGCTGTGCTGCCCAGCGCGAGTGCGATTGGCAAGGCAAAGGATGGCGTGCAGTTCAAGGCAATCACGCATCCTGAGATAACGCGCCCATTGTTCGAAAGAGCGCTCTACGTCAAAGCCAGTACGGATGAACCATCTAGCACCGAAATTGCTGACGCTGGGCAACCGACGACGATTACTGTACTGGCTGACAGCAAAGATTGGTACGAGGTCTTTGTTATGCATTCGCTTGCAGCGGGTATTGATGTCCTGATCTTGAACAAGATCACAACCCAGCAGCAGAGTATCAGCGCCGCAACACGGCTCAGCATTTTGATTGGAACCTCCGGCTTACTGCTCTCAGTAACATTACTACTGTTGATCATGCGCAATTCCCTGGCCCGCCTACGACGGCTGGCGGAATTGCTGCCGCTACTGGCCTCGCATCAGTTTTCGCGTATTCGGGCATTGCTGCCGTTACACAACCGCGGATTGCCATTGCGCGACGAGATCGATCTGATGGTGGAGACGGTGCACAAGCTCTCAGGGCGTATGGAAATCATGGAACAGGACCGTGAACAAGCCCGCAGCGCATTGATTTGGATGGCAGAACACGATCCACTCACCAAGTTACTGAACCGTCGCCGATTCAATCAGGAACTAAAGCACGGGATCGAAAACGCCACGAACAACAATACCAATGGGGCTTTGCTGTTTGTTGATCTGGATCAGTTCAAGGACGTCAACGATATCAGTGGGCATCACATGGGAGACAGTCTGCTGCAGCAGGTGGCAGAGCAGTTGACCAAAGGTGCAACTGCAAGCAGTGGGAGCATTTTAGGTCGGCTCGGAGGTGATGAATTCGCAATCGTTCTACCAGATGCGAGCACCGAGCAGGCCATCGACATGGCCACGCAAGTACAGAAACAGGTTCAGGAAGTCATCATTCAGGCGCACGGCTGGCGACACCAGGTGTCTGCAAGTATTGGTATCGTCCTATTTCCGCAACATGGCAACAACGCTCAGCAGTTGATGGCGTATGCCGATTTGGCGATGTACCAGGCCAAGGAGAAGGGCCGTGGCCGCTGGCATCTTTTCTCCCCGGAGGATACCGGACGCGAGCGTGCCAATGCCCGGGTCATTTGGGCGGAGCGCATCGTCGACGCGTTAAAAGAGGATCGCTTGGAACTGCATTTCCAGCCCATATTGGAAATCGCCACGGGCGAAATCTGGCGCGCCGAAGCATTACTCCGCATGCGAAGTACCGATGGTAAATTGATTCCGCCTGGTCACTTCATACCCATCGCCGAGGAAACCGGACAGATACTGACCTTGGATCATTGGGTGCTGACGCATGCCATTGAGCTGATGCAGCATCACCCAGACCTTTTCCTATCTGTCAACCTATCTGCTCAGGCTGTCCAGGATTCATCCTTACCCGGAGAAGTTAAACGGCTTCTAAGCACCTACGAGGTACCTCCATCCCAACTTACCCTGGAGGTAACAGAGACGGTTGCCATCAACAGTCTGAGCAATGCCACAAGGCTGATGCATGAGATCCGCGCCATTGGTTGCCGTTTCGCCTTGGATGACTTCGGCACAGGCTTCGCAAGCTATGCCTATTTAAGGCAATTGCCGGTCAACGATGTCAAAATCGACGGTGCCTTTATTCGCGATATTGCCTACAGCAATGAAAATCAGATTTTTGTCCGCGCTGTCACTGAAATGTCGCATGGCATGGACAAAAAAGTTATCGCCGAATTCGTCGAAAATGCGGATATCCTAGAGGTACTGGCAGACATCGGTATCGACTTCGCCCAAGGCTACCATATCGGTCGACCAGTGCCGCCGACACAGCAGCAACCGGGTCGGCAACAGCTCTTGTATGTGAGCAATTAGGCGATTGTCTGAGAGAAGCATACCAACTGGCATCGGATTCTCGTTCGCCTTCGCGAAGCGGCAATCCGCCCACAGTCGCTCTATGGGCGGGTTGCCGCAATGTCGATGCCGGACGAGAAGACAAGCCAGGTGGTGGATTTCTCCACAGAAATCGCCTTAGTGCGAATCGGCAAGCAGTGCCGCTGCTGTAATGGCTTGACCGAGAGCCAAGCCACCGTCATTGCTGGGAACCTGACGATGCGACAAAACCTCGAGGTCGCGAGCGCGCAGTCCTCTGCATACGCGCTCAAACAGGATGCGGTTTTGAAAGACGCCGCCGGAAAGAGCCAAGGTATCGATACCCCGCGCCGCTGCGATCCGTGCACTCAGCTCGACGATCCCATCAGCCAGCCCTACATGGAAGCGTGCACTGATCTGGGCTGCCGGCACTTTGGCAGCAAGATCCGCGAAAAGCTGCCACCACATGGGCTCGGGATCCAACGACCAGAGAGTGGCATCCGAGCGCAGTGCAAAGTCATAACCAATCTCGATGTCAGCGCCATGACAGATCGACTCCAGTTCAATGGCGGCTTGACCCTCGTACGAGACGCCATGGAAGCAAATGCCCAGGGCAGCGGCGACGGCATCGAACAGGCGCCCGCAGGAAGAGGTGAACGGCGAATTGACGCCAGTTTCGATCATCTGGCCCAGAATTCCAGTCGGCTTTTGGCGCAACGCCGCGGTAATCTCCAACGCGCCAAAATCCCGTGCAAATTGTTCCCAATCCATGATGGCGACGACCTGTGCAAATAGGTTACGCCAGGGTTCGAGGATGGCTCTGATACCTCCTGGAAGCCTGACCGGCCGCAGATGCGCGACCCGCATCAGATGCCGATAATCACCAACCAGCCACTCGCCACCCCAAATGCTGCCGTCATCGCCGTAACCGGAACCGTCCAGGGCGATGCCAACAACTGGATCGGCATCCAACTGCCAGGCGTTGTCTGCCAACACGGCCGCGATGTGAGCACGATGATGCTGAACCTCAATCAGCTTTAGACCGTCCAATGCGGCCAGTTCACGCCCGATGCATGACGAACGGTAATCCGGATGCAAATCCACGGCCACGGCGGCAGGCTGGTACCCAAAAAGTTCCAGATAGAGAGCCGTTGTGCGTTCATACTCAACCGAAGTCTTGACCTCTGTCAGATCCCCAAGGTGCTGAGACAAGACTGCCTGGCCATCCTGAAGCAAACAGATCGTATTCTTCAGATCGCTGCCGGTGGCCAGAACTCCAGGCATATTGTGTAGACCCGGTGGCAGCATCAACGGCGTCGGCGCATAGCCTCGGGCTCTGCGCAACAGCCGGGGCGCTCCATCCATCACACGAACTAGCGAGTCATCGACCCGATTGACGATTGCTCGATCATGTAATAAGAAGGCATCAGCAACCTCTTGCAAGCGTGCTCTGGCGTCATCGTTGTCGATACACTGAGGCTCGTCGCTGCTATTGCCGCTGGTCATGACCAGTGGCGTTTGCCAGTCGCGAAGCAATAGACGATGCAGCGGGCTGTAGGGGAGCATGAAGCCGAGGTTGTGCTGGCCGCGGGCGACATCCGGTGCTAAGCGCCCTGCACCGTGCGCCGACAACAGCACAATCGGTGCAGCAAGGCTACTCAGCAGGAGTGCCTCGGCAGATGAGACGGCACAGTAGCTGCGCACCACATCGAGATCGCGGGCCATCAGTGCAAATGGCTTGGCCCAGCGTCGCTTGCGTCGACGCAGTTCGCTAACGGCAATCGGATTGGTGGCATCGCAGGCCAAATGAAAGCCGCCAACGCCCTTGATCGCAATAATATGCCCATCGGCTATGCGCCTACTTGTGGCCACAATGGCATCGGCAGTTGCCAATTCTTTGCCCTCTGCCTCCATGAGCCAGACCCTTGGTCCGCAGACCGGGCAGGCATTTGGTTGGGCATGAAAGCGTCGGTCGGCGGGATCAGTATATTCCGCGGCGCAGTCAGCGCAGAGCGCGAAGTCAGCCATGCTCGTGTTGGCACGATCATACGGAATCTGACGAATAATGCTCAGCCTGGGACCACAGTGCGTACAATTGGTAAAGGGATAACGGAAACGTCGATTGGTCGGATCAAAAATCTCGTCACTACAGGTCTGACAAGTGGCAGCATCCGGCACCACGCCTGTATGTACGGCAGTTGTGGCGCTGCGATCAATAACGAAGTCGGCAGGCATCGGCTGTTCCGGCAACCCACGCCGTTCCATCGCGTCGATGCGACCTAATGGTGGGCATTCCGTAATCAAACGTTCACAAAAAGCATCAATCCGAGATGGCTCGGCCCAAACTCGCACGAAAACGCCATCACCGTCGTTGCAGACCGAACCCACCAAACCGAGATCACGTGCAATCCTCCAGACGGTCGGCCGAAATCCGACTCCCTGCACCAGCCCACGAACTCGAATTGCCTCGGCACGCACGGCCACCAGAGCCTTGTGATTGGTTTCTATAGACACCTTAAGACTTTGAATGTATTCGTGGGGATCGGTATCGGTATTCCTGTCGGAATCGAAATGGGCGAAGAATGTGTCATCGCTGTGGACTTCCCGGCAATCTCTCGGATCCTCCCCCAAAAAAAAAGCAGCGACGGTTTAGCCGTTGCTGCTTTTTGTTTGGTCCGGGCGGCAGGATTCGAACCTGCGACCCCCACAACCCCATTGTGGTGCGCTACCAGACTGCGCTACGCCCGGGAAGCTGATCAGAGTACGCTCCGGCTACTGATCTGTCAATGTGGACGGCGTCTCAGTTCATGTAGTACTTCTTCGAGTTCGACACGCAACTGCTTGATGATTTGATGACTTTGAGAGCTGTCGTGTTTTGCCGCATCGCCTGAGAGTTGCTGACGGGCACCGCCAATGGTAAATCCCTGCTCGTAGAGTAAGCTGCGGATTTGTCGGACGGTCAGCACGTCATGGCGCTGGTAATAGCGACGGTTTCCGCGTCGCTTAACCGGCTTAAGCTGTGGGAATTCCTGTTCCCAATAGCGCAGTACATGTGGCTTTACGTCGCAAAGTTCACTGACCTCACCGATGGTGAAATAGCGCTTGCCAGGGATCGGCGGCAGCTCGTTGACGCTACTGATCGTTTCCGGCATAGGCTTCCACCCGCGACTTCAGTTTCTGTCCCGGGCGGAAGGTCACCACGCGCCGGGCAGTAATAGGAATCTTTTGACCCGTTTTCGGGTTCCTGCCGGGCCGTTGCTTCTTCTCGCGAAGATCAAAATTACCGAAGCCGCTCAGCTTGACCTGCTCGCCACGCTCCAGAGCGCTGCGTATCTCCTCGAAGAAAGACTCCACCACGTCCTTCGCCTCGCGCTTGTTCAGACCTAAGATCTCATAAAGATGTTCAGCCATATCTGCCTTCGTCAGTGCCATCTGCTCGTTCTCTCGGCTTGTGCCTTTCAGCTCCGGGGTTCAGTTACTGGATCTCAGCTCTTAAGGTTCATCCTGGCGTCACAGCCCTGTCCTTCGGCTTTGCTCGAGCAATATGGGTCACCCAGATGCTCCTGCCAGGGAAACGCCAGACGGGAAACGCGATTCAGGTTCGCAGCTGGGCGTTGACATCGGTCGCTAGACGGTCGACCACCCGGGCCATGACCGACTCTACATCCTGATCTGTAAGTGTCTGAGAATCAGCCTGTAAAATCAATCCCAAAGCCATGCTTTTTCGCCCTGACTCTATCTTGTCTCCGATATAAACATCGAATAACAAAAGATCGCGCAATAATTCACCAGCGGCATCCTCGACACAATGGCGCACGGAATCAAATGCAACCGCGGCGTTGACGACGATGGCGATGTCACGTCGAATGGAGGGAAACTTGGATAGTGGGACGAACTTCGGCTTGAGGCTACCGCCCAAGCTTTCGGTGTCGAGTTCGAACAGATGCAATTCCGGCGGCACTTCGAGCGTTGCCGACAAGGATGGATGCAGGGTGCCGATCCAGCCCAATTCCCGCCCATGACGTTCTATTCGCGCACATTGACCGGGATGCAAAGCCGGATGCGACACTGCGATGAAGTCGCAGTCCGCGCTACAACCGCTGGCCGCTAATACCGCTTCCACATCCGCTTTGAGGTCATAGAAATCGACCTGCCGCAACCGCTCTCCCCATTGTTCCGGAAGCGTCGGACCAACACTGAGTCCAGCCAACATCGCTTGCTGCTGCAATCCATCGCCAGCGTCTCGGAAACGCAGGCCACTTTCGAACAAGCGAACCCGCGACTGCTGTCGCGACAAATTTTGGCGCGCGGCCTGCAAAAGTCCTGGCCAAAGGCTGGTTCGCATCACCGAGAACTCGGCGGAGAGCGGGTTGGCAAGAGATAATGGCGTTAGGTCAGGATCGATCTGCGACTGCTGCTGCGGACTGACGAAGCTATAGGTAATGGCCTCATGAAAACCACGACTGACCAGCACTTGGCGAACTCGCTCCAGATCGAAAGCCATTTCCAACGGTGCGCGCGTGGTCGCTGCCGAACGAGCATGCGTCACCGGGATGTTGTTATAGCCGTAAATGCGACCGAGTTCCGCGATCAGATCTACTTCTAATTCCAGATCGAAGCGACTGCTGGGTGGCGTGACTCGCCAGCCGCCATCGGCTGGCTCGACATGCATACCGAGTCGCGTCAGGATATCACTGATTTGTTCGTCTTCAAGTTCGATACCGAGAACTTGTGGAATACGCTGCCGGCGCAGCACCAGCTCCCTCGGCTTTGGCAAATCGGGATCACTAACCGCGGTTACGACCGGTCCCGGCCGCCCACCAACGATATCACATAATAGTCTGGTCGCACGCTCCATGGCGATGCGTTGCAATTGCGGATCAACACCTCGTTCGAAACGATGTGATGAATCGGTGTGTAGTCCATACGCGCGCGCCCTGCCGCTGATGGCGGTGGGCGAAAAGAATGCACTCTCAAGCAAAACATCACGGGTAGCTTCGTTGACGGCCGTCTCGGCCCCGCCCATGATGCCGGCCATCGCTACGGCGTGCTGCGCATCCGCGATCACCAGCGTATCTTCGCGCAGTTTGACCCTGTCGCCATTGAGCAATGCCAGCGGTTCTCCAGGATATGCCATGCGCACCTGAATGCCATCCTGAATCTGCTGCAAATCGAAAGCATGCATCGGCTGGCCCAATTCCAGCAGGACATAGTTGGTTATATCCACCACCGCACCGATCGGCCGCAGCCTGCCACGACGCAGTCGCTCCTGCATCCATAAGGGCGTGTCGGCAGCCGGATCGATACCCTGCACCACCCGGCATAGATAACGCGGGCAGGCTGCAGTCGCGCATAGGTCTACCGTCATCTGATCGTCGATAACGGCGGTCACTGACGTCATTGGAGGCACACACACCGGCACGCGGTTGAGCACTCCGACTTCGCGAGCAACCCCAGCCATGCTCAAACAATCGCCACGGTCCGGCGTCAGGTCGAGTTCAATACACTGGTCATCAAGGGCCATGGTAACCCGCACATCCTTGCCGACCGGCGCAGTGCTTGGCAAGACGAGAATGCCATCGGAGGTATCCGCCAGACCGAGTTCTGCTGCGGAGCAGATCATGCCAAATGATTCGATACCGCGCAGCTTGGCTTTTTTAATTCTGAAGTCGCCGGGTAGCCGAGCCCCGACAACCGCCACCGCAACCCGCATGCCCTCGGCAACGTTGGCAGCACCACAGATAATCTGCAATGGCTCATCGATCCCAACATCTACCCGACACAGGCGCAGCTTGGCCGCATCCGGGTGCGGTTCCACGGCCATCACATGACCAACCACGACATCTCTGAATGGCGGCGCAGCAGGCTCGACAGCATCAACCTCGAGGCCTGCCATGCTGAGCTGAGCGCTCAGGGTCGCTGTATCGATGGGAGGGTTGACCCATTCCCGCAGCCAGGCTTCACTGAAGCGCATTGACGGCCTCCGAAGGGCAATGCCAGGATTGGTCAGTCAACATGTTGTGAATTAATCTACTATGCATCGATATCGTCTTTACTGCTCTAGGCGAATTGCGACAAGAATCTGAGATCGTTGTCGAAATAGAGGCGAATGTCGTCGATTCCGTAGCGCAACATCGCCAACCGCTCTACCCCCATACCAAAGGCATAGCCGAGCCAGTGTTCCGGATCGATGCTGACATGACCCAACACGGCCGGATGAATCATGCCGCAACCGAGCACTTCCAGCCATCCGCTCTGTTTGCAAATGCGGCAACCCGCGCCGCCGCATTTGACGCATTGAACATCCACCTCGGCGGATGGCTCTGTAAACGGGAAATAGGACGGGCGGAAGCGCAGCTGCAATTTATCCTGTTCAAAAAAATTACGCAAAAAGTCGTACAGTACGCCTTTCAAATCGGCAAAGGTCGCCCGCTCGTCAACAAGGAAACCTTCTACTTGATGAAACATCGGCGTATGGGTCAGATCCGAATCACAGCGATAGACGCGTCCGGGAGCGATGATACGCAACGGCGGTTCGCGGCTCTCCATCACGCGTATTTGCACCGGCGAGGTATGGGTGCGCAGCAGTCGCCCGTCACGAAAATAAAAGGTGTCGTGCATGGCCCGAGCAGGGTGGTGCGCGGGGATGTTCAGGGCTTCGAAGTTATGATAGTCGTCCTCTATCTCAGGACCTTCTACGACGGCAAATCCCGCGTTCGCGAACAACCGCTCAATGCGTTGCAGGGTGCGGGTAATAGGATGCAGCCCGCCGAGTCGCTGTCCGCGACCCGGCAAGGTAACATCAATGTGCTCACCAACGAGGCGTTGTTCCAGCGCAACTCGCTGGAGCGCCTGTTTGCGTACATCGATCTGTTCCTGAACTGCTGTTTTTACCTGATTGATGATCTGGCCAACCGCCGGCCTCTGCTCTTTTGGTAACGTCCCCAATGCCTTGAGTTGGGCCGTCAGCAAACCAGACTTGCCGAGGTAGCGAATCCGGACTTGCTCCAACTCTGCCAAATTGGCGGCACTTTGCACCGCATCAGATGCGGCGGCACGCAGTTCGTCGATGGTAGGAACGCCACCTTCACTCATAATCGACATCTCCGGGACCGTTATATGGCGGTTCGCCGCGTGCCGACTTCAGCTGGCGACGACCGGCAGGGCGGTGGATCATGTAAAGCGCCCAATCAGGTAGAAGCATGCCTAGCGGCGGCATACGAACCGAGCACCAGCTGGAACCAGAAGCACACTGAAATGAGTTGCCTTCGCTTCTAGGCGATGAACTAAAACCAGCATAAGGAATGCGGATCTGTGGCCCAACTCACTACGCTCAACTTGCAGGACTTACATCTCTGGCCACTGTATGTGGGAGAAAATCCAGTCTAATCTGGCACGAGAGGCCGCAGCAACCAGCCTAAGAATTGGTGAGCGCGGCTCTTGCCTGCTCTGCCAATGAAGTAAAGGCGGCATCGTCGTGATAGGCGATTTCGGCGAGCACCTTGCGATCGATCTCGACGCCGGCCTTACTGAGACCATGCATAAAGCGGCTGTAGGATAATCCGTTCATGCGTGCAGCGGCATTAATGCGTGCGATCCACAACGCGCGAAACTGACGCTTGCGCTGACGCCGATCTCGATACGCATATTGACCGGCTTTGATGACCGCTTGCTTGGCAACCCGAAAGACCTTGCTGCGGGCACCGTAGTAGCCTTTTGCTTCACTCAGAATCTTATTGTGGCGCGCGCGCGCGGTGACGCCTCGTTTCACCCTCGGCATGTGAAATTCCTCCGATTTCGTTCATTCAAGCTTCAAAGATCGGCTCTGGAGATTGACTTGCAGGCTCATGCATCCGTTGATGTTATCGCTGGCTGGCGCCCAACCTAGTCACTCGAGCGTTTGCACATCTGTCAGGATAGGCGAAGCTAACTCCGCAGAGTGCACCATAGGAGCCCTAATTGGTAAACCTTCAACAGTAGGGCAACATGCGTCGTGCCGCACGTACATCGCTTTTATCGAGCAAATGGCTGGCACGCAGGTGACGTTTGCGCTTGGTACTTTTCTTGGTCAGGATATGTCGTCGATGCGAGGCATTGCGTTTGAATGAACCGGAGGCAGTCGGGGAAAAACGCTTTGCTGCTCCGCGGTTAGTCTTGATTTTGGGCATTTTTTGTCTCCTTAAGGACTCTTATTGGTGTACGACGGCTCGGAAGCCCTCCCCCGGCCATCGCTTGGATTGTGTCGATTCGCCCGCCCCTTAAGGTGTTTAGGGGCTTGCTTGCTGGAAGCTACTTTTTCTTCTTCGGCCCCAGCACCATGACCATTTGCCGCCCTTCCATCTGTGGCTGCTGCTCGACAACGCTGATTTCAGCCAGATCTGTCTCGACCCGACGCAACAGATCGAGTCCCAACTCCCGATGGGCATGTTCCCGTCCACGAAATCGCATTGTTACCTTGGCCTTATCGCCCTCATTGAGGAAACGCATAAGGTTACGCAACTTGACCTGATAGTCGCCAATATCAGTACCAGGGCGAAATTTAACCTCCTTGACTTGAACTTGCTTCTGCTTCTTGCGCGCCTCGGCCTGCTTCTTTTTTTGGTCAAAGCGGAACCGACCGTAATCCATTAAGCGGCAGACTGGCGGATCGGCGTTAGGAACGATCTCAACCAGATCGAGGGACTCGGCATTCGCCCTCGCCAGGGCCATATCGATGTCCAGAACTCCGATTTGATCTCCATCCGCGCCGATCAATCTGACTCTTGGGACACTAATGTCCTCGTTGACGCGGTTACGTTTTGGTGCAGCGATAACAGGCTCCTCCAATCGGCAAAAACAATAAACTTACCTATACAGTAGTTGAGCGAGTCGCGCCACGATCGCCCCTAGACAAGGTTAGGTACGGTTTGCGACCGTTTTGGTCAACATATGACTCGAGTCTTCAGCACTCAGGTGACCGAGATCCGGTCTACCACGATCATCGATGGCCAGCGTGTTGCTCGATTTCGCGATTTGCACAATCGCAAAAGTGATACCCACGGCGTTAGCTGATGAATTTTATAGCCGATCTTATCGTTACTCAAGTCTGATTACGTACGTAATGCCTTGCTCTGCAAGGTTTTAGTCACCTACCGAGCAAAACCCAAAGTGAACAAGAGAAATCCCGCCGTCTTGAATCGACGCTCCAAGGATGCCAAAGGAGGCAAAGGTCAAGGAGTAAAGATTTCTTAAGGAAATGGATTATCTCAGATATACCAAGCTACAGGTCTATGGACCCGAGGTGTCGATGTTCTGTGCATGATTGTCTTTGACCTATCGAATCTTGTTACTGGTTTTCGAGATGAGGGGCCAAACGACAAATGACCAATGTAGACTCGCCGGGGAATGACACATTGGGGAATGGCTTGCGAGGTAAGATCGATGAATCCACTATGCGTATACTGAGTTAAGCGTACATTAGGGTTAAGCGTACATCAGGGTGGGATAAATCAGTAAAGATTGGACGCATCAAGCCCGGAATCTCAAAATCAGCAACCGGAGACTGGCAACTTATGTACTCGGAAGAGCGACAAGCCATCTAGAGATCACTTGGGAGTGGTAGGCGCGAGTGGATTCGAACCACCGACCCCCACCATGTCAAGGTGGTGCTCTAACCAACTGAGCTACGCGCCTGCCGTAAGCCATGCAGATTAACGCAGTAATGCCGGGTTTTGCAAGTATCGCTTGGAAAATAGTCTTAGACCGGAGACCATGCAGACCGAGGATCGGTAATGAGACATGAAACGGATCTGTTGCGAGGCCGATTCCAAACGAATATTTTGCGCAACAAGCCGACAGTTCGTGCTATGAGCGGCAACTAGCGTCGCCAGTATACTAGCTCCACATCCAACATCGGGGAAAAGCCACCATGACTGATATTAAACAAGAACATCTGATCCAGAGCGTTGCGGACGCATTGCAGTATATCTCGTACTATCATCCGCCAGACTATATCCGCGCCTTAGCGGCCGCTTATGAGGCGGAAGAATCGCCAGCAGCAAAGGACGCCATGGCTCAGATTCTCGTTAACTCGCGTATGTGTGCGGAGGGACTACGACCCATCTGTCAGGACACCGGCATGGTGATCGCTTACCTGCGTGTCGGTATGGATGTACGCTGGCGCGCCGATCTGAGTCTGCAACAGATGGTCGATGAAGGTGTTCGTCGCGCTTACCAAAATCCAGATAATGTGCTACGCGCATCGATGGTATCTCCGCCCATCGGCGCACGCAAGGACACCCGCGACAATACACCCGCCATCGTACACGTCGAGTTGGTGCCCGGTAATCGCGTCGATGTTCGCTTGGCGGCCAAGGGCGGTGGCTCCGAGAATAAGTCCCGCTTTGCGATCCTGAATCCCAGCGACAGTCTGGTAGACTGGGTACTCAAGACAGTGCCGACACTGGGTGCCGGCTGGTGCCCGCCAGGCATGCTTGGCATGGGCATCGGCGGCTCCGCCGAAAAAGCCATGCTGATGGCAAAGGAAGCGTTGATGGAGGATATCGATATTCACGAACTCAAAGCCCGCGGTGCATCCAACCTCATCGAGGAACTGCGGCTCGAGTTGTATGAAAAAGTCAATGCTCTGGGGATCGGCGCCCAAGGCCTAGGCGGCCTGACCACGGTGTTGGATGTCAAAATCAACAGCTATCCAACACACGCAGCATCGTTGCCGGTGGCAATCATTCCGAACTGCGCGGCCACCCGCCACATCCATTTCACCCTCAATGGTAGCGGCCCGGCGGAACTCATTCCGCCAAGTCTGGACGACTGGCCGCAACTCGACTACGACCCCACCGTCGGCGCCCGCCGCGTTAACCTCGACGGCATCAGCCGGGATGAAATTGCCAGCTGGCAGCCTGGAGACCGATTGTTGCTATCCGGCAAATTGTTGACTGGTCGCGATGCTGCCCACCAGCGCATTGTGACCATGTTGAATCGCGGCGAGCCGTTGCCGCCAGGCGTGGACTTGACGAATCGCTTCATCTATTACGTCGGCCCGGTCGACCCAGTGCGCGACGAAGTGGTCGGCCCAGCCGGCCCAACCACCGCCACCCGCATGGACAAATTCACGGAACAAATGCTCTCCGAGACCGGCTTGATCGGAATGGTCGGCAAAGCCGAGCGTGGTCCAGCCGCGATCGAGGCCATTCAACGTCACGGTGCGGTCTATCTGATGGCCATCGGCGGCGCCGCCTATCTGGTCGCGAAGGCGATCAAGTCCTCGCGACTGATCGCTTTCGAAGATCTCGGCATGGAAGCGATCCGCGAATTCGAGGTAGTCGACATGCCGGTCACGGTCGCCGTCGACAGCCGCGGAGAATCGGTGCACAAGACCGGCCCCCGGAAATGGCAGGAACGCATCGGCATCATACCCGTCGTCGCCGCTTAAATATTTGAGTCGACTGGTCGGGGCGAACCTCAACGCTCCGGCCTATATCGAAATCACGCAAGTGCATCACCCACGATGGGTAGCAATAGCGTGCCCGCTCAATCCGACCGCTTGCGGTCCCTCCAGACCTCGCCAACCGGAGCCAGCCAATGACAGAACAACGCGCTTTTCGCATTCATAACGACAACCAGGGCTACCGCGCCGGCATCGAAACCATTCCCGTACCGCAACCTGCCGATGGAGAAGTGTTGATTCGCGTCAGTCACTCCGGCATCAACTATAAAGATGCCCTCGCCGGTACCGGCAAGGGCAAGGTCATCCAGCGCTTTCCGATCACCGGCGGCTATGACGCCGCTGGCATCGTCGAACAATCCCGGCACGCATGCTACAAGCCCGGCGACGCGGTCATTGCCACTGGCTGGGGTCTCGGCTTCGACCACGACGGCGGTTTTGCCGACTATCTGTGCGTACCTGCCGACTGGCTGGTACCCATGCCAAGTAACCTCGAACCCCGCACCAGCATGATCCTGGCCACCGCCGGCTTTACCGCCGCACTCGCCGTGCATCGCATGCTGCTCAATGGTCAGCAGCCGGAAATGGGTCCAATCCTGGTGACCGGTGCCACCGGCGGTGTTGGCTGCATCGCGATCAGTATCCTGTCCAAACTCGGCTTCGATGTCACCGCCGTCTCTGGCAAGGCCGATCTCCAGAGCTGGCTGAAGGGGCTCGGCGCAAAGCACATCATCGGTCGCGATCAACTGCCCGGCGGCGACCGACCGCTGGAAAAGGCCGTCTGGGGTGGTGCAGTGGATAATGTCGGCGGCGCGATGTTGGCGCGCATCACCCGCACCGTTGTGCCCTACGGCAACATCGCTAGCATCGGCCTTGCCGGCGGTATCGCGCTGGAAACAACTGTTATGCCCTTTATCCTGCGTGGCGTCAGCCTGTTGGGCTGCAACTCCGTAGAAGTACCCTACCCGTTACGCAGTCAGCTTTGGGCGCATCTCGCTACCGATTGGCGCCCGGAAGATCTTGAACAAATCGTATCGGACACGGTCGACTTGACGAGCATGCCCGAAGTATTCGAGCGCATGCTCTCCGGGCGCATCCACGGGCGCATACTGGTGGAGATCGGTGCCGGCGGCTGAGCCGCTGCAATCCAGGAACCAACTTGTGCGCTAGGCCGATTGCCGGAGAGAAAAACGCCTAACTGACAGACAGGCCAGGGATCAGGCCCAGATGGCACCTAATGATGCAATGGAAAAGCGCACAAGGATTGCCAGAGATGCGTAAACCCGAGACCTGGGGCAGCAAATGCGACCCACTTACTTTACTCCCCAAAACTGTCTTGTACCGATGCATCACAACGAATAGGTTAGATCGCGCGAGCGCGGCGAGCTGCGATCTAACCGTTTGTTGGACGAGCCCGGTTGAGCGAGCCAGGGAGGTGGGTATAGAAAATGACTTTTGTGGAGCCGGGGGCGTAGCAGGCCTGGGGGATATCCGAGCCTGTTGCGCCCTCGGCTTTTGCTCGCCATTACGGCAAGCGAGGTGCTGAAGAGGCACTTTCAGGTCAATTTTACCCGAATTTGAGGCGAGCGCACCTCTCGGCCGGCGGACGCCGAAATTTTGAACGGGTCGCGCTGGTGCTTGCGGTTACATCGCCAAGATCCCCTGGCCGTCGAGGCTCGGGTCAGGCATCGGCTTTGGCAGCTGTGGGGCGATGCGTGTTCGCACGATGTGCATCTCAGCTGCACAACACGGGCAGCGCATGCGTGGGCGCTTGCTCACCTTGGCCAGCGCCTTTTTGATCTCGATGCCGAACAGAAATTGCAGCAGGGTAATCGAGCGTTTGCTGTTGGGATGCAGAAAGCCGAAGTTACGCGTACGGCGAAAGCCCTTGGGCAAGACATGCTGGAGGATCAGAGCAAGGAACTGTGCGCCCGGTCAGGTACGGTACTCGAACCGCTGCTTCTTGGCGTGGCGATAGCGGAAAGTCACTTGGCCGTTCTCACAGGCGATGATGTCCTTCTCCTGGATGACACCGCGATACAGATAGCGCCCGAGATACACCAGGGCCTTCTCGCCATGACCGACCCACTTGCAGTGCACGACCCACTTGCTGGGAACGCGCTGCGGCAACCACAGCCCTGCATCGGTGATGGCCGCGAGCAGCTTGCCGCGGAAGACTTTTGCCAGCGCCTTGTGGTTAAACAGGTAGCCGCGTTTGTTTTTGGCCTTCTTGGTGCGCCACACCCGCTTGTCCTTATGGATGGCGCCTGCCGGCATCACTCAGTGTACATGGGGATGAAAATCGCCTGAGCGTGCGTGCGTATGCAGGACCGCGATGGCCCCGGCCTCGCCTTGCAATTGGGGATCGTTTTTCGTCAAGGTGCTGACCGTCTCCCAGCTGCTACGGATCATCGCATCATAAAGCGTGCGTTGGTTTGCCCAGACCAGTGGACGCAGCGCTGTGGGCAGGGTGAAGGTGATCAGGAAGTCGGTGGTTGGCACCTGCCGGGCAAGCTGGCGTTCAATCCCTTGCTGGCCCTCGTGGTGTTGGCAGTGGGGGCACGGGCGATGGCCGCATGAATGCGGTACCAACTCGTTGTGATCGCACGACTCACATTGGGCCAGCATCATCGGACTGGCCGAGGTACGACAGGTCTTCATCGCCTCCAGCGCCTGCTGTTGGCTGGGCAGGATCGAACCGCCATACTGATCCAGATACTCGGCTTGGAAGTCGGTGATGATGGAGGATAGGAGGATCATGTGCGCATCCCCCACTGGATCGAGAAGCTGCTCATCAAGGCGTTGATCGCCTGCTCCGCAGTGCGCTTGGTTTCGGTGGTCAGGTGCGTGTAACGGGCGGTGGTCAAGATCGAATGGTGACCGAGGATCTTTTGTACCTCGAGAAGATCAACCCCAGCTTTGATCAAATCTGTGGCATCGCTGTGGCGCAGGCTATGCGGCGTGATCTTTTTTTTATCCCACACGACGCAACCACTTGACGCAATGCGCTCTGCACGCCAGCCGGTGCCAGTGGTGCGGATGCCGAAGCGGCCCCCTTCAGGCCGGCCTTGCGGTTGGGAAACAGAAGCTGCGCATGGCGATGCACTCGCCAGAATGGGCGCAACAGCACCAGCGTCGCTTCAGACAGCGGCACCAGACGCTCTTTGTTGCCCTTGGCGTTGCGAATGTGTACCCGGCGACGGGCGGCATCGATATCAGCTACTGTCAGGCGCAATCCCTCGCCCAAGCGCAGCCCTAGACTATAGCGGGTGAAGAACAACACCCGGTAGCTGAGCACCCGCGTGGACTGAACCAGCAGCCCAAGCTCCTCGACTGTCACACTGTCCGGTAGGCGCTGGCCCCGCGGTGGCTTGATCAGGTCAAGCTCTACCCACGGCTTGTGCAGCACGTGAGTGGAGAAGAACTTCAGGCCGTACAGGTCGAGCTTCAACGCGCTCCAGGAGTGCGTCTCCAGCAACTCGCTGAAGTAGTCGGTCAGCTGCTCGGCGGACAGGTCCTCGAGCGAATGATCGAACCGTGCTGCGATGCGCCGGACCCCAGGCGCATACGCCTCGATCGTCTTCGGACGCAAGCCCTCGAGCCGAAGATGCTTTTCCAAAGATGCCTAGAGATGCTTGAAATCAGACGCGGAAGGTGATGCTATATCAGTGTAACCTCATGATTCTGAGTGAAATGCCCCCGTGTTGGCGCAGCAGTTCCAAGTTTGAAAAATTTTACTGATGTATTCAGTTGGTTATGGATTCACCTATGAATTTTCATCAAATATCTAATACATTGAATTGAAAGAGAATTTACCTTTCAAACTTGGAACTGCTGGTGTTGGCGCGGGCGTGAGATTACATTTTAGTTTCCAAGGGGCTGTTGCCGCGAACTTCTCCGCGTAGCGGCTCCGTCCAACAAAACAAGTCAAGTTTTTTCAAGCCCCTGCTGCTGGCTCAGCACGCGTATCCGTCAATCCCCAAGCTCATCCACCGGACTGTTGACCGGCAGCACACCCGGCCGGTTCATCACATGGGTATAGATCATCGTGGTCGACACATCCGCATGACCCAGAAGCTCTTGCACGGTGCGGATGTCGTAACCCGCCTCCAACAGATGGGTCGCGAACGAGTGCCTCAAGGCGTGGGTGTTGACGGATTTCGGGATGCCCGCCGCACGTCCCGCGGCACCGACCTTGCGCTGAAGACTCGACTCGTGCAGATGATGACGCCGAACCTGTCCCGACTTGGGATCGGTCGATAGCGTCGAACTCGGGAACACGTACTGCCAGATCCACTCGCGTGGTGCGTTGGGCGCCTTGCGAGCCAGGGCATCAGGCAGAAACACGGCTCCCGCTCCGCTGGCCAAGTCTTCTTGGTGCTGCGCCTTGACGCTCAACAAATGCTGCTCGAGCGGCTCGCGACATCGTTGCGGCAGGGGCACCACGCGGTCCTTGCCTCCCTTGGCATTGCGGACCACAATCAAGCCGTTGCCAAAATCCACATCTAGCACGCGTAGCCGTACACACTCCATCAGCCGCATTCCAGTTCCATACATCAGCTCCGTCATCAAGCGATAAACTCCATCCAATTCCTTGAGCACAACCGCGATCTCTTGGCGGGTAAGGACCACAGGCAACCGTGCCGGGCGCTTCGCGCGCCGAAAGTCGATGTCATCGAGCGGACGCCTGAGCACCTCCTTGAATAAAAATGCCACCGCATTGAACGCCAGATTCTGCGTGCTCGCCGCCACATTGCGTTCCACGGCCAGGTTGGTGAGGAAACGTTGTACATCGGCGGGTCCGAGGTCAGCAGGGATTTTGCCGTCGCACGCAGCGAGGAATCGACGACACCAATCCACGTAGCTCTGTTCGGTACGGATCGAGTAGTGTCTGGTCCGCAACACTCGAGCGAGGTCCGCCAACAGCGGAAACTCCTTGGACGAGCGCGCGAAGCGCAATCCGGTGAGCCCTTTGACCAGCTCTTCCGGAGACTGCTCGCGCGCAATCGTCGGATGCGCTTGCGACAACTCCTCGCCCGCCAGCTTCCACCAATCCCAATCCACCAATTTCCCGCCTGGGACTTGCGCCAGATCAACCACGAGCAATTGCACCGCCTCTACCATTTGGCGGAACTGCCAAGCATCGAGCTTGCGCTGCGCCGACGTTTGACGCAGCCAACCCTCAATATCGTCAAGTGTCAGCTGCGACAATTTCTCAACTGGCATAGTATCGAGAAACGCCTTTGCGTGACGAATGTACCAGGGCCGAGCTTTCTCGGCCACGTGATTGCGAAGCAGAAGATCGGCATAACGGTCCCAGCCGCTTGGTTTGCCGTTTTCGTTTCGCATCCTAGACAAACTGGCTTTGGGGTTGCGGGGTGGATGCGAGGTTGACATAGTAGGATATTTTTGCGTTAGACTGCAGGAAGTCTAGCAGATTTAACATAGTCTGAAGTCTAATGAACGTTGGACTAAATAAATAATCCCCCACCATCAAAGCACGCCAACGCATCAACCGACTGAAGGATGCATCACCATGGGCACGCGGGATCGCCCCCTTCCGCGCCCGCTCTCACGGGAACTGGCTATACTATAACCATGTGCAGTCCAGCCATCACCGCCGAAATCCGCCGCGAGTTCCCCGTCGAATATGCTCCACCGCCATTCGAACTGGCCGATGTGGTGCGCATGCATGGCGCCGCCTACCGCGCCGAGTACCATCCGAGCTTCGAGCAAGGCCGCGCCCTGCACGCCATCGAGACCTGCCGCACCACCGCGCTCGGCGGCCATGTCGATCAATGCGACCACTGCGGGCATGTGGAGATCAGCTACAACTCCTGCCGCAACCGCCACTGCCCCAAATGCCGCGCCTCCCAACGCGCCGCCTGGGTCGATGACCGCGAGCTGGAGCTGTTGCCCATCCAGTACTTCCACCTCGTCTTCACCCTGCCCGAAGACCTCAACCGCCTAGCGCAGTACTGCGATGCCGAGGTCTACGCCATCCTCATGCGCAGTGCCGCTGAAACCCTGCAGACCTTTGCCCACAAACTCTGGGACGCCGACCTTGGCATTGTCAGCGTGCTGCACACCTGGGGCCAGACCTTACAGCTGCACCCGCATGTGCATTGCCTCGTCACCGGCGGCGCATTGAAACGCGATGGCAGCGGTTTTGTGCAAGCGCCGAACAACTTCCTGTTCCCGGTCCGCGCCCTCTCGCCGGTCTTCCGAGCCATCTTCCTACGCGAACTCGAAGCCCTGCGCGCCGCCGGCAAGCTCAGCCACTGCCCGCCCGAACTGCACGACGAGGCCGACTGGAAGCAACTGCTGATCCGCCTGCACCGCCACGCCTGGGTCGTGTATGCCGAAGCCCCGTTCGACAGCCCCCAGCACCTCATCCGCTACCTCGGGCGCTATGTGAATCGCATCGCCATCGCCAACTACCGCATCCTCGCCGTCGATGCCGACGGCGTCGTCTTCCGCTACCGCGACAACCGCGTCAAAGACCCCGAGAGCCCCGAGGCGCAGAAAACCATGCGCCTGTCCGGGCCGGAATTCATCCGCAGATTCCTGCAACACGTCCTGCCGCCCGGCTTCCACCAAATCCGCTACTACGGTCTGCTCGGCGGCAGTCGGCGCAAGGCCAACCTCACCGCCTGCCGCGCCCTGCTCGGCCTCGACCAGCCTGAGGCGCCCTACATCGCCGACCTCGAGGGCTTCCTCAGCAAACAAGCCATCGACCCGAGCCTCTGCCCGAATTGCGGCAAGGGCCACCTACGCCAAGTCTTCCAGATCCTCTCTTTCCACGACCCACCGGCCGAATACGCTGCCGCAGCCTGAATGCCAGTCCCGCGCCCCATTGACTTCGAGACGCCCGCCACCGTCGGGGAAGCCAGCCCTGCGCCCAGGGTTGTCGGAGCGCTGATAGACCACCCCGAACAGGGAAAAAGGTGCCGCAATCGATTCCAACATCCCGATCGTCGCATGCTCGAATCCCTGCAAATCCCCCAAATGCCGCCCGCGCCGTCTATGAAAACCCGATGCAAGGTATTGACAGCGCCTCCGATGCTGGAGAAAAATCCATAGCCAACGCGACGCCAGCGTCAGTCGTCCAACAAATGCATCAGCCGGACGCCCGCGGTTCGTCGTAATTTGCAATTTCAGTGTATGACGCGAGCACAATCGTGGCGGCTCGTCTTATGCGAGACAGCGCGGGCGCCGGCTATGCATAACGTTAGATTAAAACGCTATCGCGTTGGAAGAGACCACACCCGAGACAAAGCAGCACCGGCGCTGAAATAAACAATCAACAAGAAAAAGAATAAGCACACGCAATGGCATCGCCATTCCTTTCCTCTCCAACTCCCCATCACAGAGCGGGACACACGCACTCCGGCTCCAAGCAGAGACCGACGTTCGAAGTCGCCGACATCCTGCGCGCGCATTTGCCCGACTCCCTGCACGAGCACTCCCATCCGCTGCACGTGCACAAGGTACTCAGTGCCATCCAAAACTGCCGCACCGCGGCGCTGGGCGGGCACATCGACTACTGCACTGACTGCGGCACCCTTTACAACAGCTACAACTCCTGTCGCGACCGCCACTGCCCGAAATGTCAAGGGCTGGAGAAAGCGCGCTGGATCGAAGCGCGCAAAGACGAACTGCTGCCGGTGCCCTATTTTCATACCGTCTTCACGCTGCCGCATGCGATCAACGACTGGGTGGGGTGGAACGACAAACTGATTTACGACCTGCTGTTCGCCAGCGCAACGGACACCCTGCAAGCCTTTGCCGCTCGTCATTGGAACGGAACCCTCGGCATCACCGCCGTGCTGCACACCTGGGGCCAGACGATGGAGCGCCACATCCATCTGCACTGCATCGTCCCAGGCGGAGCTTTAACGTTCGATGGCGAACAGTTCAAACCCTGCCCGCATCGTGACTGGTTATTCCCGGTCAAAGCGCTGTCCAAGGTCTTCCGCGGAAACTACCTCGAGCGCCTGGAGCACGCGCATACCACAGGCGAGCTGAAGACACCGCCGGGCACGCACTTCGCCGCGTTGCGCAAGGCACTGCGCGAGCACGACTGGGTGGTCTACGCCAAACCCCCGTTCGGCGGACCGCAACAGATCATCGACTACCTCGGGCGATACACCCACCGCATTGCCATCAGCAACCACCGCATCCTCAATCTTGCCGACGGCAAAGTCACCTTCACCTGGAAAGACTATAAAGACGGCGCCAAGACCAAAGTGATGACGCTGGACGCCAACGAATTTATCCGGCGGTTCACGCTGCACATCCTGCCGCCGCGCTTCACCCGCATCCGCCACTACGGACTGCTCGCCTGCGGACACCGCGCGACCAAGCTCAATCGTGCCAAAGCGCTGCTTGGCCTAGCGCCGGTGACGACGACCAAAGTGCGCGAGCCCTACGACGTCTTGCTGCAACGCCTGACCGGCAAAGACATCCACGTCTGCCCGAGCTGCGGCGGACGGCTACGACGTCAGCGCGACCTTGCGCCCACCATTGGACCCGCTCGCGGCCAAGACCCGCCGCTTGCGTGCGAGGCGGCCTGATGCACATCTCCTCCACTCGATCCGCATCGGCTCGGGACAGTGCTGCTATGTTGCGACGCGACCGCGGTGAGCGAAAAACCGTTGTGCTCCATGCGAAATCGCTGCGCCCGCGGGACCGAGCGCGCGCAACGGAGCCTTGCTCGTGCAACTGCGCCAACATCAGCGGGAGTTTCCAGGCCCCACCCAGGGCTTGACTGTTGTAGAATCCACATAGCGGTTCGCTGAGACGGACACTGAAGCGAACAAAAAAATGTTTTAATCTAACAGGGCGTTGAACCTGCCGAGCCCGCGCCGGTCGGGCACCGCGGCGCTTCGCGCTCGCGGCCCGACCGGCGCGGGCTCGGCAGGTTAACTAAACGTTATGCCCTCAATCTGATCTCGATAACACAGCAGCAAACAGCATGAGGTAACTGCAAATGCGACTATCGCAACAATCGTGGCTCATTAGTCTGTTCTTTCTGATAGTTTGTCTGTTCTCTTTATCGGTACGAGCTGCCCTGATTACTTTTGAATCAGGTTCGGACTCGGTACCGATCAGAGTTGCAGAGCCGGGAATTCAGTTCACAACTACTGACGGGCAGGACTGGGTTTACGGGGATTGGCGCACGGGTTCGTACAACGGCCTTTACCCGAATGGGCGCTACTTCTCTTTCGGAAATTTCTTCGCATGGCTCGGCCCCAATCAGGGGCTGGGCCGCATCGATTTCGACATAGACGTCGCCGAGGCTGTTCAGGTCCGTTACAGCAGCTTTTCGACAGTGCGCCTTGAGGCATTCAGCGCCGGAGGCGTCCTTCTGGCTTCAGACGTCGGTAGCGGAAACCTCGATACTGGCAGCATGGGCATCCTAGAGGTCGAAGAGCCTGGAATTGCCTACGTCCACGTCCACGACTCCGGGAACTACTGGCTAGTTGACAATCTCGACTTCGAACTCGCTGATGTCAGGCTTCTTGAGCTGGATCTTCAGGAGGACGCGAACGAGGTGGAACACCGCACGGACGAGTACGACGATCTGATCGTCTTCCGGCGGGCCGGTGAGCTAAACGTCAACGTTGTGGTCACGCAAGGGTACGACAAGGATTACTACGATCTGACGCTGATCGCCAAGGGACCCGACGGCGTCGAGTCCGTTGCGATACCCGGCACAGGGCATGGGGCAACCGACTGGTTTATACAACTCGGCGAACCCCAACCGAAGAGCTGGTTGCCGATCTTCACGTTCGACGACTACGTCGTGGTCCCGGTGAAGGTTTTCGCGCCCTATGACATCCCGGTTGGTGAATACGAACTGTCGGCGCGGCTTCAGCGTAAGAATGGTGTCGGCACACCGGAAACACTTGCCGCAGAAGATCCCATCTACTTTATTTTTAATCCTTGGAGCACTCTGGACGACGACGTCTTCGATGCATCGTGGAGCGATGGGGAACGAGCCGCCTATGTCCTGAACGAACGCGGCACTATTTTTGTTGGAGCAGGAGCGACCTCACCGAAAAGTTGGAATTACGCCCAATTCGACGATGCGGTATTCGAGATCACGCTCCAACTCTTGGAAGGCTTACCAGTGACTGATCGCAACAAAGCATGGAGGGTCTCCCGCCACCTGTCGGCCGTTGCTAACAGCCAGAACGACGGCGGAGTATTGGTGGGCAAATGGTGTAAAGCCGATGACATACTTTGCTACTTAAACATGATTTTGACCGGGAGGTCTCCGAGTTCTTGGTCAAGCTCAAAGGACATATTCCGAAGCTACAGGAGTTCAGGGTCCGTGAAGTACGGTCAGTGCTGGGTTTTTGGCGGCGTCCTGAACAGTATGGCGAGGAGCCTCGGTATTCCCTCGCGGGTCGTTACTAACACCCGTTCCGCACACGATACGCAGCCCTATGACGGCAAGATCACCACTTACATAGGAACGCCTCCGCCGGGTGAAAGAGGCGAGTCGATCTGGAATTTCCATGTGTGGAACGAAGCATGGATGAACCGCCCCGATCGAAGTACTCACGCGACGGCACGCTGGCAAGCGTTCGATGGAACGCCTCAAGAGCTTTCCGATGGATTGTTTCAAGCGGGGCCGGCGCCAGTGACCGCCATTAAGGCAGATGTCGGAGGGCGTTTCGATGTAGATTTCATTCGGGCGGAGGTGCAGGCCACTGAAGAGCAAATCTTTTACGACCCCAGCACCGGCACCGAGACCGTATTGAATAGCTCGCAGTTCCGCTCAGATTATATGCCAACCCTTAACGTCTCCGGAGGCGGTGCCATGGACCTTCTGCACAACTATTGCGAGGACTGTTTGATGCTGCCGGCATTGGATATGGACACCAACCACCACTACGTTAGTGTTCTTGGCCTACTAGGATCAGGCTTGAATCTTCTTATCCCCTCCGTTCATGCTGCATCACCGCTGGCCGGAATGCATGCAGTTAACATTTCGTTCGACGGACCCGTGAGCTTGGGTGGAACCGCCACCGGCAACATTGCGATCACGAATTCAGGCGTCGTTGAAGACACAGTTACCGTGCACGTCTTCTTCAAGTCACGGTCCAGCAACGGGGACACAATCGAGGATTGGGGCCAGACGACGACGCCCGGCGTCGCCATTTCCTCTGGGGGAACAGTGACGATGCCTTTCAGCTTCGCTGTCCCATTCACGGATCGCGTGATGCCGGGTTTCGATGGCTACGCACTCCAAGTAGCTGTCATCGGTCAGAACGGCGCTGGCGGGAACGAAGAGATCGGGAATGTGTCGGGTGCAAGTCTCGACGTGTCCGCAACAGCGGTTTCGTCGGACGGCAGCGCTGTCGTTTCGGCAGTGCTTCGGAACACCTTGGAAAGGGATATGACCGGTGTCGTGCTGACAATGCAGGGTCCGCCCGAGGCACAAATCTCGGAGCCCGTTGCGGTGCCGGTCGGTCTGCTTGCTGCGGGATACGACGTGGAGGCTGAATGGACTGTGCAAGTCCCTCCCGGTAAGCATGACTTTGCAGTCGAGGTGATAGCGGACGGCCTCCTGCCGTCTTACGGACATGTCGCGGTGGATAACCCGGGACCCGCTTCGCTGAAGCTGCGCATTGACGCGCCGGTAACCGTTTCTTTGGGTCAGCCGGTGAATGCTTCCGTAGATGTTTACAACACGGGAGGTGTACCACTTGACGCCGATGTCACGGTGAGGTTCTCCGAGGGGCTGGGTGGCGGAGAGCAGGTTTTTCAGGTAGCCAACCTGGAAGGAGGCCTGTTCCAGCCGCTTGATTTCAATGTGCAAGGGTCAGAGACAGGAGTGCAACCTCTCTTGGTCACCGCAATTGCACAGACGGCGGAGGGGGAGATCGAGGCAACAGCAAGTACGGTACTCGCCGTTACCACCGCGCCGGTTCAAGCAGAGGTTATTCTGACTCCGAGCACTCTGTCTGCGGGCACTCCGGGGGCCGCGGATATGACCGTGAGTACCAATGCAGGCAGCGAAACGCAGGTGCAGCTCGTCGCCACGGCCTCCGATGCCGACAAGCGATACGGGATTTACGACAACACCCAAAGAATTCTTTCGGAGTCCGTAACCGTCCCTTCCGGTGGCAAAGTCCTGACTCTGAGACTGGACGAATCGACCACTGGTGGGTGGATTCGGGTCACTGCGATCCCGGAATCTGATCCCACCGGTACTTCAACTGCGCAACTGACGATCTTGGGTCCCGATCCCTTGGTGGTCGTAGATTCCCGCGTAGATGTTCGATTCGGCGCAACTCGATACGACCGGCGCACCGGTCGCTTTTCCTACCCGGTCACGGTCACCAACATCTCTGGAAGCAATCTCAACGGGGCGGCAAGGCTGGTTATCAGTGGTATCCAGCCAGCCGAGGCCACAGTTGCAAATGCGGATGGGACCCTGCCTGACGGCCGACCCTACCTTGACCTACTGCCCAACAACGAGAACTGGGGAGCCGGCGAGTCCCTCCCGGTGGTCATACTGGAGATACATAACCCGGTCCGGGCACGCGTGAGCTTCGAGCACCAAGTTCTCGCTGTCATCCCGCAGTAATGGAAAACGAGCGGGCTGTTGCGTGAGGATGACGTTTCAGCCCGTCACGAAAGGGTACCTTACGCTATCGTGCTTCCGGAGCCTACCTCTGGGAGCGCTGGTTCTTACTATTGTCCTGGAGAGGTTCCATATGTGCCATGCCATGCTTCGAAATCCCACAATTGCGATCGCCTTTATGGCGTCCGCGATGATCTTCCCTACTCCTTTGGTGGCGATGCCCTTGGATATTGGCGACACTGGAGGCTTTGTCGTCTCTGACTCGACGCTGGTATCTTTCGGTCCGGCGATCAACCAAGCTGTTCTTCTTGAGGATGCACTTTTTGGAGTCACGTATCTATCCAATGACCCTTTCCTCGGTGACCCCGGTATCTTCCTGCCGGCGGACGCTGTAAGCCTAACGTTCGATTACAGCTTTACTACCACGGGAAGTGACAGCTTCCAAGTCAATCTTCTTGACGCTTCAGGAGCCCCCCTTTTTTTTAGCTTCTTGCATGACGGCGTCGCCCTCGGAGCGGGCAGTTTCTCCGGCGAAGATATCAGCGTAGATCTCCTAACGCTGTCTTTGCCCGGAAACGTGGTCGGTCTGGACTTTGTTATGACCTCTAACATCGGCGACCCTACGATCGATGCTGTTCTCTCTATTAGCGATGTCCAGATCAATACAGCCGTGCCAGAGCCCGCAATAATCGCGCTGTTTCTAGCCGGCTTGCTGCTAACGATAATCTCGAATCTGAGTAGTCGGCAGAGAGCTCGCCCCAGACTTTAGTCTCGCTACATGGAGTTAAACAGCGTAACACTTGCGAAAATAAGTCACGCAAAGCCGCGCATTCAGTTCAGAATTGAACTTGAATTCGCAGCAGCATGGTTTCTCACCCTTCGATGGGGTAACAATAACACGTCGAGCATAACACGGCGCTCAACCCGACCGCCCAAAGTGCTGGCGCACTTTGGTCGACGGGTTAGTTTGGCGTTATGCGCGAAAATCAACCCCGCAGCATGCTGACTAAATGCAATGGGCAAACTGGATAAACTCCGACTGAGAATCCTCCAAGGGTCTTCAGATGCGAATATCAACTTCACGGATTTGTGTGGACTCCTGCGGAGTCTCGGATTCGAGGAAAGAACAAAGGGAAGTCACCACATCTTCCGAAAAGAAGGCGTAGAAGAGAAGCCAAACCTTCAAAGCGATGGCGCGAAGGCAAAACCATATCAAGTACGCCAAGTTCGCGCCATTCTCGTCAAGTATCATCTCTCTGGAGAAGAAGGCTAATGTTCAAGTACGAAACCATCATCTATTGGAGCGACGAGGATGCCGCGTATTTGGCAGAGGTTCCGGAGCTTCCTGGCTGCATTGCTCATGGTTCGAGCTATGAGTTAGCGTTATCAAATGCGAAAGAAGCCATCCAGCTATGGGTCGATACCGCGCTTGAATTCGGCGATCCAGTACCAGAACCAAAAGGTCGTCGCCTAATGTACGCATAGGCGCATAACAAATCCGCCAGCCCGACGCCAAACTGCGGCCACGCGCTTCGCGCGTGGCCGCAGTTTGGCGCGGGCTGCGGTTGACGTTAGCTGCTCAGAAAACTTGAGCCAACTTAGGAGACGTAAGAAGTGACTCGAAAGCTCATAGCTGCTGCAACGATTGTCGTTGCGAGTTTCTCTGCAAACGCATCCAACCTAGTCCTTCAGGATAGTGAGACCAAGCTCTTGACGCCTGGCACTTATGTCTATGAGACGATCCAGCTAGGCCGGAACGCGACCATTCTGCTTACCGGCACGACGAAACTTTCAGCCAAAACAATGTTGACTGATGCCGGGGCTCGGATCGAATACAAGAAAGGATCCGACTACCGGAACAATGCCAAGATGCTCGAATTGGTAGTTCTGAATGGCGAAGGTATGCGGGGTATACTTTCGATTAATGGGAGCGCGGCAGACGGTACCGATGGGAAGAATGGCGCAAATGGTGCTCATGGAGATTCCGAGCACACCAAGACAGACACGTGTTACGAGCGGGTCTTAGGTGCAAAAGTACCTTACCCCTGCTTGCACCACACGGACCCCACGCCCGGAGGCGCTGGTCAAAACGGTGGACACGGAGTGAACGGCGAAGAAGCCATGGATCTGGACGTTTCGCTGTATAAGCTCCATCCAAGCGTCCATGTCATTCTTAACTCCAACGGCGGCAATGGCGGAGATGGCGGCAATGGTGGAAACGGCGGAAATGGGGGTCGTGGCAAGAGAATCGAACGCGGAGCCAACGGCGGAAATGGTGGTAACGGAGGAAATGGCGGCAACGGGGGTGATGCCGGCGACATCGATGTCCTGCTTGTATATAAAGAAGGCACCCCAGAGGAAGAACTCGAGAAGCTGCAAAAATTCCTAGACGAGAACATCCATGCGATCCCCGGCGTCGGTGGCCGTCCTGGCATGGCCGGGATCGGTGGAACTGGTGGTGACGGAGGTCCTGGGGGCCGTATCGGAGGAGCCGACGTGGGAATTAAGCGCGGGGGTGGTAATGGTGGCAGTTCCGGTGCGAATGGTCAGAAAGGCAGCCCTGGCGACCACGGGGAAACAAGCAAAGAGTTGATCGACGACTTAGAGTGGATTGACCGTAAGAGAACAACCGCCGACGAGCTTTTCAAGTAGTAGCTAACAAACCCGCCAACCCGACGCCAAACTGCGGCCGGCGCTTCGCGCGTGGCCGCAGTTTGGCGCGGGCTGCGGTTGACGTTAGCCTAAGAACATGGACACCATTCTAAAAAATGCAGTGCAATCAATTCAGGTTGGAGTGGAAGATTTCAACTCCAATGATCCAAGGCGGGTTTTATCCGCTGCTCGCAATATTTATGCTGGGATTTTATTGCTATTTAAGGAAAAGCTTCGAGCTTTATCGCCACCAGGAAGCAACGAAGTATTAGTCAAAAAGAATATTCAACCAAGTACCACACAAACAGGTGTCCAGTTTGTAGGAAAAGGTAAGAATACGGTCGATGTACAACAAATAAAGGAGCGATTTGCCTCACTAAATGTCGAAGTGGAATGGAAAACAATTGAAAAGATACAGAAGGTTAGAAATGACATCGAGCATTATTGTACCAGCCATACAGAAAGCAAAGTCAGAGAGTTTATCGCCGAGTCATTTCTAATCATTCGTGATTTTCTAAAAACAAATTTGAAGCTTGAGCCTATTGATGTCTTAGGAGAAGAAACATGGGAAACTTTGCTAAAAACAGCCGAGGTCTATTCAAAGGAGTTGAATGATTGTCGGTCAGCAATGGAAGAGGTTGACTGGCAGTCAGAAGCTCTAGCGCAAGCAGTAACATCTATTCACTGCCCTAACTGCCTGTCCGAACTAATTCGGCCAAAAGATAAAAACACAACCGACCCTGTATTCTCAACTTGCATATGTTCGTCTTGTGGCGAGGAGTTCGCGCTTGATGAAGAAGTCATCCAAGAGGCATTGAGCGAACATTTCTACGCAGACTCATATATTGCTATGACAGATGGCGGAGATCCGCCTATAGTCACATGCCATGAGTGCGGGATGGAGACATTTATTATAGCAGAAGATAAATGTGCTATTTGTCAATGTGGGCGCACTTATGATGCATGTGTTATTTGTGGGGAAACTCTTACCACCGATGAGCAAGACCTAAATGGGCTATGTGGCTATCACTACCACATTGCAAATAAAGACGATTAGGCTAACAAAAGCCTCCAGCGGACGCGCCAAAGGCGCGCGCCGCTGAGGCTTAGCGTTAGATTAAAACGCTATCGCGTTGGAAGAGACCACACCCGAGACAAAGCAGCACCGGCGCTGAAATAAACAATCAACAAGAAAAAGAATAAGCACACGCAATGGCATCGCCATTCCTTTCCTCTCCAACTCCCCATCACAGAGCGGGACACACGCACTCCGGCTCCAAGCAGAGACCGACGTTCGAAGTCGCCGACATCCTGCGCGCGCATTTGCCCGACTCCCTGCACGAGCACTCCCATCCGCTGCACGTGCACAAGGTACTCAGTGCCATCCAAAACTGCCGCACCGCGGCGCTGGGCGGGCACATCGACTACTGCACTGACTGCGGCACCCTTTACAACAGCTACAACTCCTGTCGCGACCGCCACTGCCCGAAATGTCAAGGGCTGGAGAAAGCGCGCTGGATCGAAGCGCGCAAAGACGAACTGCTGCCGGTGCCCTATTTTCATACCGTCTTCACGCTGCCGCATGCGATCAACGACTGGGTGGGGTGGAACGACAAACTGATTTACGACCTGCTGTTCGCCAGCGCGACGGACACCCTGCAAGCCTTTGCCGCTCGTCATTGGAACGGAACCCTCGGCATCACCGCCGTGCTGCACACCTGGGGCCAGACGATGGAGCGCCACATCCATCTGCACTGCATCGTCCCAGGCGGAGCTTTAACGTTCGATGGCGAACAGTTCAAACCCTGCCCGCATCGTGACTGGTTATTCCCGGTCAAAGCGCTGTCCAAGGTCTTCCGCGGAAACTACCTCGAGCGCCTGGAGCACGCGCATACCACAGGCGAGCTGAAGACACCGCCGGGCACGCACTTCGGCGCGTTGCGCAAGGCACTGCGCGAGCACGACTGGGTGGTCTACGCCAAACCCCCGTTCGGCGGACCGCAACAGATCATCGACTACCTCGGGCGATACACCCACCGCATTGCCATCAGCAACCACCGCATCCTCAATCTTGCCGACGGCAAAGTCACCTTCACCTGGAAAGACTATAAAGACGGCGCCAAGACCAAAGTGATGACGCTGGACGCCAACGAATTCATCCGGCGGTTCACGCTGCACATTCTGCCGCCGCGCTTCACCCGCATCCGCCACTACGGACTGCTCGCCTGCGGACACCGCGCGACCAAGCTCAATCGTGCCAAAGCGCTGCTTGGCCTAGCGCCGGTGACGACGACCAAAGTGCGCGAGCCCTACGACGTCTTGCTGCAACGCCTGACCGGCAAAGACATCCACGTCTGCCCGAGCTGCGGCGGACGGCTACGACGTCAGCGCGACCTTGCGCCCACCATTGGACCCGCTCGCGGCCAAGACCCGCCGCTTGCGTGCGAGGCGGCCTGATGCACATCTCCTCCACTCGATCCGCATCGGCTCGGGACAGTGCTGCTATGTTGCGACGCGACCGCGGTGAGCGAAAAACCGTTGTGCTCCATGCGAAATCGCTGCGCCCGCGGGACCGAGCGCGCGCAACGGAGCCTTGCTCGTGCAACTGCGCCAACATCAGCGGGAGTTTCCAGGCCCCACCCAGGGCTTGACTGTTGTAGAATCCACATAGCGGTTCGCTGAGACGGACACTGAAGCGAACAAAAAAATGTTTTAATCTAACAGGGCGTTGAACCTGCCGAGCCCGCGCCGGTCGGGCACCGCGGCGCTTCGCGCTCGCGGCCCGACCGGCGCGGGCTCGGCAGGTTAACTAAACGTTGGGCGCAGTCTACCGGTTTCGCCCCAGCACCAGACATGAGCATATGAAATGGTTAAAGGTATTGCACACAGTTCAGCACGATATCGAGCAACTCGTGTCATTTGTACCGTCACGGTAGTTATTGGATGGTGGGTCGTCCTGAATGGGCTAATCGGATTCGGCGCGGCGCTCGCACTAGTCATAAGCCATTCCGATAACCTCATCCCAGCGGCTATGCTACCAGCCGCGTTGGCGGCGTCGTCCCTCCTCCTTGCGCTTGGATTTTTGCTCATCATGTTTTCCCAACTGACGCGAGCCTCTTTGGATAGCGCTGAGAACTCTTTCGAGATTCTGACTATCATTCGGAGACGAGCAAACACCCCCCCTGGTTGATGCAAGAAGATCCCCAAGCAGAGCAGGTGAAACAGTTTGAAAAAGTATTGTTGTAAGCAAGAGGTATACTCGTGCCTCACCACTTAATGGGTGCCGTCCGAAGCCTTTGCGCCACAGTTATGGTTGTGCATTCTACGGCAAATCTAGCAGCTTCCACGGAAGTAGAGCCACGCAACGCCAGCAACTCCGTTTCGCTGGGATGCGCAGGTCGTGAAGATAGATTGGTCCCAACTCCGCTAGAAACGGAGGGTACTCCAAGGAACGCTTTCAATGACATTTTCGAAGGTTTTAAGTACTGGTCTACAACCCCCAAGACGCCGGAACACAGTATTCTAATTGCTCTGGAAGCGATTAAGAGGCGCGACTGGGAAAAATACAAAGACCTCTTTGAAAGCGCGTCTTTTTTCGATGATCGGCCAAGCGAACATCGCCTTTCGGGTCTGTTCTCTGACCTCGCAGTGGTTCACGCTTATGGCGATGACCTATTGGCAAAAGTCAGCTTCAGTGCCTTATGGACACCGTCATCGGTTGAATCGCCAGAATATCATGGCAAGTCGCTCGAATTCTGTCGCGATATCATGGTTGTTCGTTCGAGTAAGTCGCGCCTTGGATTCGTTCAATTTGCCGTCGTTGGTGCATACGACAACATACCGAAGACTGGGTGGTATCTGCGATCAGATCAAGTCCTCAAGCTTCCCTTTGATTTCACTAGGATGTTCGAAGATGCAGAGAGCAACGGCCTAAGTACTCGATTTATAGACGATAATCCTTTCGAGTCGGACTTATTGAGATACAGCGATTCAGGTGAATCGAAGGCTCTTGTTGTTGCGAGCGGAAACGGCCGTAAGGCGTGGTTTTGGTCATGGCGACACGCTTCGCAGAAGGCAGCGAATACTTCTGCGTTGAAGTTATGTGAATCGCAGAAATCCCAGCACGGCGTCCACACGGGTGAATGTCAGCTCTATGCGGTCGGCACCGTCACGGTTACACCTGAGCTTCGAGGCAAGTGCTTGCCTGGTCTAGAGCTTTCCGACAGAATTCGGCACTACGAAGGTAGCCACCAGTCGGAGCTTAGCGTACAAGTTGACGAAGCGAGTGTGGGTCTTCCAGCCTATGAGGCAGGGATTCGAGCGGGCGATTTACTTTCCGCGATTGATGGAAAAGTAGTAACCAACGCAAGTTTCGTAACCAACTACTTCAATGTGGGGTGTCCCGACTCCGTTGAAGTTTCTTACCGGCGGCCGGCCCGCATCCCGGAAATTCACATGGCGCCTTCAATACGAGAACATGGTTGTGAAATTGGGCTTCGCACCCAGGAAGTCGGTGGATTGATCCTGGAAGACGCAGAAATTCGGAATGGTGTGCTAGTGCAAGAAGTGATGCCTGGTACCGCCGCTGCGCGCGCGGGCATTGTGCCAGGGGATATCATTGTGGAATTAGACGGTTCGAAAGGTGTAAATTCATGGGGATTTTCGTCTTACATCGCTGAGAAATGCGGTACGCCTGTAAGCATTTCTGTTCTACGTTATGCCGATCCAGTCACCGTCGGTGTGACGCCTCTGCGATTTCGTTAGCATAATGCCGCATAGATGTGATTAGCAGAGAGACGAAGGGCCAAGGAGGAAATAGGGTGAAGGGGTCAGATCCTGAGGTATCCCCACGAATCAACCCGCCGCAACCGATTCTGCCAAGAGGGCGCGGTGGTGTTCGGCCGCCCACCGGGCGATGTTCTCGATGGCCGCGGACAGGTCGCCGATGAGGGGGCGGTAGTCCTCCAGCGTGAGCAGGAGTCGGGCGAGAAAGGGGCGCGAGTACACGCGACGCTTGCGCGAGCCCGGACGCAGGTGTCGATCGAGGCCGCGCTCGATCGCCGCGGTGCCGATGAGCCACAACGCGAAGGCCGCCAAGGAGGCGATCGGCACCAACACCGCGCAGCGCCCGGCGCTGCGCGAGCGGCTGCGCTCCAGGCCCGCGCCGAAGTGCCGGCTCTTCATGTCGCGGAAGGCCTCCTCGATCTGCATCCGCTGGCGATGCAGGCGCACGATCTGCTTGGCCGTGCGCTCGGCAAGCCGCGGCGAGGCGACCGGCAGCCACGGCTCCTTCGCGTTGCGCGCGGCCGCGACGGCCTTCTTCGAGCGCGACCGCTTGCCGGCGGCGGTCTTGCCGCGACGCCCCTGCGGCGGGTGGTTGACCAGCACGAACAACGCGCGCAGCGCATTGCTGCGCACCCAATCGCCCGTGCCCGGGAGGCGCGGCGTGGCCGTGGCCCGACGAAACACGGTCGTGCAGCTCGCCCAGCGTCGGCTCAGGCGCACGAAGTCCCGCCCGCGCACCCGGCCCACCCAACGCCAGCCGCGACGCTCCACCGCGCGGTGGAACGGCACGCGGAAGGCCGCGTCCGCGACGATGATCGGCGCCACCCCCGGCGGCAACAACTCCGCGAGCCGCTTCAGGAAACGGATGTGCACCAGGCGGTTGTTGAGCTTCGCCTGCGGGTGCACCTCCTCGTAGAGCGTCAGCGCCCGCCCGCCCACCGGCAGCGAGGCGCGCAGCAGTCGCGAGCGACTGATCCGCCTTCAGGTCCGACCAGTCCTCGACGATCACCGCCTCCTTGAGACCGCTCAGCAACGCCCGGCACAGGGCAGCGTAGACCAGCCCCGTCTCGCGCTCCAGATGGCGGTTGCCCGCCAGGCGGTCGATGCGCTTGAGCTTGTGGCGGAACGCCCCCGGACCCGGCAGGCGCCGGGCGATGTCGGTCAGCGTCAGCCCCGGCCCCGCAACACAGGCCGCCACCGCCGCGAACAGCGCCGTCAGTCGCGCACGATGCATCGGCACGAGCAGCGGCGCCAGGCATCGGTGTAGGATTGCGGATGCATGCACGGGGGGTCTCCTGAGAGGTTTCGTCGCTTGTCAGGGACAACGACCCTCCGTGCATGTTCATTTCCGCTCTACAAAAGCTTCGCAAGCTTCTGTTCCAACTGAGGAAAATCTGGGGATACCTCAGGGTCAGATCCCTTTTCTGGAATCGTTGAATGAACAGAATGCCCAACTAGCCCGCCAGCCCGACGCCAAACTGCGGCGGGCGCTGCGCGCGTCGCCGCAGTTTGGCGCGGGCTGCGGTTAACGTTAGTCGCAAAACAGAATACTAAGTGCTCGAAACGTTGTTGATAGCAAACTTCTACGGAGACTCACCAATGCGCCAATCGCTCACTTTCCTACTTGCAGTACTTACATGTTCGACGCTTGTCCCTACTTCAAAGGCAGGGGAGAATTATATTGGTTGCTTTCGGGACAAAGATAATCCCAGGGATTTGTCGGCCGAGGTCGTACGCGACTCTAAGATGTCACCTACATTTTGCATTGATAAGTGCAAGAGTGGCGGATTTGACTACGCTGCTGTTCAGTATACCGATTATTGCTTTTGCGGTGACGAGTATGGCAAGTATGGTGTAGCTGACAACTGTGACATGCCGTGCGCTGGGAACGATCAAGAGATCTGCGGAGGTCGCTGGGCGAACAGCGTCTATGCCACCGGCAATAGGGTTATCCCGAAATATGGAAATCCCTGGGATATTCCCAAGGGTCGTTGGGATGCGGTTATTACGTGTAAGGATTTCGCAAATACTGCCCGTCGACATTACAAGTGGCAGGAAAGGCAAAACTGCGGATTCGAAGGAGCTGAGTGGAGTGCAGATTTGCAGTACCACGAGGACAGGTGCGTGAAGCAACAGGTTCTTCCCAACGAGTTTCGGAAGCGACAGCAAGCTATCGCAAAGTGTATCTGCGAACCCTATGCTAATAGTGCAGTTGCGCAAAATAAAGAGAACTTGTCCCTCGGTTGTGGGTATCAAGGGAGTCGCTGGGATTCTGATTTCTCTAACCACTATAATTGGTGTTCCAGTGGCGGTGGAGACATTATTTTTTCAGGAAGTTGGGAAGCATTTAAAATTGCTAGAGACGATGATTTGGATAGATGCAAAAAGGCGGTCAAGATAGCAAAGGTTGAGCCGAACAAGTCGTGCAAGAATGAATATCGTATCACGCTAGATCGCTCTGGCAGATTCTGGAAAGGAGATGTCGTACTTCTTCTCCGTTACCAAGGCAAAGTATTGGACGAAGAAACAATCTCTGCTGGGCAAAATACTACCGTTATCGGGGTGAGCCACCTTGATCCGGATACAACAGCCGAAGGCAAGTACAATTGGTCCGCCACGACCACGTTAATCGCATATTCAAGGATCGGCAACCGATTAATTCAGTCAAGCGAGCCAGAGCTTAAGCTTGATGTGCGACAGTATGCCCGCCCATATCTGCGGGATCTCTCACCCACGAGTGGTAAGGTCGGTACCAGAACCACGGTGACTTTAACCGGTGCAACGTTATTGCGGCCCGACAAAAGCGTTGATTTGAGTGTGTTTCCTAGTGCTGGTGGCGGTGTTGATCCAAAGATTAACCTCAATATTATCTCGACGGAAACTAGGTCGTCTAGCACAGAGCGGATCGTGGTTCGGCTTGATATTGCCAAAGACGCTCCGCTTGGCAAGAGGAGCATTCATATAAATTCGTGTGCAAACTGGGTGTGGTCAGCGCCCTTTTCTGTGGTTGCCGATGAATCGCCACCGCCACCGCCACCGCCACCTTCTACCGGGGGGATTTCTGTTAACGCATGCTTTTATCTGTTGGGTACATATCCATCAGCAGTTACTGCTTTCGCAAAGGGGAAAATCGTTAATTCAAAAGGAACGGAAGGGAAACAGTCATTCGACACAAAAAAGGCAGTTCCCGCAGGTCAGTTGAGGGCGAGCTCAATATTTCCCGGCGCGAAGAATTGTATTAGCATGCCGTTAACTGGCCTCATGAAAGGTGAATGGAACATCGATGTGTGGACTGATATAACAGGAGGCGTTTTGAACGATTTGAACTGCACCTACGTAAATGTTCCAAGCCTTTCGGTTACCGCGGATTTCGCGGAAGAACCGGACAGGTGCCATCCCTAGCACGACATGCGGAAACCAGGAGTTGCGGTTTATTCTGACTCCAGACAGGTGATTGCGCACCAGGCCTTCCGAAAGGCGAACACGAAAATTGACTTCCAAGTAACTTCCCCTAAATAGCTGTTTCAATAGCTTTATTTATGTGACGAAATAGTTACGATCCGGCATGGATCGATGTACTACGGGAGGGCCGACGGTCTGTTGTTGTGATGATTACTATAGCCACACACAGAAGAAAGAAGCAAGGAAGCAAGTTCCGAAGATGAACCTATCATTGACACAGAAAGTGCTCAATTGGTCGGATTTCAGGCGAACCTCTCCTCTCCTGCCGGGCAGGCTTTTTTCGCGAAGCGACGCCGCGAGCGCGCGTTTAAGCGGGGCGCTCGATCAGATCAAAGCCGAGCTGATCGGCACGCCGGCGCAGGTTGCTCAACACGCGCTTGCGATACTGCACCTCGTAGTCGTTGGCATCGGGCGGAGCGTATTCTGTCTGATTGGCGATCATGCTGTAGAGGATGGTGGCCAATTTGTGGGCGGTGGCGGTAATCGCCTTGGGAGCCCCCAAACGCGCTTTTTGACGGCGCAAATAGCCCCCGAGGGCGCTGTGGGAGTTGGACAGCCCCTGTGCTGCGATGCGTAATGCAGCGGCCGCACGATTGGCCGAGGGTGTGGTCTTGCTCTTACCGATGCGCTTGCCTCCGGAGATCTTGTTGCCCGGAGACAAGCCGAGCCAGGAGCAGAACTGCTTGACCGAAGGCCAGCGCGACATATCGGTGCCGATCTCAGCGAGGATCTTCAAGACGCTGTGCGCATTGAGGCCGTCGATGCGGGTCAGGTCGACCCCGACGAGGCGAAACAGCTGCTCGTGCAAGTCATCGATAGCCGGGGTGTTGCGATCGACCTTGTGCTTGCGCAACGGCGGCGGTGCCTGGGCATCGGTGGTCGATTCCAGCCCTGCCAGTACGCGTGCGATTTCCTCATCGCAGCAAGCCCGTTGTTGTTGATAGAAATCGAACAGCTCCACGGCTTGGCGCAAGGCGAACAAATGCTCCTCGCGCCAATGACCCTGCAAAGCCTTGGCGATCATCTCACTGGACTGGCGACAACGCCGGTCACGGTGTTTGGCGAGTACCTGCGGGTCGCGTTCCCCATCAAGGATGGCGCGGATGATTTTCATGCCGGTCACGCCGGTGATATCACTGACGACATGATGCAGATGAAGATTCATCTGATTGAGCGCCTTTTGCATATGCTGAACATGCATGCCGGCATAGCGCACCAGATTGGCCCGTTGGCGAAGGTATGCCCGTAGCACGCACATCGACTCCTCGGGACGAAAAGCACCGCGTAGCAGACCGAAGCTGTGCAATTGTTGCAGCCACTGGCAGTCGAGCACGTCGGTCTTACGTCCCGGGACATTCTTGACGTGATGGGCATTGACCAGGAGCACCTCAAAGCCGCGACTCTCGAGCAGTTCGAACAGAGGGATCCAGTAGACGCCTGTGGATTCCATTGCCACGGTACGGATGCCGCACTGCTTGAGCCAATCGGCCAAACGCTCCAGATCGGCGGTGAAGGCAGGAAACTCACGCACCGGTTGTTCGTCACGATCGGCGGGAACCGCAACAAAGTGGCTGGTCGCGCCGATATCGATGCCAGCGGCATCCCCATTCAACCGTTCGATTTGGGTTTGCGCCTGCCACTCGTCGAGAGCGGCCTCACAGGCCACGGCCAGCGGCTTTTTCTTTGGCTCGGCCAGCGGCTTGCACTTCTTGGGTGGAAGAACCATACTTTTCTCCTGACAAATCAAAGCAAAAAGAGAGCGTTGATCAGGCCGATCAGGAGTGTTCGTGGATTTGCATTCTTCCGAACGGGATCGCTTACGCGTCACCAGTGATGAGTTCGCTCACTCCCGGATCAGGCTAACGAACGGGCGTTGTTCAGCACCATTGCTTTTTCGACCTTGGGATCGGCTGATCCAGCATAGTTTGCCATCAGTCTGCCCCAAGTTACTTGGCGATGAGGCCGCGGCGCGTGGTGGGGGGCTAACGAGCGCGTCAACCTGACCACGTACTGGCTAGCGGTCGCTACGCTCCCTTCTAGCCAGCACGCGGCAGGTTACGCAAACGTTGGGCGGCCGGTACCCTACACGAATTTGGCACCGGCATTACTTAACGAAGGTGATCTGACAGGCTCTCCATATCTGGCTGACAGCAGACGAGGTAACCGACTATGGCACGTATGACCAATCGATCCCTGGTGGTCCTTTCACTCACACTAGGTGTCCTTAGTTCCATCTCTGGTTTAGTTCACGCAAGTGCAATTGTTTCGGACGAAACATTCAACAACAGTGACTGGGAGCGTCTTCTAATCCGTTCTACCGGGTCATACTCTGACTCCGCCACGCAGGCCGCGACCGGGGGAAATCCTGGCGCTTATAGAGTGATGACTCACACTTGGGGCAGCGGTACGCAGGTTCTCCTCGCGCACATTTTCTTAGCGGATACGTATGACCCAGGCGCTAGTGGTGCAATCTCGTCAATAGACTACTACGAGGATCAACGTATTCTTTCCAGTCCCGGTGGCAGCGTTGTTGGCCGCGGTGCCGTGGTAGTCCAGGACGATATCCTCTACAGAACTGGTATAGACGTTGTCCTAGGAAGCACGACCTGGGAGACTTGGTCTCTTTTAGATCTTGATGCTGCAGATTTCTCTGGTCCAGGGGGGGCGCATCCGGATTTCTCTGGGGGAGGTCATGAACTCTCTTTCGGGTATTGGAGATCGAATACCATTCCCGGATCGACTGTTTCGATTATTCATGGTATCGACAACTGGAGATTTGAGATATCTTCAACTCCAATTCCTGCACCCGGCACGTTTTTCACCTTTGCACTCGGGCTTCCGGGCCTAATGCTTGCCCGCAGGACGCGAGGAACGGGGTCACGCGAGGAACGGGGTCAAGTCTAGAACGGGAAAAGGGGTCAGGCTCAATTAACATGACCGCCGATGGATAAAATCGCCCAACAACTCCGCCAGCCCGACGCCAAACTGCGGCCGGCGCTTCGCGCGTGGCCGCAGTTTGGCGCGGGCTGCGGTTGACGTTAGATTAAAACGCTATCGCGTTGGAAGAGACCACACCCGAGACAAAGCAGCACCGGCGCTGAAATAAACAATCAACAAGAAAAAGAATAAGCACACGCAATGGCATCGCCATTCCTTTCCTCTCCAACTCCCCATCATAGAGCGGGACACACGCACTCCGGCTCCAAGCAGAGACCGACGTTCGAAGTCGCCGACATCCTGCGCGCGCATTTGCCCGACTCCCTGCACGAGCACTCCCATCCGCTGCACGTGCACAAGGTACTCAGTGCCATCCAAAACTGCCGCACCGCGGCACTGGGCGGGCACATCGACTACTGCACCGACTGCGGCACCCTTTACAACAGCTACAACTCCTGTCGCGACCGCCACTGCCCGAAATGTCAAGGGCTGGAGAAAGCGCGCTGGATCGAAGCGCGCAAAGACGAACTGCTGCCGGTGCCCTATTTTCATACCGTCTTCACGCTGCCGCATGCGATCAACGACTGGGTGGGGTGGAACGACAAACTGATTTACGACCTGCTGTTCGCCAGCGCAACGGACACCCTGCAAGCCTTTGCCGCTCGTCATTGGAACGGAACCCTCGGCATCACCGCCGTGCTGCACACCTGGGGCCAGACGATGGAGCGCCACATCCATCTGCACTGCATCGTCCCAGGCGGAGCTTTAACGTTCGATGGCGAACAGTTCAAACCCTGCCCGCATCGTGACTGGTTATTCCCGGTCAAAGCGCTGTCCAAGGTCTTCCGCGGAAACTACCTCGAGCGCCTGGAGCACGCGCATACCACAGGCGAGCTGAAGACACCGCCGGGTACGCACTTCGCCGCGTTGCGCAAGGCACTGCGCGAGCACGACTGGGTGGTCTACGCCAAACCCCCGTTCGGCGGACCGCAACAGATCATCGACTACCTCGGGCGATACACCCACCGCATTGCCATCAGCAACCACCGCATCCTCAATCTTGCCGACGGCAAAGTCACCTTCACCTGGAAAGACTATAAAGACGGCGCCAAGACCAAAGTGATGACGCTGGACGCCAACGAATTCATCCGGCGGTTCACGCTGCACATCCTGCCGCCGCGCTTCACCCGCATCCGCCACTACGGACTGCTCGCCTGCGGACACCGCGCGACCAAGCTCAATCGTGCCAAAGCGCTGCTTGGCCTAGCGCCGGTGACGACGACCAAAGTGCGCGAGCCCTACGACGTCTTGCTGCAACGCCTGACCGGCAAAGACATCCACGTCTGCCCGAGCTGCGGCGGACGGCTACGACGTCAGCGCGACCTTGCGCCCACCATTGGACCCGCTCGCGGCCAAGACCCGCCGCTTGCGTGCGAGGCGGCCTGATGCACATCTCCTCCACTCGATCCGCATCGGCTCGGGACAGTGCTGCTGTGTTGCGACGCGACCGCGGTGAGCGAAAAACCGTTGTGCTCCATGCGAAATCGCTGCGCCCGCGGGACCGAGCGCGCGCAACGGAGCCTTGCTCGTGCAACTGCGCCAACATCAGCGGGAGTTTCCAGGCCCCACCCAGGGCTTGACTGTTGTAGAATCCACATAGCGGTTCGCTGAGACGGACACCGAAGCGAACCAAAAAAATGTTTTAATCTAACAGGGCGTTGAACCTGCCGAGCCCGCGCCGGTCGGGCACCGCGGCGCTTCGCGCTCGCGGCCCGACCGGCGCGGGCTCGGCAGGTTAACTAAACGTTAGGCAACAACGTCATTTTCTCACCAAGAGGCTAATTGCAATGAAAACACGGTTCATATCGATTACGGCGGGTCTAACCTTATTTTGCGGGGCCGCTGCAGCAATGCCACGATTTGTGTCCGAGTCGGAAGGCAAGATGCATATGGATGCAGTTAATTATGATGATTTCCATATAACCATCATTTCTGACACTGCAATCGTCGATGTCGGTGCAGCACTATCCGACGATGGAGCTTTTCCAGCGCCGACGATCGCTGGGCAAGGTACAAATAGAGTGAACATTGACTGGGCAGGGCTCGATATTCCTGCCAATGACCCCATAGGACTAGCGGTTAGCTTCAAACTCGAAGAGTGGAACAATTATAAGATCACTAAGCGTTGGACTAGCACGGTCGCCGCAATAGAAAAGGAGACGCCTGCGCTGGGCCTAAACGTTGAAGATGACGGCGACTATGCAGTGACGAACGCCTATAATCAAATCATAGATTTTCTGGATTTGGAGTACGCCATTACCTCACTTGCTGTTCCACTTGCGGACGAAGAAATGGCCAACTTGATGGAGATCAATTTCGGATCAAATCCATTTCTTGGGTACGCGCCATCTTGGACACCCGTCGGGGGGGGCACAGTGCCCGCAAACAGCGAAACGTTAGTAACGCCTCTGAGCATTAACACTGGAGAATTCTTGTACAGTTATTTCCAGGAGGATTTCTCGCCGAGTAGCGGAGAAATAAGCTATACATTTCAGCAGCATGAACACCAAGCGCCCACTCCAACTCCTATCGCTCTAATTGGTGTTGGGGCAATTGCTTTGCTTCGGTTCTACAAATCAAAGAAACTAGGAGCCGAAGCAACCGACCGAGAGAATTAATCGTCTTCCAAGTAACTTCCCCTAAATAGCTGTTTCAATAGCTTTATTTATGTGACGAAATAGTTACGATCCGGCATGGATCGATGTACTACGGGAGGGCCGACGGTCTGTTGTTGTGATGATTACTATAGCCACACACAGAAGAAAGAAGCAAGGAAGCAAGTTCCGAAGATGAACCTATCATTGACACAGAAAGTGCTCAATTGGTCGGATTTCAGGCGAACCTCTCCTCTCCTGCCGGGCAGGCTTTTTTCGCGAAGCGACGCCGCGAGCGCGCGTTTAAGCGGGGCGCTCGATCAGATCAAAGCCGAGCTGATCGGCACGCCGGCGCAGGTTGCTCAACACGCGCTTGCGATACTGCACCTCGTAGTCGTTGGCATCGGGCGGAGCGTATTCTGTCTGATTGGCGATCATGCTGTAGAGGATGGTGGCCAATTTGTGGGCGGTGGCGGTAATCGCCTTGGGAGCCCCCAAACGCGCTTTTTGACGGCGCAAATAGCCCCCGAGGGCGCTGTGGGAGTTGGACAGCCCCTGTGCTGCGATGCGTAATGCAGCGGCCGCACGATTGGCCGAGGGTGTGGTCTTGCTCTTACCGATGCGCTTGCCTCCGGAGATCTTGTTGCCCGGAGACAAGCCGAGCCAGGAGCAGAACTGCTTGACCGAAGGCCAGCGCGACATATCGGTGCCGATCTCAGCGAGGATCTTCAAGACGCTGTGCGCATTGAGGCCGTCGATGCGGGTCAGGTCGACCCCGACGAGGCGAAACAGCTGCTCGTGCAAGTCATCGATAGCCGGGGTGTTGCGATCGACCTTGTGCTTGCGCAACGGCGGCGGTGCCTGGGCATCGGTGGTCGATTCCAGCCCTGCCAGTACGCGTGCGATTTCCTCATCGCAGCAAGCCCGTTGTTGTTGATAGAAATCGAACAGCTCCACGGCTTGGCGCAAGGCGAACAAATGCTCCTCGCGCCAATGACCCTGCAAAGCCTTGGCGATCATCTCACTGGACTGGCGACAACGCCGGTCACGGTGTTTGGCGAGTACCTGCGGGTCGCGTTCCCCATCAAGGATGGCGCGGATGATTTTCATGCCGGTCACGCCGGTGATATCACTGACGACATGATGCAGATGAAGATTCATCTGATTGAGCGCCTTTTGCATATGCTGAACATGCATGCCGGCATAGCGCACCAGATTGGCCCGTTGGCGAAGGTATGCCCGTAGCACGCACATCGACTCCTCGGGACGAAAAGCACCGCGTAGCAGACCGAAGCTGTGCAATTGTTGCAGCCACTGGCAGTCGAGCACGTCGGTCTTACGTCCCGGGACATTCTTGACGTGATGGGCATTGACCAGGAGCACCTCAAAGCCGCGACTCTCGAGCAGTTCGAACAGAGGGATCCAGTAGACGCCTGTGGATTCCATTGCCACGGTACGGATGCCGCACTGCTTGAGCCAATCGGCCAAACGCTCCAGATCGGCGGTGAAGGCAGGAAACTCACGCACCGGTTGTTCGTCACGATCGGCGGGAACCGCAACAAAGTGGCTGGTCGCGCCGATATCGATGCCAGCGGCATCCCCATTCAACCGTTCGATTTGGGTTTGCGCCTGCCACTCGTCGAGAGCGGCCTCACAGGCCACGGCCAGCGGCTTTTTCTTTGGCTCGGCCAGCGGCTTGCACTTCTTGGGTGGAAGAACCATACTTTTCTCCTGACAAATCAAAGCAAAAAGAGAGCGTTGATCAGGCCGATCAGGAGTGTTCGTGGATTTGCATTCTTC
>JAEPEX010000009.1_pt1 | contig 167068 bp, 169 predicted proteins | sample 9130951 | NCBI WGS metagenome assembly JAEPEX01 (sample SAMN17228542, study PRJNA684324) | microbial mat metagenome | biome: saline marsh[ENVO:00000054]; feature: microbial feature [ENVO:01000007], biofilm[ENVO:00002034], sulphate-reducing...; material: estuarine water... | reverse complement strand
GGGTGATCGGCGTCCAAAAGTGACCCCCCTGATACTTCTGCTCAGAAGCTTCCTCTGGAACGAGAGGGAGCAGTCAGGGGATGTTGGTTGTGGAGACGATCGCGAAGATCAGGCGGGCGCATTTCGTCGATGGCAAGTCGATCAAGCAGATTTGCCGGGAGCTGCGGGTGTGCGGAAACACGGTGCGCAAGGTCATCCGATCGGGCGCGACCGAGTTCACCTACGATCGCACGACTCAGCCCCGACCGAAGATTGACCCCTGGCGATCGGATCTGGACGCGATGCTGGCCGGAGAATGCCCGGCGACCGAAGCGGGAGCGTCTGACCGTCATTCGGATCTACGAAGAGCTGCGGAACCGCGGCTATGGCGGCGGCTATGATGCCATTCGGCGCTACGCGGCCGGTTGGTCGAAGGTGGCGCAGGAAGCCTCGGCCAGTGCCTATGTTCCGCTGAGCTTCGATGCGGGCGAGGCCTACCAGTTCGACTGGAGCCATGAGATCGTGATCCTCGATGGCGTGACGGTGACGGTCAAGGTGGCCCATGTCCGCCTGTGTCACAGCGGATGCCGTTCGTGCGGGCCTATCCCCGCGAGACGCAGGAGATGGTGTTCGATGCCATGACCAGGGCGTTCGCCTTCTTCGGCGGCGCCTGCGCGCGGGGCATCTACGACAACATGAAGACGGCGGTGGACACGATCTTCGTGGGCAAGGATCGCGCCTACAATCGCCGTTTCAGCAGATGTGCGGACATTACCTGGTCGATCCGGTGGCGTGCACACCGGCGTCGGCTGGGAGAAGGGGCAGGTTGAGAACCAGGTGGGCGTGCTCCGCCGACGGTTCTTCGTGCCGCGGCCGAAGTTCAAATCCTTTGCCGAGCTGAATGCCTGGCTCGGGGACCGGTGCATTGCCTATGCCAAGGCGAACCGGCACCCCCGACATTCCGGACAAGACGATCTGGGAGGTGTTCGAAGAGGAGCGGTCGAAGCCTGGTGCCGTATGTCGGTCCGTTCGATGGATTCCACGCCGTCCCGGCGTCGGTGTCCAAGACCTGCCTCGTGCGCTTCGACAAGAACCGCTACTCGGTCGACGCCCGTGCGGTCGGGCGGCCCGTCGAGATCCGCGCCTATGCCGACCGCCTGGAATGCTGGCAGGACGGTCAGGTCGTGGGGCGGCATGAGCGCGCCTTCGGTCGCGGCAAGACGATCTACGATCCGCTTCATTACATCCCGGTTCTGGCGGCGCAAACCAGGCGCCTTGCGCAACGGAGCCCCCTTCAAGGACTGGGACCTGCCACCGGCCCTGCGCCGGGTTCAGCGCAAGCTCGAACGCCAGCCCGGCGGCGACCGGCAGGTGGTCGAGATCCTCGGGGCCGTGCTCACCGACGGGCTGGAGGCCGTCGAAGCCGCCTGCTCCGAGGCTTTGGCCCACAACGTCCATTCCGCCGGCGTCGTTCTGAACATCCTGGCGCGTCGCCGCGAACCGCCACCGCCCCTGACAATCACGACGCCGGATGCACTGAAGTTGGGCCGCGAGCCCGCGGCCAATTGCGATCGCTACGACAGCCTGAGGAGAACCGCGAATGGAACGATCACAGGTGCTGGACGCCATGGGTCAGCTGAAGCTTTACGGCATGAGGACGGCCTACGACGAGATCATCGCCACGGCGGTGAAGCGACAGCACGAACCCCAACGGATCATCGGCGATTTGCTGACCGCCGAGATCAGTGAGAAGCAGGCGCGCTCGATCAAGTACCAGATGACCATCGCCAAGTTGCCGCTGGCTAAGGAGATCAAGGAGTTCGACTTCGAGGCGGCCGAGGTCAACGAGACCCTGATCCGGGATCTGGCCACCGGAGACTTCCTCGATCATCAACGCAACCTCGTGCTGATCGGCGGCACCGGCACAGGAAAGACCCATCTCGCGGTCAGCATCGCGCGCGCCTGCATCAGAAACGGCCGCCGGGGCCGGTTCTTCAACGTCGTCGATCTGGTCAATAAGCTCGACGCGGAAGCCCGGGCCGAACGGCAGGGCCGCACCGCAGACCTGATCTCCCGCCTGGACTTCCTGATCCTGGACGAACTCGGCTATCTTCCGTTCGCCCAGACCGGCGGTCAGCTCCTGTTCCATCTGATCAGCAAGCTCTACGAGCGCACCTCGATCATCGTGACGACAAACCTGGCGTTCGGCGAATGGCCCACCGTCTTCGGAGACGCGAAGATGACCACCGCGCTGCTCGACCGCCTGACCCATCACTGCGAGATCGTCGAGACCGGGAACGAAAGCTGGCGCTTCAAAAACCGGGCATAGCGCAAACCGAACCCCCGCTGGCCCGCCGCCGCTGCGTTACATGAGGACTACGCAGCGCCGGGCCAGCTTAGCTCCAGGGGGTCAATTTTGGGCGCCGATAAGGGGTCACGATTCAATGCCGATTGACAGTCGATCTTGGCGATCAGCGCGCCGAGATCGGGCGGCTCGGTCGTATCGAGACGACCGGAGCGGTCCTTGGCGGGAAGTCCCCAGGGGTTGCCGGAGCGGCAGACGAGGCGGCGCTCGGCAGAGGTTTCGTCGAGGGTCCATTCGCCCTTGGCGTCGCGGCCGAAGAGCTGCATCGAGACGACCTGATCGACGATGCCCGGCAACTCGCGCCCGGCCTTGGTGCCCTCCATCTGCGGCTGCCAGGTCGCCGTGCCGAACGCGTCGGTGACCTTCTCGAGCACGCCCACGAAGATCACGGTTTTGCCGCGGGCGTGCTGCAGGTGCTTGAGCGCCTGGATCACCTCTCGGCCCAGGAGCCCGTAGGCGCCGCGGACATCCGGCTTGCCGGTCCGCTCGGAGAAGGCCTCCGGCTGCTGGCGGGCATAGGCCATGGCCTGCCGCGTCAGGTCGGTGATCGAGTCGACGAAGACGATCCGCTTTCGCGCGAGGAAATCCTCGATGCCGGTGCCGAGATACTGCTGCTGCAGCCAGGCGTGATACTCGGCGCCGTACCAGGACTTCGGATGCTGGGCCGGATCGTGCCCGCCGATCAGCACGGCGAGGTCGCGGAAATCGGTGAAGCTGCGCACCGGGATCGAGTCCCCGCGCCAGTCCTGCACCGACTTCATGCCGGCCTCGAGATCGAGGCAGACGGTCTCCTCGGCGGGCAGGGATTTCAGGAGCGTTGTCTTGCCGACGCCGGGCGGGCCGAAGATGGCGAGCGAGGTCTTGTTCTCGGCGGCCGAGAGCCGTTCGTCGGCGGTGATGATGCGGAAGGCCATGGGGTTCTCCGGGGTGTGAATTCAGGGGCGCGGCGGCGGGGGTGACCGGGTGCCGAAGGGGAACCTGCCCGGCGTTGCCGACCGGGCGTCCCGCCGCCGCGCGTCACCGGTCTCGAGCCTCGAGCCGGAAGACGGGTTTGCCGGTGGTCTCGCTGCGCGCGTCCGCGAAGCCCTCGCGCATCGCCGCGGGCCAGGCGCCGTAGCGCCGCTCGGACACGCGGTAGGCGATCTCGAGATACTCGGTCGGATCGTCGCCGGCGGCGCGGATCCGCTCGGCCATGGCGGCAAGCCGGTCCTGATCCCAGGAAACCTTCTTCGGCAGGTCCGCAACGATCACGACGCCCTCGTCCTCGACCCGCACCGTGCCGCTGGTCTTCCCCTGAGCGGTCCGCTCGGCCGCGGCGGCGGCCTCGTAGCGCTGTGCAATGCCGGCCTCGAGCCGGTCGCGCAGCCGCTTCACGCGGGCTGTCTCGGCGAGCGCCGTCGTCTGCAGATCCAGCAGCATCTCGGGCGGCAGCGCCGCGATGTCGCCGAGGGCGAGGCGTTCCAGATCGTTGAAATGCGGGGCATTATCGGGGTGCGGCATGGCGGGGTCTCCGTTGGAAGGGAATGGCAGGGCCATCACGCGGCGCGCTCTTCGAGGAGCAGCGCCGAGAGCGAGGCGGCGGCTCTGGGCCTGGGCCGGGCGACGGCGATGTAGGCAAAGCGGTTGGGGCCGACGCGCTCCTGAACGAGGTGGACAAGGCCCTTCTCGAAGGCGCCCAACGCGGCCTGACCGAGATCGGCAAGCTGACGGCGTTCGGGCTCGGGCAAGGTCGAAATCACCGGCGTGACATCGATCCCGAGAAAGCCGCAGTGGTACTCGATCCTGGCGCCAGCCTCGGCCTGCGCGATCCAGGCGTAAAGCTCGACATCGGTGAGCCGCGGCCTCGCAACGCGGGTGCCGATTGGGATCGCCGCGACCATCAGCATGCCCGTGCGGCCCGCGCCGGGTCCGCGGTCAGCCGACGGGGCGCGTGGCCAGCGCGCGCGACGGTGTGGCTGATCTTCAAAGCGCGCTGAAGCTGGCTCTGCTCGAAGGCTTCGATGTCGGCGAGCCGGTAGAGAACGCGCCCGCCCAGCTTGAGAAGGCCGGACCCTGGCCGGTGTAGCGCCAGCGTTCCAGCGTCCGGTGGGAGATCCCCCAGCGCCGGGCCAGCTCCTTCTGGTTCAGGCAATGCCTCTGCAGCATCGGTGGCTCCTCTCGTTGTGCCGAGAAGAGAGTGCAACAGGACGGGGTAGGACGTCGGCGGACACGTTGGCGACAAATGCCGATTTCTTTTCTCGCGCATGATCAATGGGGGAGGACCCGGAGGGGAGACGCGTCGCCCCCGGTCTCCCCTGCGTCTCCCGTTCCGTCTGCCCCGCACCACAGGCGGAAATCGCCGAACCGCGTCGCGCCGCGAATCAAGAAGCCCGCCGAATCGGCGGGCGAAGACAGATCGGATATGGGCGCAGGAGGATGGTGGCGTCAGGCTGCCTGCCGGAGCACGAGATCGGCGACCAGACCGGTAGCTGCCCCGGCCGTCATGTTCGACGATGTCACGCCATTCGGGCCGGCGCTTGAACAGATCGCCCATCTTCAGCGAGTTCGAGCCCGCGGCGGTCAGGGCCACCTTGCCGCGCTGCCACGCGCAACCAGCCTGGGCCGCCTCGTGGAGAGAGGCCAGAACCGGGCCTGGGTGGCCGTGAAGCGATAGTTCCGGCCGCGATAGACAAAGCTTTCGAACGCGATAGGGGCTTCGGCGGGCGCCACCAGGGAGGGCAGCACCTCCGCTTCGAAGCGGTGTCGCTCCTCGGAGCGGATCAGCATGTCGGCCCGCCTGATGACCACGCTCGCCTCGTCGCGCAGGAGCGCCGCATAGCCGTTCGGCGGTATGGCAAAAGCGCGCCGCCTCGACCCGGCCGTCGCGCAGGAGCGCGATCGCGTCGCGCTTGTGCAGATCCACGAGCCCGTCATAGCGGCGCTGTTCAAGCGGCACCGCGACCCACACGCCCTCGTCCACCGAATCGTATTCGCCCACTTCCATCCACGGCCCGACGAGCCGGACGGAGAGCCCGAGGAGGTCGTTCTCCACGACATATCGCAGATCGGCATCCGGGAACCGCCAGATCTCGACGAGCTCATCGAGGGTATAATACGCCTTCCTGATACGCCCCATCATCAATCCCTTCACCGGCGGCAAGTTCATCTTTTGTTCCTATCCACTTGACAGCCTCCGGGCAATCCTGTTTCGTCCAACACATATCCACATGCCGTTGGGAGCATCATGACCGCGCATCATACTCTCGCCGATCGCCTGCGTGCGCGGGCCCGGCAACTGGACATCCCACCGGCGCATCTCGCCGAGAAAGCCGGCGTCAACCGCTCCTTTGTCTATGACATCCTGCGCGGTCGCTCGGCACATCCCAGCCGCGAGAAGCTCGCAACGCTCGCCGATCTGCTGAATGTCGATCTTGACTGGCTCCTGCACGGCATCGGCGAGGTTGAAGGTGTCTCGCCCTTCATCGAGAACCCCGACGAGACCTTCGTGGCGATCGCGCATGCCGGGGCGCGGCCCTCCGATGGGCGGCGGGGCCGTGGTCGAGGAGGAGCACATCCAGGGACGCAACTACCATTTCCGGCTCTCGTGGATTCGACAGGGCTTGGGGCCAGCCCCATCGCAGCTGCGGGTCCTGCATGTCGAGGGCGACAGCATGCATCCCACGCTGCAGGACGGCGACACGGTGCTCGTCGATCTCTCGCGACGCTCCCCGGTGCCGCCCGGCATCTTCGTGCTGCATGACGGCATCGGGCTCGTCGCCAAACGGCTCGAGCACATCCCGAACAGCGATCCGCCCGCGATGCGTGTGATTTCCGACAATCCGATATATGGTCCCTACGAGCGAACCGCCGACGAGATCCACATCGTCGGCAGGATCCGCTGGTTGCGCGGGAGATCTGAGCATGGCGCACGTCATCATCCGGGGCGGGAACGGCCGCCGTCATGAAGTGGACTTCAAGGACGCCGACATCATTGTGGAGCTGCACGCCAGCGAGGATCACGTCGAACTTGGTGATCGAGGCATCGGACAGTGACGCCCCCCGGGAAAGGAACGCTTCGCCCTGGTCAACATCCCCCGGCATCTGTTGAGCAAGGCCATGGCTGATCTGGCGCGCAAGGATCGGCGATCATGATCGCGTTTCGGGAGATCGACGATGCCGATCCGTCGCTGGCGTTCTCGCCGCTGGTACGCGGGATCAAGAAGACCTGCGCCTGGATCGGCGAACACGGTAGCATCCCCTTGACGCCGTCCAAGGCGTTCAAGCGGGTCTTCGTGCACTGGGCCGCGGCCGAGTTCGACTGGCCCGGCCACACCGAGGCGGACCTCTTCGCCGTCAACAAGGTGCTGAACGAGCCGGACTTCGCCCCACTCATCGTGCTGCATGACCTGATGATCGCTATGAAGCTCGGCCGACACTACAAAGGCGAGTTCCGCCTGACCAAGGCAGGCCAGGCGCTGGCCGGCCATCCCGGCCGGATTTTCGGCACGGTCGTCCCGTTCTTCCTGTTCCGTATCAACCATGCCAGCATGTCGCGTTTCGACGACGCGCCGATCCTTGGCAACTGGGACGCCTTCCTGAACGTGCTGAATGTCGAGACCGAGGACGGCGCCACCGGCGCGCACCTCCGCCGCGAGTTCTTCGGCGAGCCCGAGACGGGACCTCTCCCGCGGTACGACGAGGTAATGGGTCAGCTCTACATCCAGGTGTTGCGTCCGCTCTGCTGGGCCGGCCTATTGCAGCAGGAACGCGGCACGGCCAGCTATCGCTTCGAGGAGGCGGTGTTCATGAAAACGCAGCTCTGGAGATCGGCGCTGGTTCTAGACACTGATGCCCAGGTCGCGCCGGCGATACGTCACTGAGGCTCCGCCGGTTCCCATCCTCTGCGCAGGCTTACGCGGAACTCCCATAAGCCATTGATTCCGGTTGTTTTCAGAGGGTGCGCGGGTAGCGTTTCCCCCATGCGAAACGCATCGACATATCCGCGGCTGGGCTCGAACCCACTGCCAGCCGACCAGATGACGCCCCCCGAGCGCCGCACCGAACTCTGCCGCCTGCTGGCGATTGGGCTGGTTCGGTTGCGGATGCGAGAGCGAGGCGAACACCCTGACAATACTGGAGAAATTCGCCTACACTATCCGCGCCGACCAATGCCGTCATGCAACTCCAACTTGCCGGAGAAATGCATGAACAAGCCCGACCCCATCCCAGCGCGCCTGGCCGCGCTCAAGACCACGCCGACGCCCGACCTGAAGCAACAGTGGCGCGACCTGTTCGACAGCGAGCCGCCGCCGTTCAACCGCCGCTACCTCGGAGTCCCGCTGGCGTACCGCATCCAGGAACTGGCCTATGGCGGGCTGAAGCCGAGACGATCCGGCGGCTGGAGCGGCTGGGCGAAGAACTTGACGGCGGCGATCCGCAAGAAGAGCCGCATCCGCGCCGACGCCATGCCCATCGTCCGGCACCCGGCTTGATCCGCGAGTGGCAGGGCGTCGAGCAAATCGTCACCGTCACCGCCGATGGCTTCGAATGGCAGGGGCGGCCCTACAAGTCGCTCTCCGCCATCGCCGCGCGCCGTCACCGGCACGCGGTGGAACGGGTGGGTCTTCTTCGGCCTCAAGAACCACAGGGGGCGGACATGACGAAACCGCCCGAGAAATCGAAGGTCATCCGCAAGCTGCGCTGCGCCGTCTACACCCGGAAATCCTCCGAGGAAGGGCTGGAGCAGGAGTTCAACAGCCTGCCATGCCCAGCGCGAGGCCTGCGAGGCTTATATCGCCAGCCAGCGCTCCGAGGGCTGGGTGATGGTCCGCGATCAGTACGACGATGGCGGCATCTCGGGCGGGACGCTGGAACGCCCTGGATGAAGCGGCTGCTGGACGATATCGAGGACGGGCTGGTCGACGTGGTGGTGGTCTACAAGATCGACCGCCTCAGCCGCTCGCTCGCGGATTTCGCCAAGCTGGTCGAGGTCTTCGACCGGAACGGCGTGACCTTCGTGTCCGTCACGCAGTCCTTCAACACGACCACGTCCATGGGGCGGCTGACGCTGAACATCCTGCTGTCCTTCGCCCAGTTCGAACGCGAGGTAACGGCCGAGCGCATCCGCGACAAGGTCGCCGCCAGCCGGAAGAAGGGCATGTGGATGGGCGGGGTGCCGCCTTTCGGCTACCAAGGTGGAAAATCGGAAGTTGGTCGTCGACGAGACGCAGCCGGACACGTGCGGTGGATCTTCGCCCGTTTCCTTGAGATCGGGTCCTGCACGGAACTGGCGCGAGAGGTCGGCACGCGCGGCATCCGCACCCCGCGCGGCAACCGGGTCGACAAGAAATACATCTATCGGATGCTCAGCAACCGCGCCTACATCGGCGACGCGGTCCACAAGGGCGACAGCTACCCCGGCGAGCACGACGCGATCATCGACAGCGAGGTTTGGGGACAAGGTTCACGCCATCCTGCAGGAAAGCCCGCGTAAGCGCGCCGCCCGCACCCGCGCCGACACGCCCGCGCTGCTGAAGGGGCTGCTGTTCGGGCCCGATGGCGCCGCGTTCTCACCGACACATACTCGGAAGGGCGACAAGCTCTATCGCTACTATGTCAGCCAGACCGTCCTGAAGCATGGCGCTGGATCCTGCCCATCGGCCGCGTGTCAGCAGGGGAGATAGAGGCCGCCGTCATTGATCAACTACGCGCCGTGTTCCGCCAGCCCGAGATCGTGGCGGGGACATGGAAGGCGGCGCGCGCCCATGCCGCCGATATCAGCGAAGCCGACGCCCGGACTGCACTGCAGCAGCTCGATCCGCTGTGGGACGAACTCTTTCCCGCTGAGCAGGCACGCATCGTCGCGCTTCTGGTCGAGCGCGTGGACATCGGCACGGACGGCCTGAACGTCCGGCTCCGCGTCGACGGGCTCGGTAGCCTCGCGCTTGAGATGCTAGTTGGCGGCATTGAGGCGGCAGCCTAATGCTTCAGTCAAGCGGCCATTTTGAAGTTTTCGCGGAAGGGCTGCCTTTTGTGCAGGATGGCCCAGAGCACGTTCACGCGTCTTCTTGCGAGGGCGATGACGGCCTGGTGGTGGCGTTTGCCCTCGGCACGCTTGCGGTCGTAGAAGGCGCGGCTGTCGGGTCGTCCGAGAGAGGTGAAGGCTGCCTGATAGAAGACGCGCTTGAGGGCCTTGTCGCCACCGGCTGCGCGGCGCAGGAAGCTGGTCTTGCCGGACTGGCGCAGCACCGGGGCGAGGCCTGCGGCGGCGGCCAGCGCGTCGGCGCTGTCGAAGCGGTCGATGCGGCCGACCAGCGCGATGAATTCGGCGGTGAGCGTGGCCCCCATCCCCGGCATCGACAGGATGAGGGCCGTATCAGGGTGGTTGGCGAGCCGCTCCCGGATCGCGTGATCGGTGGCCTTGAGCCGGTCGCGGGCGGCCAGCGCCTCGCGGGCGATATCGGCGATGATCTCTGCCCTGAGCTGCGCCCCCGGGATGGTGACGGTCTGTGCCTGTGCCGCCTGCACGGCGTCCTCGGCCAACGCCTCAAGGCCGCGCAGGCCCGTCGCGGCCTTTGTCAGCCGGCGGGTGATGCGCTTTGCCCCTGCGGCGCGGATATCCTCGGGCGCGGCATAATGGCTGAGAAACACAAGGCCGGTGCGGGTGGTGGGGTCGATGCGCCGCTCCAGCGCCGGAAAGAGGCCGGAGAGCAGGTCGCGCAGGCGCGCCGCACGCCGGGTCTGCTCGGTGACGAGCTCGCGGCGGCGGCTGACCAGGAGCCGGATCTCGGCATCGAGCGGGTCTGGCGGCTCCACTGCGCGCAGGTCGGGCCTGGTGCGGGCCAACTCGGCAATGACGACCGCGTCCTTCGGATCGGACTTGCGCTCGCCGCCCCGGATGCCTTGGCGCGCGCGGTTCACCGCGAGCCCCGGCGTGTGGACCAGCGGCAGCCCGGCCTCGGCGAACATCGCACAGAGGAGGCTCGCCGCGCCGCCCAGCATATCGATGGCGGTCCGCGTGTTCTCAGCCTCCAGCGCCTCGATCTCACCGATCAACGACACGATGGCGGCTGGATCATTGCCCACCGCCTGGCTGAACAGCACCCGCGCGTTGCGGTCCATGGCGCAGGCCCAGTGGACTTCCTTGGCCACGTCGATCCCGATAAAGACATCCATTTCTCCCTCCATAGCTGTTGCTCTTCACGGCACCCCGTCCACGCCGTCGTCGCCTTACAGAGCGATGGATCGCGCAGCCTAATCAGCGGTCGAGACGGGCTTCGGAAGCGGGGGGAGATGCCACCTGAGCCATCGCGGGCAGCCAGCATGATACCCATCCCCGCTTCCCTGCCACCCTCGGATCATATCCCAGGAATGACAGACGCCGAAGCGCAGAAGCAAGGTAAGGCCGCTTGACCCGCAGCACGCCGATCCCGGAGACGGTGACGCTCCACGTCCCGTTCCGCCTCGTGAAGCGCGGTGGCCGGAAGGAGATGCAATTGCCGGAAGGCGTTGCCCAGCTGCGCAGGACCGACAACACGCTGATCAAGGCGCTGGCCCGCGCCTTCCGCTGGAAGTGCATGCTGGAGTCCGGCGAGTTCGCCACCATCGGCGAACTGGCAGAGCGCGAGGGCATCGCGCCCTCCTACATGACGCGCGTCCTGCGCCTGACCCTGCTCGCACCCGACATCGTCGAGGCGTTCCTGGACGGGAAGCAGGGGCCAGAGGTGACGCTGGCGCACGCGCTGGAGCCGTTCCCCGCAAAGTGGCTGGACCAGCCTGACCATTTTGGGTGGATCGGTGGAAGCGGCCGCCGTTGAAAGGCGCCGCGATCGGCCGGCTCAGCCCAGAGCAGTCATTCGCTCTGACGAGACATGCAAGCGCTCTGCGCCTCGGGTCGGTCGTCGGGGTTCAGATAAAGGCAGATGTCATCGCGTCTCATGCCCCGAGTTTGACATGCTCGCCCAACAACGGGAATCCTGCGTCAGGTCGGGAACACTAGTATACCGTCTTAGATGCCTTCCTCGCGAACCAGAAACGAGGGGCCTCACCGCTCCGCTTCAAACCCACATACAGCCCCCGGACCCCGGATGAATCATCGTAGCTCTTGCTTGACTTGTATTTCGAGAAACTGAGCTTAAAGATGAGGCTTTGCCTGCAGCATTTCAGTGCTTCGTCGAGCCAATCGCGTTCCGCCCACAGGATAGCACCCTCATCCTGATATCTGCTCCTATGACTATCGGGGTCCGGTCGCCACTCGCCCCAGACTTCGCTCTTCAATGCGAGCCTGTTTGCGCGGTCACGCCAACGGCGCTCACCATCGTCGGGTGTCAGCCCGAGCAGCTTGTTGAGCGTCAGTCCCAGCCTTGGACGGGCCATAGCTCCCCGGGCGGCCCACTCGTCACGCTCGTCAATACCAATGGGATACTTCTCCGGCTCCCATATCAACGGATTGAACGGTGTCTTCCCGGCGTGGCGGTCAACACGCCCATCTGACTGAAAACTTGGCAGCCAGAGATCGTGTTCAGGTGTTTTCGAGAACTTCGCACATTGCCCGACCGCGCCCCGCTCCCTGATCAGAGCGGACATGAACCTGACGAATACGCCATCAGGTGACTTCCAATCTCCGCAGAGGGGCAAGAAGCCATCCTCAGAAACCTCGGGGAACCCAACCTTCCGAAACAACGCTTCATCATCAACGAGTGTTTCCTGGCTTCCTTTTCGTTCACCCAGGAGGTTCTGTCGCGCCTGCGCCGGAACAGAATCTTAGGCTCAAGTTTCAAGTGCAACACCTGAAGCCCGCAGGGCATAGGATGTTGCGATGGACAGACGAAACAAGCACCTCAACAGTGAGGAACGTGGCGTGATTTTCGCCGAGCATCAACGGGGCAATAGTCAGCGAGGTATTGGTCGACTTCTCGGCCGGCCCGCGAGCACGATCAGCCGGGAGCTTGCGCGTGGTCGTCAGGACGATGGTGGTTACTGCCCGCAGGCGGCGAGGCGCGTCTATGATGAGCGCCGCGCACGCTGTCGGCGCAAGCGCAAGCTGGTCGAGGGGGACGACCTCTACCGCTTCGTTCACGGCAAGCTTGTACATCTGCGCTGGTCTCCCGAGCAGATCGCGAACAGACTGCGGCGCATGAAACCCGATGACCCTGCTGCCCATGTCAGCCATGAGACGATCTATGCTGCGATTTACGCGCAGCCCCGTGGCGGCCTGAAGGATGCGATGATCGAGGCGTTGCGGCAATCAAAACCAAAACGTGGGAACAAGCGTAGAACGGCGGCTGCTTCCTCTATGGTTCCGGAAACATTGCGTATTATCAACCGTCCGGAGGAGGTCGAAGCACGCCTGGTACCGGGACATTGGGAGGGCGACCTGATCAAGGGCGCCTTCAATCGCTCGTCGGTGGGCACGCTGGTCGAGCGTAAGACCCGGTTTGTTGTTCTCTGCAAAATGGACGGCAACGGCGCAGAGGCGGCGCTGGAAAGTTTCTCACGGCAGATGAAACGTCTGCCCGCAGCCCTGCGCAAGAGCATGACCTATGATCGGGGATCCGAGATGGTGTGTCACCCCGAACTCGCCCGACGGCTGAAGATCGACATCTGGTTCTGCGATCCTCATGCGCCGTGGCAGCGAGGCTCGAACGAGAACACAAACGGCCTGCTGCGCCAGTTCATGCCCAAGGGCACAGACCTCGGAAGCGTCAGCCAGACCTGGCTCAACGATGTCGCCGCGCTGATGAACAACCGCCCGAGGAAAACCCTCGGGTGGAGAACACCCGCCGAAGCCATGGCCGACGAAATCGCGGCCTTCAAATCAACCGTTGCACTTGATATTTGAATCCAAGGAATCCTTGTGGTCGAACAACCACGATCCGTCCTCAAACGATACGTCGTTTTCCCTTAGCCACTCGTTCCAAGGATTTCCGTCTTCTGAGTCATAGCTGGCGCGTACGACGGGACGTGATTTCACCAGCGTCGTTGCGGCATGGAGGAGCGCATGCTTTTGCACGTGATCCCGGTACGTCTCGAACCTATCGTCTCCGCCGTGCCTGTAACGAACACCTCCGGGGAAATCTGACATACTCGTTGCATCGGGCCACTGTTGAATTACTGCATCGGCAATGCAGTCGCTGGCTTCATTGTCCGATATCCAAAAGAGCCTTGCCAGATTGGACACCTTGTACTTTTCAAAATCGTAGTCAAAACCAAAGTCGATCCGCCGATCCTTGTTGTCAGGCCAACCATTGCGCTCGATGACGCCATGCGGAGGCGTCCGGATTTTGCTCAATAGCTTCGTCCCTTGAGAACTCGCGACTCCATCGCTCCCTATGTGTGCCAAACATCGGGCCAGATGAAGCCTGTTCAGCGCATGCAAATCGGGCCGGTTTGCGAGTGCCTCGAGCCGCGGCTTGAGGGCTTCCAGCTCTTCGCCGTGGTGTAGGGCGGCACGTGCTATCCCCATCAATAGCCATTGCTGTGAATTCAGGAATGCGAAGCGGTGACTGTCGGAGGTCAGTGATGCGTTCTCGTTCACGTCGAAACGGTCAAGCAGTTGCTCGACATCCTCGGTCAGCCCGAGATCGATCATGCCCTTCAGGCTTCTTGCTGCCCGCCATCTGACAAAGGCATCACTGTCTCCGAGCAAGTGCCAGATGATGTCCGCAACAACCTCGCTCTCGCTGCTCTTGCCCGCAAATGCACTCCGATACGATCCTTCGCCGATCTCATCGCCCACCTTGGCAGCCGAACTCGACAGAAGACTCTCGAATGCTTCCAAAGCTGTCGATGGATCAACGTGACCACACAGGCTGGTGGCCAATTGAAGCCACTCGTCACCTCCGAGTTCGAGGCGCTCCTTTGCTATAGCCTCCAGGACCGATTGCAGCACAAATTTCGGATCGCCGCACAGCTCAGACAGGCGGTAGATTTGCCGCGAAATACCCGAGTAGCGAAGATCGAAAAGCTCAGAGCCCTTGAATGCAAACAACCTCTTGATCATTCCGAGAACATTGTTCCTTACATGCGCCGTGGTGCCGGACCATGCCTCCACGTATTCGATAATCAGACCCAGCGCGCTATCAAACTCAAGCTCAGCTGATTCACAAATTGCTTCGATAAAGTTCAGTCTCTTTGAATACGGGCATGTTTCACGTATCTCGTCGAACAGGCGCTTCCTGTAGTCGAACTGCAACAATTCATTGGCTTGGATTTCCTGCAACGCTTCATCCAGCGAGTGTGCGGACGTCGGATCAAACCTGGCGAGAATAGCTGAAAAGGCGTCCTCGCGAGACCCATCGGTCTGCTTTCTTGTGCCTACATGGACGCTTAGATCAGTGACCGTACCGTTGTGATTCAATCTGGCATTTTCGAGGTCGCGCTCATGCCGTGCTGCGTCTCGCAGGCCCCGCAGGCGGTCTCTCAATGCGTCATCGCCAATCTCTTCAAAGGCATCCACACAGTCGAGTAGGCTCTCCCACAGTGTTGGCCACCCGCCGAAACTGTGTTCGCTATCCAGCTTTTCGGCCACCAGTGAGAAGATGGCCTCCCTATCTTCCGGCTTGGCAACCGAAAGTAGATCAGCCAGTCCGTTCCCGGCTTGCCACTCATGCCAGCCATGATCCTCACACACCGTAAGCAATACAGCCGCGCGCCGCGGGTCCAGGCGGCCCCCCTTCGCGAGGTAACAGGTGAGCTGGGGAAGGCCATAGGAGTAATCAACGACGTCCTGATCGAACCAGCGTATCAGCTTGTACATTGCCGGAAAGCCGATGGAGGAAGAGGCAGCGCGTCCGAACAAGGTCCATCCAAACTTTGACGGTTCGTGTTGGAAGATCGTCTGGCAAAGATTCATAAGACGGTGCGAGAGCTCCGGCCTGATGTATCCCCCGGGCTGCTCAGCCGCGTAGTGAAGGACGGAATAGATCAAGTCGAAATCATCTCCGCCCATCTGATCAAGTTGAGCCAAACCTTGGCTGTAGTACTCCTGTGCCTCCGCAATGCTCATCGGCACCAATGATCCGGCCAATTGCCGGTAGGACTCGCCGCGCTGCTCGATGTAGTCGTCTTTCACGATGTCGCTGGAAAGGGAGCTTGCGAAGGCCCCTGCCACCTCAGACAAGTTCGCGCGCCGGGCGATGAGTGCGAAAACACTCAACTTCTCGCTCAGGGAGAACCGGTTCGCTCCGACGATCCCTAAAAGATCTTCCGCTTCTCGTTTTTCGACGGTTTCACAATGCCGAAGCAATATCTTAACGAATCCAAAGCCGACATGGCGGGCAACATTGTCTCTCCCCGTCTGGGCGTTCCAATGTACATCGGGCCGCAGCGCTGACTTCCAAATCGCCAAGTACGTCGCCAAAACACTGTTAGATATCGCACGTTCAGAAAGAACAGCACTCTCTATCGGCTTAACAAGTTGCAGGATGCTCGCGACGCCTTTTACAATGTTATCTCGCTCATGTTCTGAGAACTGCTTGCGCATATCAGGCGGCAAGCCTCTCCGATGCTTGCGGCGTTTATCTACGACTTTAAGGCTATCGAGGAAGGCCTTTAGATCAGCCTCTGAACCGATCGGTTTCGTCTTTCGCGTTATTTCGACATCTTCTGGTATCAGGTGGCGAAACGACAAAGGCTTACCCGCAGACCACGCTCTGACGCATGCAGATTGAACCGGCGTCCATACTCTATTCATGCCGTGCCGCTCGCCGTAGTCATAGCTTGATGGCCTCCGGTGGCGATACAGCTTGAGCACCTGCTTGGCTGATAGCCTGGAGTTCACGATCATGGAGGCCATTGCCGCACTGGAGACCGCACCTTGCAGTTCCATCTTGTAGTCTGAATGGTCCTCCGGCACGGTCTTCCTGTACCGCGCCGAAAGAGTGCTGGCCGCTCGCGAAACAGCTCTCAGCCTGCTTTTCGAAAGGCCACAGTCATTCGCTAGAAGCCCGATCTGAAGGGTGAGGGACAGACACCTCTTCGAGGCCGCGAACTTGGCAAGAATCTGCAACGCCTCACTTCCATTCGCTGCTTCATGCTGCGCGCACAGCGTGATCAGCTCTTCGATGACAGATAGCGCAAACCTAAAGCGCCAAATTTGCATGTTGCGATTAAATGACGAAAACTCATCCTTCAACACACTCAAGAACATGACCGAAGCAATATCGGATGCTTCCGGACCCGAGCGCTGATTCCTTTTGGTCTCATCATCATTGTGGAGATACCAGTTTATCCAGCCAATGGCCCTGTTCTGATGAATGCGCGCTTCGTCAAGCTCATTTGAGAAACTGTACGCGACGATGAGACGGGCGTCGCGAGCACCGCGCCAGCCGGAACGATCGTTGAACAACCGGCGCGATGCATCAGAGTCTCCCAAGACTGTCGCCAGTGCAGGAGAGCGCCGGATGAATTGATCGCCCCTCGCGTTTGCCGAAGCCACTTGCGAGAGTTCCATAGTGAGGCGCAAGGCACGGTCCAGGTCGTACTCGCGTGTGGCAAGCGAGAAAGCCGCGTAGAGGCGCGCAAGTCTTAACCGGCGCCGCCCATATTCGGATTCGACTACAGCTGGAAATTCATCCGATCTGGCCAGCTGATAAGCCCGGTTGCTGTCGCCAATGACCACAAGAAAATGCGGCAGCGCCTCCGCAGCGTAGAGCGAGCCCCTCTGGCGGGCTTGAAGCCGCTGCGCGATAGACTGCTGGGCTGCAGCTACGCTTGCGTAGTGTTCCTTGATATAGGTCTCTGTGGGCTCGTCTCGGAATATTGCCCCGTGTTTGACCAGCTCAAGCATGGGCGCAAGATCGGATGCGGCGCTATTGACCTGCGATTCTGACCAGCCCAAAGCCTCTGCAAGTTCACTCAACGGGATAGGCGGCGGAAGGAGCGACAGAGCAGCGAAAAATTCTCGAACGTCATTCTCGCTCCAACCTGCCGTGTGCAAGTCTCCGAATATTTTTGCACATTTTTGTTCGATCAAATCCTCCACAGATACTTCGGTCTGTGGCGCGTTACCGGAAACATTTGTGTCCCAGCTTTCAACAAGGTATTCGAGGACACGGGCATTGCCCCGCGAACGCGCGAGTGCCGTGGAGAACTCTACATCCGTGATATTCTCGCGCCTTGTCTCGAGAAAGCGCCGCGTTTCCATTTCAGTGAAGGGTTCGAGTTCAAGGCGCTTTGTCTGGCTCTTGCCGATGACGCGATCCATCCTATGGGGACGCGCGGTGAGCAAGAGCTTCACGCCCTCGATAGGCTCCGCGCTGAGCGATGCAAGCAGAAGCCTTGGAAAGGCGGCTTCATTGCGCACATCGGCTTCAAGCTGCGCGTTGTCCGCGGCGTCCAATACGACCAGTACGCCGCGCATTGCGGACTGGTTCTGAACGGTGTCACTTGCTTGCTTGAGACGCTTTCGGGCAACTTCGACCAATCCATATTGATCGCTGTCGGTTGGAAGAAGTGGATCGCAGAGTCCGCGAGCCGCCAGTTCATTAATGATTTGCAGCAATCCAATCCGAGGCAGGTGACGGGCCTGGGCTTCGGAGCGATACGAACCGCCTCCGAAGCAATCGAACACGACGACCTCCAGGGTATCCGTCAGATTTGCCGCAAGGCTCTGGATAAAGACAGTTTTTCCGACACCGCCGTCGGCATGCAGGAACACCGGTAGATTGCAGGTCAATACGCTGTCTCTTGCGTCTTGCAGGGCGCTGCGCTCAACGACGTCACCAACATCAACGAACCGCGTATCCGCCGGAAATAGCTGATCCTCATCACATTCAAGCGCATCGAGGACATCCTCACGCCTGATAGAGTTCTTTCCCTGACCCTCGATCTGCGCCTTCTCACGGACAAGCTCTACAAGAGCGAACAGTCTTTTCGCCGCCTGACCCGCAGAATCAGCCGACCAATCACTGACCGTTCTTCGCAAGGATCGGTTCTGTGAAGGCAGATCGCTTGTCGAGGCGCGAAACTCGATAAGCGGGAATATGTCCTCCGCTTCAATTTTCTCTTCTTGGCACCAGGTCTTAAGATATTGAAGTTGTGTCTGAGCGCTATTCGTTGTAGGTGCGCCTCCCGACTTTGCACATGAAATGGCGTCCCAAAGGTCGCCTGAGAACTCAGCGTTCGTCACGAATCCAAACGACAGTTTCTCCGCAATTTCCTCTTGCGTCACGCTCGCCCGAAAACCCCGTAGTGTTGCGGCGAATTTTTTGATCGTTTTTTTGAGGTAAGATGATGTGACGGGCTCGGCAGCCGCCTTGTATTTGAACTGCAGAATTTGCTGAGCCGTGCAGGTCTCGAAAGTGTCGCCGCTCCCGTAGAAGAGAACGAGATCGGCAATATCCTCTGCCTCTTTGCCAAGCTTAAGGCTCTCGTGCGGAGAAAGCCCTTCGACGACAATGGCAAAGAGATCGTCTTTTGGAAACACAAGCTGGAGGGCCCGCCGTGCCGCCCACCGTTCGTGAAAGGTGTGCCCGGCGCGTGATACTCTGACTTTGTCTATTCGTTGCCCGACTTTGCTCACAATAACCTCGGCTCCGAGAAAGCAACGATATATTGGCACAGGGCCGGAGACCAGTACAGAATGTAGGGAGGGCGGATTCAAGAATCAAGTGCAACGGTTGATGTGAAGGCCTGGATTTCTTCGGCCATGGCTTCAGCGGGTGTTCTCCATCCGAGGGTTTTCCTCGGGCGGTTGTTCATCAACGCAGCGACGTCGTTGAGCCAGGTCTGGCTGACGTCACTGAGGTCTGCCCCCTTGGGCATGAACTGGCGGAGCAATCCGTTGGTATTCTCGTTGCTGCCGCGCTGCCAGGGCGCGTGAGGATCGCAGAACCAGATGTCGATCCGCAGCCGCCGGGCCAGTTCCGGGTGGCAGGCCATCTCGGAGCCGCGGTCATAGGTCATGCTCTTGCGCAGCGCGGCGGGCAGGCGTTTCATCTGCCGGGTGAAGCCCTCCAGCGCCGCCGCCGAGCCGTTCCCGTTCATTTTGCTGAGAACAACGAAGCGTGTCTTGCGCTCGACCAGCGTGCCCACGGAGGACCGGTTGAAGGCACCCTTGAGCAGATCACCTTCCCAGTGTCCGGGCACCAGCCGGGCCTCGATTTCTGCGGGCCGGTGGATAATCCTCAATGATTCCGGAACGATGGCGCTGCCCGCCAGCGTGGTGCGCCGGCGGCCGCGCGACGGTTTGGCCTAGCGCAGGGCCTCGATCATGGCCGCCTTCAGCCCGCCGCGCGGCTGCGCGTAGATCGCCGCATAGATGGTCTCGTGGCTCACGCAGGCCGAAGGGTTCTCTGGGTGCATGCGCCGCAGTCTCTGCGCGATCTGCTCGGGAGACCAGCGTAGATGTACAAGCTTGCCGTGAACGAAGCGGTAGCGGTCGCCACCCTCGACAAGCTTGGGCTTGCGCCGAGAGCGTGCGCGGCGCTCATCATAGACACGCCGCGCCACCTGCGGGCAGTAACCGCCATCGCCCTGCCGACCACGCGCAAGCTCCCGGCAGATCGTGCTGGCGGGGCGCCCAAGAAGCTTACCGATGCCCCGCTGACTATTGCCCCGTTGATGCTCAGCGAAAATCACGCCACGTTCCTCACTGCTGAGGTGCTTACTTCGTCTGTCCATCGCAACATCCTATACCCTGCGGGCTCCGGGTGTTGCACTTGAAACTTGAGCCTAAGGAGAGTCTGTTGCTTGAGGCCCGAAGTGATTGGCGACAACCGACCCGCTTGTCCCCGGCGACGCCGGGGCCATTTAATCGAGGGCAGCTGCAAGACCCACGGCTCGGACGTTGTTGCCATGTCAGAATGCCTGCTGGGGGCATCGTCCTCGAACGGGGCGCGCCATCCTGAGCCTTGTGCTGCTTGACTCCGGGCGGCTCTGAGCCCGGCTCGCGGGCTCTGACGGCGCACCCCTGCGCGTCACCAGCTTTATGCTCGGCGCGCTCACCGGCGAGGTCGGTATCTAGGCCTGAGCACGCCGTTAGACCACATCCGCCGCCGAAATAGACAGCCTCGTGTTGATCGTCCTGCGCGCCTCGCCCGGCGGGATGGCTGAGACCGACACCTACGCAGCAGCGGTGTTCCCACAGCTTGTTTCAGTCCTGATGAATTACCGAATTTTGGTGTTCGCTACCATCTCTTCAACCGGCTTTTCTCGGGAGGGTCAGGCCGCAGGGTTCGCGCGCTCGACCGGCGGTCTCGTCCGCATCACAGTCGCCTGAACGGGCTGCAGCGAACGACCGCAGCGGAGAGCGATGGATTTCAGTTCCATCTCGTCGAGCGCCACTGTCGTCGAAGTGTTCAGCCAAGCAGTACAGAAACCGGCGCGATTTCAATTCATTACAAGCCCTGCACCAAATCGGCGCAGTCATGAGGTCCGGAGAATATCGGCCCTGAGAGACCGCTTTCGCGCCCCTCGCGCCAAAACCAGTGCTCAGCCCCTCTCGCATAACCCTCGAAAACAATGGAAAAATCCGGCCGCAGCCGGATCGGGAGAACGCTTTCGTGGGGGCAAGTGGCGGAGAGACAGGGATTCGAACCCTGGAGACGGTTTCCCGCCTACACGCGTTCCAGGCGTGCGCCTTCGACCACTCGGCCACCTCTCCTTGGCCATGCTTCTAGCCGGGCCAGGCGTGCGGGTTCAAGGTCGCGCCGCAGTCTCGGTCCCGGAGAACTGCAGCCGGTACAGATCGGCATACACCCCGCCGCGGGCCAGCAATTCGGCGTGGGTACCCTGATCGGTGGCGCGGCCCCCATCCAGCACGATGATCCGGTCGGCGCCCCGAACCGTCGACAAACGATGCGCGATCACAAGCGTCGTGCGCCCGGCCGAAAGCCGGTCGAGCGCCGCCTGGACCTGCGCCTCTGATTCGGCGTCGAGTGCCGAGGTCGGTTCGTCCATCAGCAGCACCGGCGCGCTGCGCAGCACCGCCCGGGCAATCGCGACGCGCTGACGCTGGCCGCCCGACAGGTTCGAGCCGCGCGGGCCGGCCGGGCTGTCGAGGCCAGCCGGCAACCGGTCGACGACATCGTCGAGATGTGCCGCGGTTACCGCTTCGCGGATCGCCGCCTCGGTCGCTTCGGGCCTTCCGAACCGGATGTTCTCGCGCAGCGGATCGTCGAACAGCGCGGTGTCCTGGGAGACCACCGCGAACATGCCGCGCAGCGCCGCCAGGTCGAGCGTGGCGATATCGACCCCGCCGAGCCGGATTTGACCGCGCTGCGGATCGGCCAGCCGCGACAGCAGATTGAAGACGGTGCTCTTGCCGGCCCCGATGCGCCGACCAGCGCGGTGCGCTGGCCCGCTTCGGCCGTGAAGGTGAGACCGTCGAGCGCCGGCAGGTCGGCATAGGCGAAATGGACATCCTCGAACCGGATGTCGGGTGGTCGGGCCACATCGCTGACTGGTCGGGGGCACGCCGGGGACTGGATTGTGGGCCGTTCGGCGAACACCGCCTGAAGCCGGTCGAGGCTGGCCCGCGCGGCCTGCCACTGACCGGTGACCTGGCCAAGCCGCCGGAGCGGTTCGAAAAGCAGTGCCGTCGCCGCCAGAAAGCTGGTCAGTTCGCCCACCGTCATCCGGCCGTCGATGATCTGCAGGCCGCCATAGGTCAGGACACCCAGAAAGCCGATCCCGGCAGCCAGATCCATCAGCGCCGGGATCGCCGCCTGGCCGGCCGCCGAACGGACCTGGGCCCTGCGCAGCGCATCGATCTCCCGCGCCAGCCGCTCGGAATCGCGTGTCTCGCTGGTGTTGAGTTTGATGGTCGTCACGCCGTGAAATATCTCGTCGAGGCGGGTCGAGACCCGCGCTGCCGCCTCGCGTGCACGCTGACTGACGTCGCGAACCCAGCGCTGCAACAGCGTAACCGGAAGCACCAGAAGCGGCGCCGCGGCCATCGCGACCAGGGCAAGGAGCCAGTCGCGCGCCAGGGCTACGCCGAGCAGGGCGAACAACATGATCAGGTCGCGCCCCGCGGCCGACAGTCCAACCGCCCAGATCGTCGCCATGACCTGCGTATCGCCACGCACGCGTTCGATCAGCGTGCCGGGCGGATTGATCTGGAACCATGCATTGTCGAGGCTCATCATATGCGCGACCAGATCGCCCTGTATCCGGGCAATGGCGCGCTGGCCGACCTGGGCCATCGCCACCCGCTGGCCGAACCCGGCCGAGGCGCGCGCAAGGAACGCGCCAAAAACGACCACCCCGACCCACACCGCTGCCGCATAGTCGGCGCCGATGAAAACGCCGTCGAACATCGGCCCGACCATCCAGGCGATCACCGCAACGGACCCGCCCTCGATCATCATCAGGCCGAACGCGACCGCGATCAGCTTCCACTGCGGCCGCAGATAGCCGCGCCACAGCCACCGGATGGTGTCCAGGTGGCCCGGATCCTGCGTGCGGTCGTCAGCCACGGCGACCCGAAAGCCTTTCCATGAATTCGGCCTGCAGCGCATCGCGATCGTAGCGGCTCGCGATCCAGTCGCGCAGCGGAATCGGCTCGTCGATGGTATCGGCCTGGTAGGCGTCGAAGAAATGGTCGAGCACCCCGGTCCGGGTCGAGCGCAGATGCAGGTGTTTCCAGTGCAGCTGGCGCTTGGCCTCGGCCACCGGGCGCCCCTCGATGGCGATCAGGTAAAGCGCCGCAGCAAAACCGGCCCGGTCGGAGCCCGACTTGCAATGCATCAGGAACGGGCGCGGCAGGGTCTCGAACGCTTCAAGCAGATCGAAAAGGAACACAGGCTTTGGCAGGCTGCGCGCCGCCAGCCGCACGCTGACAAGCTCCAGCCCCAGATCGCGGCAGGCTTCGGCCTCGAACAGATAGTGGCTTTGTTCGGCCTCGCCGCGCAGGTTCAGAACCGCCTTCAGCCCCAGCCGCCGCTTATGGTGCGCGAGCTTTCGCGGGCTGGGTTGGTTGGCCCGCCAGACCTCCGGCGCCACCTCGGCCAGATTGGTCCACCAGCCGCGCAGAAAGGCATGATCGACGAACTGGAAATGCCACCATGCGCGGCGCCGCTGGCCCGGTGTGGCAATCGAGTTGCCGGCTTTTTCGCGCAGATACCGGTCGAGGTTGAGCAGCCGGTCGTGCAGCTTCAGTAGCATGGTCTACAGCCCGCGCCGCATTGACAACGAGGCCGTCTATCCGGAATGGCCTGATCTGGCAAGCCGGCCCCCCCCGGCCGCGCCTTTCGGACAGGAGGTTGCCCCATGACCCTGGCCAACGGACGCCCCTATCTGGCGATCCCCGGACCTTCGGTGATGCCCGACAGGGTTCTGAATGCCATGCACCGCGCATCGCCGAACATCTATGCCGGCGAGCTTGTCGAGATGACCGAAAGCCTGATCCCCGACCTCAGGGCGGTGGCCCGGGCCGGGGGCGATGTCGCTATCTATGTCGGCAACGGCCATGCCGCCTGGGAGGCCGCGCTGTGCAATGTGCTGTCGCGCGGCGACCGGGTGCTGGCGCTGGCCACCGGGCGGTTCGGCCATGGCTGGGCTGCGATGGCCGAGGGTCTGGGCGCCGCGGTCGAGATCATCGATTTCGGCAAGCGGGCGCCGGCCGATCCGGGCCGGCTGCGCGCCGCGCTGCAGGCCGACGCGGACCACCGCATCCGGGCGGTGCTGGTCACCCATGTCGACACCGCGACCTCGATCCGCAACGATATCGCGGCGCTGGCGGCGGAAAGGGATGCGCTGGGCCATCCGGCGCTGATCCTGGTGGATTGCATCGCCAGCCTGGCCTGCGACCGGTTCGAGATGGATGCCTGGGGCGCCGATGTGATGGTGGCGGGCAGCCAGAAGGGGCTGATGACACCACCCGGGCTTGGCCTGGTCTGGTTCAACGCCCGCGCCGCGGCGGCCCGCGCCCGCGCCGGCATGGTCACCCCCTATTGGGACTGGGCACCGCGCACCAGGCCCGGGGCGTATTACGAGTATTTCTGCGGCACCGCGCCGACCCATCATCTTTACGGGCTGCGCGCGGCGCTCGACATGATCGGCGAAGAGGGGATCGAGGCGGTGTGGACCCGGCATGCCCGGCTTGCCGGCGCTGTCTGGGCCGCGGCGGCGGCCTGGGGGCCGGGGGGCCGCTGCGGCTCAACGTGGCCGAACCCGCGCATCGCAGCCATGCCGTGACGTCGATGTCCCTGCCATCGCCGCATGGCACGGCGCTGCGCGACTGGCTCGAACGCGAGGCCGGCGTCACCCTGGGGATCGGGCTGGGAATGGCCGAACCGGGCGACCCGGCCTGGCATGGCCATTTCCGCCTTGCCCATATGGGGCATGTCAACGCCCATATGACGCTGGGGGCGCTTGCCGCCATGGATGCGGCGCTGAAGGCGCTCGACATTCCCCATGGCGCGGGTGCGATCGACGCCGCCGCCGCATCCCTTGCGGCGGCGCCGCCCGGCCAGGCCAAGCCATTGCCCGCCGGGCCGATGCCAAGGGTGCTGGGCACATAAGGCCAACGGTCATTGAAAGTGACCGTTATCTGCCTCCCGCGTCGGCACCCGCGCGCCGCGTCTTGCCGGGCCCGCGACCGGGCGCTAAGGTCTTTCCCGGATCGGGAGAACCGGGCGCGACCCGGTGCCGAAGGCGCAACCGCCCCGGAAACGCTCAGGCCCCAGGACCGATCCGCATGGAACACTCTGGAGAGAGGCGCACCATGGCGCCCGCCGACGGGATAACGATCTCAGGCGAAGGGACAGAGGGGGCACGGAACGGGCGGCCGGATCGCCCGGAGGACGCCCCATGACCGACGCGCGCGCGACCCCGCTCGCCGAGTTTCACCTGCGCCACGGCGCGCGGATGACGCCGTTTGCCGGCTGGGCCCTGCCGCTCAACTATCCGCCCGGGGTGAAGGCCGAACACGAACACACCCGCGAGGCGGTCAGCCTGTTCGATGTCAGCCATATGGGACAGGTCGCGCTGCGCCCCGGCTCCGGCGATCCGGCCGATGCCGCGCGGGCGCTGGAGGCGCTGGTCCCGGGCGACATTCTGGGCCTTGCCGAAGGCGCCATGCGCTACACCCAGCTGACCACCGATTCGGGTGGCATCATCGACGATCTGATGGTGACGCGGCGGGACGACGACCTGCTCCTGGTGCTCAACGCCGCCCGGGCCGCGGCCGACATCGCCCATCTGCAGGACCGTCTGCCGGGCGATGTGACGATCGAGCCGCTGGAGAACGCCGCGCTGATCGCGTTGCAGGGGCCGCAATCGGCCGAGGCACTGGCGCCGCTGATCCATGATTCGCACCGGCTGAGCTTCATGCAGGCGCATCGCTTCGACTGGGCCGGCGACCCGTTATGGATTTCGCGTTCGGGCTATACCGGCGAGGACGGGTTCGAAATCGGGCTCGCCGCCGATATCGCCGAGGAACTGGCCGAGGCGTTCATGGAGGACGACCGGGTGCGGCCCGCCGGCCTGGGCGCGCGCGATTCGCTGCGGCTCGAGGCGGGGCTGTGCCTGTATGGCCAGGACATCGACGAAACCACATCGCCCGTCGAGGCGGCGCTTGCCTGGTCGATCGGCCGGGCCCGCCGCCCGGGCGGCGCCCGCGCCGGCGGCTTTCCCGGTGCCGACCGCATCCTGCGCGAACTGGCCGATGGCCCGGCCCGCCGCCGCGTCGGGCTAAGGCCGCAGGGTGCCGCACCGATGCGGGCGGGGGTCATGCTGTTCGAGACCCCCGACGCGGCCGAGCCGATCGGCCGCATCACGTCGGGCGGCTATGGGCCAAGCGTTGGCGGACCCGTTGCCATGGGCTATGTCGAGGCCCGGGCAGCGCGGCCCGGCACGACCGTCCATGGCGAACTGCGCGGCCGGCGCGAACCCGTGGAGGTCGTCAAGCTGCCATTCGTTCCACAGGGCTATGTCCGCTGAACCCCGCCGAGGAGACCCGCATGAAATTCACCGAAGACCATGAATGGCTCGACGCCGACGGCGACATCGTCACCGTGGGCATCACCGAATACGCCGCCAAGGAGCTGGGCGATGTCGTGTTCGTCGAACTGCCCGAAGAAGGCACGATGGTGACCAAGGGCGACGAGATCGTCGTGATCGAAAGCGTCAAGGCAGCCTCTGACATCTCTGCCCCGATGGATGGCGAAATCGTCGAGGTGAATGCCGATCTGCCGGACAAGCCGGCGCTGGTGAACGACGATCCGCTGGCCGCCTGGTTCTTCCGCATGAGGGTCGACGACCCCGCGGTCCTGGACGATTTCATGGACGAGGACGCCTATCAGGCCCATATCGCCTGAACGCGCTGACGCGCCGGCCGGCGCCGCCGCGATGCCGTCGCCGGCAAACTCAGACAGGGGGCCGCCTGTCCGGCCCGACGGGGCCTGCCCCGAACCGACCAGCGAAGGACCCGGCCCATGCCGTATACGCCGACCGACTATCTGCCCTACGACTTCGCCAATCGCCGCCATATCGGCCCTTCGCCCCAGGAAATGGTCGATATGCTGGGGCTGCTCGGGCTTGAAACGCTCGAGGCGCTGATCGCCGAAACCGTGCCCGACGCGATCCTTCAGGCCGAACCGCTGAGCCTCGGTCGGGGCAAGTCGGAGCGCGAGATGCTCTTGCACCTGCGCCAGGTGTCGGCGAAGAACCGGGTTCTGACGTCGCTCATCGGGCAGGGCTATCACGGCACCATCACCCCGCCGGCGATCCAGCGCAACGTGCTGGAAAACCCCGCCTGGTACACCGCCTACACCCCATATCAGCCGGAGATCAGCCAGGGCCGGCTCGAGGCGCTGCTGAACTTCCAGACCATGGTCAGCGATCTGACCGGGCTGCCGGTGGCCAATGCCTCGCTTCTGGACGAGGCGACGGCGGCGGCGGAAGCCATGGTGATGGCCGAGCGGGTGGCGAAATCGAAGGCGCGCGGTTTCTTCGTCGATGCCGAATGCCACCCGCAAAGCATCGCGGTGATCCGCACCCGGGCCGAACCCCTGGGCATCGCGGTCACCGTCGGGGACCCCGAAACCGACCTCGACCCCGGGGCGGTTTTCGGCGCGATCTTCCAGTATCCCGGCACCCATGGCGGGCTGCGCGACTTTGCCGATGCGATCGCGGCGCTGCATGGCGCGTCGGCCATCGGCATCGTGGCGGCCGACCCCATGGCGCTGCTGCTGCTCAAGGAGCCGGGCGCCATGGGCGCCGATATCGCGGTCGGCTCGACCCAGCGCTTTGGTGTTCCGGTGGGCTATGGCGGACCGCATGCGGCCTATCTGGCGACCCGCGAAGCCTATAAGCGGTATCTGCCCGGCCGGCTTGTCGGCGTGTCGCAGGACGCCCACGGCAACCGCGCCTACCGTCTGGCGCTGCAAACCCGCGAGCAGCATATCCGCCGCGAAAAGGCCACATCCAATGTCTGCACCGCGCAGGCGCTGCCGGCTGTCATCGCCTCGTTCTACACCGTGTTCCACGGCCCGCGCGGGCTGCGCGCCATCGCCCAGCGCATCCATCGGCGGGCGGTGCGGCTGGCCAACGGGCTGAGCGAAGCGGGCTTTACGGTGGCGCCCGACACGTTCTTCGACACGATCACGGTGGAAACCGGCGCGCTGCAGACCGTGGTCCTGAAATCGGCCGTCGACGAGGGCATCAACCTGCGCCCGGTGGGCCGCAACCGGGTCGGCATCACGGTCGACGAACGCACCCGGCCGGCCGATATCGAGGCGGTGTGGCGCGCCTTCGGCATCCAGCGCACCGATGACGATCACAGACCCGAATATCGCCTGCCCGAGGCGCTGTTGCGCACGACCGACTATCTGACCCATCCGGTGTTCCACATGAACCGGGCCGAGACCGAGATGATGCGCTACATGCGCCGGCTGGCCGACCGCGACCTGGCGCTCGACCGGGCGATGATCCCGCTTGGCTCGTGCACGATGAAGCTGAACGCAGCGGCCGAGATGATGCCGATCAGCTGGCGCGCCTTCTCGCTGATTCACCCGTTCGTTCCCGCCGACCAGGTCGCGGGCTATGCCGAGATGATCGCCGATCTGTCGGCAAAGCTGTGCCAGATCACCGGCTATGACGCGATGTCGATGCAGCCCAATTCGGGCGCACAGGGCGAATATGCCGGGCTGATGACGATCCGCGCCTGGCACCGCTCGCGCGGCGAGGCGGGCCGCGACATCTGCCTGATCCCGGTATCGGCGCATGGCACCAACCCCGCCTCGGCCCATATGGCCGGGCTTGAAGTGGTGGTGGTGAAATCGGCCAGGAACGGCGATATCGATCTCACTGATTTCCGCGCCAAGGCGGCGGCGGCCGGCGATCGGCTGGCCGCCTGCATGATCACCTATCCCTCGACCCATGGGGTGTTCGAGGAGACGGTCCGCGAGGTCTGCGAGATCACCCATGCCTTTGGCGGGCAGGTCTATCTGGACGGGGCCAACCTCAACGCGCTGGTCGGGATCGCCAAGCCGGGCGAGCTGGGCGCCGATGTCAGCCATCTGAACCTGCACAAGACCTTCTGCATCCCGCATGGCGGGGGCGGGCCCGGCATGGGCCCGATCGGGGTCAAGGCCCATCTCGCCCCGTTCCTGCCGTCCGATCCGACAACCGGCGCGGCGGGGGCGGTGGCGGCCGCGCCGTTCAGCTCGGCCTCGATCCTGCCGATCTCCTGGGCCTATGTCCTGATGATGGGCGGCAAGGGGCTGACCCAGGCGACGAAGGTCGCGATCCTGAACGCAAACTACATCGCCAAACGGCTCGAAGGGGCGTTTGACGTGCTGTTCACCGGGCGAAACGGCCGCATCGCCCATGAATGCATCATCGACACCCGCCCGTTTGCCGAAAGCGCCGGGGTCAGCGTGGACGACATCGCCAAACGGCTGATCGATTGCGGCTTTCACGCGCCCACCATGAGCTGGCCGGTGGCCGGCACGCTGATGATCGAACCCACCGAATCCGAGACCAAGGCCGAACTCGACCGGTTCTGCGACGCGATGCTGGGCATCCGCGCGGAAATCCGCGCGATCGAGGAAGGCCGGATGGACCGCGAAAACAACCCGCTGAAGAACGCGCCGCACACCATGGCCGATCTGGTCGGCGAGTGGGACCGGCCCTACAGCCGCGAGGCGGCATGCTTCCCGCCCGGGTCGTTCCGGGTCGACAAGTACTGGGCACCGGTCAACCGGGTCGACAATGCGTTCGGCGACCGCAATCTGGTCTGCACCTGCCCGCCGGTGGCCGACTATGCCGAGGCGGCAGAGTAATCGGTGACGCGCGGCGCTGGCCCCGGGCGGGGCCGGCGGCGCGGCTTTGCCGGGGCGGCTTGCGCCCGCTCCTTGACGAACCGATCCGTCGGCGGGCATCGTCGCCCCATGACCCGCGCGCCACCGGCAGAACGGACCGACCGAACCGGACCTCCGGCGCCCATGCGGGGCGGCCCGGAACAACGCGGCATCGCCCTATGGCGGCAGCGGTGCGGCGCCCCGCACCGCCATCACCTTGCGGCCATGGTCGCCCCGGGCTGATGAAGGGCCGTCCGCACCATCAGCTGTCGCATCGCGAGCGGTGCGCCCCTGCCCGGCCCGGGATGCGCCGCCGCGCGATCCGGGTTTCCCGGACGCATCGATGACCGGGGCGTTGCCGCAGAAAGCCGATGCGGCCCGGCAGCCGCCGGACAACAATGAACCGAAAAAAGGGGAGGACAGGAAATGAAGACCAGAACGCTTGCAGCGGTGGCATGTCTCGCCGCGCTTCCTGGCATTGCGGCGGCCGAAGAGTATTCGGCCACCGTGGTCGCGGGTCACCCGCCGGTGTTCCGCTGGGTGCAGATGATCGATCAGGCCTTTGCGCCGGGCGTGAATGCGGCGCTGGAAGGCACCGGCCAGAGCATGCGCTTCACCGGCCAGTATGGCGGGGCGATCGCCGGGGTCGGCGACGAGCTTGAAACGGTCGAAGCCGGGCTCGCCGAAATCGGTGTCTGCCAAAGCCTGTTCGATCCGGCCAAGCTGGCGGTGCTGAACGTCACCTACTACACGCCCTTCGTCAGCGATGATCCGCGCACCGTCAGCATCCTGATGGACCGGCTGCAGCGCGACGATCCGCGCATGGCCGCGCCCTGGGCGGCGAATGGCGTCGTCTATCTTGGCGCCCCGATCGGCATCGACGACTATCTGTTGATGACCGATTTCCCGGTGGCAAGCCTTGCCGATCTCGAGGGACGCAAGATCGCCGCGCCCGGTCCGGCGATCAACTGGCTGTCGGGGACCGGGGCTGTGGGGGTCTCGGGCAATCTGACGACCTATTACAACGAGCTTCAGACCGGGGTCTATGACGGCGTGATCGTGTTCGCGTCGGCCGCGCTGCCGGGCCGTCTGTACGAGGTCGCGCCCCATGTCACGCGGTTCGGCCTGGGCGCGCAATATGCCGGCGGGCTTTGCGCCAACGAAGCCTGGTACGAAGGTCTCCCGGCCGAGGTGCAGGCGGCCCTGCACGCCGGTGCAGACGCGGCGCGGGACTGGTACCTCGACGCGCTGGAAGCGGCGGTCGCGACGGCCTTTGCCAGCATGGCCGACAGCGGCGCCACCATCACCGACGCCCCCGCCGAGATGCGTGCGGCATGGGCCGCCGGGATGGAAAACGCCGCGCAGCAATGGGCCGCACAGCTCGACTCGCAGGGCCAGCCCGGCAGCGCGATCCTGGCGCTCTACATGACCGCGATGCGCGAGGCCGGGGCCACCCCGCTGCGCGACTGGGACGCGGAGTGAGCCACCAGGAAACGCCGGCCGCACCGGGCCAGCCCTTGCCGTTGCGCTGGCTCGACGCGATCACCGCAGCGGCCAATGTGGTGGGCTCGCTGCTGATCTTCGGGCTGGTTCTGTTGATCGGGGCCGATGTCGCGGGTCGCAACCTGTTCGGCGCGCCGGTCTCCGGCGTGCCGGAGATGGTGTCGCTGTCCATCGTCGCGATCGTTTTCCTGCAGGCACCGATGGCGCTGAAGGCCGGGCGCATGACCCGCAGCGACGGGGTGCTGGGCAGTCTCAGGCGGCGGGTTCCGCGGGTCGCTGCCGCTCTTGAAACCCTGTTCGACGGCTTCGGGATCGTGGCTCTCGCCGCGATCCTGTACGCGCATTGGCCGATACTGGTGCAGGTCCTGGGAACGGAACGACTTCGTCGGTGCGATCGGCGATTTCACGGCGCCGACATGGCCCGTGAAGCTGATGCTGCTGATCGGCGCGGGGCTGCTGCTGTTGCAGTTCGCGGCCCGGATCCTGCGGCGTCATCTGGGGTATCGGGCGTGACGGACTTTGCCGTCGGGGTGGTCGCGCTCGGTTCCATGGGGGTGCTGATCCTGTTCGGCCTTTACGTTCCGATCGCGCTGATCCTGTGCAGCTTTGTCGGTGTCTGGGTCATGATGGACTCGGTCGTGCTGGCCTCGCGCATGCTCGGCCTGGCGGCCAATGACGCGATTTCGGGGTATTTCTTCGGGGTCGTGCCGCTTTTCGTGCTGATGGGCTTTGTCGTCAGCCAAAGCGGGATGGGCCGGGATGCCTTCGACGTCGCCAACGCCATGTTTCGCCGTATCCGGGGCGGGCTTGGGGTGGGCACCATCGGCGCCAACACGATCTTTGCCGCGATCACCGGTATCTCCATCGCCTCGGCTGCCGTGTTTACCCGTCTTGCGGTCCCCGAGATGCGCCGGCACGGCTATACGCCGCGCTTTGCGGTGGGTGTCGTGGCCGGATCGTCGGTTCTGGGCATGCTGATCCCGCCCTCGCTCTTGCTGATCCTGTTCGGGCTCTTGACCGAACAAAGCGTCGGCGACCTGTTTCTTGCGGGGATCGGGCCCGGCCTGCTGCTGGCCTTGCTGTTCGGGATCGGCACCGTGCTGATGGCGACGTTCCTGCCGGGGTTCGTCGGTCGAAACCTGAGCGAGGGCGAGAACGACCTGGGCGCCCGGGACCTGCTGCTCAAGGGCGGGCCGATCACGCTGCTGATCCTGCTGGTCCTTGGCGGCATCTATGGCGGTGTGTTCTCCCCTGTCGAGGCGGGCGCAATCGGGACACTTGGCGCACTGGCCATCGGCTTTGCCAGGGGCACGCTGACGCTGAGCGGGCTGTGGGAGGTGCTTGTCGAGACGGGCCTTGTCACCGCCTCGGTCTGTTTCCTGATCATCGCCGCGCAGATGTATTCGCGGATGCTGGCCTTTTCGGGTGTTCCCGGAGCGTTTGGCGGCATGGTGGCGGCGGCCGACCTGACCGCGATCGCCTTCATCCTGCTTTATGTGCTGATCGTGATCCTTTTCGGCATGATCCTCGATTCCTCGTCGATCATGCTGATCGTGGTGCCGTTGATGCTGCCGATCGTGCAACCCATGGGGATCGACCTGATCTGGTTCGGCATCGTCACCGTGATTGCCGTGGAAATCGGGCTTCTTACGCCGCCTTTCGGGATCTCCGTCTATGTCATCAAGTCCACCCTCGACGATGCCGAGATTTCGCTGACCGACATCTTTCTGGGGGCCGCGCCCTTTGCGCTGATGATGCTCGTCTGCCTGGGCGCCGTCATCGCCGTGCCCGAGATCGCAACCGGCCTGCTGGGCCGATAGGAGGTTACATGACGCGACGGATCGTCGACATTTCGGTGGCGCTCGAGGCCGACATCGCCTCGGACCCGCCGATGATGCTGCCCGAGATCGACTATATGGCCCATGCCGAAACCGCCGATCAGGTCATCGGTTTCTTTCCCGGCCTGAAGCCCGAGCAACTTCCGGGCGGCGAGGGCTGGGCGATCGAGTTCCTGCGGGTCGCCACCCATAACGGCACCCATCTCGACGCGCCCTATCATCACCACTCGACCATGGATGGCGGCCGGCGCGCGATCACCATCGACGAGGTGCCGCTGGAATGGTGCATGAACCCGGGCGTCAAGCTCGACTTTCGCCACCTGCCCGACGGCCATGTCGTGACCGTCGCGGAACTGACCGCCGAGCTTGACCGGATCGGCCATGCCGTGCAGCCCTTCGACATCGTCGTCGTGAACACATCCGCGGGCGCGAAATACGGCCAGCCGGACTATGTCCATTCCGGTTGCGGCATGGGCCGCGAGGCCACGCTTTACCTGCTGGAACGGGGGGTGCGGATCACCGGCACCGATGCCTGGTCGTGGGACGCGCCATTCGCGCACACCGCCACCCGGTGGGCCGAAACCCATGACCCCGCGATCATCTGGGAAGGGCATCGCGCATCGATGGAGATCGGCTACTGCCACATGGAGAAGCTCGCCAATCTCGAGGTTCTGCCGCCGACCGGGTTCACAGGTCTGCTGTTTTCCGGTGAAGATCAAGGCAGCCTCTGCCGGTTTCACCCGCGCCGTCGCCATTCTGGAGGATTGAGCATGTCGAAGACCATCATCACCTGCGCGATCACCGGCGCGATCCACACCCCGACCATGTCCGACGCGCTGCCGGTCACGCCCGGCGACATCGCTGGGCAGGCCATTGCCGCCGCCGAAGCCGGGGCCGCCATCATCCACCTCCATGCGCGCCATCCGGAGACCGGCGCGCCCTCGGTCGATCCGGCGCATTTCCAACTGTTCCTGCCGCAAATCCGCCAGGCGACGGATGCGGTGATCAACATCTCGACCGGCGGCAACCCGGTCATGACCGTGGCCGAGCGTATTCCGGCCGCCCTGCGTTTCAGCCCCGAGATGTGCAGCCTGAACATGGGCTCGATGAACTTTGCCATCCATCCGCTGGCCGACCGCTATACGCGTTGGAAAGAGGATTGGGAGGAGGGCTATATCCGCGCCTCCGAAGGCAACATCTTTCGCAATACCTTCGCCGATATCCGCATGGTGGCAAGAGAACTGGGCGGCGACCCGCATCACGTGAAATTCGAACATGAATGCTATGATGTCGGGCATCTCTACAACCTGAAGTTCTGCCTCGATCAGGGCTACTTCCGGAAACCGATCTTCCTGCAGTTCGTCATGGGAATTCTGGGGGGTATCTCGGCCGAGCTCGAGAACCTGATGTTCCTGAAGAAGACCGCCGACAAGCTGTTCGGCGATGGCTATCAGTGGTCGGCGATCGGTGCCGGTGCGCAACAGATGCGCATCGCGGCAACGGCGGCGATGATGGGCGGCCATGTGCGCGTGGGCCTCGAGGACTCCCTTTTCATTGCCCGGGGCGAAAAGGCCATCTCAAACGCACAACAGGTCGAGAGGATTGCAAGTATTCTGGAATTGCAGGGAAACGAGATCGCGACGCCCGCAGAAGCGCGGGCCATTCTCGGGCTGAAGGGCGCAGACCGCGTCGCGATATAGCGCCGTCGCGCCTGATCGGTTCGACAGCTCCGTTGTGCCGGGCGATGCGGTCTCTTTCGGGCGCTCCCGGGCGCACGCCCGGGAGGGCGCCCGCCGCGCGGCGGGCGCCTCCCCGATGTTGCCGCATCGCGACTGCGAACCCGATCTGGCCGGTCCGGCCCCGGCAGGCGGGCGATGCGGCCTCTGTCGGGCGCTCCCGGGCGCACGCCCGGGAGGGCGCCCGCCGCGCGGCGGGCGCGCTCCCCGATGTTGCCCCATCGCGACTGCGAGCCCGATCTGGCCGGTCCGGCCCCGGCAGGCGGGCGATGGGGCTTCTTTCGGGGACTCCCGGGCGCACGCCCGGGAGCGCGCCCGCCGCGCGGCGGGCGCCTCCCCGATGTTGCCGCATCGCGACTGCGAGCCCGAATTCGAGGGACGCGCCCCGTCATACCAAGGCGCGACAAGCATGACGCGTCACGCCCGGGTATCTGGCCCGGCACACCGGATCAGCGTTCACGTTCAGACCCGGGTCCATCTGGCGGAAATGGTGGTGCGGGCGGCCGGAGTCGAACCGGCACGGCCTATCGGCCCAGGCATTTTAAGTGCCATGTGTCTACCATTCCACCACGCCCGCATCGCGTTTTCCGGGCCGGTCCGGGCCCGGCACCTGCCCTATCGCCCCGGGGCTGCAGGAACAATGCGCTTCCCCGGCGAAGCACCGTGCGCCCGGCTTCCCGGCGCCCGCCATTTCACCACACGGGCAGGCCCATGCAAGCCAGCCGGTCAGGCGCCACTGGCAACGCCACCCCTTTTCCGCGCCGCGCACCCGGGCTAGGCCCTTGCCCATGGCAAGACAGGCGGCAGCGAAGATGCGGGCCGGGCCCGTCCGGCGGCTCTGGCGCGGGCTGGCAAGGGCCATTGGTGCCCTGATCCTGGCTGCAATCGCGGTGGTCGCGCTGTTTGCATTCATCAACCCGCCGCGCGGGCCCTATATGTGGGCCGAAGCGATCCGCCTGGGCGGGATCGAGCGCGACTGGGTCGCGATCGGGGATGTCTCGCCCCATTTGCCGCGCGCCCTGGTTGCCGCCGAAGACGCCAATTTCTGCCGCCATTGGGGCTTTGACATGGGGGCGATCCGTGCCGTGATCGCCGAGGGCGGGCAACGCGGCGCCTCGACCATCTCGCAGCAAACCGTCAAGAACGTGTTTCTGTGGCAGGGCCGCAGCTGGCTGCGCAAGTCACTCGAGGCGGCGCTGACCCCGCCGGTCGAACTGTTCTGGAGCAAGCGTCGCATCCTCGAAATCTACCTCAACGTCGCCGAATTCGACGAAGGCGTGTTCGGGGCCGAAGCCGCGGCGCAGCACTATTTCGGCCGCCCGGCGCGGGACCTCACACTCGACCAGGCCGCGCGCCTCGCCGCCGTTCTGCCCGACCCAAAGGCCCGCTCGCCCCGGGCCGAGACCGGGTTTCTGCGGCGACGCGCCGCGGCGATCGCGGACGGCGCGGAGACGATCCGCCGCGATGGCCGGGCGACCTGCTTCGAGCGTTGAAAACCCCGCCCGTTCGGGGCTAGAGGGGGACATGATCCGGCTTTATCATTCGCTGCTGTCCCCGTTCTGCCGCAAGGTCCGCCTGGTGCTGGGCGAAAAGAAGATCGAGGCCGAACTGATCGAGGAACGCTACTGGGAGCGGCGTGCCGATTTCATCCGCATGAACCCGACCGGCAAGGTGCCGGTGCTGCGCGACGGCGCCGTGACGCTTGGCGACAGCCAGGCGATCTGCGAATATCTGGAAGAGACCCGGCCAAACCCCGCGCTGCTGCCCGGCGACCCGGCCGAACGGGCCGAAATCCGCCGCCTGGTGTTTCTTTTCGACGACACGTTTCACCACACGGTCACGTCGAAACTGCTGTATGAACGCGTCCACAAGAAGGTGATGGGGCTGGGCACGCCCGACTCCCGCAACGTCAAATCGGGCGCGCAGAAGATCAAGGCGCATCTCGACTACATGAACGGGCTCCTCGAACAGCGCCGCTGGCTGGCGGGCGAAAGACTGACGCTGGCCGATTTTGCCGCGGCGGCGCATCTGTCCTGCCTCGACTATATCTCGGACGTCGCCTGGGACCGCGCCCCGGCGGTCCGCGAATGGTATGCGCTGATCAAGTCCCGCCCGTCCTTCCGGCCCTTGCTGGCGGATCAGATCCCGGGCTTTCCGCAACCAACCCACTATGCGGATCTCGACTTTTGACAGGGGCCGAAGCGGCCGCGCTGACCGCCCGGCTGAAGGCGCGGGCGCGGGCCGAGGGATTTGCCGCCGCCGGTATCTGCGCGCCCGACGCGATTCCGCGCGCGCCGGCGCGACTGGCGCGCTTCCTGGCGCTGGGGTGGCATGGTCAGATGGGCTGGATGGAACGCCGGGCGGACTGGCGCGGCGACCCGCGCGTGCTGTGGGCCGAGGCGCGATCGGTGATCATGCTGGCCGATCTCTATACGCCCGACGGCGACCCGCTGGCCACGCTGGGGCAGGCGGACCGCGCCACCATCTCGGTCTATGCGCGCGGCCGGGACTATCACGACGTGATCAAGAAGCGGCTGAAACGGCTCGGTCGCTGGCTGATCGAGCAGGCCCCGGGCGCCCGGATCAAGGTCTTCGTCGATACCGCGCCGCTGATGGAAAAGCCGCTGGCGCAGGCGGCGGGCCTCGGCTGGCAGGGCAAGCACACCAATCTGCTCGCGCGCGATCTCGGCAACTGGTTCTTTCTGGGCGCCATCCTGACCACGCTCGAACTGCCCCGCGACGACCCGGCGGAGGCGCATTGCGGCCGCTGCCGCGCCTGCCTCGACATCTGCCCGACCGATGCCTTCCCGGCGCCGTTCACGCTCGACGCCCGGCGCTGCATCTCCTATCTGACGATCGAGCATCGCGGGCCGGTCGACCCCGCGCTGCGCCCCGCGCTCGGCAACCGGATCTATGGCTGCGACGATTGCCTGGCGGTGTGTCCGTGGAACAAGTTCGCGCAATCCGCGCAGGAGGCGAAGTACACCGCCCGAGACGATCTGCGGGCGCCGCATCTGGCAGCGCTGGCAGGGCTCGACGATGCCGGCTTTGGGGCACGCTTCGCGGGCTCGCCGATCAAGCGCATCGGGCGCGACCGGTTCCTGCGCAACGTGCTGTATGCGATCGGCAATTCGGCCGATCCCACGCTGGGCGCGGCGGCCGCGCCGCATTGCGACGACCCCGATCCGGCGGTCGCGGACGCGGCACGCTGGGCGCTGAACCGGCTGCGGGCAACCGCATGACCCCCCGGCCGGCCTTCGTCTTGGTCGAAATATCCTCGGGGGGGTCCGGGGGGGCGAAGCGCCCCCCGGCCCGGCGCCGGACGCCATGAACACACTTCTGAATATCGGACAGGGCTATGTCGCCGATGCCCTGTCCGCCCGGTTGATGGCCCGGGGCTGGGCGGTGCGCGGCACCGCGCGCGACCTGCCCGCGCCGCGGACCCGCGCCGACGGGGTGCGGCTTTATCCCTGGCCGATGGATGCCACCGCCGCGCTTGACGGGGCGACGCATCTGTTGCTTTCGGCGCCCCCGGAAGCAGCGGGCGACCCGGTCCTCGCCGCCGCCGGGGCCGCCATCGCGGCGCGGGCCGACCGGATCGCCTGGATCGGGTATCTGTCGACCACGGGGGTTTGGGGCGATCACGGCGGGGCCTGGGTGGACGAGGCGACACCGCCCGATCCCGGCACCGAACGCGGCCGCCGCCGGCTGCAGGCCGAACGCGACTGGGCCGCTTTGGCCGCGCGTTCCGGCCTGAAACTGCACATCCTCCGCCTGCCCGGCATCTATGGGCCCGGCCGCAGCGCGCTCGACCGGGTGCGGGCGGGCAGCGCGCGACGCATCGTGAAACCCGGCCATCTGACGAACCGCATGCATGTCGAGGATATCGCGGCCACCCTTACCGCTTCGATCGGGCGCCCCCGGCCCGGCGCGGTCTATGCGCTGGCCGATGACGAACCGGCCCCGCCGCAGGATGTGATCGCCTTTGCCGCTGCGCTGCTGGGCATCGATCCGCCGCCCGAACAGCCGTTTGCGACGGCCGGCCTTTCCGGCATGGCGGCCGGGTTCTATGCCGAAGCGAAGCGCGTGCGGAACGCACGGATCAAGGCAGAACTTGCGGTTCGGCTGACTTATCCAACCTATCGCGAGGGCCTGCAGGCCCTGGCCGCGCGCGGCTGAGCCGACAGCCCGCCCCGGGTCAGATCAGCAGCACCTGGGTGCCCACCTTGGTCAGCGCGAAAATGTCGGCAATATGCTGGTTATAGAGGCCGATGCAGCCATTCGACGACCGCCGCCCGATCTTGCGGGTGTCGTGGGTGCCGTGGATCCGGTAATAGGTCCAGGACAGATACAGCGCATGCGTGCCCAGCGGATTGTCCGGCCCGGGCCCCACGAAATCGGGCCATTCCGGGTTGCGCTGTTTCATCGCCGGGGTCGGCGCCCAGCTCGGCCCCTCGACCTTCTGGACCACGCTGGTCCGGCCGCGGCGCGTCAGATCCTCGGAAATGGGCACGCTGGTCGGATACAGGCGATAGGAACGCGCGTCCTCGGACCAGAAATGCAGCGCCCGCGAATCGATATCGACCAGGATCGCGCCGTTGCGCAGGTTGTCGAAATGCGGCCGCCAGTCGCGGTTGCGAAACGACGAACTGTTGCGCGGCACATCGGCACCGGCCGCCCGGTCGACCGGAATGTCGTCGCCGAAGGCGAGGGCCGGCGCGGCCAGCGCCGTGGCCGCACCGCCAAGAAGTGCGGACGAAAAGCCGCGGCGCGTGATCCTGAGCCTGTTCTGCGTCATCGATAATCCCTGTAGGTCCTGTTCTGCGATTGCCTCATGCCAGATAGTGCGACTTGCGGTCGGGATCAATTCACGGCCGCATCACCGCGGCAGAAAATCGCCCGGTGCAATTGACGGCCCGGGCGGGCCGGTTAGTAAAGCCCGATCAAGCGACCCGGAGACTCCCATGCACCGCCGTGCCTTCCTGCTCTTGCCGCTGGGCCTTGCCCTGTCTGCCTGCGGGGCTGGCCAGATCGAGGCCCCGCCGGGCGCCTATGTCATCCGCCCGTCCGACGCCAAGCGCATCGAAGCGCGGATGCGCGACGAAATCAACATGCGGCGCGGCTTCGAGGGGCTGGTGCCGCTGACCTATGATTCGGCCCTGACCCAGGCCGCGGCCCTGCATGCGGTCGACATGTCGTTTCAGAACCGGCCCTGGCATTGGGGATCGGATGGCTCTTCCCCGGTGGAACGGGTGCGGCGCGCCGGCTATGCCGGGCGGTTCCTGGGCCAGACAATCTCGGAATCCTTCGAGGACGAGTTGATCACGCTCGACGCCTGGATGGACCAGCCCGACACCCGCGCGGTGATCATGGACCCCGAGGCACGCGATATGGGGTTTGCCTGGTATCAGGAGCCGAACACGGGCAAGCTGTGGTGGACGCTGGTCACCGGCACGACCGAGGTTGCGCCCGGCCCGTTCCCGATGGCGGCGGCGTTCTGATCCCAACGGTCGTTGAAGATGGTCGTTTTCCGCCGGCCGCCCCGGTCCATCGCCTTTGGCATCAATCGGCGATCGGCACGGCGACCTCGTTGCGGCGGCGCCAGGGCAGGGTGAACGGATCGTCGTAGTAGTAGACGACAACCGGACCGGCAGGCGTCCGTCCGGCCGCATCCAGCGCCGACAAAAGCGCGGCCGAGCGTTCCCGCACCACACCTGCGCTTGCCAGGCCCGAAAACCGCAGCGCCGCCTGACGACCCGGTTCGGTCCGGACCAGCCGGATCGCGGGGCTTTCCGGGGCGGGCAGGCTGGCGGGCGTTTCGCCCCGCGGCGCGACAAAACGGATCGTCCACATCCCCTCGCCGGCGGGCGACTGTTCGACCGGCACGGTCATGGCGATCTTCTCGGCCCCGGCATTGGCCCCGAAGATATAGTCGGCCAGCGTTCGGAAGCCGCGCCCGGCGGCCCGGGTGAACCCGCCGCGCACCGTGACCTCGGCCACGGTCAGGGCCGGATAGTCTCGGATTTCGATCGGACCGAGCGTGTCGACGACGCTGTAGGCTGGCGCCTCGTAGCCGCGATATTCGACCGGGCCGTCGGCGACGGCCGGGGCCGCGGCGAGAAACGAGGCCAGGGTGGTGATCATGCGCAACATGTCGAGGGTGATAGAGCGGCGCGCCCGCGAAGCAAGGCCGCACCGGCACGGCTCGGGCGCCGCCCGCCCTAGCAGATGCGCGGCAACTGTTCGCCGACCAGCATGTCGACGATGCGCGCGCCGCCGAACGCCGTGCGCATCCGAACCTGGCCCGGGTGATCGGCCACCGCCCGGCCGATGGCAACGGCCCCGCAGCCTTCGGGCCGCGCCCGCAGCGCGGCCAGCGCGGCATCGGCCTGGGTTTCGGGGACGAACAGCACCAGCGTGCCCTCATTCGCCAGATAAAGCGGGTCGAGCCCGAGGATTTCGCACATGCCGACGACTTCCGGGCGCAGCGGCAGCGCGGCTTCGTCGATCTCGATGCCCATGCCCGCCGCCTGCGCCATCTCGTTCAGGGCCGAAGCGAGCCCGCCCCGGGTGGCATCCCGCGCGGCCCGGATGTCGGGCGCGGCGGCGACCGCCGCCTCCATCAGATGTCCGAGCGCCTGGCAGTCCGAGCGGATGTCGCTCGACAGGGCCAGATCTCCGCGCGCCGCCAGGATGGTGGCGCCATGATCCCCCAGGACCCCGTTGACGATCGCCACATCGCCCGGGCGGATTAGCGCTGCCTCCAGATTGCGGCCGGGCGGGATGACGCCGACCCCGGTCGTGGTGACGAACAGCCCGTCGGCGGCGCCGCGGCCGACGACCTTGGTGTCGCCGGTCACGATGCGGATGCCGGCGCGGTCCGCTTCGGCCGCCATCGAGGCGACGATCCGGCGCAACAGCGCGATCTCGGTGCCCTCTTCGATGATGAACGCCGCCGACAGCCAGCGCGGCAGGGCGCCGCCCACCGCCAGATCGTTGACGGTGCCGCATACCGCCAGCGTGCCGATATCGCCGCCGGGGAATTCGAGCGGCGTGACCACGAAGCTGTCCGTGGTCAGCGCCAGCCGCGCGCCCGGTTCGGCCAGGGCGGCATCGGTCAGCCGCGCCTGATCCTCCATGCCCGGCGGGTCGAAGGCGGCGGCGAACACCGTCTCGATCAGATCGCGCATCGCCCGGCCGCCGCCGCCATGGCTGAGCGTGACGCGGGTGTCGCGCAGCCCGCCCGGACGCGCAGCGGCGGTCACGCCGGTTCCGCCGCCCGTGCGCCGCCATATTGCCAATAGGCCGCGCAGGCGCCTTCGGAGCTGACCATCAGCGCGCCCAACGGCATCTCGGGCGTGCAGCCGGTGCCGAATTGCGGGCAGGCGGTCGGCTTGATCCGGCCGGTCATCACCTGGCCGCAGGCGCAGCCCTCGGGCTCGGGCACCGACCGCGGGCCCGCCGCATAGCCGATCCCGAATTTCTCCTCGGCATCGAACGCCGCATAGGCGGGGCGGATGCGCAGGCCCGACGCATCGATCTCCCCCAGGCCACGCCATTCAAAGCTGGGGCGGCGTTCATAGACATCGGCGATGGCGGCCAGGCTGGCGGGGTTGCCATGTTCGGGCACGACCCGGGCATACTGGTTTTCCACCGCCGCCCGGCCGTCGCGGATCTGTTCGAGCACCATCAGCAGCGCCTGCAACAGGTCGAGCGGCTCGAACCCCGCCACGACGATGGGCTTGCCACAGTCCCGGGCGATGAAGTCATAGGCATGGGTGCCGATCACCATCGACACATGGCCCGGCCCGATGAACCCGTCGAGCACCATATGCGGATCGTCGAGCAGCGCGCGGATCGGCTCGGGAACCGTGATATGGTTGCAAAAGACGCTGAAATTCGCCAGCCCCTCGCGCGCCGCCTGCTGGATCGCCAGGGCCGTCGACGGCGTCGTCGTCTCGAAGCCAAGGCCAAAGAACACGACCTCGCGCCCGGGATTGCGGCGCGCCAGTTCCAGCGCGTCCAGCGGCGAGTAGACCATGCGGATATCGGCACCCGCCGCCTTGGCCTGCATCAGCGATTTCCGTGTCCCCGGCACCCGCATCGCGTCGCCGAAGGTGGTCATGATGACCTCGGGCCGCTCGGCGATCTCGACACATTCGTCGACGCGCGCCATCGGCAGAACGCAGACCGGACAACCCGGCCCGTGGATGAACTCGATGCCGTCATGGACCAGCTTGTCGAGCCCGTAGCGAAAGATCGCATGGGTGTGGCCGCCGCAGATTTCCATGATATGCAAAGGCTTTTCGCGGGTCGCGCCGATCGCCTCGGTCGTTTCGGCGATGCGCGAAAGCACCGCGCGCGCCGCCACCGGGTCGCGGAATTCGGTCACATGTTTCATGGCTGCGCCTCCAGCGCGCGCCGGCCCTCGGCCATCGCGTCAAGCTCGTCCTGCGCCTCGCCCAGATCGTGAAGCGCGCGCAGCGTTTTCGCCGCCTCGTCCTCGTCGATCCGCGCCATGGCGAAACCGACATGGATCAGCACCCAGGCACCGATCAGCGCGGCGATGTCGTCCTCGATCACGCAGGCCACGTTCACCTCGCGCCGCACGCCGGAAATGTCGGCCAGCGCCATCATCCGGGCCGCATCGGTGATCGCCACGATCTGTCCGGGAATGCCAAGGCACATGGCCTAATCCTCCTTCTGGGTTTCCGAGGCCGACCGCGCGGGCGGTGCGATCCCGTAGCGGTCGAGCTTGGCGCGCAGCCCGACCCGCGACAGGCCAAGCTCGGCCGCCGCGCGGCTCTTGTTCCAGCGATGCCGCGTCAGCGTCTCGCGCAGGATGCGCATCTCCATCAGTTCGACCCGGTCCTTCAGCGTGCCGTCGGCCGTCAGCGCGGCCTCGGCGGTGCGATCCGCGCCCTCGTCGCCCGGCGGCGCCTGCAGGATGTGGCGCGAGATCAGATCGGCCCCCAGCACCGGGTCCTGGGCAAAGACAAGCATCCGGGTGATCTCGTTCCGCAGTTCGCGCATGTTTCCCGGCCAGTCGTGGTTTTCCAGAAACTGCAAGGCGGTTTCGTCGATCCCGTGCACCGGCTTGCCGTGCTGGGCGGACAGCTCGGCCAGCATCGCCTGGGACAGGATCGCCACATCGCCGCGCCGCGCCCGCAGCGGCGGCACCGCGATCTCGCCCCCGGCGAGCGCGAAATAGAGGTCCGAGCGGAACGCACCCTCGGCCACGCGCTGGCGCAGATCGGCTGCCGCCCCGCAGATCAGCCGCAGACTGGTGCCGGTGCTTTCCTGCCCGCCGATCGGGCTGAAACTGCCCTCGGTCAGCACGCGCAGCAGCGCCAGTTGCAGCCCCGGTCCGGCGGTTTCGATCCCGGCCAGATAAAGCGTCCCGCGATCGGCCTTCTGAAACAGGCCGATGCGCGCGACCCCGCCGGGCAGCACGCCGCGCTTGGTCCCCATCAGTTCGATCGCGCACAGCTCTTCGGGCAGCCCCGCAAGGTTGAGTTCGAAAAACGGCTTGTCCGACCGCAACGATCCGAAATGCATCGCCCGCGCGATCTGGGCCTTGCCGGTGCCCGGCTCGCCCGTCAGCAGCACGGGCAGATCGAAACTGGCGAATTGCCGGGCCGCGCCGATGGCCACGTTCATCGGCGAATGCGGCGCGCGCAGCACGGTTTCGAAGCCCATGCCCTCGCGCAGGGCGCGGCGGCGCTTTTCGACGCGCGATTCGGCGGTCGAGGTCAGCACCCGCATCTCGAGCGCGAGGCGCTCGTTCTCGCGGGCCAGCGCGAACAGGCGGGCGGCGTTGCGGACCGCCACCAGAAGCTGTTCGGGATGCCAGGGCTTGGTCAGGAACTGGTGGATCCCGGCTGCGTTGATCGCCTCGATCATGGCCGAGGTGTCGGTGTAGCCGGTGATGATCATGCGCACGGTTTCGGGCCAGCGCGCGCGCAGCTCGGCCAGAAACGCGACCCCGGTCTGATCCGGCATGCGCTGATCGCACAGCACCACCTGGACCCATTCGCTTTCCATCAGTTGCGCGGCTTCGGGGCCGCTCGACGCGGTCAGGACCTCGAACTCGTCCTCCAGCGCCATGCGCATCGCCGACAGCGAATGCGGCTCGTCATCGACAAGCAGAACCGCGGGCCGGACGCCGGCATCGGCCACTAGGCCGCCGCCTTGTCGGATTTCGCTGCCAGCCGGGCCTCGAGCCAGCCGACCCAGTCGGCCATCCCCGCCCCGGTCCGGGCCGAGACCTGCAGGATGTCGATATTCGGATTGACGCGGCGCAGATTGGCCTCATAGGCGTCCAGGTCGGCGTCGCAATGTGGTGCGAGGTCGATCTTGTTGAGCAGCGCCAGCCGCGCGGCGGTGAACATGTCGGGATATTTCAGCGGCTTGTCCTCGCCCTCGGTGACCGAAAGGATCGCCACCTTGGCGTCCTCGCCCAGGTCGAAACCCGCGGGGCAGACCAGGTTGCCGACATTCTCGATGAACAGCAGCGCCGCCCGCGGCAGCGCCAGATGGTCCATCGCATGGCCCACCATATGGGCGTCCAGATGGCAGCCCTTGCCGGTGTTGACCTGGATCGCCGGCGCGCCGGTCGCGCGAATGCGGTCGGCGTCGTTGCTGGTCTGCTGATCGCCCTCGATCACGGCAAGCGGGCGGTCGCCCAGCATCCCGATGGTGCGGCACAACAGCGTCGTCTTGCCCGATCCGGGCGACGAGACGAGGTTGACGGCATAGGCCCCCAGCGCCTTCAGCACGCGGCGATTGCCATCGGCATAGGCGTCGTTCTTCGACAGGATGTCGGTCTCGATTTCCAGAAGCCGCGCCTGGCTTAGCCCGGCCACATGGGTGCCGGCCGCCCCGGTGCCGAAATGCAGATCGCCATTCGGCCCGTGATGGTGGTGATGCTGCGGGTCCGCCGCATCATGGGCGTGGTCGTGCCCATGATGGCGATGGCCCTGGCCCTCGACCGATCCCGTTCCGCATCCGCATACCGTGCACATCAGACAACCTCCATATCCTTGATCCGCATCTCGTCGCCCGCCACCGGCATCAGCCGCCCGCCGGCACAGCGCGGGCAGGGGGCAAGGCGGGCTTCGATCTCTACCTCGACCATGCAATCGTAACACATCGCACGACCCGGCAGGTCGATCATTTCCAGCCGCGCGCCTTCGGCCGGGCTGCCCCGCATCACTACGTCGAAGGCAAAGGCGAGCGCGTCTTTCTCGACCCCCGCGAAGCGGCCGATTTCCAGCCGCAGGCTGCGGACCGTGGCAAAGCCATGGGCGCGCGCCTGATCCTCGACGATCCCGCGGATGCCCTCGCACAGCGCCATCTCATGCATGGGCGGCCTCGACGATATCGACCGGCACACAGGGGTCGAGGATATCGACCAGCAGGGGCGCCCGGTCCTGCCTGGCGGCCGGCAGGGTGGCGAAGGCCTGATCGAAGGCGCCGCCCGGTGCCAGCAGGTGATCGGTGGGGGTGTGCCGCGCGAACGCCGTCACCCGCCCGTCCGCGACCCGCGCCGACAGCGCATAGCTGCCCCGCGCCGCGGCGACGATCGTCAGCCCGTCCTGCGACCGCGGTTCCAGATCGAGCGCGCCGCGCAGGCAGGCATCGAGATCGACCAGCCGGGCGAGCGCCCGCCACAGCGGCCCGCGCCCCCATTCCGCCTCGACAGCATCCAGCAGCGGCGCGTTCGGGTGTCGCGCCCACAGGCTGTTTTCCTGCGCCACCGCCCGGCCCAGGGACACCGCCGTCGGGGCGGGCAGCTGCGCCACCGCCTCGCCCGGGGCGAAGGCGTCTGCGATGGCCTGAAAGACGCGGCCAACGCCGGCGCCTGCCGCCATCCAGGCCCGCAGGCCCGCAGGATCGGGCGGGGCCTGCCCGGGGCCGAACACGGCCTGGCGCAGGTCGTCCGGCTTGGGCAGCGGGGCGGGCGGCAGCCCCAGCCGCCGGGGCCAAAGAACGAACAGCCGGATCGCGTGCTCGCGCAGGATTTCCTGGCGCAGCGCCGCGATATCCTCGGGCCGTGCCGCCAGCCCAAGCGCGATGCGCGCGCCCAGACCCTGCGCCGCCCGGCACAGGTTGAACAGCCGCGGCAGCATCGCCGCGGCCTCCTCGGGCGTGCGGCCCAGCAGCAATGCCTCGACCGGCGGCGGTGCCGGGCGCCGGATCGCCGGGCCATCGGGCGCGAGCGCGATATGCAGCGCCGGCGCGGTCACGATGCCGCGTCCTGGCCCGGTGCCGGGTCGGCGAGCCCGCCCGACAGCACTTGCCGCCTGGTGGGCTGGGCCGCGATGGCTGGCCGGCTCGCCTCGCGAAGCTCGGCCTCGCGCGCCGCACGGATATCCGCCGACCGGTCGCTTTCGATCCGGTTCTCGGGCCGGAACAACTCGGTCATCACCGATCGCGCGACCTCGACCGCCTGCAACTGGCTGGTGAAATCATCCATCGGCGAGAACAGCGAACAGGCCTTGTAGCCGCCGACCATCGGCCGCGTGTTGTGCAGGAACCCATAGCGGCCCGAAGGGAAGGCCAGCGTCTCGGACGCGCCCTGAACCAGCCCGGACCAGTCTTCGTCCGGCGCGGGCAGCAGGATCAGATTCATGAACCACGGCGCGATCAGCACGCCCAGCGGCCGGCCCTGATGCGCGATGAAGCCAACCGCCTCGACGCTCAGCGCCTTGTTGACCATCGGCATGTCGCGCATCTTGCCATGCTGGATGTCCCGGAAATCGGCCACCAGCGCGGCGGTCCGCCCGGCGATCCAGGCGGCTTCTGCGGCCGCCTCGGGGTCGTGGCGGACCATGAACTGCGCCTTCGGCCCGTCGCAATGCGGGCAGGTCCAGTCTTCGGGCAGGGCGGCAAAGGGCGTGCCGGGCAGCACCTGGCGATAATCGTCGCCCTGGGCCGGGTCGTAGACCGTCCAGCACACCTTGCATTCCATGATGGCGTTCGGGCCGATCCGCGACGCGTCGCCCATATAGCTGCCTTCGAAGCCCGGCGCGTTCATCGGATCGCCTCGATCACCGCGCGGATGCGTCTGGCGCTGTCGGCCAGATCCTCGGTCGCGGCGCGCGCCACCTCGGGCAGGTCGGCAACCTCGAACGTATCGAGGATCAGCGTCTCGACCGAGTTGAAGAACTGGATGCGCCAGACATGCGGCGTGGCCGTCGCGGTGATCCGGCAATTGCCATAGCCGCGCGACAGGATGGTCACCGAACCGAGCCCCAGCGCGGCGTCGAGCCAGGCAAGGTCGCCCTCGCCATGGGGCAGCAGGGTCAGGTTGACGACATGGGGGGCCGCGCCCGGGAGATGGTCGCCGGACTTGTCCAGCAATTCGGCCAGCAGCGCCGGCGCGTTCAGCACGCCGGGCGGTTTCGGCGCGGCGGCGCCCTGGGCGGGCCGGCTGGGTTGAAAGGCGCGGTCGCCCGCCTCGACCGGCGCCGGCCCGACGGCGACCCGGTCGATGCCCGCCCCGGCCATCTGCCAGATGCCGGCGAACACGCTTTCCTGCACGGCAAGCGCCGGGATGCCGGCAAGTTTCATCGACACCTCGCCCTCGCCCAGCGTCTCGGCCATCAGCCGGCGCGCCGGCGGCGACAGATCGGCCAGATCGAAGGCAGACGTTGGCCCGCCATTGGCCGCGTCGTCGCAAGCGTCGGCGATCGCTGCAAGCCGGGTCAGCACCGGGGCCGCGTTGTCGGGATCGTCGATATCGGGGGTGTGCGGCGTATAGGTCCGCATCCCGAGGGCAGCGGCATATAGGCGACATCGTCCTCGGCAGGTTGCGAGCCGGGGCCGAAACCGGTCGGGGGCAAGGTGAAGTTCGAAACCATGGATCCTCCTTACGCCTCGGCCAGGGACAGCAACTGCGCGGTCCGCGCCAGATAATCGTCCCAATCGCGGATTTTCTGGATGTCCCCCAGAAACGCGCCGGCCCGGAAGAACAGAAACCCCGGGGTCTTCAGCGCGCGGTATTCCTGGCGGATCGCGTTCTCGATCGCGTCGTCGACGATGGCGCAGTCGAAGGCGTTCTGGAACGCCGCACGCACTTCGGGCAGGATCACCGCGGCATCGGCGGTTTCCAGATTGCGCGCCGGGTCGCCCGGGACGAACAGGCAATGCGGGCCGGGCGCGGCGACGAATGCCTCGACCGCGGCGCGGTCGCGCAGCCTGGGCCAGCCAAGTTCGGTTTCCAGGCGGTCGATCAGCGGATGGGTCATGCGGTTATCCCTCGGCCCGGCCGGCATCGAGCGCGGCCTGAAGATGCGGTGGCAGGGTCGGGCCGCGCGCCTCGATATCGGCGAAGGCGTCGCCCGGGGTCCCGCCGGCCATCACCGCGTCCAGCGCCCGCAGCGCGGCGCGGATCTTCTGCGCCTCGCCCGGGGCGATCACCTCGCGCGCGGTGCCCAGATGGGTCAGCACCCAGTCGCCGACCCGTGCTGCCGGGGTCAGCGACAGATCGATCAGCGCCTCGCGATCGCCGTCCTCTGCCCGGGCGGCGATGCCGTCGATCGCGGCGATCCGCATCGGAACGCCCACGCACATCAGCCGGCCCGCCCCGGCAGGAACCGCGCATCGCCCTTGCGACAGGCCGCCTCGGCCGCCGGTCGGCCCGATTCATAGGCGTCGCGGCGGATCGACGGGTCGGGCAGATCGTCGGTCTCGGTCCGGCCGGGGGTGGCGCGGATGCCCCAGCGGGCAAGCTCGGCGATGCCGGCATCGAGCGCCGGGCCGATCTGCGCCGCCGCGATCGCGGTCAGACCGCCGCCGTAATCGTCCAGCTCTGCCGGCTGGCAGCCGATCAGCGTCATCCGCGCGGGCACCGCATCGCGGAACCGCGCCGTGGCCAGCACGTCCTGAAACCCGGTCTGGTGCAGGCTCATCTTCTTGGCGCCCATGAAGGCCGGCACATCGCCATCGCGCACGATCTTCAGCGTGCCGGGGGCCAGCCCGTAATCGACCGCATCGAAGATCAGCAATTGCGCGGCCTCTTCCAGGAAGGGCAGCAGATAAAGCCCCTGCGTGCCGCCATCGAGCAGCCGGACACCGGCGGGAAAGGCATAGGCCTGCGCGAGCGCCTCCAGGCAGCGGGGGCCAAAGCCCTCATCGGCCCACAGCACATTGCCGATGCCCAGGATCAGCGTCGGGCTGGGCGCGGTGTCTGGCATGGTCGTCCCCCGGTCGCGACTGGCAGCTTCGTTGGCGTCTGCCCGTTCAAGGTGATCGTAGGGTTTGCAGCCCTAGCCATGCACGAAGTTTTTCCCGGTCCCGCAAAATCGTCCAACCATTTGTTTCACATGAAGGTTATGCCATTTGGCACGGCCCGGGGCGGGATCATGCTGAAAGCCAGCTTTCCACTTTCAGGGCCTGCCGACAGGAAACCATTCAGAATCCCGGGGCGGGTGCAGCGATCTGCCGCACCCGCCCCCGAAAAAGCCGAATCGCTGCGCCGCGCGCTATTCGACGCGGTCGTCCTTGAACGTCCGCCAGCCCGAGATGATCGTGGTGATCATCGATTGGCGCGACATGATGTCCTCGCGGATCGCGGCATAGACATGGACCATGACGAAGATCACGATCGCCCACATGCCCAGATGGTGCCAGGTGTGCAGCCGCTGGGTGTTGCCGGCGATGTCGATGACCCAGCCGAACAGCGCATGCCAGAGCGAATCCTGCCCCGCACCTTCGGCATAAAGCGCAAAGCCGGTGAAAATCATGAAGGTCATGCCCAGCGTGATGAAGGTGAACATCGCGAAATGGGCAAGCGGGTTGTGGCCGATATACTTCTTCGGTTCGCGTTCCAGAAACGCGTACCAGCGCGCCTCGAACAGCAGCTCTTTCCACCAGCGCAGCCGCCAGAACGGGATATAGAACATCTGTTTCGCATGGCGGTTGCCGAAGAACGCCCAGTAGATGCGGGCGAGAAAGGCGACGGCCAGCACCTGTCCGGCGGCGAAATGGGCAAACCGGATATAGCCGAACCAGAACTGATAGGTGGCCTCGGCGGTCTCGACCGTGGGCGGTGGCGAGCCGATCAGGAAGCCGGTGACGATCAGAACCGTGATCAGCGCCGCATTGATCCAGTGCCACAGCCGCACCGGCACCTCGTAGACATAGACCGATGCCTGCATCCGCAGGCTTTCGATATCCTCGGGCCGGGCGCCACCGGTCAGCCGCGCCGCTTCCAGCGGGGTCGGCGCGTCGGGGTTCGGAATATGGATCGTGGTGCGGGTGTCGGTCATGGCGCGTTCCCCGGGCCCGCGCGATCCGCCCGCCGCTGCCGGCGGTGGCGGGGAAACCAGGCGCGGGCCAGCGCGGCGCTGGCGATCAGGGCGAGCGGCCCCAGAAGGATCAGCGCATGGGCGAGGCCATGGAGGTGATCGGCGACCGGGACGTGCCCGCCATGGGCCAGCGCCGGGCCGGCAAGGGCGGCCAGTGCCGCGGCCAGGATCGGTGTCTTCATCGCTTGGTCCTCCCTCAGCGCACCTTGACGGCGGTCAGCTCGGCGCCGTCGGGCGACATCACATGGGTCGAGCAGGCAAGGCACGGGTCGAAACTGTGCAGGGTGCGCAGGATCTCGACCGGCTCGTCGGGTCGCTCCATCCTGGTGTTCATCAGCGCCGCCTCGAAGGCGCCGATATTGCCCGCGCTGTCCCGCGGCGAGCCGTTCCAGGTGGTCGGCACGACGCATTGGTAGTTCTCGATCCGGGTGTCCCTGATCGTCACCCAATGGCCCAGCGCGCCGCGCGGCGCCTCGCTGATGCCGACGCCGCGGGCCTCGGCGGGCCAGGATTTCGGCTCCCATTTCTCGACATTCGCCGTCGCCGTGTCGCCGTTCCGGCAATTCGTCACCAGCTTGTCGAAGAAATGCTGCTGCAGCCGCGTGCAGTATTCGGCCTCGAGCGCGCGGGCGGCTGTCCGGCCAAGGGTCGAGAACAGCGCCGAGACCGGCAGGTTCATCGTCCCCAGCAACCCGTTGACCTGGTTCGTGATGTCCTCGTGCCCGCTGGCATAGCCCACGATATAGCGGGCCAGCGGCCCGACCTCCATCGCGTGGCCGCGCCAGCGCGGCGCCTTGATCCAGGAATATTTCGCCGCCTCGTCGATCGCCTCGATATTGGTGCGGCTGCCCACCGTGTTCGGGCCAAGCTCGAACCGCGCCTCGGTCACGCCGTCCCAGGGGTGCAGCCCCATCCCGGGCGCGCCATAGGCATACCAGGAATGATCGACGAATTCCTGAATCTGCTCGGGGTCGCGCACATCGACATCGTGGACCTCGTTGAGGTTGCCGTCGATCACCGCGCCGCGCGGCATGTGCAGCTGCCCGGCCGAGAAATCGTTGGGATGTTCGGGGATGTCGCCATAGGCGAGCACCGATTGCCCGGACAGCCCACCGCCATAAAGCCAGCTCTTGTAGAAACCGCCGATAGCGATCAGGTCCGGGATATAGACGTTGTTCACGAAAGTCCGGCACTGTTCGATGATCGCGCTGACATGGTTGAGCTGGGTCATGTTGATCGCGCCAACCGCCCCGGTGCCGTCAAGGTTGATCGGGCAGGGCACGCCGCCCACCAGCCAGTTCGGATGCGGGTTCTTGCCGCCGAAGATGGTGTGGATCTTGCAAAGCTCGGTCTGCAGATCCAGCGCCTCGAGGTAGTGGGTGGTCGCCATCAGATCGGCCTCGGGCGGCAGCAGATAGGCCGGGTTGTCCCAATAGCCGTTCTTGAAGATGCCCAGCTGGCCCGATTCCACGAACGCCTTCAGCCGGTTCTGCACATCGCGGAAATAGCCCGGGCTCGACAGCGGGTGGCTGGGGCTGACCGCCTGCTGCAATTCGCTGGTGGCCTTCGGATCGGCCCTGAGCGCGTTCACCGGGTTCACCCAGTCAAGTGCGTGCAGGTGATAGAAATGCACGATATGGTCGTGCACCTGCAGGTTCAGCTGCATCAGGTTGCGGATCGAGTTGGCGTTGTCGGGGATGGTGATGCCCAGCGCATCCTCGACCGCGCGGACACTGGTCAGCGCATGGGTCCCGGTGCAGACCCCGCAGATCCGTTCGGTAAACGCCCAGGCGTCGCGCGGGTCGCGCCCCTTCAGGATCACCTCCAGCCCGCGCCACATGGTCCCCGACGAGACCGCGTTGCGGATCACCCCCTCCTCGTCCACATTCACTTCGCAGCGCATGTGGCCTTCGATCCGGGTCACCGGGTCGACGACGATGCGCCGCCCCGAGGTGTCGAGGTCGAAACCGTTCGGCGTGGCGGCCATGGGTCAGCCCTCCTCTTTTTCCTGGCGGCGCATCTGGGCGCTTTTCAGCGCGCTGGCCGCGATATGGATGGCGATGGCGCCGCCGACGACGCCCGCTGCGGCAAAGCCGACCTGGTCGGCATTCGACTCGACACCGAAGGAATTGATGCTGGTCAGCCGGTCGTAGAAGCTGCCCTGATCCCAGAAGCCGTCCTCGGAACAGCCGATGCAGCCATGGCCCGACTGGATCGGAAAGCTGGTGCCGCCATTCCAGCCGACGGTGGAACAGGCATTGTAGGTGGTCGGCCCCTTGCAGCCCATCTTGTACAGGCAATAGCCCTTGCGCGCGTACTCGTCGTCCCAGCTTTCGATGAACTGGCCGGCGTCGAAATGCGGCCGGCGATAGCATTTGTCGTGGATACGCTGGGAATAGAACATTTTCGGCCGCCCCTGGCGGTCAAGCTCGGGCAGCCGGTCGAAGGTCAGCATGTAGGTGATGACGCCGGTCATCACCTCGGCGATGGGCGGGCAGCCCGGCACCTTGATGATCGGCTTGTCGGTGATCACCTTGTGCACCGGCGTCGCCTGGGTCGGGTTCGGCTTGGCCGCCTGCACGCAGCCATAAGAGGCGCAGGCCCCCCAGCTGATGATCGCCTTGGCGTCCTTGGCGACATGGCGCAGCTGCTCGACGAAGGGCTTGCCGCCATTGATGCAGAACATCCCGTCCTCGTTGAGCGGCGGGTTGCCCTCGACAGCCAGGATGTAGTTGCCGCGGTATTTCTCGATGCTTTCTTCCAGAGCGGCCTCGGCCTGATGGCCGGCGGCAGCCATCAGCACGTGCTGATAGTCGAGGCTGATCATCGACAGCACGACATCCTTGGCCAAAGGATGGGCCGAGCGGATGAAGCTTTCCGAACAGCAGGTGCATTCCAGCCCGTTGAGCCAGATCACCGGGGTGCGCGGCTTGGTCTCCATCGCATGGGCGATCCTGGGCACGAAGGCGGGTCCAAGACCCAGCGCCGAGGCCGTCAGCGAACAGTATTTCATGAAGCTGCGCCGGGTGATCCCCTGGCGGCGCATGACCTCGTAGAAGGTTTCGATATCGGCCATGGCGGTCCTCCGTTGTCCCCGTTGCGGGCGCCTGCCTGGGCGGCGTCCGTCGTTGCCATCAGGCAAGCAGGCCGGCACGGGGCCAGGAAAGGGTTTTCTGAACGACCCGCAGATTTTGTGGAAAAGGCCACGATTGCAGCGCATTAGCCCGCAATGCGCCAATCTGGCGCAACCGGCCGGTGATCACGGGCTTGTCATCGGATGGGGCGGCCGGTCAGTCGCTTTCCGGCCGCCCTTTCCCCTTGTGCTGCCGCAAGTGGACCCACCGGCGGCGGCCGCACCCTCCGGGCCGGCCGCCGCGCCCAAATACCGGGCATCTGCCGCAAGGGCAGGCAGGACGCGCCCGGTGCCCCTTGCCGCCGGCCACGGGCCGGGTAACCTGCCGAAATGGCCGAAGAAGCCACCTTCTTTGACGAGATGCGCGGGCCCGACGGGGTGCCACGCGAGCCCTGCGTGCGGTTTCACGACTGGATCGCCGGCGAGGACATGGCGCGCCTGCGCCGCAAGGCCGCCGAGGCCGAGGCGTTCTTTCGCCGCACCGGCATCACCTTTGCGGTCTATGGCGACAAGGGCGCGGATGAGCGCCTGATCCCGTTCGACATCGTCCCCCGCATCCTGTCGGGGCGCGAATGGGCCCGGCTGGAGCGCGGCATCGCCCAGCGGGTGCGCGCCATCAATGCCTTTCTGCAGGACATCTATCATCGCCAGGAAATCCTTCGCGCGGGGCGCATCCCGGCCGCGCTGATCGCCCGCAACGACGCCTTTCTGCCGCAGATGATCGGGGTGTCGCCGCCGGGCGGGGTATATACCCACATCACCGGCATCGACCTGGTGCGCACCGGCCCCGAGGATTTCCATGTGCTGGAGGACAACGCCCGCACCCCGTCGGGCGTCTCCTACATGCTGGAAAACCGCGAGACGATGCTGCAGATGTTCCCCGACCTGTTCGTCCGGAACCGGGTGCGGCCGGTGTCGGACTATCCCGCGCGGCTGGAGCGTGCGCTTGCCCAGGCAGCGCCGCCGGCGGCGGCCGGTCCCCACCCGGTGATCGCGGTGCTGACCCCGGGCATCCACAATTCGGCCTATTTCGAGCACGCCTTCCTGGCCGACAATATGGGGGTGGAGCTGGTCCAGGGCTCAGATTTGCGGGTGCATAAGGGGCGCATCGCCATGCGCACCACGCGCGGCTTTACCCCGATCGACGTGCTGTACAGGCGGGTCGACGACGATTTCCTCGACCCGCTGGTGTTTCGCCCCGATTCGATGCTGGGGGCGGCCGGCATCATGGATGTCTATCGCGCCGGCGGGATCACCATTGCCAACGCGCCGGGCACCGGGATCGCCGACGACAAGGCGATCTATTCCTACATGCCCGAGATCGTGGAGTTCTACACCGGCGAAAAGCCGTTGCTGCAGAACGTCCCGACCTGGCGCTGTTCCGAGCCCGAGGCGCTGGCCTATGTCCGCGACCACCTTGCGGAACTGGTGGTCAAGGAGGTGCACGGCTCGGGCGGCTACGGGATGCTGGTCGGTCCCGCGGCGTCCAGGAAAGAGCTGGCGGCGTTCCGACGCAAGCTCGACGCGCGGCCCGGCAACTACATCGCCCAGCCCACCCTGGCACTGAGCACGGTGCCGGTGCTGACCCGCGCCGGCCTGGCGCCGCGTCATGTCGACCTGCGCCCGTTCTGCCTGGTCGCGCCCGGATCGATCGAGATCGTGCCGGGCGGGCTGACCCGCGTAGCGCTGAGGAAGGGCTCGCTGGTGGTCAATTCCAGCCAGGGCGGCGGGACCAAGGACACCTGGGTGCTGGAGGAATAGCGCGATGCTGGGCCGCACCGCGGGCGGGTTGACCTGGATGTTCCGCCACCTCGAGCGGGCGGAGAACACCGCGCGGCTGGTCGAGACGGGCTTTCGCATCGCGTTGACACGGCCCGGCGACACCCAGGGCGAATGGGCAAGCGTCATCGACACCGCCGCCGCCCGTGCTGCCTTCCTCGCCCGGCACGAGCGGTTCGAGGCCCCGGCGGTGATCGATTTCCTGCTGCGCGAGGCGACGAACCCGTCCTCTGTGCGCTCGGCGCTGAAGGCCGCCCGCGACAATGCCCGCGATGTGCGCACCGCGCTGTCGCGCGAGGTCTGGGAGGCGGTGAACGATTCCTGGCTGACCGTGCAGGCCGCGCTGGCCCGCCCCGTGAAAGAACGCGACCTGCCCGGCGTGCTGGCGCTGATCCGCCAGCAATGCGCCCTGGTCCGCGGTGCGTTGCACGGCTCGATGCTGCGCAACGACATGTTCAACTTCACCCGCATCGGCACCTTCATCGAACGGGCGGATTCGACGGCGCGGATCGTCGATGTAAAATACTACGTCCTGCTGCCGTCGATCGCCCAGGTCGGCTCGGCCGTCGACAACGTGCAATGGGAGACGATCCTGCGCTCGGCCGGCGGCTATCGCGCCTTCCGTTGGCACAAGGGGGCCGAGATCACGCCGCGGGGCATTGCCGAGTTCCTGTTGCTCGACGCCTGCATGCCGCGGTCGCTGGCCTTCTGCACCGGCAAGGTCGCCGCCAATCTGGGCTATATCGCGCAGGACTATGGCGCCGCGACCGACAGCCAGGCGATGGCCGACGCGCTGCAGGCGCGGCTGGTTGGCCATACGGTCGACGAGGTGTTCGAGGAGGGCCTGCACGAGTTCATCCTGTCCTTCCTGGCCGATCTGGGCGCGCTGGCGCGCCAGATCGAAACCGATTATCGCTTCTTTGCCTGAAGGGGGTGCGATGCGCCTGACGATCCGCCACCGCACCCGCTATGCCTGGGACGACCCGGTCGCCGGCGGCCTGCAGGAATTGCGGCTGACGCCGAAAACCGGGCATGGCCAGCAGGTGCTGGGCTGGTCGGTCTCGGTCGATGGCGGGCGCCACGAGCTGGATTTCGAGGATCAGCACCACAACCGCGTCATGCTGATCGGCTTCGAGGGGCCCGGCCACGCCATCACCGTGACCTGCTCGGGCGCCGTCGCGACCGAGGATCGGGCCGGCGTGATCGGCCGCCATGCCGGCTTTGCGCCGCTGTGGTATTTCGAGCGCGAGACGCCGCTGACGCGGCCCGGGCCGGGCCTGCGCAAGCTGGCGCGCGCCGTTGCGACGGACGCGCCGATCCCGCGGCTGCATGCGCTGTCGGCAGCCTTGCTTGATGCGATGGCCTATGAAACCGGTGTGACCGGGGCGGGAACGACGGCGGAGGAGGCGCTCGCCCAGGGCGCGGGTGTCTGCCAGGATCATGCCCATGCCTTCATCGCGTGCGCGCGCCTCATGGGGATGCCGGCGCGCTATGTCTCGGGCTATCTGTTCACCGACGGCCAGACCCGCCACCCCGCCAGTCATGGCTGGGCCGAAGCCTGGGTGCCCGATATCGGCTGGGTCGGGTTCGACATTTCCAACGGGGTGTCGCCCGACGCCCGCTATGTCCGGGTTGCCACCGGGCTCGACTATGCCGAGGCGGCGCCGATCCGCGGGCTGCGCTTTGGCGGTGCCGGCGGCGAGACGCTGTCCGTCGACATCGAGGTGGCGCAGCAATGAGAACGGCACGCGCGGCCTCCTCCGCCCTGCGGGCGATGTCGGCCGCCCAGGGCCGGGGGCGCCGATGACCTATTGCGTTGGCCTGCGGCTCGATCGGGGGCTTGTCTTCATGGCCGACACCCGCACCAATGCGGGCGTCGACAACGTCTCGACCTTTCGCAAGATGCACAGCTGGGTGGTGCCGGCGGAGCGCTTCGTCACCATCCTGAGCGCGGGCAACCTTGCCACCACCCAGGCCGTCATCAGCCTGCTCGAGGAGCGTTCCAAGGCGATGGGGGAGCGCAACCCGTCGATCCTGGATCAGCCATCGATGTATCAGATCGCCGCTTTGGTCGGCGCGACGCTGCGCGAGGTGATCGCGGTGCACGGCACCGCCGGGCAGAAGGCCGAATCCTTCAACGCCACACTGATCGTCGGCGGGCAGGTGGCGCCGGGCCCGCCCCGCCTGTTCCTGATCTATCCCGAAGGCAATTTCATCGAGGCGTCGCAGGACACGCCCTTCTTTCAGATCGGCGAAACCAAATACGGCCGGCCGATCCTGGTCCGGGCCTTCGACCCGGCCATGGATTTCGCCGATGCGGTCAAGCTGCTGCTGGTGTCGTTCGATTCGACGATCAAGGCCAATCTGTCGGTCGGCCTGCCGCTCGACTTTCAGGTCTACGAGGCCGACAGCTATCGCGTCGGCGTGGAGCGCCGGATAGGCCCGGGCAACGCCTATTTCGCCGAGCTTTCCGAAGGCTGGGGCGAGGCACTGCGCCGCGCCTTCGCCAGCCTGCCGCCATTCGACCTGCATGGCTGAGATTGCCGGCGTCGACGAGGCCGGGCGCGGCCCGCTGGCGGGGCCCGTTCTGGCGGCGGCGGTGATCCTGCCCGACGGCTGGGCGCCGCCGGGCCTGGACGATTCGAAGAAGCTGAGCGCGGCGGAGCGCCGCCGCCTGGATGCCGCATTGCGGGGCCGGGCGATCTGGGCGCTGGGTGCGGCCAGCGTGGCCGAGATCGACAGGATCAACATCCGCGAGGCGACCCATCTGGCGATGCGCCGTGCCGTTGCCGCGCTGGGGGTCGTGCCCGACCGGGTGCTGATCGACGGCAACGCCTTGCCCGGCGCCCTGCCATGCCCGGCCGAGGCGATCGTCGGCGGCGACGCCAGCGTGCCGCAGATCGCCGCCGCATCGATCCTGGCCAAGGTCGCGCGCGACCGGATCATGGCGCGGCTCGACACGCGCTGGCCGGGCTTTGGCTGGGCGGCCAATGCGGGCTATGGCACGCGCGCCCATCGCGATGCGCTGGCGCGTCTGGGAGTGACCCCGCATCACCGCCGCAGCTTTCGCCCCATATACCATATCTTGTGTCAGGAATCCCTAGTAACACACTGATTCACAAATAAATTGACCGCGATTCGGCGGCTGTGCAGAAAGGGGCGAATCACCTGCAACGGGTCGCCTCGATGCCCAGGAACACCGCCGCCCTGCCCCGCAACGCGATCCTCGACGGGGATTGCATCGAAACCATGGCGGGCCTGCCCGACGCCTGTGTCGATCTGGTCTTTGCCGATCCGCCCTACAATCTGCAACTGCGCGGCGATCTGCACCGGCCGGACAATTCCCGCGTTGCCGGGGTGACCGACGCCTGGGACCGGTTCGACAGCATGGCCGCCTATGACGCCTTCAGCCGTGCCTGGCTGGCCGAGGCAAGGCGGGTGCTGAAACCAGACGGGGCGATCTGGGTCATCGGCTCCTACCACAACATCTATCGGCTGGGGGCGGCGCTGCAGGATGGCGGGTTCTGGGTTCTGAACGATGTGGTCTGGCGCAAGGCCAACCCGATGCCGAACTTTCGCGGCCGGCGGCTGACCAACGCGCATGAAACGCTGATCTGGGCGGCGTCGCGCGAGGGCGCGAAATACACCTTCAACTACGATGCGGCGAAGGCGCTGAACGAGGATGTGCAGATGCGCTCGGACTGGGTGATCCCGATCTGCACCGGCGCGGAACGGTTGAAGGATGCCAATGGCGCCAAGCTGCACGCGACCCAAAAGCCCGAGGCGCTGTTGCACCGGATCATGGTGATCAGCACAAGGCCCGGCGATCTGGTGCTCGACCCGTTCTTCGGCACCGGCACCACTGGCGCCGTGGCCAAGCGGCTGGGGCGCGACTTCATCGGGATCGAGCGCGAAGCGCGCTATCGCGAGGCCGCCGCCACCCGGATCGCCGCCCTGCGGCCCTGGGGCCGTGACGTGCGCGAAGTCACCGCCGCGCGGCGCGCCGAACCGCGTGTGCCGTTCGGCCAGCTTGTCGAGCGCGGCCTGCTGGCGCCCGGCGCCGTGCTGGAAGGCCCGCGCGGCCACACCGCCCGGGTGCGCGCCGACGGCACGCTGATCGCGGCCGATGTCAAGGGCTCGATCCACAAGGTGGGCGCGGCGCTGGAAGGCGCGCCCAGCTGCAACGGCTGGACCTATTGGCATTTCCGCAAGGACGGCAAGCGGGTGCCCATCGACTGGCTGCGCCAGCAGGTCCGGGCCGGGATGGCAGGCGGCTGATACGAGGGCGGAAGGCGTGCGACGCTTTGCGGCAACGCCCGCTGCCGCCCCCTATCCCGCCGCCGCCGCCCGCAACAGACGTTTCCGGGCCACTGGCATGGCGCGGATTTCGAGGCCGGTAAAGACATGCATGGTGTTGAGGTCGCGGTCGACCACGGCATGGTCCGACACCCAGCCGCCCATCGCCAGATAGCTGCGCAGAAGGGGCGGCATGCCCTGCATCGCGGCGCGGAGATCGGGTTTGCGCAACCGCAACTGCCGGGCAAAGCGGAAGACGCGCGGCGCCTTGACCCGCGGCAGCCAGCGTTTCGGCGCCAGATGCCGGTCCTTGAGCAGCGCGAACGCGTCCAGATAGGCCTCGGCATCGGTCCCGGAGAAGGACGAGCAGCCGAACAGCATCTCGACCCCATGGGTATCGACATAGCGCGTCATCGCCGCCCAGGCGACGCGCAGGATATCGGGGTCGCGCCAGCCGGGATCGATGCAGAACCGCCCCATCTCGACCATCCTGCCATCGAACGCCGCCAGCCGCGAAAGCTCGTAATACTGCGCGGCATAGCTTTGGTCGATGGCGTGGCCGTCCTCCAGCGGCAGCATCCGGAAACAGCAAACCAGTGCGCCGCTGCGGGCCTCCTCGATCAGCACATGCTGGCACAGCGCGTCGTGGGCATCGGCATCGCGGCCATCCTCGCGGCCGCGCAGCGCCGCGCCGCGGCCATCGATGAAACAGCGAAATCGCAGCGCCTGCGCCGCCGCCACGTCCTTGGCGGTTTCGGCGATCCGCGCCCGATAGCGCCCGGTGCTGTCCGCCCGCATCGCGCCCTCCGTTCATCGCCCGCGGGGCTTGGCGCCGCCGCGATGGCGCCTAGATAAGCGTTCGAACAGGCGTTCGCCATGACCCATTCGTGACGGAAAGGCGCAGGATGCCCGCAAAAGTCCAGAAAACCGATGCCGAATGGCGCGGCCAGCTGTCGGACATGGCCTACAGGGTCACCCGCAAGCACGCCACCGAACGACCTTTCACCCATGACGACTTCCCCAAGCGGCCGGGCATTTTCGCCTGCGTCTGCTGCGGCAAGGCGCTGTTCGATGCCGATGCGAAATTCGATTCGGGCACCGGCTGGCCGTCCTTCTGGCAGCCGGTGGCCGACGCCGCCATCGGCACCAAACAGGATCGGTCGCTGTTCATGCGGCGGACCGAGGTTCACTGCGCCGACTGCCACGCCCATCTGGGCCATGTGTTTCCCGACGGGCCGCCACCGACCGGGCAGCGTTACTGCATCAACGGCGTCGCCCTGACCTTTCAGGAAAAGGACACGGCGGCGGGCGAATAATCCGAACGGTCACTGAGCGTGACTCTTGGCCGCCTCAACCCGCCATGCGCAGGCGCCGCCAGATCGCGTCTTTCAGCACCATCCGCTCTTTCTTCAGCTCGTGCTCGTGCAGTTCCTCGGTCGGCTGGATCTGGCTTTCCGCCTTGAACACCTCGTCGTTCACCCGCTCGTAATCGGCGACCAGCTTGGCGAATTGCGCGTCCGACTGCTTCAGCGCGCGGATCGTGTCCTGGTGGTCGGGGAACTCCTTGTGCAGATCGTGCGGCGTGTGGGACATGAAAACGGCCCTCCTCCTCGGGCGAAACATCATTGCCGCTGCGTTGCCAGCGCCGCGGCCCGGGGTCAAGGCTGGCCGCCACCCCGCGCGGCGGTGAAGGCGGCAAGCCGGTCGAACAGCGCGGCGATCCCGGCACGATCCGCATTGGCAAAGGCAAAGCGGATCTGGCGGCGCGCGGGTGCGTCGCCCTCGGGGGCAAACATCGTGCCGGGCAGGGTCAGCACCGATTGCTCGGCCAGCAGGGCCCGGGCGACGGTTTCGGCATCGCCGCCGAACGGATGCGCGGCATAGGCGAAATAGGCGCCGCAGCCCAGCAGCCGCCAGCCGGGCAACTCCGCAAATCCGGCCGCCATCGCATCGCGCCGGGCGAGGATTTCCGCCCGCTCCCCGGCCAGCCATTGGCGCAGGTTCTGCAGCCCCCAAAGCGCCGCCCGCTGGCCCAGCTGATTGGGGCAGATGGTTACGGTATCCAGGAACTTCTCGGCCTCGGCCAGGCGGGCGGGCGACGCGATCAACGCGCCGACCCGGTGGCCGGTCAGCCGGAACGCCTTGGAAAAGGAATAGAGATGGATGTGCCGCGCATCCCAATCCGGATGGTCGAACAGATCATGCGGCGGCAGCGGCCGCGCGTCGAAATTGCGATACGTCTCGTCAAGGATCAGCGCCGGGCCGCCGTCGCGCGCCAGCGCGGAGAAGGCCCGCACGAGCGCGGCTGGATATTCCACCCCGCAGGGGTTGTTCGGTGTCACCAGCACGATGGCACGGGTCCGGTCGGTGATCAGCGCCGCCGCCCGGTCGGGATCGGGCAACAGATCGGGGCCGCAGGCCAGGGGAACCGCCTCGACCCCCGCCATGTCGAGCCACATCTTGTGGTTGAAATACCACGGGTAAGGCAGGATCACCTGATCGCCGGGGCCCGCCAGCGTGGCGATGGCGGCGCAGAACGCCTGATTGCAGCCCGCCGTGATGGCGACCTGATCGGCGCGGATCGTGCCGCCGTAATCGGCCGCCCATTGCGCGGCCAGTGCCGCGCGCAGCGCCGGCAGACCCAGAACCGGGCCATAGAGATGGGCCGACACGTCGTCCAGCGCCGCCGCCGCGATCGCCCGGCGCAGGCCTTCGGGCGGGGGTGCCGTCGGGGCGGCCTGGCTCATGTTCAGAAGCGGTCGGTCGGGGCGCGGCACATGGTCGGCCAGCCAGGCCCGCGCCGCCATCACCGGTGGCGCCATGGTGCCCGCCAGCGCGGGGTTCAGGCGAGGCTGGGCAGCCACAGCACGATCCCCGGAAAGGCGACCAGCAGCGCGATGGTCACGGCGTCGGCGACGAAGAACGGCGTGACACCGCGAAACACGTCCTGCACCGAAATGTCGTCGCGCACGCCCGCGACGACAAAGCAGTTGAGCCCGATGGGCGGCGTGATCAGGCAGAATTCGGCCATCTTCACCACCAGGATGCCGAACCAGATCGCGCACATCGGCCCCGACATGCCGAACGCCGCATCCGCGGCCGCAACATCGATACCGCCATTGAGCGCCATGACCGCCGGGAACACCACCGGCAGGGTCAGCAGCAGCATGCCGATCGCATCCATGAACATGCCCAGAACGGCATAGGCCAGCAGGATCAGGATCAGCGTCAGCAGCGGCGGCTGGTTCAGCCCCGCGATCCAGTCGGCAAACACGCCGGGCAGGTCGGCAAAGCCCAGAAAGCGGACATAGATCAGCACACCCCAGATGATTGCGAAGATCATCGCCGACAGCTTTGCCGTCTCGATCAGCGCGTCCCGGAATTCGCGCCAGCGCATGCCGCGCCACAGCGCCACGCAAAACACGATGAACGCGCCGATGGCGCCACCCTCGGTCGGCGTGCCCCAGGAATCGCCGCCGATATAGGTGGACACCTCCCGCCCCAGCGGAATCGACAGAAACCCGATACCGATCCTGTCGATGGTCGCTGGGATCGGATTGTAGACGAAGAAGATGATGATCACGACCACCGCAACGATCGGCAGCGCGGGCGGCAGCGCGGCCAGGCGCTGGCCCCAGGTGAAGCCGCCCACCGGCGGGCCGAATCCCTTGATGACCAGCGCAAGGCCGACGATCAGCACCGCATAGACAAGGGCCGAAAAGGCGCCGGGGATGAAGCCGGCCAGAAGCAGCTTGCCGACATCCTGTTCGACGATGATCGCATAGATCACCAGAATCGCCGAAGGCGGGATCAGGCTGGCCAGCGTGCCGCCCGCGGCCACCACCCCGGCGGCAAAGCGCTTGTCATAGCCGACCGCCAGCATTTCCGGGATGGCGATGCGGGCGAACACGGCCGAGGTCGCGACCGACGCGCCCGAGACGGCCGCAAACCCCGCCGTGGCAAAGACCGACGATACCGCCAGCCCGCCGGGCAGCCAGCCGACCCAGCGTTTGGCGGCCTCGAACAGCGCCCGCGTCAGCCCGGCATAATAGGCCAGATAGCCGATCAGGATGAAGGTCGGGATCAGGCTGAGCGCCTGGTTGGTCACCTTCGAATGGGGGACCTGGCCGGCGGTCTTGGTCGCCACCGTCAGCGCCCAGCCGAACTCTTCGGGGTCATAGCCCTTTCGCGACCAGAATATCCAGATCAGCCCGACGAGCCCGGTCAGCGCGGCCGCAAAGGCCACCCGCATGCCGAGGAGCACCAGGACAAGCAGCCCGCCGGTGACGATGAGACCGATTTGCGTCGCGTCCATGGCCTGCCTACACGTCGCGGCCCGAGACCTGTTCGGCCTCGCGCGCGGCCAGTGTCGCCGCATCCTCGACCAGCGGCACCGCGACGGGCGCGTCGCCCCCCCGGATCAGCGCCCGCCCATAGGCCCAAAGCTGCAGCCCAAGGCGCAGCACGAGGACCGAAAAGGCGACCGGGGCCAAGAGCTTTGCGGGCCACAACGGCAGCCCGATATCCATCGACGAATCGCGGCTCCACAGCGGCGCATCGAAGTCGAAGCTGCGCTCGAAATGCGCCCAGCTGCCCCAGACCAGCAGCACCATCAGCACCAGCACCGCCAGCGTGGTGACGAGTTCGGCCGCCCAAAGCAGGCGCCCGTGCAGCTGGCCGACCAGAAGGTCCATCCGGATATGGCCGCCATCGCGCTGCACATAGGCGATGCCCATGAAGGCGATCAGCGGCATCGCCTGTTCGATCCAGTCGACATAGCCCGGGATCGGCTGGTTGAACAGGTTCCGCCCGGTGACCGACACCACGGCCAGCAGCATCAGCCCGAACACCGCCAGGCCCGACAGCAGCGCCAGCCAGCCCTCGACCCGGTAGAGTGCCCGGTCGAGCCGGCTGAGCCAGCTGTCATCGCTCAGAACGGATGCGGAAAGCGCCATGGCGATATCCCGCCGCGCGCCCGGCGCGGCGGGACGGCCTGTGGTTACGGCGCCGTTTCGGCGATCTTCGCCGTCACGAAGTCGTAAAGCTCCTGCGCGGGCAGACCCTTGGCGGTGTTCGCCTCGACCCAGGCGGCCGCCGCCGGCCCCGCAACCGTGTCGCGGAACGTCCGCGATCGCGTCGTCAGAGAAGGCAACCGTCTCGATCCCGCGCTCTTCCAGCGCGGGGCCCCAGGCCGGCCATCGTCTGGTTGTTGTAGTAGTCGATGTAATAATCGAGCGCCTCGTCGACCGATCCCAGCAGGGCGGTGCGATGGTCCTCGGACAGGCCGTTCAGCGCGTCGGTGTTCACCACCACCGGGCAGTTCACCGTGCCCGGGTTCATGTTGGCGGTCCACCATTCGCCGGTCTCGATGGTGCCGAACGACATATGCGCATGCGGCGCAAAGGACACCGCCTTGACCACCCCCGAATCGAGCGCCTGCCGCACCTCGGTCGCCGACATCGAGGTCGGCACGGCGCCGATCGCCTCCATCGCGCGGCCGATGCCGCCGGTGGCCCGCACCGCCATCCCGTCGAAATCGGCCAGTGCCGCAGGTACATCGCCCACACCGACGAAATTGTATTGCGGCAGGGGCGAGGGCATCAGCAGGGTCGCGTTCCAGCGCGCCAGATCGCCCGCCGCAGCGGGATGGGCATACAGCGCCTGGCTGACCGCGCGCTCCTGCTCCAGCGAGCCGACGCCCAGGAAGGGCAGTTCCAGCACGGTGATCGAGGGGTTCTTGTCCTCGTGATAGCCGGCGCAGAACTGCGCCATCTCGAAGGCGCCGATCGAGATGCCGTCGAGGTTTTCGCGGTTGTTCGACAGCCCGCCATAGGAAATGTTCAGCGTGAAATCGCCGCCGGTCTTTTCCGACACAAGCTCGGCGAGTTTCTCGACATGCTCGGTAAAGGCGCGGCGCTGACCCCACAGCGAGACATTCCATTCCTCGGCCATGGCCTCGGCCGCGAAGCTGGCGACAAGCGCGACGGCCACGCCGCCCTTCAGTGCCGTTTTCATTCGATTTCCTCCCCTTCTTGTCCTCGGTTCGTATTTCCTTAGGACCGTATCCCATATAGGCGGGAAGGCAATCGGGTATTCCGGCCATGCGGGCGGCGCGTGCGTTCGGGCGCAAATCTGCGGAACGAGGAGGCATCGATGGATGAAAAGGCGGTCACCCTGACCCTGCCGGGCGAGGTCATGGAAAACATCGGCAAGGTCGTCGATCTGAGCGGCGATCGCGCCCTGGAAACGCTGGTCGCCGATGCGCTGCGCAGCTATCTGCATCTTGGCCAGCTCAGCGCGCGCGGGGCGGAGTTCTACATGCGCCCCCGGCCCGAATCCGGCCTGCGCCGAATGTCCTTCCCGTTCGAGCAGCGCCAGGCGATCGGCGCATCCGGACCCAGAAAGGACCAAGAAGAAACCATCGAAATGCCCGACCCCCAGGCCGTGCCCAGCTGAACCGGCTTCCCGCCGCTAGCCGATGCCGCGCCGCCGTCGCGGGCTAGCCCCGGCGCGCTCGTTATAGCTGACATCGGGCAGGCCGACGCGCTGGCGCAGCTGGGTGAACGGCGCGGTCGCGTGCGGCAGCGCGTTGGCGGCCACGAAATGCTCCTGGAACCGCGGCTCGATCGCGGTTTCGACCTTCTGGATGTGGCTGACCAGCCGCTCGATCTCGCGTCGCGCGCCGCGATTGCACAGGGCGATGCGCGCCCCGGTTCCCGCCGCGTTGCCGGCCGCCGTAACCGCCTCGATGGGAACGTCGGGGATCATCCCCAGAACCATCGCATGCAGCGGCGAGATGTGGGCGCCGAATGCGCCGGCCAGGACCACCCGGTCGACCCGGTCGACGCCGAACTCGTCCATCAGCAAGCGCGCGCCGGCATATAGCGCGGCCTTGGCCAGCTGGATCGCCCGGATGTCGTTCTGGGTGACGGCGATCCGCGCGCCGCCGGCCTCGGTCCCGTCATGCAGCAGCCAGGCATTGGTGCGGCCATGGGCGAAACAGCGATCCGTCCCGGTCTGCTCGGCCGAACCGATCAGGCCCGAGCCGTCGACGATCCCGGCCATGCGCAGTTCGGCCACCGCCTCGATGATGCCCGAGCCGCATATGCCGGTGATGCCGACACCTGCGATCGCCTCGGCGAATCCCGGCTCGTTCGACCACAGATCGCAGCCGATCACGCGAAAGCGCGGCTCCTTGGTCACCGGGTCGATCCGCACCCGTTCGACCGCGCCCGGCGCGGCGCGCTGGCCGGCGCTGATCTGGGCGCCCTCGAAGGCCGGTCCGGTGGGCGAGGAACAGGCCAGCACCCGCTCGCGGTTGCCCAGCAACACCTCGGCATTGGTGCCGACATCGACCACCAGGGTCAGCGCATCGGATTTGTCGGGTTCCTCGGCCAGCGCGACAGCGGCGGAGTCGGCGCCGACATGGCCCGCAATGCAGGGCAGGACATAGGCCCGCGCGGCCGGCGACACCGCCGTCAGCCCCAGCTCGGCGGCGCCCAGATCGAGCCCGCCCGCCCGGGTCAGCGCGAACGGCGCCTGGCCCAGCTCGGACGGGTCGAGCCCCAGTAGCAGATGATGCATCACGGGATTGCCGACCAGCACCGCGTCGACGATCAAGCGCCGGGTCGATCCCGCCATCGGTGGCGACGCCGCCGCGCCAACTCGTCGAGGGCGCTGCGCACCGCCGCCGTCATCTCGGCCGCGCCGCCGGGGTTCATCATGGCATAGGACACCCGGCTCATCAGATCCTCGCCGAACCGGATCTGCGGGTTCATGACCCCGCTGGAGGCGACGACATCGCCCGACGACAGATCGCACAGATGGCTGGCCAGGGTGGTCGACCCGATATCGACGGCAAGGCCATAGACCGGCCCGGTAAAGATGCCGGGCCAGACCCCGACCACCCGCACCGGATGCCCGGCCCGGCCCTGATGCAGCGCCAGCGTGACGTGCCAGTCGCCGCTGCGCAGCGCCCCGCCCAGTTTCGCCAACAGGTCGAGCCCGATCTCGACACCCTCGATTCCCCATTGCTGCGACAACGCGGCGGCGGTGCGTTCCCAGTCGCCGGACGGGTCCTGCATGTCGGGCTGGGCGACCTCGATCATCGCAAGCCGCACCGCGGGGTCCATGGTGATCGCCCGGATCGCGGCATCCTTGCGGATGACCTGCCGGTGCACCTGGCTGTCCGCGGGCACGTCGATGACCATGTCGCCGACGATCTGCGCCTGGCAGCCCAGCCGCCGGCCGGGCACCATGCCCCTTGTCCGGTCATGCCGGGCCTCGACCTCGTTCCAGGGCGACAGCGCCTCTTCGCGCGCGACGATGCCGTGCTTGGCGAACTGACCGAAGGCCGGCTCGACCTGGCAGCGCGAGCACACGCCGCGCCCGCCGCAGACCGAATCGAGATCGACGCCCAGCTGCCGCGCCGCATCCAGAACGGTCGTGCCGGGCGCGACGCGACCGCGCTTGCCCGACGGGGTGAAAACCACAAGCGGTTCAGTCATCGGCGTTCCCTTTGCTGGCGCGCCGGTGTAACCGTTCGCGCCGCCCGCGCCAAGCCAAACGCGCATGGCGGGGATGTTTCCCGGACAACCGATGCGATGGCTTGACAGGCCCGGCGCTTCGCTGTCGGGTGCGCCCATCATGCCGTCAGACGCCGACTTTGCCTTTTTGCGCGCCCTGTTCGACCGCGCTGTCGCGGTGGCCGATCCGATGGCCTGCGTGCCGGCGCATCTGCCGCGCCGGCCCGACGGCCGTGTCGTCGTGGTTGGCGCCGGCAAGGCGTCGGCCCGGATGGCCGAAGCGGTGGAGGCGGTCTGGGGCCCGCAGGCGGGAATCGTCGTGACCCGCGACGGGCATGCAAGACCGACCGCGGGGATCGAGATCGTCGAGGCCGCGCATCCGGTGCCCGATGCGCGCGGCGTCGATGCGACGCGGCGCATCCTGGACCTGGTCGATCGCTGCCGGGCAGGCGATCTGGTGGTCGCGCTGATCTCGGGCGGCGGCTCGGCGCTGCTGGTGCAGCCGGCGGGCGACATCTCGCTGGCCGAGAAACAGGCGGTGACCAATGCGCTGCTCGATTCGGGCGCGCCGATCTCGGCGATCAACACGGTGCGCAAGCATCTCAGCCGGGTGAAGGGCGGGCAGCTGGCCGCCCGCGCCGCGCCGGCCCGGGTTTTCAGCCTGTTGATGTCGGATGTGCCGGGCGACGTGCCGGGCGACATCGCGTCGGGACCGACCGTGGGCGAGGCCAGCACCCAGGCCGAGGCGCGCAGCATCCTGCAGGCCTATGACATTCCGATCCCCGAATCGGTTGCCACGGCGCTGCGGGGGCCGGCCGGCGTGGTGCCGCCTGGCGCGCTTGGAAATGTGATCAACCGGATCGTCGCCGCCCCCGCCCAGTCGCTGGAGGCGGCAGCGGCAATGGCGCGCGAGCGTGGCGCCCGGGCCGAGATCCTGGGCGACGCGATCGAGGGCGAGGCGCGGGCAGTGGCCCGGGACCATGCCGCGCGCGCGATGGCCGTGGCGGCACAGCTGCGGCCGGGCGATGCCCCGGTCGTCCTGTTGTCGGGCGGCGAATGCACGGTGAAGCGCAGCGGCACCGGTCGCGGCGGGCCGAATGCCGAATATGCGCTGGCGCTGGCCATCGCGCTGGACGGTGCGTCGAGCATCGCCGCGATCGCCTGCGACACCGACGGGGTGGACGGCAATGCCGAGGTCGCCGGCGCGATCGTCGGTCCGGGAACGCTGCGACGCGCCCGCGCCGCCGATGTCGATCCCGATGCCGCGCTGGCCGACAACGATGCGCACGGCTTTTTCGGTGCCATCGCGGACCGGGTGGTGACCGGTCCGACCCTGACCAATGTGAACGACTTTCGCGCGATCCTGGTGACCCCGCCGTCGAAATAGGCCAGCGGCCTGGCGCCCCGCGCGCATGGCGGGGGCCAATGACGGTCATGGCCAATGACCGTTCGTCAGCCGGTTGGCGGCGCGGCTTGCACCATCGCCAGCAGGCCGACCAGCGCCAGCACCGCCGACAGCAGACAGGCCAGCGTCCGCACCGTGTTCCAGAACGTCCAGCGCGGCAGATAGGTCTCGGTCCAATAGGCGCGCGTGGTGTCCCGGTCCGCCACCATGCCGGCCAGTGCCGTGTTCATCGGCACGTTGAAGATCACGGTCACGCCAAAGCAGCCGACCAGATAGACGGCCCCGGCCAGCAGGATCGACAGGCCGGCCGGGCCGCCATGGCGGGTCGCGCCATAGCCGATGACGGCCAGCGACACCGCTGCCATGCCAAGAAACAGCGCCATGAAAACCCAGCGAAAGACCTCGCGGTTGATGACCTGCATCGCCGCCACCCCGCCCGACCCCGCCGTCCGCGACAGCGACCGCATGATGAAGTCGGAAAAGGCCAGGAACACGCCGCCAAGCAGCGCATAGGCCAGGATGGCAACCTGCATCAGGAGGAAGAAGAAAAGCGACATCGGGATACTCCCTTTCTTTGGGCGTGCGGCGGGGGGGCGCCCCCGCCTGTTTTCAGGGTCAACCGGGGGCCCGGCGGGTGGCCGCGCCAGCGCCGGGCCGCCAGGCCAGAACGCACAAGGCCGCGATCACCAGTTCCAGCAGGAGCGCCGCAAGGATGCCGTTCGATGGCATGCCATCGGCGACCAGCCCCACAAGGCGCCCGGCGGGGAAGGCCAGGAACACCGCCAGGGCGGCAACCATCGCCGGTTGGCGCAGCGCCGGCCGGAAGATCCCGGCCAACATGACGGCGCCAAAGGCGGCCAGCCCGGCCCCGGGCGCACGCAATTCGCTCAACAGGCTCGGGTCCGACCCGATGGCGATACCATAGCCAGCATAGAACCCTTGCGGCGCAAAAAGGATGGCACCGCCGATGCCCAGCGCGGTGGCGCCGGCGATGCCAAGGGTGATCTTCTGAAAACGGGTGCGGATCATCGGATTGCCTTTCGTCTGGAGGATCGGTCGAATCTCACGCCGCGACCGGCCAGGTGCCGGCGCGCGCGGCCGCCATGGCGAAATCCGCAAAATCCCGCGGCGCGCGGCCCAGCGCACGCTGCACCCCGTCCGTGACATGGGCGTTGCGCCCGTCGAGCGTTTCGCGCGCGATCGCGGTAAAGACGTCGGCGACGAAGTCACCGCCCGACTGCGCGATGTTGGCATGAAACGCCTCGAAGCTGATCGGGATGTGCCGGATCGGCCGCCCGATGGCCGCCGTCAGCGCGGCCGCCATCTGGGCAAAGCTCAGCAGGCGCGGCCCCGTCACCTCGTAGAGTTCGCCCCGGTGACCCGCTTCGGTCAGCGCCGCGACCGCCACATCGGCGATATCGTCGATGTCGATGATCGGTTCGGGCGTGTCACCGCCGGGCATCGGCAGGATGCCGGCAAGGACCGGGTCGCGCAGATAGCCCTCGCTGAAGTTCTGGGCGAACCAGGCGGCGCGGATGATCGTGAAATCCATGGCCGAATTGCGGACCACATCCTCGCCCTGGCGGGCGTGGTGCTCGCCCCGCCGCGACAACAGGACCAGATGTTCGACGCCCGCCGCCCGGGCCGTTTCGCAAAACGACCCCAGCCGGTCGACCGCACCGGGAAAGGCGAGGTCCGGGAAATACGTCACATAGGCCGCGCGCACGCCTTCAAGGGCGGGCGCCCAGCTGCCCGGCGCCTCCCAGTCGAAGGGCGTGGCGGAACGCCGCGCGCCGCGACGGACGGGCTGGCCGCGCGCATCGAGCCGCGCGGCAACGCGGCGGCCGGTCTTGCCGGTGGCGCCGACAACAAGGATGGGTTGGGTCTGCATCGGGTCTCTCCCCTGTTTCGTGTTGATGCCCTGGGGATAGCCGCCGCGAGGCGGGACGGTCTTGACCGACGGTGCCAGCGTCTTGACCGCCGCCGCCAGGGCACGGTCACGGGCCGCGGCACGCCTTGCGATAGCTCGCCGGGGTCGTGCCCACCCAGCGCCGGAACGCACGGGTAAAGGCGCTTTGCTCGGAAAACCCGGTCAGAAAGGCGATTTCGGCCAGCGAATGGCCGTTGTCGCGCAACAGCCCCATCGGCCAGATCGCGGCGGGTCTCTTCGGTCAGGGTCTGGAACCGCCTGCCCTGCTCGGCCAGGACGGCGATGGAAGGTGCGCGCGCTCAGCCCCAGACCGCGGGCGATATCGGCCATCTTGGGGCTGCCCTCGCTGAGCGCCTGCGCGATGGCGTCCCGGGCCCGATCGACAAGCGGGGGGTCGTCGGCGATCTCGGCCAGGGCGGCATCGAGATGCCCGATCAGGTAACGCGAGATCCCCTCATCGCCCAGGATGTTGGGTTGCGCCAAGGTCTCGGGCGACAGCACGATCGCGTCGAGACCGGCATCGAACCGAACCGGGCAGCCGAACCATTCCGCATGGGCAGCGAGCGATTTCGGGGCGGGATGCCCGACCAGCACCTCGACGGGGATCACCGGTTGCGGGCTGACCTGCCGGGCCAGCGCAATCGTCGCGACCAGCGTCGTCTCGTTCGACAGCCGCAGGCCCAGGCGCCGTTCGCCGGGCCGGTGGAGGATGTAGAGCATGCCGCGCGGGTCGGGCCGCAGTTCATAGCGCACCACGCTGGTCCACAGCCGGGCATAGCGTTCGACCCGCGACAGCGATCCGCGCAGGTCGCGCGCCGCCTTCCAGGCCAGCCCCAGGGCGCCATATTCGTCGCAGCGCATCGCGGCGCCGACGCGCACCGGCAGATCGGTCGCGTCGACCTGCGCGGCGATCCGTTCCAGCATGTCGTAATAGGTGTCGGCGGGGATCATCGCCGCAGGCTCCCACGGCCCGTCCGGATCGATCCCGGCCGCGGCCAGCAAGGCGGCGCCGTCGATGCCGGCGCCCGCCGCGGCAACCATCTTTCGCGCGAACAGCGATGTGACCTGGCCCATGCCGGCAAGCCTACGCCGCAGCGAGCGACAGGCAAGGCGCGGGCGCGATGCACCGCCAAGGGTCGTTTTGGGGTCTTTCACGGCATGGCCGGGCAGGGTAGGAGACAGGCAAGACCGTCAGGAGGATTGCCCATGAACGCCCCGCATCAAAGCTCCGGCTTCTTTACCGAGACGCTTGCCAAACGCGACCCCGAGATCGCCGCCGCGATGGCCCAGGAGCTTGGCCGCCAGCGCGACGAGATCGAGCTGATCGCGTCCGAGAACATCGTCAGCCGCGCGGTGCTCGGAGGCGCAGGGCGGCGTGATGACCAACAAATACGCCGAGGGCTATCCCGGCCGGCGCTATTACGGTGGCTGCCAGTTCGTCGACATCGCCGAGGAGCTGGCGATCGACCGCGCCAAACAGCTGTTCGGCTGCGGTTTCGCCAATGTGCAGCCGAATTCGGGCAGCCAGGCCAATCAGGGCGTCTTTCTGGCGCTGGTCAAGCCCGGCGACACGATCCTGGGCATGAGCCTCGACGCCGGCGGGCATCTGACCCATGGCGCGGCGCCCAACGTATCGGGCAAGTGGTTCGACGCGGTCCATTACGGGGTGCGGCGCGACACGCTGGATGTGGATTACGACCAGATCGCCGCACTTGCCGCCGAACACAAGCCGAAGCTGATCATCGCCGGCGGCTCGGCGATCCCGCGGCAGCTCGACTTTGCCCGGTTCCGCGAGATCGCGGATTCGGTCGGCGCCTGGCTCCTGGCCGATGTCGCCCATTATGCCGGGCTGATCGCCGCGGGGGTCTATCCCTCGCCCTTCCCGCATGTCGATGTGGCCACGACGACCACCCACAAGACGCTGCGCGGCCCGCGCGGCGGGATGATCCTGACCGATGACGAGGCGCTGGCGAAGAAGTTCAACTCGGCGATCTTTCCCGGCATCCAGGGCGGGCCCCTGATGCATGTGATCGCGGCCAAGGCGGTGGCCTTCGGCGAGGCGCTGCGGCCCGAATTCCGCGCCTATCAGGAGCAGGTGATCGCCAACGCCCAGGCGATGGGGGCGGCGCTGACCGAAGGCGGGCTCGACCTGGTCACGGGCGGCACCGACAGCCATCTGCTGCTGGTCGATCTGCGGCCCAAGGGGGTAAAGGGGAACCACACCGAAAAGTCGCTCGGCCGGGCGCATATCACCGGTCAACAAGAACGGCATCCCGTTCGACACCGAAAAGCCGGTGATCACCAGCGGCATCCGCCTGGGGTCGCCCGCCAGCCACGACGCGCGGCTTCGGCGCGCCCGGAATTCGCCCAGGTGGGGCGCTGGATCGTCGAGGTCGTCGACGGGCTGGCGGCCAACGGCCCCGAAGGCAACGCGGCGGTCGAGGCCAAGGTGAAGGCCGAGGTGACCGAACTCTGCGCCCGTTTCCCGGTCTATCCGGGGATGTGACGGGGCGGCGGGCCGGTGCGCGCCTGCGGTAGTGGCGCGGCCGCCACCCGGCGCAGCAGATCGATCATCCCCGCCACCTGATGCGCCGCCGTGGCGTGGCCCTTTTCGGCGCTGGCGCGGCTGGCGTCGCCCACCACGCCGGTTTCGCTCAGGTCGCTGGCGATCCAGCCATAGCTGACCGGGCCGATCGGCGACAGCGCGGTTGCCTCGGCGCTTGACCGATTGTCGGCCGCCTGCGCCATGTCCACCGTGTCGGGGCGAAAGGCCAGCATCAGCGAGGTTTCGACATCGCCGCCATGGATGCCGAATTGCCGTTCGCGGTCGGAAAACAGGCCCGCGGGGGTGCCGAAGGCCGACCATTGGCATTTCACCGCCAGCATCCCGGCCTCTACCCGCAATTCGCGGGAGAGGATCGACACCAGGTCCAGATTGCCGCCATGGGAGTTGACGATCACGATCTTGCGCAGCCCGGCGCGGGCCACCGACAGGCCGATCTCGAACCAGGCGCGCAGCGCGGTCTCGGCGCTCAGCGTCAGGGGTGCCATAAGCGAACAAATGTTCGTTTGATTTCCCGACGGCCTGGATCGGCAGGATGCGGATATCGAGATCGCCGGGACAGTCGGCCCGCAACCGGTCGAGCATGCCCTGTGCTATCATCGTGTCGGTGCCCACCGGCAGATGTGGCCCGTGCTGCTCGATGGCGGCGGTGGGCAGGATCGCGACGGTTTGCATCGGGTCGATGGCGGCGAACTCGCCGCTGCGATAATCGGCCCAGTCCAGGCGGCGGGTCATGGCAACTCCTTCGGGACATAGGTGGCGTCGAGCCGCGAGCGCAGATAGTCGGCCGCCCGGATCGCCGGATAACGCGGCGTCCCGGTTCCGGGCAGCGCGGCAAGGCTGGTGTCGGGATGGGCCTCGAGGAAGAACGCGACCGACCGGCGCGGCCGCGCCGGCGCCCGCACCCGATGCGGGGTCGAGACATAGATGTCGTTGGTCCAGCGCATCAGCGCGTCGCCGATATTGACCACATAGGCACCGGGCAGATGCGGCGCGTCGATCCAGTCGCCGCCGCGCGGCCGGATCTGCAGCCCCGGCTCGCCATCGGTCAGCAGCAGCGTCAGCGCGCCGTAGTCGCTGTGCGCCCCCGCACCGACCTCGCCCGGCTTGCCGGCAGCGGGCGGATAGCGCAGCAGCCGCAGGGTCGACATGGATGCCCGAAAGGCGCCGTCGAAGTGATCGGGGCCCAGCCCCAGATCGCGGGCGACGGCGCGCATCAGCCCGGTCCCGAGATCGAGCATCGCATCGAAATAGGCCAGCATGGTGGGCCGGAACGCGTCCAGCGCCGGCCACGGATTGACCCCGCGGAACGCCTCGCCGGCCAGGACACCGGGATCGTCCGGCGCCAGTTCGAGCCCGATGTTGTATGTTTCCTTGCGGTCGACCTGACCGGTCGCATCGTCCAGCGATTCGTCGCCTTCGGCCCCCCAGCCGCGATTATGCGGGTTGGTGCGGATTGACACGCGCGCCTTGTCGGCCGTCGGCAGGGCAAAGAACGCATCGGCCTGGGCAAAGACCCGGGCGCACAGCGCGTCGGGCACCCCGTGTCCGGTCAGCAGAAAGAACCCCGGCCCGCGGCAGGCCGCGCCCAGATCGGCGGCAAAGGCCGCGGGGTCGCTGCCAAAGCGCTGCCAGTCGAGGATCGGGATCACGCCGGTGCCTCCGACCGTCTGGGAACGGGCCCGATGAACCGGTCCATGGTGCGGGCCACCCGCCGCAGATGCCGGGCACGGCTTTGCGGGGTCGACGCATCCATCGCATAATGCGCGGCAAAGGCGACCTTGCGGCGCGGCGCGCACAGAACGCCCAGACCGCGCAAGAGCGTCCGCCGCCCGGGCGCGCCGACAAAACGGGTCAGCCACCAGCTGGCCCCGCAGGTGGTGAAGACGCCGAGCCGGGTGACATGGGTCAGCCCCGGGCGGATGTCGCGATTGGCGTCATCGGGCATGAGGAAGGCGCAGCCCGGCACCAGCACCCGGTCGAGCCAGCCCTTGAGCATCGCGGGCAGGCCGTACCACCAGGTCGGATAGACAAAGATCAGCGTGTCGCACCAGCGCAGATCGGCAACGGGATCGGCAACGGCCGCGCCGTTCCGTGCCTCGTCCAGATAGATGTCAAGCTCCGCCGCGGTCAGGACCGGCTCGAAGCCCTGCGCATAAAGGTCGATCAGCCGGGTTTCTGCGCCCGCATCGTGCAACCGGTCCAGCACCGTATCGCGCACCGCAGCGGTGAAGCTGTCGGGCTTCGGATGGCAATGGACGATCAAAGCGCGCATCACAGGCTCCTCATTTCGCGGTCGACCCGCGCCAGATAGGCGGCGCGCCGCGCATCGCTGGCCCGGTTCATGTCGTAAAGCGCGAGGTAGCGCATCCTGTCGGGCCGGCAGACATGCCAGACCGCCCGGGTCACGCATTTTCGCGGCGGGTCGCCGGCCATGAAGGCGCGCAGCCGGGTGCCGCCATAGGTGGTGACGGCGGCCAGCTTGCGGATATGGGTCAGGTTCGGTTTTACCTTGCCGTAGACCAGCCTGAACGACACGCCGGGCAGGAACACCCGGTCGAGAAAGCCCTTCAGGATCGCCGGATAGCCGAAATTCCACACCGGAAAGACCAGGATCAGCGCCTGGGCCGCGCGCAGCCGGTCGACATAGTCCTGAACGGCGGACAGGTTCGGCCCCACGTCGTGATAGCCGCGCCGTTCGACCTCGGTCAGGACCGGCTGGAAGCCTTCGGCGTTCAGGTCGCAATCGTCCACCTCCCACCCCCGCTTGGTCAGGGTTTCGACCACGCGGGCGTGCAGCGCGGCCGAGAAGCTCTCGGGACAGGGATGGGCGAAAAGGACCAGCGCGCGGGTCATGGCGCTAACCCGCGCCAGGTGCAATCGGCCGGCAGCGACGCATACCTCACTCCGCCGCCTGCAGTTTGGGATAGGCGTACATCCGGTCATAGCCCCAGTCGGGATCGTCCCAGGCGATCATCTTGCCGGGGTTCAAGAGCCCCTTCGGATCGGCTTCGCGCTTGAATGCCAGTTGCCGGTCGTCGACCGTCTGGCGCCCGCCCTCTTCCAGCGTGTAGCGGTGCGGGTTGAAGATCAGCGCGCCCGCATCCTCGTGGATACGAATGATCTCGTCGAGCCGTTCCTCGGTGGTGAACCGGACCAGGCTGAGGCCCGCGAACATCACCTTGCCATTCTCGCGGATCACCTCGAGATGCTGCAGCACCTCGGGCGAAAACGCCGCCCGCATCCTTTTCACCAGGTCGCGATGCTGCGGAAAGCCATAGCGGACCTGCAGATAGGTGATGGCGGGGTCGAACTTGAGTGCCCGTAGCGTGGTGTGGTTCCAGCCATATTCGAACACCGGGCCCGGGTCGCGATCCCAATCACTGGCGTCGGAGCGATAGATGACGCGCGCCGCGGGCCGCCGTGCGGTGAAGGTTTCGAACCCGTCCATCGATTGCGGCGCCACCATGATGCCCACCAGATGGGTATCCGCGGTCACATGGGGTTTGACGCGCTGGAAATAGGCATGCGCGGTCGGCGCCTCATAGACGCTGGCGATCTTGATCAGGATGCCGTCTTCGTTGGCGAGTTCCTCGGCATAGGCCATGGCATCCGCAAAATCGTCGAAGGCCACGAACATCCCCACCCAGTCATAGGCCGGCGCCAGCGGCATTTCGAGTTCGGTGATGATCCCGTTCGTGCCATAGGCATGGGAAACGCGGGCCAGTTCCTCGCCCCGGAATTCGAGGATGCGCGGCTCGGCCTCCATGGTCACCACCCGCAGCCGGATGATGTTGCCCAGATCGCGCAGCGAGCCCCAGGTGCACGATCCGACCCCGCCCGACCCCCCGGCGATGAAACCGCCGATCGTGGCCGTGGCCCAGGTGGAGCTGAACATCCGCAACTCCTGGCCCGATTCGGCCTGGCACGCGGCATCCAGGTCCTTCAGCAGGATGCCCGGTTCGCAGATCACCCGGCCGGGGTGGATCGCCTTGACGCGGCCCATGTTCTGCAGATGCATCACGCAGCCGCCTGCGAGCGGCATCGCCTGGCCGTAATTGCCGGTCCCCGCGCCCCGGGTCGTCACCGGGCAATCATGGGCATAGCAGGTGCGCAGCACCTCGATCACCTCTTCCTCGTTCCGGGGCCGCACCACGAAATCGGCGGTGACATGGTCGAGACGCGCCTTCAGGACCGGCGAATACCAGAAGAAGTCGCGGCTGGCCGCGCGGATCGCGGTTTCCTTTGCCTCGATATCGAGATGCGCAAGCGCGGCTTTGGCGGCAGCAATATTGTCTTTCATGGGGTCTCCATCAACGGGTCGAGCTCGGCATAGTCGGGCAGCGTGCGGTCGATGGCCCGCCCGGCGCGCAGCACGATCCGGTCCGTTTGCGGCCGCGCGAACAGCTCGGTCCAGGATCGCGCGCGGCAGATCACCAGATCGGCGGATGCGCCGGGGGACAGGCTGGGCGCATCGAAGCCGCAGGCCCGCGCGGGATTGCCCAGGACCGACTGCACCCAGTCCGCATCGGCATGGTCCAGATGGGCGATCCGGGTCGCCTCGCGCAGCACCTCGATCATGTCGAGATCGCCATAGGCATAGAACGGGTCGCGGGTGTTGTCGGACGCGAACGACACGCTGATCCCCCGCGCCTTCATCTCGTGGACCAGCGTGACGCCGCGCCAGCGCGGCGTGCGGCCTGCGACACGGTCCTGCAGATACAGGTTGCACATCGGCAGGCTGACGACGTTGATGCCCGCCTTCGCCATCAGGTCGAGCGTGCGCTGCGCCTCGGCCGCGTCCTGCATCGCCAGCGAACAACAATGCCCCACCGTGACCGGTGCGTCGAACCCCGTTGCCAGCACGGCTTCGGCAATCCGGCGCAGCGTCCCCGGCCCGGGATCGCCGTTTTCATCGACATGCAAGTCCACGGGCAGGCCCCGGTCGGCGGCCATGGCCAGGAAATCCGCCAGCGCCCGGTCGAAGCCGGGCACGTCATAGGTGACCATGCCCAGAACACCGCCGCTTTGCGCCACCAGATCGGCGGTGTGGGCAAACGGGCCGTCGGGCGACACGTTTTCACATGAGACCAGACAGACGGCCTGCAAATCGATCCGGTCCGCCCAGTCGGCCCGCAACGTCGCAAAGACCGGCCAGCTGATATCGTCCTGCGGCGGCAGCGAATCGAGATGGGTGCGGATCGCCCGCGTGCCATGGGCGTGGGCGCAACGCAGGGCAAACTCCATGCGGGCGCGCACATCGCGGGCGGACCAGTTGACGGCCCGGTCCGCCGCGACCGTCTCCAGCGCCCCCAGGAAGGTGCCGTCGGGGTTGGCCGCGCGGCCCCAGATATGCCCCTTGTCCAGATGGGTGTGCATGTCGACAAAGGCCGGGAACGCCATGGCGCCATTCATCGCCACCGGCGTGCCGCCCGCAGCGGCAATCCGGCCGTCCGCGATCGACAGATCGGTCCGCACCAGATCGCCCTTCTGACCCAGCAGACAGGCCGGCACCGTCACGTCGCACAGCGTCAGCGGGCCGTCGGGCAGCGTCCGGAAATCCATCAGCGATCCCGCTTCAAGGCGCTTTCGTGCCATTTGCGCAGCAGCATGTGGCTGAGAAAGGACAGCCCGGCAAAGATGATCACCCCGGTCCCGGCCACGAGCAGCAGGGCCGCGAACATCCGCGCGATGTTCAGCCGATAGCCGGCCTCCAGAATGCGGAACGCCAGCCCCGATCCCATGCCGCCCGTGCCGGCAACGAATTCCGCCACCACCGCGCCGATCAGGCTAAGGCCGCCGGCAATCCGCAGGCCGGCCAGGAAGTAGGGCAGCGCCGAGGGAATCTGCAGATAGCGCAACCGCTGCCAGCGCGTGGCGCCATAGATGCGGAACAGATCGCGCAGGTTGTGATCGGCCGAATGAAGCCCCAGCGTGGTGTTCGCAAGGATCGGGAAGAACGCCACCAGCCAGGCGCACAGCACCAGGGCCGCGATCCGGTTGTCGACATAGATCATGATCAAGGGCGCGATCGCCACCACCGGCGTCACCTGCAGGATCACCGCATAGGGGTAGAACGACATCTCGAACCAGCGCGACTGGTTGAACAGGATCGCCAGGCCGACACCGCCCAGCACCGCCGCGGCCAGCGCCAGCATGGTGATCTGCAATGTCACCAGAAGCGCGCTGAACAGCATCGCCCGATCTTCGATCAGGGTTTCGAACACGGCGCCCGGACCGGGCAGGATGTAGTGCGGGATCGCGTTCCAGACGACGATCCGGTCCCACAGGAAGATCATCACGACCAGCACGGCGACCGGCAGCAGCCATTTGCCGATCCGTTCGATCCGCCGTGCCCGGGCACGCCGAACCTCGTCCGCATCGACGATGTCGGGCGCGCCGGCCGGGGATCCTCGACCAGGCTCATGCCGCCTTACCTTGCTTCTGCGCTTCGGCGTCTGTCATTCCTGGGATATGATCCGAGGGTGGCAGGGAAGCGGGGATGGGTATCATGCTGGCTGCCCGCGATGGCTCAGGTGGCATCTCCCCCCGCTTCCGAAGCCCGTCTCGACCGCTGATTAGGCTGCGCGATCCATCGCTCTGTAAGGCGACGACGGCGTGGACGGGGTGCCGTGAAGAGCAACAGCTATGGAGGGAGAAATGGATGTCTTTATCGGGATCGACGTGGCCAAGGAAGTCCACTGGGCCTGCGCCATGGACCGCAACGCGCGGGTGCTGTTCAGCCAGGCGGTGGGCAATGATCCAGCCGCCATCGTGTCGTTGATCGGTAAGATCGAGGCGCTGGAGGCTGAGAACACGCGGACCGCCATCGATATGCTGGGCGGCGCGGCGAGCCTCCTCTGTGCGATGTTCGCCGAGGCCGGGCTGCCGCTGGTCCACACGCCGGGGCTCGCGGTGAACCGCGCGCGCCAAGGCATCCGGGGCGGCGAGCGCAAGTCCGATCCGAAGGACGCGGTCGTCATTGCCGAGTTGGCCCGCACCAGGCCCGACCTGCGCGCAGTGGAGCCGCCAGACCCGCTCGATGCCGAGATCCGGCTCCTGGTCAGCCGCCGCCGCGAGCTCGTCACCGAGCAGACCCGGCGTGCGGCGCGCCTGCGCGACCTGCTCTCCGGCCTCTTTCCGGCGCTGGAGCGGCGCATCGACCCCACCACCCGCACCGGCCTTGTGTTTCTCAGCCATTATGCCGCGCCCGAGGATATCCGCGCCGCAGGGGCAAAGCGCATCACCCGCCGGCTGACAAAGGCCGCGACGGGCCTGCGCGGCCTTGAGGCGTTGGCCGAGGACGCCGTGCAGGCGGCACAGGCACAGACCGTCACCATCCCGGGGGCGCAGCTCAGGGCAGAGATCATCGCCGATATCGCCCGCGAGGCGCTGGCCGCCCGCGACCGGCTCAAGGCCACCGATCACGCGATCCGGGAGCGGCTCGCCAACCACCCTGATACGGCCCTCATCCTGTCGATGCCGGGGATGGGGGCCACGCTCACCGCCGAATTCATCGCGCTGGTCGGCCGCATCGACCGCTTCGACAGCGCCGACGCGCTGGCCGCCGCCGCAGGCCTCGCCCCGGTGCTGCGCCAGTCCGGCAAGACCAGCTTCCTGCGCCGCGCAGCCGGTGGCGACAAGGCCCTCAAGCGCGTCTTCTATCAGGCAGCCTTCACCTCTCTCGGACGACCCGACAGCCGCGCCTTCTACGACCGCAAGCGTGCCGAGGGCAAACGCCACCACCAGGCCGTCATCGCCCTCGCAAGAAGACGCGTGAACGTGCTCTGGGCCATCCTGCACAAAAGGCAGCCCTTCCGCGAAAACTTCAAAATGGCCGCTTGACTGAAGCATTAGGCTGCCTGGTCCATCGCGGCGTGCAGCGCGGCCGAGGCCTCGCGGCAATGGGCGGCATATTCGGGCGATGTGCGAAAGCTCTCGTCGCGCGGATAGGGTTCGTCCACGGCAAGTTCGCGGATCACCCGACCCGGCCGCGCCGCCATCACCACGATCCGATCCGACAGGAAAACCGATTCGAACACCGAATGGGTGACGAAGATGACCGTGCAGCCGATCTTCTGCTTCAGGGCCAGCAGATCGTTGTTCAGCCGGAAGCGCGTGATCTCGTCGAGCGCGGCAAAGGGTTCGTCCATCAGGATCAGCCGCGGATGGGTCACCATCGACCGCGCGATCGACACCCGCATCTTCATCCCGCCCGACAATTCGCGCGGATAGGCCGTCTGGAACTTCTCCAGCCCGACCAGGCGCAGCGCCTCCAGCACGTCGTCGCGCACCGCGTGATAGGATTTGCCGCGCAGCCGCAGCGGCATCCAGACATTCTGCGCCACGGTCGCCCAGGGCATCAGCGTCGGTTCCTGAAACACCACCCCCAGATCGCCCACATCGTGGTCGCCCGACCAGGTGATGCGGCCACGGGTGGGGTGCAGCAGATCGGCGATCAGCCGCAACGCGGTGGACTTGCCGCAGCCCGATGGCCCCAGAAGCGAAATGAAATCGCCCTGATTGACCTGCAGCGACATGCCCGACAATGCATGGACCGTGCCGCCAAACGTCTTGTCGACGCCCTCCATCCGCAGGATCCAGGCGCGGCTGTCAGGCTGCTGGGTGGTGGTCTGTGGCATCGCTTCGGCTCCCCCCGCGAGCAATCGGGCGGCGCGGACGCCGCCCGGCATACCGGACCAAGGGTGTCACTTGATGTCCATACCCACCCCTTTGTTGGTGAATTCGGTGGTGAACGCGGCCTGCCAGTCGATACCGTCCTCCAGCACGCCGGCGGACACCATCTTTTCGTAGAAGTCGCGCACCTTCTCGTCGGTCATCGCGCCGATCCCCAGTTCCAGCGCATCGCCCGAATCGACGATTCCGTTCTCCAGCATGCTGGCCTTGGCAAAATCGATCTTGTCCTGGGTCATGTCGGGGTTGTCCGACATGATCAGCGCATCGGCCGCCGAGCTGTCGCCATACAGGTAGTTGTACCAACCCGTAAGCGACCCATCGACGAAGCACGCCACCACTTCGGGGCGTTCGGCGATGGTGTCGGCCATCGTCTCGATCGTGGTGGCATAGGTCGAATAACCGGCATCCGCGATCAGAAAGACATTGGGCTTGAAGCCTGCCTCCTTTTCAACCGCATAGGGTTCGGAAGACAGATAGCCCTGCATGCCCTTCCTCTTGTCGGCGATGAACGGCGCTGGGTTGAAGGTGTAGGGTTCCCGCTGTTCGACGGTAAAGCCGTATTCCGCGATCATCCACTGATAGTAGCTGGCAAACCCGTTGTCGCCGATCAGCAGCGTCAGGTCCTTCAGCTCCTCCCAGGTCTCGGCCTCGCCGGGATGGGCCAGGATCACCTGCGGATGCTTCTGAAAGATCGCGGCCACGGAAACCACCGGGATGCCTTCCTTCACGGCGTTGAAAGCCTGCAGCAAATCCCCACCCATGTGGAAGTCGATCCGACCAGCCAGCATCAGCGCGCGATTGTTCACCTGCGGGCCGCCGGGCACGATCTCGACATCGAGGCCACATTCGGCATAGGTGCCGTCGGCCACGGATTGATAGAACCCGCCATGTTCGGCCTGTGCCAGCCAGTTGGTCCCAAAGGCCACCTGTTCCAGCTCCTGGGCCGACGCCCCGGTCGCGGTCGCCGCGACGAGAACGAGGGTGGTGTGTTTGAGCAGCATGCCTCTCTCCCTGTTGGTCTGTGTCCGAGGTAATGGGGCGGCGGCCCGCCGCGGAAAGCGGCATTGCCGGGAAAAACGCAAGACGGGCCGCGCATGCACATAAGTTGGGCAAAGGATAGTCTGCCGCCCAAGAAATGCGCAACCCGCTTTCGCATTGGCCCCCGCTCCGGCAGGTTGGCGGGGAGGCGATTTCAGGAGGCTCGACGTGACCCCGCTGCTCCCCGATGGCATCGCACCGCCCTTTGCGCGCTACGCCCATGGCGCGCTGTCCGATCCCGGCGCCCGGCTGATCGCGGTGTCGGGCCAGCTGGGTCTGGCGGCGGACGGCACCATACCCGATGGCGCCGCGGCACAGGCCCGCATCTGTCTGGCCAATATCGACGCGATCCTGGCCGAAGCCGGTGCATCGCGGCGCGATATCCTGCGGCTCAACGCCTATGTGACCGGGCGCGAGCACATGGCCGGATACATGGCGGCGCGGGATGCCTGGCTTGGCGATGGGTCGGCGCTTCCCGCCTCGACGCTGATGATCGTATCGGGCTTCACCCGGCCCGAATTCGTGGTCGAGGTCGAGGCGCTGGCGGCGATCGCAGCGCCGGGCTGAGGCCGGGGGGACAACCCCAACGGTCATGGGCAACCGCCGTTGGGGTCAGATCATGCCGGCATCTCGACATTGCTGCCGCCGCGACGCAGAAGCCGGGGTATGGAAGGTGCCGTCGCGCTTCACACGATCCGCCAGGGCGCGGGGCCCGCGCGCCCGCTTGTCATCGCGCATGGCTTGTTCGGCTCGGCCCGGAACTGGGGCCGGATCGCCCGGGATTTGTCGGATCGCGGGCCAGTGATCGCGGCCGACATGCGCAATCACGGCGTCTCGCCTTGGACGAACCATCACGACTATGCCGGCATGGCAGCCGATCTGGCGGCCCTGATCGCGGCCGAGGACCAGCCCTGCGATGTCTTGGGCCATTCCATGGGCGGCAAGGCGGCGATGGTTCTGGCGATCGCCCAGCCCGAACTGGTGGCCCGGCTGGTCATCGCCGACATCGCGCCCATCGCCTATGATCACAGCCAGGCGCATCTGGTCGCCGCGATGCGGGGGGTGGCGCTCGACACGGTGCAGACCCGGCGGGATGCCGACGCGGCGCTGGCCACCGCCGTACCCGACCCGGGCACGCGCGCCTTCCTGCTCCATGCCCTCGACATGCAGAGCCACCCGCCGCGCTGGCGGCTGAACCTTGCGGCACTGGCCGATGGCATGGCCGGTCTGATCGGTTTCCCGGGCGTGGTCGGGCAGTATCGCGGCCCGGCCCTGTTTCTGCGCGGCGAACGCTCGGGCTATGTTCCCGACGGCGCCGAGGCGCGTATCCGTGCCCTGTTTCCGAAAGCCAGGATCCAGACCCTGCCCGGTACCGGACACTGGCTCCATGCCGAAGATCCCGTCGGGTTTACCGCGGCCGTTCGGGACTTCCTCGATCGCGGATAGGCCGGCCCGGTCCCTGTGCGGCGGGCTATTCAGGGGCCGGCCCGGCGCCGCTAACCGATCGCCTCAAGCACCGCTTCGCCCAGCCGGGCGGGGCTTTCGGCCACCACGATCCCTGCCGACCGCATCGCCTCGATCTTGTCTTCGGCGCCGCCCTTGCCGCCCGCCACGATGGCCCCGGCATGGCCCATGCGGCGGCCCGGCGGGCCGTCCGGCCCGCAATGAAGCCCGCGCAGGGCTTGGCGCGTCCGCGCTTTGCCTCTTCGGCCAGGAAGGCGGCGGCCTCTTCCTCGGCGGCGCCGCCGATCTCGCCGATCATGATGATGGCTTCGGTCTCGGGGTCGGCCAGGAACCATTCGAGCACATCGACATGTTCGGTCCCCTTGATCGGATCGCCACCGATCCCCACGCAGGTCGACTGACCGAGCCCCACATCGGTTGTCTGCTTCACCGCCTCATAGGTCAGCGTGCCCGACCGGCTGACAACGCCGACCTTGCCGCGCTTGTGGATGTGACCCGGCATGATGCCGATCTTGCAGGCGCCCGGCGTGATCACGCCGGGGCAGTTCGGCCCGATCAGCGTCGTCTTCGACCCTTCCAGCACCCGCTTGACCCGCATCATGTCCATCACCGGGATGCCTTCGGTGATGCAGACGACCAGCGGAATCTCGGCATCGATCGCCTCGAGGATCGAATCGGCGGCAAAGGGCGGCGGGACATAGATGGCCGAGGCCGTTGCGCCGGTCGCCGCCACCGCGTCATGGCAGGAATTGAACACCGGCAGGCCCAGATGCTCCTGCCCGCCCTTGCCCGGCGTCACGCCACCCACCATGCGGGTGCCATAGGCGATGGCCTGTTCGGAATGAAAGGTGCCCTGGCTGCCGGTAAACCCCTGGCAGATCACACGGGTGGTTTCGTCGACGAGAATGGCCATGTTGTTGTCCCTTAGTACTGTTTGGGCGCGGCGATGCTGAGCGTAATGCCTGACAAGCCCATTGTTGAGATGTCTGAGGATGAAAGAATTGCACCCTCCAGAATTTCAGGGGCCCACCAAGCTCGGTATCTCTGGCCCGAAACGGTTTCATCCGTCAGCGGCTGATCCAAGTTGACAAATCCTCGAAGGATTGAAATGACTTCATCCGAAGGCAAAAATGGATTTGTTACCGAACAAAATTGATATGTTGTTCCCTCTAAGTCACCTTCCGATATACCAAGAAGAAATGGTGATCCTGGCCCGTCAAAAACGATCCAGCCTTGGAAAGGGGCCTCTGGTTCGGGTGGTGCAAGTAGTATTTCCATGTCCTCTGGTAAATCTGCGTATCCAAGTGCGTTAGCAGCTGCCACAACGACATCAAGACGGCCGGGGTTCTGTGCGCAGTTACCCAAGAAGGCATGGACATAGTCAGCGGGTTTAAGTGCTTCCAACAAGCTGCCAACTGACTCTCTGGGTTCCTGCGCCCAAAGAGGCGCTCCAACGAAAAGAAACGGCAGAAGCAAGCGCATTAAATTACCCATTTACTGCCTTGACAATCTTCTCCGCCGCATCGGACAGGTCGTCGGCAGCGATCACGTTCAGTCCGGACGCTTCGATGATCTCCTTGCCCTTCTCCACATTGGTGCCTTCCAGGCGGACCACCAGCGGCACTTCCAGCCCGACCTCTGTCACCGCCTCGACCACCCCTTCGGCGATGATGTCGCAGCGCATGATGCCGCCGAAGATGTTGATCAGGATGCCCTTCACATTCGGGTCCGAGGTGATGATCTTGAACGCCTCGGTCACCTTTTCCTTGGTCGCGCCGCCGCCCACATCCAGGAAATTCGCAGGCTCGGAGCCGTAGAGCTTGATGATGTCCATCGTCGCCATGGCGAGCCCGCGCCATTGACCATGCAGCCGATCTCGCCGTCGAGCGCGATGTAGTTCAGGTCGTGCTGGCTGGCGGCCAGTTCCTTGGGGTCCTCTTCGGTCTCGTCGCGCAGCGCCAGGATGTCGGGATGGCGATAGAGCGCGTTCGAATCGAAGCCCATCTTGGCGTCGAGGCATTTCAGCTCGCCGCCGGGCGTCACGATCAGCGGATTGATCTCCAGCATCTCCATGTCCTTGGCGACGAAAAGCCGGTAGAGCGCGCCCATCAGCGCGACGCATTGCTTGACCTGCCGGCCCTCGAGCCCCAACGCAAAGGCGATCCGCCGGCCATGGAAGCCCTGATAGCCGGTCGCCGGATCGACCGCAAAGGAGACGATCCTTTCGGGTGTGGTGGCCGCCACCTCCTCGATATCCATGCCGCCCTCGGTGGAGGCGACGAAGGACACCCGGCTGGAGGCGCGATCGACCAGCAGCGCCAGATAAAGCTCGCGCGCAATGTCCGAACCATCCTCGATATAGATGCGGTTGACCTGCTTGCCGGCGGGGCCGGTCTGGCGCGTTACCAGCGTCCGGCCGAGCATCCGCTTGACCTCGGCCTCTGCCTCCTCGACCGAGCGGGCCAGACGCACGCCGCCGCCGGCCCCCGCATCGCCCTCGGCAAAGTGGCCCTTGCCGCGGCCACCAGCATGGATCTGTGCCTTGACCACCCAGATCGGGCCCTCCAGCGCGCCGGCCGCCATCTTGGCCTCTTCGGCGCGCAGAACGGCACGGCCGTCCGACACCGGGGCGCCGTGGTCGCGCAACAACGCCTTTGCCTGATATTCGTGGATGTTCATGCCGGGGCCCCGTCCGTTGTGATGCACCGCGTTTGGCACAGTGCCGCGCGCGTTTGAACCCAAAAACGGATCGGCCGGCGTGACGTCCTCCTATCCGATGCACGCGCCCGATCCGGTGTTGCCATGCGCAACCCAGCCGCGACCGCACCCGTCAGGGTTTCGAAACCTGGGTTTCTGAACATGCACTCAGCTGAACATGGAGAACTTCGATGGACTACGACACAATTCGATCTGCGGTTCGCGGCGCCCTATCAGAACGCGAGCGTGCCCCGACCCCCAGGGGGCGCATTATCGACCCCGACGAAGCACGTCGCGACGCGGACCGTCGTCGCAACTGCGAAAGGGCGAGGGGCCAGCTTCGCGCGGCTGAAGAGCGTCACAGACTCATTGAAAGAGAGCTTACCCAGGCGCAACAAAAACTCGAAAGGCTTCGGTCACGTAGTCCACTGGGCCTGTTCAATCGATCTGAAATCGCCGAGGCCGAACGTGATCTGCAGGCTCTGTTCGCCTTGTCCGCGCATGTGTATGACACCGAGATAGGGCCGCTTCGAGGCATGGTGAGAGACCTCTGCGGGGAGGGCCATTTGTACTAAAAGGCACGACGATACACGTCGTCTATGGCTCGGCGAAAGCGATCGCCGTCAGAACATCGCAGCGAGGCTCCGATGAGCTTACGGCCAAATTCCGACGGCTTGGGTGGGTTCGTCTCGGTCCATCCATGGGCTGGGACGACAAACAGAATGGCATTGCGATCCGATGAAAGCGGATAAACACAGCGCAGGAACTCTTTTAGCCCGACATCCGCATCGGTGGCCCGCCAGACGCGCACCATGTCGCGCACCCATCCCAAACCCAGTCGTTGACCACGGGGATCGGGGTTCAGTCCAAAGGCTTCCAGAAGATCGCGCCCCGGAGGGGCTTTGGGCAAGGCCTCGACCTCCCACAGAGCGTTGTCGTGTAAAGCGACAAACCGGGATCGGGTTTCGGGGGTGACGCGATTGATCTCAATCCACCACTCCGCTTTAAGCGGATGCGTCAGGAACTCGGTCTCGCCTTCCAGTTGGCAAGTGCGCGGATCAACGCCCCGAATCATCGCCTCCAGGCCATAATCCCGGTCCCTGTACACATGAGGAAGCAAAAGCATGGCATAGCGCAGGCGTTTCTCAACATCCTTACAGGAGATGACACCGTATTCGTTCCGGTCGATCTGGCCAATCGCTTTTGGGCTTGGGTTGGGCAGGCCTGCCACATAGCGCGACAACCATATGCCCCCTATGGTTAGCGCACTGACGAGTACGATCAGACTGGCCAAGAAGAAACCGCGCATAAGGCCCCAGTGACAAATCGTGAAACAACCACGAAACAGCATCAGGCGTATTCGTTAACAGAACGGCAAACCTCGCTCAGCCATTCAACCACGCGCTGTTCTAGGGTCGAGCGCGCATGATCGCAAGCGGCAAGTCTGCGCGCACAGGACCCGCAGCAGAACCGTCAGGAGATTGACCGGCCAGAACGAGAGGCGCAACGGTTTCAGCAGCGCGCTGACTGTTGGTACAGGACTATCCAGATCCTGCGCGATACCGTTCGAATTTGCCCCGCTTCAGCGCTCCAGCAGGCTCGGGTCCCACCTCGGCACAATGTCCGATCGTTCCCTCACAAGAGCCATGATCGCCGGGTCCCCGGCACTTGACGGACACTGGGTGAAGCGCCGCGATGCGGCGTCATCGAATTCCGCGGGTGGACGAGCTTCGCGAATGCTCGGTACATAATGGCGGGCGGTAAAGATGATTGCGGCCAGATGATCGGAAATGGGATAGGTGCAATCAAGGAACAAGGTTGGACGAATAGCTGCGTCCGTTTCCCGCCAAACCCGGCCACATGTCGCGTATCCAGCCCAGACCCAGCCGCCGCCCGCGCGGGTCGGGGTTGAGGCCCAAAGCCTCGCGCAGGTCGCGCCCGGCTGGCCGCTCCGGCAGCGCCGCAACCTGCACCAGCGCGTGCTGGTAGAACGCGTCGAAGGCTGCGCGATCCCGCGGATCGACATGCGGAACCAGGAACCGCCACTCCGGGTTGTCGGGATCGGGGACATGGCGGACCCTTGCGATATGCACACAGCCCTGTGGATCGAACGCCCGAAGCATCGCACCAAGCCCGAAATCCTGGTCACGGTAGAGATACGGCAAGGCCAGCAAGGCCACCTCGATCTGACGGCGTACCATGAGGCAATAGAGCCGATCGCCTGGCTGTGGCTCGATCCGTCCGAACGCGTCTGGGCCGGGTTTCGGCAAGCCGGCGGTATGTATAGTGCCACAGCCACAGGCCGCCCGCGCCAAGCACAATGACGAGGAGGATCAGACTGGACTGGACGAAACGACGCATCATGTCCCAGTATCTGGAGCAACGGTAAACAAGGCGTCAATCATCGCATTGTGGAGGTGCATCGGCGCCACCCGGCCGCGCTGATGCGCCCCGACTTGGCTGTCGCGGCCCAGGCCAGGCTGGGCTCGATGCCCCTTGCAAGGCTTCGATCCGAGCCGTTCATCCGCCCCGCCAGCGCGCCGGCCGGCCATCCTGGTCTCTTCGGGGTGCAGCACGGCACGGTCCGTCCGACACCGGGGCGGCGTGGTCGTGCAACAGCTGCCTTTGCCGGATAATCGTGGATGTCCGTGCCGCGATCCCCGCCGATTGCTGGTTGCCCCCCTTCCGGCCCTCCGGCGCCGGCCCGGCCGACCGGATCGTCCGCGGGGCCGGCTGCGGCGTCGCGCCGCTGGCCATGGCCGGCCCACAGCTTACCTTCAGGCCATGACTGAGCATCGTCCCCTGGTTGTCCTTTACAACGCCGAATGCCCGATCTGCCGGGCCGAGATCGATCACTACGCCGCCTATGCAGGCGCCGCGCGATCTGCCGCTGCGGTTCGATCCGATCTCCGACGCCGATCTGGCCGCATGGAACCTGACGGCCGAGGAAGCCGCCCGCCGCCTGCATGTCCAGTGTCCGGATGGCCGCATCCTGTCGGGCATGCCCGCCTTTCGTGCCCTATGGGCAGCGATGCCGCGCTACCGGACACTGGCCCGGATCACCGGCTTGCCGGTTCTTCGGCCGATCACGGGGTGGGTTTACAACCGGGTTCTTGCCCCCGCCTTGTATCGCGCGCACCGCCGGCGCCAGGCGCGCGCCGCCCGCAGCCTGTCCTAACGATCGGGCGATCGCAGCGCAGAAGCGGATCGGCACAATGCGGCAACCTCATTGTGCCTTTGTACAATCACCGGTCCTTGCTGCGCGCCAATTCAAACCGGCAGGCGGGTGCGCCCATGGCCGCGCAGGCGGTTTCCCGGCAGGTCAGCCGGCGGTCGACCAGGGTCTGGTAGAGCCGTTCGAAGACCCCCGCATGCCAGACGCAGAGCGGCCGGTCGGCGGTTTCGCCCCGGATCAGCGGGTTGTTCTGCAATTCGAATATCCGCGGGCCGATGACCCGAAAGGTTCCCGTGCCGGCAAACGTCCAGGCATGTTTGGCGATCGCCTGCGACAGCAGACGCGCCGCGATGGGCGGCGGCAGCAGTTTCAGAAGCATGCGCACCGGTGCCGGGATGCGATTGGCGAGGATATAATCGGCGGTGGCCGTGCCGGCGTCGCGCAGGATCGGGTCCGGGTCTGGCAGTTGCGCCCGCACGAGGGCATGCAACCGGGCGACGGGGCCTTCCTCGATCAGCCCCTGATCGCCGCGAACCTGCCCCAGACCGGCCTCGGCGCACAGACGGGCGGGCAAATCCGGCCCGCCCGCCGCATCAAGGATCGGCAGCAGTTGCAGCACCGCGTTCGGGCCGATCCGGCCCGGCTGCGGGGCCGTCACGTCATTCGGCCGCGGGCTGGTGGCGCCCGGCCGTTTCCATCTGTTCCTCGGTCAGCTGTTCGGTGCCGCCGCCGCAGGCCATGACTTCGGCGCCGTTCGGCATCTTGAAGGTCTCTGACCGTTCGACCGCGCGTGCCTTGGTCTGCGCGCGGATCGCGGCGCGGCGTTCGGCGGCGCGCTTGGCGCGGTCGGCCGCGGCCTCCCAATCCTCCATCTGGGCCTCGGCAATGGTCCGCGTCTCGTCGAAGTGGAAATCGACCGACCCTTTCGATTGCGGACCCCAATAGTTGTTCTTGCCCAGATCGTAGAAGCTGCGCTGCACGCCCGCCTTCAGGAACGCCTTGAGGCACCCCAGAAGATAGCGCCGGCGATAGCCGGTGCCGCGCCACGGGTAATAGAACAGCGCCTTGCGCATGTAGAACCGGCGGTAGTTGTGCATGACCCGGTCGAGCAGCGTCGCCCGATCCATCGCCTTGGGCTTCATGATCGGGGTGACGAAATTGTATTTCGAGAAGTCGTAGACCTCGACCTTGTCCTTCAGGTCCTGGAACAGCGGGCTGAACGGCCAGGGCGTGTACATCGCCCAATTGGCCAGATCGGGCTGCCAGTCCCACGCCATCTGGAAGGTCTCTTCCAGCGTTTCCGGGGTTTCGTTGTCGAGCCCGACGATGAACTGCGCCTCGGTAAAGATATCGGCCTCGCGCAGCAGCCGGATCGCGGTCTTGTTCTCTTCGACCTTGGTTTCCTTGTTGAACTGGTCGAGTTTCATCTGCGCGGCGGCCTCGGTGCCGAGCGACACATGGACCAGGCCGGCCTTGCGGTAGAATTTCAGCAGGTCGCGGTCACGATAGATATCCGTCACCCGCGTGTTGATGCCCCACTGGATCTTGTCGGGCAGGCCGCGATCAATCAGCTCCTGGCAGAACTCGACGAATTTCTTGCGGTTGATGGTCGGTTCCTCGTCGGCGAGGATGAAGAAGCCGACGCCGTGATTGTTCACCAGGTTCTCGATCTCGTCGACGACCTTCTTGGGGTCGCGCACGCGATAGTCGCGCCAGAACTTCCACTGGCTGCAGAACGAACAGGTGAACGGGCAGCCCCGCGCCATGTTCGGGATCGCCACCTTGGTGTTGAGCGGGATGTAGATGTATTTTTCCCATTCAAGGATCGACCAGTCCGGGTCGAGCCCGTCGATGTTCTTGATGGTGGGTGCAGCCGCGGTTGCCACGATCTCGTCGCCCTCGCGAAAGGCAAGGCCGCGAATCTTGTGCCGGTCGGCGGGCCAGCGGCCATCCTCGATGGCGAGCATCAGTTCGGTGACGATATCCTCGCCCTCGCCGCGGACGATCACATCGACCCAGGGCGCCTCGGTCAGCACCTGCTTGAACATGAAGGTCGCGTGGATGCCGCCCAGCACCCGCACCGCGCGGGGGGCGTGGTCGCGTGCCAGTTCCAGCACCTTTTCGGCGACATAGATCGAGGGGGTGATCGAGGTGGTCCCAACCACATCGGGGTCGATCGCGGCGATCCGTTTGGCGAGTTCCTCATCGGGGATGTTGTTGGTCATCGCATCGATGAAATGGATGTCGTCGAAGCCCGCCTGGCGCAGCGAACCGGTCAGATAGGCGACCCAGGCGGGCGGCCAGTTGCCGGCGATTTCGGCGCCGCCGGAGCGGTAGTTCGGATGGATGAACAGAATGCGCATGACGCCCCCCGTTTGCTATGTCAATCGAACGTGACAGATTCGGCGCCGCCGGGACTTGATGCAGGTCAATTCGCGGATCTTTTTCTTGCGAATGATGCGCTGGTTTTCAGCGCCCGGGCAACGGAGCACCGCCCGGCCTGGGCCGGGCGGCGCCTGTCGTGATGCGGCCCGGCCGCGTGGGCGGCCGGGCCGGGTCTCATTCGGTCCAGTAACCTTCGAAGGTCGGATCGATGGCCATATGCGATTCGGCATCTGGCAGATTGGCGCGAAGGCCGTATTCACCGATCGCCCAGAAGACCCAGATGGACACGCCGAGCAGCGAGACGAGCGCGGCGGTATATGCCGCCCCCCGTATCATGTCGCGTGCGATCACGTCGCGGAGATTGGCCTTGTCGTGGTTTTCCAGCGCTTCCTGGAAGTCTCGGGACATGTCGTTTCCTCCTCAATCCGCCGGGGCGAAGTTGTGTTCCTGCGCCCAGACGTACCAGTTGTCCACGACCGGACCGCTGAGCACGATGCCGATGCCGCCGGTCAGCGTCACCATCACCGCCATCCACCACGCCCAGCGGTGAATCCCTTCCATCGTGGCGTTGAAGCCCATGGTCCAGCGCCAGAACAGCGCCGCCCGTTCGGCCGCGGTGCCGCGGTCGACGATCTGTTCAAGCTCGCGGTCGCCGCCAAAGCGGGAAACCGCAAGGATCGTCGCCCCGTGCATCGCGAACAGCAGGGCCGCGCCATACAGGAAGGCGATCGAAAGCGCGTGGAACGGGTTGTAATACAGGTTCCCGTATTTGATGGAGAAGTTGTTGGTCCAGTCGAGATGCGGGAAGATGCCGTAGGGCACCGCTTCCGACCAGGTCCCCATCAGCATCGGCTGGAACAGCCCGAGCGTCAGGAACAGCCAGATCGCCGAGGCGAAGGCCCAGCAGACCTGTTTGCCCATGCCCAGTTCCTCAGCCCGCACATAGGTCCGGATCCACCAGGTGATCACCGAGATGAGCAGGAAGAAGGATGCAATCAGCCACAGGCCGCCCTCCATCAGGGGGGCAAAGCCCAGCCCGTATTCCGGCCCCGGCGGCTCCAGCGACAGATAGAACAGGTCGCGGAAGAACAGCGCAGGGCTGAAATCGACCTGAATCCAGAAGCTGATTCCGACCAGGAAGAACCACAGCGAGAAGCTGATCACCGAGATCAGCCCCCAATGGCCCAGAAAGACCGGGCCGATCTGGGCGTTGCCGAACCATCCCAGGAGCTTCCAGTAGCCCCCGGCGCCGGTCCGGCTGGCTGCCAGGTTGTTGGCGTTGTCGAGGCCCATATCGGGCGGGCCCTCGACCTGAACCTGGGTGAAGATATTCTGATATTCAGCCATTTTTCCTATCTCCTCACAGGTCACGCCACCAGGGCAGGTCGAGGTACCAATCCCACCAGTTGATCCAGGGCTCGAACCAGATGGTGCCCGAGATCACGATGCAGACCGCACTCCAGAACGCTGCGTTGAGCGCCAGAAGAAGGCCCAGACGGTGGATCCCCAAGGTGCCGACCGAATACCCGATGAAATCGCGGAAGAAGGTGTCCTCGTGATCGGGGGTCTTCATCTCGTGGCCCTTGGGCGGGTTCGCCGCGGACAGGACCAGACCGCCATGCAGGGCAAGCGCCAGCGCGGTGGTGAAGAAGAAGGTGATCGCCAGCATGTGGGCCGGATTGTAGTGGAAGTTGCCATAGGCGTAGCCGACATTGTTCACCCATTCGAGATGGCTGAAGATGCCATAGGGGAAACCGTGCCCCCAGGCGCCCATCAGCGCGGGCCGAATGACGGTGAGCGTCGTGTAAGCCAGAATCGCAAAGGCAAAGGCGATGGGCACGTGATATCCCATGCCGAGTTTCTTGCTGATTTCGACTTCGCGGAGCGCCCAGGAAACGAACGCGCCATGGGCACAGATCGTGATGATCTGCCACAATCCGCCATTTTCCAGCGGCGCCAGGGCGAGCCCGTATTCAAGCGGTGGCGGATCGATCGAGATCAGCCACGGGTTCCAGGTCGGCCCGAGGGCGGCGCCATAGAAGATGAGCGCGGTACCCAGGGCGGCGAAGAACACGGTCGTGACGCCGAAGAAGCCGACATAGAACGGCCCGACCCAGAAATCAAACAGGTCGCCGCCGATCAGCGTCCCCCCCGGCACACGGTATTTTCGTTCGAAGCTAAGCAGGGCCATTGCTTCACTCTCTCCAGGTTTGCGGCCGGGTCCTCCGGACGGGGCCGTCGGTAAGGTTGGGATCGTTGCGGGCGACCGCGGCCGCCCGCAACGGGAGCAGGCGCGTTACTCGGCCTGCGAAGCCAGATAGTCCTCGCCGGCCATGCCGATCCAGTTGTACCCAGGCGTGCTGAGCAGAACGAGGTGGATCATCACGGCCACGAGAAAGAGGAAGACGCCCTGCGCGACAAACACACGGCGCGGATCGAAAACGAGCCAGATTTTGTAGAATTGCGACATGTTTCGATCCTCCTCAGAGCCACGGGCGCCAGATGAACACCGCCAGGTGGGCCACCAGGGCGACCCCCACGAAGAGCGAGAAGCCCTGCATGTAGACGGCGTGCAGTTCCTGCGCCTGCTCGTCGGTGAGACCTGTGAAGGACAGGTCGGTGCTATCAGCCATTAACTTTCCTCCGGAACGTTTGACTGAGGCCGTGCACCCCACGGCCAGGGTTCCCGGACGGCACCGATGCGCCGGGCCGGGAGCTCCACCCGTCCTTCAGGGACGGAATGGACTCGGGATTCCGCGTGGTCCTCATGCGGAAAAGATCATGGGCGTAATGATCCGTGCCTGGCTCCAGGCGCGGGCCAGCGGCCCCTTTTCGGTCAGCCCCCCGCCGCGCAGCGCCGCCAGTGTCCAGGCGATGAGCGCCAGCGGCAGCGCAAGCAGGAAGATCAACGCGAAATACACGTTGAATTCGGCCCGCGGTGGCTTGTGGCTCCGGGATACGGGCGTCTGCGACGTCATGTCGGTCATCGCGGGTCTCCTTCGGTTGTCGCAAGGGTGGGGTCGAGCGCAGCCACGGTGTCGCGGCTGACGCGGTCGGCCCCGGTTTCAAGGGCCGCAAGCTCGGCCGCGTCGCGCAGTGTCTTGGCGGCCGAAATGCGGGTAAGAACGGGGTGGTCGGCAAGGATGCGGTCGAGCAGCGCCTGCGCGTCAGGATCCCAGGGCAGGCTGCGCCGCAGCCGGCTCGGCGTCGCCTGGGCCCGGTCCATCTCGCTGCCCAGCGGCAGGATGTGGAACAACGCATCGAAGAGGCCATTGCAGACCTCCTGAACAAGGTAGGTCGCCCCTGCATAGCCCATAAACGGCGTTCCGGTATGGCGACGGATCGCCGCGCCCGGAAAGCTGGCCGGAATGAAGGTCGGGGCCGGGCCATGGCCGGATTTCAGCTCGGCGAGATACATCTTCTCGTTGATCGATCCCATCAGGATCAGCGGCCGGTTGCGCGCGATCAGGGCGCGCACCTCCTGGTTGTTGGTCTTCTTGCCGGCGCAGCGCGAGATCGCAAAGGCGCAGGGCAGACCCATATCGGTTTCCAGGAAGTGCCGGATGCCACGGGCATAGGTCTCGCCCGCAACGATGCCGAAACTGGCGGTGGCAAAGAAATCCTGGGTGACCGACCGCCACAGGTCCCAAAGCGGCTTCAGCGTCGAGTGCTTCTCGCGGTCGATGAACGGCTCGGGATCGAGCCCCAGCATCTCGCCCAGGGTGCGCAGGAAGGCGGTGGTGCTCTCGACGCCGATCGGGGCCTGCAGATAGGGCTTGCCCAGCAGTTCCGCGAGGCCGCGGCCGAATTCGCGATACATCACCACATTGGCGTCGGCATTCACCAGATGGCGCATCTCGGCCAGATGCGCGCCCATCGGGAACACCATGTTGACCTCGGCCCCGATGCCTTCGACCAGGCGGCGGATTTCAGCCAGATCGGACGGCATGTTGAAGGTGCCATACATCGGCCCCAGGATGTTGACGCGCGGTTTGGCATCCGCCTCGCGCTTCTTCTCGGGCGGCATCCGGCCCTTCGTCATGCCGAATTCCTGGAAGGTCCAGACCATGGCACGGTCTGCGGCCTCCCACTGATCCTCGTCGATGGTGCGCGGCAGGAAGCGCTGGATGTTGGTGCCTTCGGGCGTCACCCCGCCGCCGATCATCTCGGCGATGGAGCCGGTGACGACCACCGCGGGCAAGGCCGGGTCGAGCGTTTTCCAGGCGCGCTTCATCGCGCCTTCGGTGCCGTCGCGGCCAAGCTCCTCTTCGCCCAGACCGGTGACGACGATCGGCAGCTCATGCGGCGGCAGCGCATCGGTGTAGTGCAAGACGCTGGTCACAGGCAGGTTCTCGCAGCCCACCGGGCCGTCGATGACCACCTGCAGGCCCTTGACGGCGCAGAAGGCATAGACCGCCCCCCAATAGCCGCCCGCCCGGTCGTGATCTTCGATCAGCATCCCATGCCTCCGTTCCGGGCCCTGCGGCAAAATCTTCTGGAAGATTTTGCAAAGAAACGATTTTCTGGAAAATCGTTTCGCATCAGATCATCTCCTGCGCCTGTTTGGCGCGCGCTTGCTTGTCGAGCTTCTTCTGGTGCGCCGCCCGGAATTCCGGGTGTTCGTTCGGGGCGCCTTCCCAGACGCCAGCCGTGTCGCCTTGGCCCACACCTTCGAAGAAGGCCTTCATCCGGCCCATCCGGTCCTTGTTGCCGATCGCGGCCATCACCACCTGGGCCAGACTGCCCGCACCCGCCGGCCCCATCAGCGGCCGGGCCGAGATCAGGTTGGTGAAGTAAAGCGCCGGGATGCCCTTTTCCTTGGCCTTCTGGACCACCGGCGTGGTGCCGACGGCCAGATCGGGTTCGATCGCCGCCATCGCCGCGCAATCATCCTCGAGGCTGGCGCGGAACTTCACCTTGGCGCCATGCGCCTCCAGCCAGGCGGCGTCGGCCGCCGACCAGGGCGTCTTCGGACAGGCCGTGCCGACATAGGGAACGTCCGCACCGCTTTCGATCAACAGCCGCGCCACCAGCAATTCCGACCCTTCATAGCCCGACAGGGTGATCGTCCCGTCGATCCGGTTCTCGGCCAGGGCGGCACGGGTCGCCGGCACGAACTGGTTTTGGGCGGCCGCGACCCTCTCGGCCGGCAGGCCGAACGCCTCGCCGATGCCGGCAAGCCAGGCATGGGTGCCGTCCGCGCCGACCGGGGCAGAGCCGACAATCGGCCGCCCGGCAGCCTGAAACTCGCGCACGCTGGCCGTGTAGAAGGGATGGATCGCGGCGACCGCCCCGCCGTCGAGCGCGGCGTAAAGCTCGCGCCATTCGCGGGTCGGCACGGTGGGACCGGCGGCCAGCCCCATGGGCGCCAGCAGCGCCCCGATCATCATCGGATCGGCCGGGAACATCTCGCCCAGAAGCGTCACGGTCGGCTTGTCCGACCGGCCCGATTCGGGCGCGGCGACCGGCCCCGCCTCGGCCTCGGCGCGGGCATAGGCCAGCATTGCGCCGGCCAGCACGTCCTTTGCCTCGGCATGGGTCGGCACGCCAAAGCCCGGCACGTCGATGCCGACGATCCGGACGCCGTTGATTTCCTTCGGCAGCAGCCGCAGCGGCACGCCCGAGGCCGTGGGCACGCACAGATTGGTCACGACGATCGCGTCATAGCGATCCGGGTCCGCCAGTTCATGCACCGCGTCGCGGATATCCTCGAACAGCTTGCCGGTGACGAGCGTCTCGGAGCTGAAGGGCACGTACCCCACAGTGCGCCGTGCACCATAGAAATGCGACACGAAGCTCAGCCCGTAGACGCAGCAGGCCGAGCCGGACAGCACGCTGGCCACCCGGCGCATCCGCAGGCCGACGCGCAGCGAGCCAAAGGCCGGGCACATCGATTGCGGCTTGTCATGCGGTCCGGTGGGATAGTCGGCGCGATACCGGTCGAGGATCTCGGACTTGCCGGCCGCCCGCGCGGCCTTGTCCATCTCGCCGCCGGCATGGCAGCCCAGCCCATCCATTTCGGGCGGGGTCACGGCCGCGTCCGCGTTATGGGGGCCGTCATGGCTCATGCCCGACCTTCCTTTGCGCGCCGGCTCCGGCGCGTCGAGGGCTTCGATATCGGCGATCAGCCGCGCGATCTGTTCCGGCCGGGCACGCGCGATCAGCGCCTCCACCTGGGCCATCCGGGGGTCGGGCACAGGGCGCTCATGCCTCGTCATAGATCACCTCCAGCGACTTCTTCGGCTTGGAATTCTTGCCGCGCATGTCGGCATCGGTGGCCGGCTCCAGGACGAAATCCGCCCCGGTCTCCTTGCCGTCGAACAGCCCGATCAGGGCGTCCTGGCTCAGCGGGGTGGGATGCACCGGCGGGGCGCCGGCGACGTTCTCGGCCAGTTCGGCGAACAGCGCGCCCCATTGCGTGGCGTTCGTTCCGACGATCTCGTAGGAGGCCGACTTGCGGCGCAGATCGTCATCGGCGGGGATCGCCGCCAGCACCGGAATTTCGACCGCATCGGCAAAGGCCTGGGCCTGGCCGGTGCCGTCATCCTTGTTGATGACCATCCCCGCGACCCCGACATTGCCGCCGAGCTTGCGGAAATACTGCACCGCCGAGCAGACATTGTTGGCGACGTAAAGCGATTGCAGGTCGTTCGACCCGACGACGATCACCTTTTGCGCCATGTCGCGCGCGATCGGCAGACCGAAGCCGCCGCACACCACATCGCCCAGGAAATCGAGCAGGACATAGTCGAAATCCCAGTCGTGGAAGCCGAGCTTCTCCAGCAGTTCGAAACCGTGGATGATGCCGCGCCCGCCGCAGCCGCGGCCGACCTCGGGGCCGCCCAGCTCCATCGCGAAGACGCCGTTGCGCTTGAAGCAGACATCGCCGATCTTCACCTCTTCGCCGGCGATCTTCTTTTCGGTCGAGGTCTCGATGATCGTCGGGCAGGCCTTGCCGCCGAACAGCAGGCTGGTGGTGTCCGATTTCGGGTCGCAGCCGATCAGCAGCACGCGCTTGCCCTGTTCGGCCATCATGTTCGACAGATTGGCAAGCGTGAACGACTTGCCGATGCCGCCCTTGCCGTAGATCGCGATGATCTGCGTCTTCTTCGTCGGCTCGCCCTGCGGCACTTCCAGCGTCGGCTCATCGGCCGCTTCGGCCCGCAGGCGGTCGTCAAAGTCCTTCAGGTTGGGGACATCGAGCGTCATGCGCTTCCCTTCCAGTTCAGCATCATCTTCAGGCAGGCGGGGTCGGTGAAGGCGGTCTCGTAGGCGGCCGCCGCATCGGCCGGTTCGGCCCGATGGGTGATGAGGTCGTTGAGCGACAGGGCACCGGTTTCCACAAGGTTGCGGGTCGCGATCAGATCGTCGCGGGTCCATTCGGCGGCGATCCGCAGCCGCGCCTCTTTCATGAAGGCGGGCGCGAAGGAGAAACTCAGCGGCGCGGCATAGAAACCCGCCAGCACCACCTCGCCGCCCTTGGCCAGCCGCCCGATCAGCGGATCGAGCAGCTTCGGGTCGCCCGAGGCGTCGTAGATTGCATGGTAATCGCGGCGCGGATCGTTGTCGGGATGGACGACCTCATAGCCTGCAGCACCGCCCATCCGGCCCGGGTCGATTTCCCAAACCGTGGGGGCGGGCACGCCGGCTGCCAGCGCCAGCCGGGCCAGAAGCCGGCCCAGCACACCATGGCCGACGATCAGATCGGGTTCTTCGGTATGCACGCCCGCCATGGCGTGGCGCGCGGTTGCCGCCAGCGCCAGCAACGCACCTTCGGGGCCCAGCCCCGCATCGATCGGCGTCACCCGGCGGGCATCGGTGACGACCCGCGCCGCCGCCCCGCCGAACAGCCCGCGCGCGCCCTTGAAGCAATCGGCGCCGGGCACGAACACATGGTCACCGGGCTTGAACGGCGCCTCGGACCCGGCTGCGACCACCTCGCCGGCGGCCTCGTAGCCCGGGACCAGCGGATAGCCCATGCCGGGAAAGGGCGGCATGTCGCCCGTCCAGAACAGCTTTTCGGTGCCGGTGGAGATGCCGGACCAGGCGATATCGACCACAAGATCGCCCGGTCCGGGATCCGTCAGGCCCAGCGCGCCGACTCCGATGTCCTTCGGCCCGCGAAGAATCACCGCTTCGGTGTCCATGTCCTGACTCCCTCGTCACCTGTGCATGCGCCCCGTTGTGGCCGAGGCTTTGCCTATGGGTTGTCAGTCTACCTTGACAGTTGGATGTGTCAAGCAGTTTGGACAGTGTTGCGTCGCAGAGGCATCTTTGCCGCAGCGCCGCGCTCAGCGCGGTTTGCGGCCCTCGACCACCGAGGTGACGAAAGGCCGGCGGGTGCGCGGGGTGCGGATATCGGCCAGCCCGGCACCCGAGAGAATCGCCGCAATCTCCGCTTGCGAGCGGGCTTTTCCCGTCTCCATCGCCATGGTGTAGAGTGCGAAATAGGCGTCCCCCGCCCGCTCTGGCCGGCGGCCGCCGGCCATCGGTTCGGAAACGATCAGCCGGCCGCCGGGCGGCAGGGCATCGTGCACCTTCGCCACGAGGCCGCGAACGGTGTCGTCGGAATGATCGTAAAGCACCCGATTCAGGGTGATCGTGTCCGCACCATGCGGCAGCGATTCGGTCCGGAAGTCCGCCGGCACCACGTCGACGCGCGCCGCCAGCCCCTCGGCCGACAGCCTGTCGCGGGCGGGCCCGGCCACCGCCGGCAGGTCGACCAGCGTGAACCGGGCGCCGGGCACCGCCCGGGCCGCGGCGATCACGAAACTGCCGGTGCCGCCGCCCACATCCATCAGATGCCGGGTGCCGCGCAGATCGACCGTGGCCAGGGTATCCTGCGCCACCAGCGTCTGGCTGTCGGCCATCAGCTGCGAATACCGCTCGGCCGTGGCCGGATCCTCGGCCGCCCCCGCCCCGAACACATAGGGCCAGAACCGCGCCAGCGCCGGCTCGGTCTGGCCACGAAAGAACGCCACCGGGTCAGCCAGATCGCCATACAGCACCGGGTGGTGACGAATCATCCCCGCCAGGCCCGGCACGCCGGAGATCGCCGCGCCCCGGCTGGTCAGCCGCCAGCGCCCGTCGCGCAGCCGCTTCAGCAATTTCAGCGATGCCGCGGCCTGCAGCAGCACCTGCATCCGGGGCTCGGGCACCGCGCAGGACCGGGCCAACGCCGCGGTGTCGCGCGGCCCCTCTGCCAGCCGGTCCGGCAGATCGAATTCGACAAAGGCCAGCAGCACCTGGCTGTGACAGAACCCGGCCACGATATCGAACAGCGCCGCGCCCTCGCGCCGCACCATGAAGCGGGTCAGGGGAAAGCGCGCCGCCCAGGCCTGAAACCCCGGTTGCGCGGCGCGGCGATTGAGCCAGCCCGCCAGCCCGCCGCCCCCGCTGTGCCGGGGCATCGGCGCCGCGCTCTCGCTCATGGCCTATTCGCCGGGCTGGACGTGGCGCGTGGCCGTCTTGGGGACCAGCCGGTCGGCCTGCGCCTGCACCATCTGGGCAAGCATCGCCTCGCCCGGGCAAGCGGGGATCGAGGCGATGGCGCCCGACAGGATGTCCTTCAGCCGTTTCACCGCGCCGTCGACGCCAAGCTCGGACACCGCATTCGGCCGGCCGAGCCGTTCGTCCTGCCCGCCCGGCTTGCCAAGCGTCGTCGCGTCATAGAGCGCGTCGCGCAGATCGTCGGCGACCTGAAAGGCTTCGCCGATCCGTGCGCCCAGCTCTTCCCAGGGCTCTGGATCCTGGCCGGCCGCGATCGCGCCCATCTGGGTCGCCGCGATGAACAGCGCGCCGGTCTTCGACCGGTGATAGGCCGACAGATCGACCGAGGATTCGCACTCCCAGCCCTGGCCGGCGCAAATGCCGTTCGGCATCCCCGACCGGTCGGCCAGCGTGGCGATCAGTTGCCCGGCGCGGACCGGCGCCCGTGCAGCGTGCCGCGCCAGCGCGGCAAAGGCCAGGATGATCAGGCTGTCGCCGGTCAGCACGGCCAGCGATTCGGACCAGGCGCGATGCACGCTGGGCTTGCCGCGCCTGATATCGGCATCGTCGAAACAGGGCAGATCGTCATGGACGAGGCTGGCGCAATGCATGATCTCCAGCGCCGCCGCGGCGGTGTCGGCCAGCGCCGGGTCGTCGTCGCCACAGGCAATGGCCACCGACATCAGGATGGTCGGCCGGATGCGCGCACCGCCCGGCGTCACCGCATAGTCGAGCGCGGCGGCGAGTTTGGCCGGCGAGGGCTGTGCCTGCGCCGCCTTGATCTCGGCCGCTATGGCGCTTTCGATCCGGTCCTTCAGTCGCATCGCACGCCCCCCGGGTTGTGACCTGTCCAGTGAGTCTGACAAGTGTGACAGTATGACTGTAAACAATACTGGACATTGCGCGCCGGCCTGTCAACACTCCCGCCGCGCGGAGACCCCGATGAATCAAGGCTTGCCGATCCCCCCTGCCCCTGCTGTGGCCCGACCCGGCCCTGCCATCGTGGTGATCGGCGCAGGGCTGGGCGGGCTGGCCGCCGCGTTGCGGCTTGCCCATGCCGGCGCCCGCGTGACCGTGGTGGAACGCCATGCCGCACCAGGCGGCAAGATGCGCCAGTTGCCGAGCGCGGCGGGACCGGTCGATGCCGGCCCCACGGTGCTGACAATGCGCGGCGTGTTCGATGCGCTGTTCGCCGATGTCGGGGAACGCATCAGCGACCATGTGTCGCTGCTGGCCGAGCCGCTTCTGGCGCGGCATTTCTGGCCCGATGGCGGGCAGCTCGATCTGTGGGACGACCGGGCGGCGAATCGCGCGGCGATCGCGGCCTTTGCGGGCGATCGGGCGGCGCGGGAGTTCGATGCGTTCTCGGATCGCGCCGCGCGGCTCTTTGTCGGCTTCGAGGCACCGGTGATGCAGGCCCCGCGGCTCGATGCCGGCCGGCTGACGGCCCGGGTGCTGGCCGACCCACGCCTGTTCGCCGCCATGGCGCCCTTGCGCAGCCTGCGTGGGCTGCTGCGCGGCACCTTCACCGACAAGCGTCTGGCCCAGCTCTTCGCGCGCTATGCCACCTATGTTGGCGGGATACCGGGCCAGGTTCCCGCCCTCCTGTCGCTCATCTGGCAGGCCGAGGCGGGCGGGGTCTGGCGGGTTCAGGGCGGCATGCATGCCCTGGCCCGCGCCGTCGCCGATTGCGCCGCGGCGAAGGGCGCCGCGTTCATCTACGGCACCGGCGCGGCCGGGATCGAAACCGGGCGCGGCCGGGTTGCCGCCGTGACGCTCGAGGATGGCCGCCGCCTGCCCGCCACCGCCATTGTCCATGCCGGCGACCCGCGCGCGCTGCATCGCGGTCTGCTCGGGCCGGATGCCGCGCGCGCGATCCCGCGTTCAGGCGTCGAGCCGCGCAGCCTGTCGGCCTGGGTGTGGAGTTTCGCCGCCGAGCCCCGGGGCGCGGAGCTGGCCCATCACAATGTCTTTTTCGCCGCCGATCCGGATGCGGAGTTCCGCGATCTGGCCGCGGGCCGTATGCCCGGTCAGCCGACGCTCTATATCTGCGCCCAGGACCGGGGCAGCGATGCGCCACCGCCCGCTGGCCCCGAACGGTTCGAGATCATCCAGAACGCGCCGCCGCGCGATGCCGCGCCCGGCGACGAGACGAAGGAACGCGACGCATGCCATCAGAGATGCTTCCCGGCCCTCACGGCCTTCGGCCTGACCTTCGACCCCGAACCGGGGACGGACAGCGCGGTGCTGACCACGCCGGCTGGGTTCGGGGCGCTGTTCCCCGGATCGGCCGGATCCCTTTACGGGCGGAGCCCGGCGGGACCGATGGCGAGCTTTCGCCGCCCGACGGCGCGGACGCGGCTGAAGGGGCTCTATCTGGCGGGCGGCGGGGCGCATCCCGGGGCGGGGGTGCCGATGGTCACCCTCTCCGGCCGGCACGCGGCCGCGGCGATCAGGGCGGACCTTGCTTTGACCTAGACGTGCCGGCGGACGGCTATGCCTGGTGGTATGTCGACGGGATCGCCGACGAAGGCGGCCGCGCGGTGTCGGTGATCGGCTTCATCGGCTCGGTATTCTCACCCTGGTATGCCTGGTCGGGCCGGCGCGACCCGGCCAACCATTGCTGCATCAATGTGGCGACCTATGGGCCCGGCGGCCGCTTCACCATGACCGACCGCGGCCGCGCGGCGCTGCGCCTGTCGCGCGACGAATTCCGCGTCGGCCCCAGCCGCATGGTCTGGCGGAACGGCCAGTTGATCATCGAGGTCGACGAAATCGGCGCGCCACCGCTGGTCAGCCGCGTGCGCGGCACGATCACCGTGACGCCCGAGGCGCTGACCGAGGTCGAGATGCTGCTCGCCCCCGATGGCGGGCATGTCTGGCGGCCCTTCGGCCCGGTTTCGACTGTCGATGTCGATCTCGAGGCGAAGGGCTGGCAATGGCGCGGGCATGGCTATTTCGACGCAAATTTCGGCACCCGCGCGCTGGAGGCCGATTTCAGCTACTGGACCTGGGGTCGGTTTCCGGTCCGCTCGGGCGCCACCTGTTTCTATGACGCCACGGCGCGGTCGGGCGCGCATGTCGCCCAGGCGATCCATTTCGACCATCAGGGCGGGGCCGAGGTGATCGCGCCGCCGCCGGTTGCCCCGATGTCCCGCTCGCTCTGGGCGGTGCGGCGGGAAACCCGGGGCGATGCGGGAACCCGCGCGCGTCAGGTGCTGGGGATGCTCGACGCGCCCTTCTACTGCCGCTCGGCGGTCGAAACGGTGATCGACGGCGAACCCACCTTAGGTGTGCACGAGGCGCTCGACCTCGACCGGTTCCGCTCGCCGCTCCTCAAACCGATGCTCGCCGTGCGGGTGCCGCGCCGGGCCGGCTGGCGGTTTCCCGCCGGGGCGTGACCCGCCCCGTCCTTCGCCTTGGTCCAAATATCCCCGCCGGAGGCCGGCGCGCCCGGGCACGGGCGCGCAAAAGCAAGTCTCGGCGCCGAAGGCGCCACCGCATGATAGCAACGGTCATGGTCCAAGAACGGTTGCCCCACGCCGCGCTCGCTGGCGGTCGGTTTCAGCGCAGATTCCCGGCCGAGGCACGGGTCGCGCTGTACTGCCCGCCGGGCCGATAGGCATACAGATAGCTTTCCAGCACGGCCGCCATGGCGGTCGGCTCGATCCCCAGATCGGCAAGGGTCCGCGCCCCGGGCGCCACCACATTGTCGCGTGCCAGCTGGCGCAGCTGATCGCGGGTCAGCAGCCCGTTCGGGATCAACCCGAAGCTGACCGCCTGCAACAGGTCGAACCCGGCCGCCATCGGCCAGCCAAGCGCATTGGGGAAGCCGATGATGGCGCGGTCGCGACGGATAACCTCGAGCATCCGCCGCATCAGCCCGCGAAAGCTCAGCACCTCGGGCCCGCCAAGCTCATAGATACCGGGCGCGACCTGACCCAGAACCGCCTTTTCCGCCGCCGCCGCGACATCCTCCACCCAGACCGGCTGAAATTTCGTCGCCGCACCAAACAGCGGAATCGCCGGCGACAGCCGAGCCATCGCGGCAAAGCGGTTGAAGAATTCGTCTTCCGGCCCGAACACGATGGACGGCCGCAGGATCACCGCGTCGGGGAACGCCGCCTGGACGAGCCCCTCGCCCTCGGCCTTCGACCGGGCATAGGCCGATGCGCCGTTCGGGTCCGCCCCGATGGCCGAGACATGGACCATCCGCGCCGCGCCTTCCACTGCCGCCAGCCGGGCGATCCGACCGGCCCCCTCGGCCTGCAGGGCGGCAAAGCGCTGCTTGCCCGTTTCGGCAAGGATGCCGACGCAATTCACAACCGCGTCCGCGCCACGCAATGCCGCCGCCACCGAGGCCTCGTCGCGGATATTCGCGGCCACCGGTTCGACCTGACCGACCACGCCATAGGGCCGGACGAAACCCGCCTGTTCGGGGCGGCGCACGGCCACCCGCACCCGCCAGCCCGCCCGCGCCATGCGTTGCGCCACGTAGCGGCCGACAAAGCCCGATCCGCCGAATATCGTCACCAGTTGGGGCATCGTCGCACCTCCAGTTTCCTGCGCGAGAGGTAGGGCAGCTGCCCTTCCCGGGCAAGCCGCGCCGCGACATGTCCGACGGGGCCGCCCGCCGCGCGGCGGGCGGGGTCCGGGGCGCGCGCGCCCCGGACCCCGTCGGAAAACGCCCGCATCTGCCCGTTGACACAGCCCCGGCCCCGGCGTATGCGCCGCCCTCACGACACCGGCCCAGGTGGCGGAACTGGTAGACGCGCTAGCTTCAGGTGCTAGTGCCCTTATGGGCGTGGAGGTTCGAGTCCTCTCCTGGGCACCATTTTTCTCTTGACGAAAATTTCAAGTGGCGGAGACCCGGCCCGGCGATCCGCTACCTATCGCGATGGTTTCGGGCACTAAGCAGAGAAATCGAGGCCAGCGAACAGGTTCTCGGCCGCTTGCCGCTTCGGTTCAACGGCTGTTGCCGTTCTCACACCCTGCGGCTGATGCACTTGCACCATCGGTGGAATCTCCAAGTCCCGGCGCGGCTGCGGATCGATGGCCAGCTTAGACAAGGGCTTTACGTCAGCGTCATGCATGGTCTGTCTCCAGAGGGTTTAGGGCAGGGGAATAGAAGTGCTTCCTCGCTACCCACTTGAAGTTCTCGTGTTTGGTGATCGTGGCGATGTCGATGCTTCCGCCAACCGAGTTGCTGCCGGGCAAGAAGCGGACAAACCTCTTCGTCGTTTCCGCCAGGAACTGTGCAAGGTCAACAGCATCCATGGTAGGCATTGCTGCGTTAACAAGCCCAACCTGCGTGTAGTGACCGATTTCAGCGATAGCGCTTGACAACTTCTCCTCCTCGACGCCCATGTCGGCGAGGGCTTGGCGCAAGTGCTGACTGTAGCCCAAGACTAAGCGGTTGATCGCCTCTGGGCGCCGCCCAACCTAGGCTCGCCGGACCTCCTTAGCGGCATCGCAGACTGGATCACCACAGACGCCATTAGAAATCTGAAATCGCCAAACCTCTCCGAGGTCTTCGCCGGACGAATAGCCACCGATCCAGTACTCAAGGTTGCCAGGCGGCGTCGGTTCCAGTTTCTTGAACCGGTCTTCATAGAAGTAGTTCCGCGCGTGTACCGCAACCTGCTCAATCGTGTAGTCTCTTGGGTCGATGAAGTAGGCGCTGTCCTTGTCAGACAGAAGTGCGCGAAGGTCCTTTGTTATTGTCGATATTGACGATGGGCCGAAGTTGCCAATCCCTGCCGTCATCGCAGCGATCGGGAGCCCCTTGCGAAGGTTGAAAACCTTGTTGGCATGATCGTAGGTGTTCACGGTCTTTGGGGTGCCGTCTGCCATGACACTCTGCAAGGATGAAGTGCTGTCCGCTGCGAACACGATGCAGTCCTGCACCTTCACGGCAACACAGATCGTCATAGTCAAGCCCCTTTCACAAGTTACTTGAATCAGAAAAACGTTTCCGATTCAAGAATCTAAAGCGACTCCGTTTCAAGCACTTGTGGGCAAGCACCACTTCTGAAGCAACTGGCGTAGCCGAATCACTTGACGAGTTCTGTCCAGGCCCCCGCGTCGAAAGCCCGCAACATGCGTTGGCTTCTTGGCGTCGCGCTTGGCCGGCTCGAAGTGAAGAGTCAGCCTGCGCCGGGCTAAGCCGTTCTGCCTTGGCCTTCGTCACTGACGGTCGGCGTCTTTGGCCCGCTTGGTGCGGCCGCATCCGCCTGCGCCCCTGCCGGCTGCGGGTCTCGCGTTGCCTCGCGCGCGCGGGTCGGATAGCACGACCGAACAGCCCGCGCGGGGGACCCTATGCCGACATTCGACCTTTACCAGACCGACCTGCCGGACGGCTTCGATCCCGGCCCCTCGGTCGCCATCGACTGCGAGGCGATGGGGCTGGTCCAGCGCCGCGACCGGCTTTGCCTGGTGCAACTCTCCACCGGCGACGGGCACGCCCATCTGGTGCAGGTCGCGCCCGGCCAGACGACGGCGGCCAACCTGACCCGCATCCTGGCCGATCCGGGCATCGAGAAGCTGTTTCATTTCGGCCGGTTCGATATCGGGCTTCTGTACCAGACCTTCGGCGTGCTCACCGCACCGGTCTGGTGCACCAAGATCGCCTCGAAACTGGTGCGCACCTATACCGACCGGCACGGCCTGAAATATCTGCTGTCCGAGCTTCTGGGCATCGACATCTCGAAACAGCAGCAGACCAGCGACTGGGGGGCGGAAACGCTGACCGACGCGCAATGCGCCTATGCCGCCTCGGACGTGCTGTATCTGCATCGCCTGCGCGCCGCACTCGACGCGATGCTGGTGCGCGAAGGGCGCGGCGACCTGGCCCAGGCCTGTTTCGACTTCCTGCCGCATCGCGCCCGGCTCGACGCTGCCGGCTGGGCCGATCAGGACATCTTTGCCCATTGACCGCCATGGAAGATGCCGCCCCCGCCTCCGCCATCGACCCGAACGCCCTGCTGGCCGCCGGCCGACGGGTGATCGGGATCGAGGCCGCGGCGCTTGCCGCGCTGCGCGACGGCCTCGATGACAGCTTTGCCCGCGCCGTGGCCGCGATCCTGGCGGCACCGGGACGGGTGATCGTCTCGGGCATGGGCAAATCGGGCCATGTCGGGCGCAAGATCGCGGCCACCCTTGCCTCCACCGGGACGCCCGCGCATTTCGTCCACCCCGCCGAGGCCAGCCATGGCGATCTGGGCATGCTGGCGGTCGGTGACATCGCCCTGGTGCTGTCGAATTCGGGCGAAACGCCGGAGCTTGCCGATATCGTGGCCTATACCCGCCGCTTTGGCATCCCGCTGATCGGGGTCGCCGGGCGGGAGGGCAGCACGCTTCTGACCCGGGCGGACATCGCGCTGCTGCTGCCCGAGGCGCAGGAGGCCTGCGGCACGGGCATCGTGCCCACCACCTCGACCACCATGACCCTGGCCCTGGGCGATGCGCTGGCGGTCGCGCTGATGGAGCATCGCCGCTTCACCCCCGAGCGGTTCCGCGAGTTCCATCCCGGCGGCAAGCTGGGCGCGCGACTGGCGCGGGTGCGCGACCTGATGCACGGCCCGGCACAACTGCCGTTGGTTGCCGGCGACACGCCGATGTCGCAGGTCCTGCTGACCATGTCCGGCAAGGGGTTCGGCGTGGCCGGGGTGACGGATGAGACTGGAGGTCTGGTCGGAATCATCACCGATGGCGACCTGCGCCGCCATATGGACGGGCTGATGGGCCACAGCGCCGCCCAGGTGATGACCCGTGACCCGCTGACCATCCCGCCCGACCGGCTGGCCGAAGAGGCGGTGCGGATCATGAACGACCGCAAGATCACCTGTCTTTTCGCCTGTGCCACGCCCGGCGCCGCGCCCGACGGGCTGTTGCATATCCATGACTGCCTTCGGGCAGGCATCGCCTGAGGCGGGCATGGCGGGGCGGCGCACCTCGCGCGCGGCCGCCCTGGCCAAGCTTGTCCTGCCGCTGCTGGCACTGGCGGTGCTGTCCACCCTGTTCCTGTTCGCCGACCGCAGCGGTCCGCCGCCGCTGCCGTATTCCGAGGCCGAGATCGACGCTTTGGCGCGCGAGATGCGGCTGGGCGCGCCCCGCTATGCCGCGGTGACGGGTGACGGCGCGGCGCTCGTTGTCTCGGCGGCAGAGGTGCGGCCGGGGCGGCGGGCGGAACGGCGCGCAAGGTCGCGGCCCGGCTACGCCATCCCGACGGGCTGGCAATCGACATCGCGGCGCCTGACGGGCAGCTCGACACCGTGGCGGGCAAGGTCGTGTTGTCGGGCGGCGTCACGATCGTAACCGGTGATGGTTACCGGCTCGACACCGAAAGGCTGACGGCGGCGCTCGACCGGACGCGGCTGGAAAGCACGTCGCCGGTCGCAGCCAGCGGCCCGCTGGGCACGCTTGCCGCAGGCGGTATGGTGCTGACGGCGGAGCCCGGCGACACCCCGCGACATGTTCTGGTTTTCAACGGCGGGGTTCGGCTGGTATACAAGCCTGCGCGCTAATCCTGGGGGAGACAATGCGGCGCATCGCGATCACGGCCATCGCCCTGGCCGCGCTGGCCGTGACGGCGGCAGCGCAGGGCACGTCTGTGCCGTTCGGCGGGCTGCAACAGGACACCGATCTGCCGGTCGAGATTGCCGCCGACCGGCTGGAGGTGACGCAGGAAACCGGGCAGGCCGTGTTCATCGGCACCGTCGTGGCCAGCCAGGGCGCGATGCGGCTGGCCGCCGACCGGCTGGAGGTGACCTATGCCAACGCCGAGGAGGGCGCCGCGCCCGACGGCATCGAGAGCCTGCACGCCAGCGGCCGCGTGACGCTGAGCAACGGGGCCGAAGCCGCCGAAGCCGCCGAGGCGGTCTATACCATCGCCAGCGGCGTGATCGTGTTGAGCGGCGATGTGTTGCTGACCCAGGGCGAGACGCTGATCGCAGGCGACCGTCTGACGGTCACCCTGGCCACCGGTGCGGCGGTGATGGAGGGGCGGGTGAAGACGATCCTGCAACCCCGATGACCGGTTCGGCCCCCGATCTGCGGGTCGCCGAGGGCCGGCCGGGCCTGACGGTCGAAGGGCTGCGCAAGGGCTATCGCGGCAAGCCGGTGATCCGCGACGTTTCCCTGTCGCTGCGACGGGGCGAGGTGGTGGCGCTGCTGGGGCCGAACGGGTCGGGCAAGACGACCAGCTTCTACGCGATCGCCGGGCTGATCCGGCCCGAAGGCGGCACCGTCCGGGTGGATGGCGTCGACGCCACCCTGTTGCCGATGTTCCGGCATGCAAGGCTGGGCATCGGCTATCTGCCGCAGGAGGCGTCGATCTTTCGCGGCCTGTCGGTCGAGGACAACATCCTGGCCATTCTCGAACTGTCGGAGAGTGACCGGGTCGGCCGCAAGGAACGGCTGGAAGACCTGCTTGCCGAATTCTCGATCGGGCATCTGCGGCGCACCCCCGCCCGTGCCCTGTCGGGCGGCGAAAGGCGGCGGGTGGAAATCGCCCGGGCGCTGGCGTCGGACCCGAAATACCTGCTGCTGGACGAACCCTTCGCCGGTGTCGACCCGATCGCGGTGGGCGACATCCGCGGTCTTGTCGGCCATCTGAGCGAGCGCGGGATCGGCGTGCTGATCACCGACCACAATGTGCGCGAGACGCTGGATATCGTCGAGCGCGCCTATATCCTGCATGACGGTCAGGTGCTGATGAGCGGCACGCCCGCCGAGGTGGTGGCCGACGAGAACGTGCGCCGGGTCTATCTGGGCCGGAACTTCCGGATCGGATAGGACTGGCCGGCTGGCAGCGTGGGGGTCAGCGACCTTCGGTGCGCGCCAGGGCCTTGAGCTCGTATATCAGGTCGAGCGCCTCGCGCGGGCTCAGCGTATCGGGCGCCACATCGGCCAGCCGGTCGCGCAGCCGGTCGGCCCGGGGCGGCGGCGCCGGGGCGGCAGCCGGTCCCGCGGCGAAAAGCGGCAAGTCCTCGATCAGCGTCTCCGGCCCCGGGCCGCCCCGTTCGCCGGTCTCGAGCTTTTCCAGAACCTGCCGCGCACGGTCCACGGCGGCCGGTGGCAACCCGGCCAGACGGGCCACCTGCACGCCATAGGAACGGTCCGCCGCGCCCTCATGGACCTCGTGCAGAAAGACGATCTCGCCCTCCCAGTCCTTGACCGCCACCGTGGCGTTGCGCGCCCCGTCGAGCCGCTGCGCCAGCGCGGTGAGTTCGTGATAGTGGGTGGCAAACAGCGCCCGGCAGCGATTTACCCCGTGCAGATGTTCAAACACCGCCCAGGCGATCGACAGCCCGTCCCATGTTGCCGTGCCGCGCCCGATCTCGTCGAGGATCACCAGCGCCCGATCGTCGGCCTGGTTGAGGATGGCGGCCGTCTCGACCATCTCGACCATGAAGGTCGACTGCCCGCGCGCCAGGTCGTCGGCCGCGCCCACCCGGCTGAACAGCTGGCTGACACGGCCGATCCGGGCCCGCCGGGCCGGGACATGGGCGCCCATCTGGGCCAGCACCGCGATCAGCGCGTTCTGCCGCAGAAAGGTCGACTTGCCCGCCATGTTCGGCCCGGTGACCAGCCAGATCGCGGCGGCCTCGGTCCCTGTCGACAGGGCGCAGTCATTGGCAACGAAGGCCTCGCCACGGGCGGCCAGCGCGGCTTCGACAACCGGGTGGCGGCCGGCCTCGACCACGAATTCGCGACCCTCGGTCAGCTCGGGCGGGGTCCAGCCGCGATCGGCCGACAGATCGCCCAGCGCTGCCGCCAGATCGATCTCGGCCAGGGCCGCAGCCGTGGCGCCGATGGGCGCGGCCGCGGCGATTGCGACTTCGGTCAGTTGCTCGATCCGGGCGCGTTCGATCTCTTGCGCCCGGGCGCCCGCATTCAGGATGCTGGTTTCCAGCTTCGACAGATCCATCGTGGTGAAACGGACCGCGTTGGCGGTGGTCTGGCGATGGATGAAGCTGTCCGACAGCGGCGGCGACATCATCTTGTCGGCATGGGTCGCCGGGGTCTCGATGAAATAGCCCAGCACGTTGTTATGCTTGATCTTCAGGGCACCGATCCCGGATTTCCGGACATAGTCGGCCTGCATTTCTGCGATCACCGCGCGGCCCCGGTCGCGCAGCGTCCGCGCCTCGTCCAGATCGGCATCGAAGCCGGTGGCGATGGCGCCGCCTTCGCGCAACAGCGCGGGCGGGTCGGCGACCAGCGCGCGCGACAGAAGGTCGATCAGCCGGTCATGCCCGCCCAGATCGGTCACCGCCTGGGCCAGCAGATCGGGCAAGTCGCCGTCCAGCGCGGCGGCCACCCGTTCGGCCTGGATCAGGCCGTTGCGGATCGCGGCCAGATCGCGCGGGCCACCGCGCCCCAGCGCAAGCCGCGACAGCGCCCGATCCAGATCGGGACAGCGCCGAAGCTCGTCGCGCACCGCGGCCCGCATCTGCCCGTCTTCCGCGAACCGGGTGACCGTGGCCTGACGTGTGCGGACCGTTGCCAGGTCCATCGCCGGGCTGGCCACCCGCCGCTCCAGCAGGCGGGCGCCGGGGGCGGTCAGGCTTCGATCGATCACCGCCAGCAGCGACCCGGCGCGGCCCCCCGACAGTGCCCGGGTCAGTTCCAGATTGCGCCGGGTGGCGGCATCGATCTGCATCGCGCTGTCGGCGGCCTCGCGCCGGGGCGGTGTCAGCAGCGGCATCCGCCCCTTCTGGGTCAGCGCCAGATAGCCGACGATCGCCCCCATCGCGGCCAGTTCCGCGCGGCCGAAGGCGCCGAACCCGTCCAGCGTGCCGACGCCCAACGCCTCTTGCAGTCTTTCGGCGCCCAGCCCGCTGTCGAACAGGCTCGGCGCCTCGATCGACAGCGCGGCGCCCGCTTCTTCGACGATCGCGCCGGCGGCCTCGGCCGCGGCCTCGGTCAGCAGCACCTCGCTGGGCGACAGTCTTGCCAGCTGCCCGGCCAGGCGGGGCAGCGGGCAGGGCGTGACGCGAAACGCCCCGGTCGACATGTCGACCCAGGCCAGCGCGGCGTCGTCGCGCAACCGCGCCCAGGCGGCCAGGTAATTGTGGCGGCGCGCCTCCAGCAGGGTTTCCTCGGTCAGGGTGCCGGGCGTGACGACGCGCACCACCTCGCGCCGCACCACCGCCTTCGATCCGCGCTTCCTCGCCTCGGCCGGATCCTCGGTCTGCTCGCAGACCGCGACGCGAAAGCCCTTGCGGATCAGCGTCAGAAGATAGCTTTCGGACGCATGCACCGGCACCCCGCACATCGGGATGTCATCGCCCAGATGCTTGCCGCGCCGGGTCAGCGCGATGTCGAGAGCCGCCGCAGCAGCCACCGCGTCATCGAAGAACAGCTCATAGAAATCGCCCATCCGATAGAACAGCAAGCCGTCCGGATGCTCGGCCTTGATGGCCAGATATTGTTCCATCATCGGGGTGACTGTCATGATCTTGTCGCCTCGATCCTGTTATCGAAACGGTCCGGGTTGCCGCCAGATTGCATGGAACCGCGCCATGCACGCAAGCCTTGCGCACGGCGCGGCGCGCGGCATGATCGGCGCCAGGACGACCAGCCCCGCCCCGGGCGCCCATGGCCAGCGATCCGAAGAGGCGAACGCATGACAGTCTGGAACCTGGGCTCGATCAACCTCGACCATGTCTACCGGGTGCCGCATCTGCCCGCCCCGGGCGAGACATTGGCGGCCGAGGCGCTGACAAGCGGGCTGGGGGGCAAGGGCGCGAATCAGTCGATCGCCGCGGCGCGGGCCGGGGCACGGGTGGCCCATATCGGCCGGATCGGCGCGGATGGCGGGCCGGCAGGCGCGGCGCTGGCCGAAGCCGGGGTCGATGTCACCCATGTGACGCGCTCCGCGCAGGCGACGGGTCATGCGATCATCCTGGTCGATGCGGCGGGCGAGAACAGCATCGTCATCCATCCGGGCGCGAACCGCGACCAGCAAACCGCCGCCATCGACGCGGCCCTGTCGGGCGCCGCACCGGGCGACACGCTGTTGCTGCAGAACGAGACCGACGCCCAGGTCGCGGCGGCAGGGATCGCCCGCGCGGCCGGCCTTCGCGTGGTCTATTCGGCGGCACCCTTCGATGCCGACGCCGCCCGCGCGGTGATGCCGCATGTCGATCTGCTGGCGCTCAATACCGTGGAGGCCACAGCGCTGGCCGCAGCGCTTGGCACGGCGGCCGGGGCCCTGCCCGTTGCGGAATTGCTGATCACGCGCGGGTCCGACGGGGCGTGGTATCGCGGCCCGAACGGGACCGTGGCGGTGCCGGGCGTGCCGGTCACCCCGGTCGACACGACCGGGGCCGGCGACACCTTTCTGGGCTGGTTCGCCGGCCGGCGCGACGTCGGCGACGATGTCGAAACGGCGCTGCGCGAAGCCGCGGCCGCGGCCGCGCTGCAGGTCACGCGACCGGGGGCGGCGGCGGCGATTCCGACACGCGCGGCGGTCCACCGCTTTGTCGGGACGAAATAGGGCCCGGCCGGCTGGCCTTGGCCGTCACCCCTTCATGCTTTCCCAGAAGCTCTTGACCTTGTCGAGGAAGCTCGACCCGTGCGGGTGGTTGCCCTCGCCCAGCTTCTCGAACTCGCGCAGCAGCTCCTTTTGCCGGGCGGTCAGGTTGACCGGTGTCTCGACGCTGAGCTCGATGATCATGTCGCCCGATTGCGACGACCGGATCGCCGGCATCCCCTTTGCCTTCAGCCGCATCTGGCGGCCCGACTGGCTGCCGGCCGGTATTCGCACCCGGGCCCGGCCGCCATCGATCGTCGGCACCTCGATCTCGCCGCCCAGCGCGGCGGTCACCACGCTGACCGGCACCGCGCAGAACAGCGTCTGGCCGTCGCGCGCAAAGATCGGATGCTCGCGCACATCGACAAAGATATAGAGATCGCCCAGCGGGCCGCCGCGCAGGCCGGCCTCGCCCTCTCCAGCCAGGCGAATCCGGGTTCCGGTCTCGACCCCTGCGGGCACGTTGACCGACAGGCTGCGGTCGCGCGCGACCCGGCCCTGCCCGCCGCAAGCGGAACACGGGTTCTTGATGATGCGACCCTGCCCGCCACAGCTGGGGCAGGTCCGTTCGACGGTGAAGAAGCCCTGTTGCGCCCGCACCTTGCCCATGCCGGCGCAGGTCGGGCAGGTCACCGGCTCGGCGCCGCCGGCCGCGCCGGTCCCATCGCAGACCTCGCAGGGCGCCGAGCCGGGCACCTGGACCGTGCGCTTGACCCCGTTGAACGCCTCTTCCAGCGTCACCGTCAGATTGTAGCGCAGGTCCGACCCGCGCCGCGCCCGCTGGGCGCCGCCACGCCCGCCGCCCATGAAATCGCCGAACAGATCCTCGAACACGTCCGAAAAGGCCGAGGCGAAATCGCCGCGCTGGCCGCCGAACCCGCCCGGGCGCCCGCCGCCCAGGCCGCCGTCGAAGGCGGCATGGCCAAACCGGTCATAGGCGGCGCGCTTCTGCGGGTCCTTCAGCGCCTCATAGGCCTCGTTGACCTCCTTGAACGCTTCGTCCGATGCGTCCTGACCCGCATTGCGGTCGGGATGCAGCTCCTTTGCCTTGCGGCGATAGGCCTTCTTGATGTCTTCGGCCGAGGCGCCGCGCGCGGTGCCCAGAACCTCGTAATAGTCGCGTTTTGCCATGGCTGACCGGCCCCCCGGACGGACGACCGGCCCGGACCCCGATCAGGGGCCGGGCCGGGCCCGGTTGCACGCCCTTACTTGCGCTTTTCGTCGCCCAGATCCTCGAAATCGGCATCGACGATGTCGTCATCCACCGGGGACGGGCCATCGTCGGCGGCCATATCCTCGGCCCCGGGTTCCTCTTGCTGGGCCTTGTAGATCGCCTCGCCCAGTTTCATCGAGGCTTCGGTCACATTCTGGATGCCCGCGCGGAATCTTGCCGGCATCCTCCTGTTCCATCGTCTCTTCCAGCGCCTTGACGGCCAGTTCGATCGCCTCGACGGTCGACGAGTCGACCTTGTCGCCATGCTCTTCCAGCGACTTGCGGGTGGCGTGGATCAGGCTTTCGGCCTGGTTCCTGGCTTCCACCAGACTCGCGCCGCTGCTTGTCTTCCTCGGCATGGGCCTCGGCATCCTGGACCATCTTCTCGATATCGTCGTCGGACAGCCCGCCCGAGGCCTGGATGGTGATCTTCTGTTCCTTGCCGGTGCCCTTGTCCCTGGCCGACACGCTGACGATGCCGTTCGCATCGATGTCGAAGGTGACCTCGATCTGCGGGATGCCGCGCGGCGCCGGCGGGATCTGTTCAAGGTTGAACTGGCCCAAGAGCTTGTTGTCCGCGGCCATTTCGCGTTCGCCCTGGAACACCCGGATGGTCACCGCCGACTGGTTGTCCTCGGCCGTCGAGAACACCTGCCCCTTCTTCGTCGGGATCGTCGTGTTGCGATCGATCAGCCGGGTGAACACGCCGCCCAGCGTCTCGATCCCCAGGCTCAGCGGGGTGACGTCGAGCAGCACGACATCCTTCACGTCGCCCTGCAGCACGCCGGCCTGGACCGCGGCACCCATCGCCACGACCTCGTCGGGGTTCACGCCCTTATGCGGTTCCCGGCCAAAGAACTTCTGCACCTCTTCGGCGACCTTGGGCATCCGGGTCATGCCGCCGACCAGGATCACCTCGTCGATCTCGCCGGTGCCGACCCCGGCATCCTTCAGCGCCGCCTTGCAGGGTTTCAGCGATTTCGCGATCAGATCGCCGACCAGGCTTTCGAGCTTGGCGCGCGACAGCTTCATCACCATGTGCAAGGGCGTGCCGGTGTCCTTGTCCATCGAGATGAAGGGCTGGTTGATCTCGGTCTGCTGGCTGGAGCTCAGCTCGATCTTGGCCTTTTCGGCGGCTTCCTTCAGCCGCTGCAGCGCCATCTTGTCCCTGGTCAGGTCGACGCCGTGCTCTTTCTTGAACTCGTCGGCCAGGTAGTTGACGATGCGCATGTCGAAATCTTCGCCGCCAAGGAACGTGTCCCCGTTGGTGGCCTTGACCTCGAACAGGCCTTCGTCGATCTCCAGGATCGTGATGTCGAAGGTTCCGCCGCCCAAATCATAGACCGCGACGGTCTTCGATTCCTTCTTGTCGAGCCCATAGGCCAGCGCCGCCGCCGTGGGTTCGTTGATGATCCGCAGAACGTCAAGCCCGGCGATCTTGCCCGCATCCTTGGTGGCCTGACGCTGGGCGTCGTTGAAATAGGCCGGCACGGTGATGACGGCCTTGTCGACGGTCTCGCCCAGATAGGCCTCGGCGGTTTCCTTCATCTTCTGCAGGATGAAGGCCGAGATCTGGCTGGGCGAATATTTCTCGCCGCGCACCTCGACCCAGGCATCGCCATTGCCGCCATCGACGATGCTGTAGGGGACCAGCTTGCGGTCCTTCTCGACCTCGGGATCGCCGACCCGGCGGCCGATCAGCCGCTTGACGGCGAAGATGGTGTTGTCGGGGTTGGTGACGGCCTGGCGCTTGGCGGACTGGCCGACCAGGCGCTCGTTCTCGGTGAAGGCGACGATCGACGGGGTGGTTCGTGCACCCTCGGCATTCTCGATCACCCGCGGTTGCGACCCGTCCATGATGGCGACGCAACTGTTGGTGGTGCCAAGGTCGATCCCGATGACTTTGCCCATGAATGACTTCCTTTCCTTCGGCGAATGTGTTGGCGGGCGGGTCCGCCACGCGGCCCCCACCCGCCGATTCCCATACCGGGACTGTCCCGGTGGCGTTCCGGGGTGCATATAGGTATGCGCCCCGGGCCCTGCAACCGCGCGCCGGGCCGGGATCGGCGGGGCAATCAACAGGGATGGCAGAACGGAGAGGCCGATGACGAATGCAAGCGCCCCGCCGCGCGGTGCGGCGCGCCCCGGCGCCTGGCTGAACGGTGTCGCGCTTTATCCCGGCTGGCTCGATCCGGCGGCGCAGCAGGCGACGCGCGACTGCCTGGCGCGGGTGATCGAAGCGGCGCCGCCATTTTCGCCTGAAACCCGGTTCGGCAAGCCGATGTCGGTGCGCATGACCTCGGCCGGCCGGTTCGGATGGTATTCCGACCGCCGCGGCTATCGCTATGTCGACCGCCACCCGTCGGGCAGCGCCTGGCCGCCGATCCCGCAACCGGTGCTGGCCATCTGGCACGCGGTGACCGGCCTTGACCGGGAGCCCGATTGCTGCCTGGTCAACCTCTATCGCGACAGGGCCCGCATGGGGTTGCACCAGGATCGCGACGAGGCCGATTTCGACTGGCCCGTGCTGTCGGTTTCGCTGGGCGATTCGGCGCTGTTCCGGGTCGGCGGCACGGCGCGCGGCGATCCCACCCGCTCGACCTGGCTGCATTCGGGCGATGTCGCACTGATGGCTGGCCCGGCGCGCCTGGCATTCCACGGCATCGACCGGATCCGACCCGGATCGTCGACGCTTCTGCCGCAAGGCGGGCGGCTCAACCTGACGCTTCGCGTGGTGACCTGAGCCATGGCGCCGCCGCAGGTAACGGCACTTGGCGCTATTGCAGCGCGCCCTGGCTGAGCGAGGCGTTGCGGCGTGCGCCATATTCGACCATCAGGCCGACGAACAGCAGCGCAAGGCTGATCAGCAGCGGGTAGTCGGGGCTGCTGTTGTGCGGGTTGTAGTTGACGAAGGCGGTACCGCGGGCCTGGTCGATGGTGTGAAACAGCGGGTTCCAGGCGAACATCGGCAACAGATAGGCCGGCATCATGCTGGCCACGAACATCTTGCCGCTGGTGATCATATTCGCCCGCTGATAGATCATCTGGATCATCTGCGTAAGTCGCGGCATGAAGGGTTTCAGCCCTAGCAACATCAAACCGATGGCCACGCCCGAGAACCAGGCCAGCAGGAAGAACCAGAACCAACGCACGGGGTCGAGCATCTCGACCGGACCGCGCAGAACATGGATACCGAGGAGGACGATGCCGACGGTCACGACCTGGGTGTAGAGCGACGAAAGTGCGGCGGCCGAGATCGAGACGATCGTGTTCATTGGCGCGTGTTTCATCATCGCCGAGGTCGGACCCTCGGACCCGTAGACACTGCCGACCGCCTTGTTGTGGGTAAGAAACAGGAAAATGCCGGAAAGCAGGAAAATCATGTAGTCGCCGCGGATCGGACAACTTCTAATCCCCATGAATTCGAACAGGATGCGAAAGGCGAACAGCAGCAGGACGACCTGGGCCGTGTTGATCAACAGGCCCATCACGGCATAACGATGGCCCTTGCGCATCTGCCGCACGGTCGCGTGAAAGATCAGGCCGAGCAGCGCGAAACCACCACCAAGGCGTGTCCGGTATCGCGTGCGGTCGAACATCGTGCAAATCCCGTCTGGCCACCCTGCCGTTGACAGGCAAGGCTTGCGATTGGGTTATCGCACCATCATAAACCGACATCCGTGACCCGGCAATGTGGAGGCGGCGATGGCGCCCAGCATCGTGACTGTCTTCCGCCGTGCCGCGCTGCTGGCCGGTGCCCGGATCATGCAGCATTACGGCGACCCGACGCTCGATATCGCGACCAAGGCCGATGCAAGCCCGGTGACCGCCGCCGATCTGGCCGCCGACGCGGCGATCGCCGACGCGCTTGCTGCGGGGTTGCCCGACATTCCCGTCGTCACCGAAGAGCGGGCGGCGACACATGGCGTGGCGGCGGCCCGCTTCATCCTGGTCGATCCGCTCGACGGTACCCGCGATTTCGTCAAGCGACGCGGCGATTTCACCGTCAATATCGCTCTGATCGAGGATGGCAGACCGGTCGCCGGCGTGGTCTTCGCCCCGGCCCGAAAGCGGCTGTTCTACACCTTGGGGCCGGGCAGTGGCGCGGTCGAGGAGACCGGCGCGCTCGACCCCGATGCGCCCGGGGCCCTGCGCCCGCTTGGCGTCGCCCGGCCCGATCCGCAGGCGTTGCGCGTCGTCGCCTCGAAATCGCACCGCGATGCCGCGACCGATGCATTCATCGCCGGCTATCGGGTGGCCGGGATCGTGGCGGCCGGATCGTCGCTGAAGTTCTGCCTGCTGGCGGCGGGGGAGGCCGATCTCTATCCGCGCATGGGACGGACGATGGAGTGGGACACCGCCGCGGCGCATGCGATTCTGGCTGCGGCCGGGGGCAAGGTGGTGGCCTGGCCCGCCGCCACGCCGCTGCGCTATGGCAAGCCCGGTTTCGCCAATCCCGGTTTCGTCGCCTTTGTGCCGGGGGTTCCGGTGGCGACCGGATGACAGTGCTGATCGTGATCCCGGCGCGTTATGCCTCGACCCGCTATCCCGGCAAGCCGCTGGTGCCGCTGCGCGGCGCGGACGGCACCGCAAAGCCGCTCATACAGCGCAGCTGGGAAGCGGCCTGCGCCGTTGCCGGGGCGGACCGGGTCGTGGTGGCAACCGACGATCGCCGGATCGCCGAGGCGGCGCGGGGTTTCGGTGCAGAGGTCGCCATGACATCGCCCGATTGCGCCAACGGCACCGAACGCTGCGCCGAAGCGACGGCGCGGATCGGCGGCGCCCGCCTTGTCGTCAATCTGCAGGGCGACGCACCGCTGACGCCGCCCTGGTTCATCGAACCGCTGATCGCCGCGCTCGACACCGATGCCGACGCCGCCGTCGCCACCCCGGTGCTGCGCTGCGATGGCGCGACCCTGGCGGCGCTGCGCGCGGACCGGCGGGCCGGACGGGTCGGCGGCACAACGGCGGTTTTCGGCGCGAATGGCCGCGCGCTGTACTTCTCGAAAGAGGTGATCCCGTTCACCGCCGAGGATTTCGCGCCCGAGGCCGCGACGCCGGTTTTTCACCATGTCGGCGTCTATGCCTACCGGCCCGACGTGCTGATGCGCTATGCCGGCTGGCCAACCGGTCGGCTGGAAACCCTCGAAGGGCTCGAACAGTTGCGCTTCATCGAGAACGGTGCGCCGATCGCCTGCGTCGAGGTCGAGGCCCGCGGCCGGCCCTTCTGGGAACTCAACAACCCCGAGGATACACCCCGCATCGAGGCGATACTGGCTGCGTCCGGTCTGCGCTGAGGCACCGGGTTTGCTTGCCGTCGGCCGGCGGGACCGCTAAGGACAACTTGGCGATGCCGGGGCGTTAACCGCACGTTTTCCGTCCTGTGCCAAACGGGTCCGCAACCTAGCGGGTCAGTATCTGCGATCTGGGGGTTTGTGATGAAGCAGCGCGTCACCAAGGCGATCTTTCCGGTTGCCGGTCTGGGAACGCGGTTCCTGCCGGCGACGAAATCGATCCCGAAGGAGATCATGACGCTGGTCGATCGGCCGCTGATTCAGTATGCGATCGACGAGGCCCGCGCCGCCGGCATTTCCGAGTTCATCTTCGTCACGTCGCGCGGGAAATCCGCGCTGGAGGATTACTTTGACCGCGCGCCGCAGCTGGAGGCGGAGCTGCGCCGCAAGGGCAAGAAGGACCTGCTCGAGGCTCTTCGAACCACCGAGATGGTCAGCGGCGCGATCGCCTATATCCGCCAGCAGCGGCCGCGCGGGCTGGGCCATGCGGTCTGGTGCGCCCGGCGTCTGGTCGGGAACGAGCCGTTCGCGGTGATCCTGCCCGACGACGTGATCGCGGCCGACAAGCCCTGCCTGCAACAGATGGTGGAGGCCCATGCCGAGACCGGCGGCAACCTGATCGCGGCGATGGATGTGCCGCCGCAGGCGACCGGCGCCTATGGCATCATCGACCCCGGCGATGCCGTGGGTCGGCTGGTTCCGGTGACCGGGATGGTGGAGAAACCCGACCCTGCCGTCGCACCGTCCACCCTGGCCGTGGTCGGCCGCTACATCCTGACGCCGGATGTGTTGCGCAACCTCAACCGCATCAAGACCGGTGCCGGCGGTGAGATCCAGCTGACCGACGCGATCTCGGCCGACATCGCCGAGGGCGCCCGGACCCACGCGCTGCGCTTCGAGGGCCAGCGTTACGATTGCGGTTCCAAGGCGGGGTTCCTGGAGGCCACCGTCGCCTTTGGCCTGGCGCGGCCCGATCTGGGCCCCGATTTCGCGCGATTCCTCGACAGCCTGCCGCGCCATGGCGCAGCAGCGGAATAGCCAAGGCAGGGCGGTGGCATGCGGCGCCGGCTGGGAGAAAGCTATGCCCTGCGCTGGGAACGCCGCCGCTACATCGCACGCGGCCGCTGGAAGCGGCGCGAACTGACACCGGTTGTCGATCGCGCCTCGGGGATCGGACAACGCGACATTCTGGTCTTCTCGACCGTCCGGAACGAGATCGCCAGCCTGCCGCATTTCGTCGATCACTACCGTCGCATCGGCGTCGGTCATTTCCTGTTCGTCGACAACGGGTCGACCGACGGCACCGGCGACTGGCTCGCCAGCCAGCCGGATGTCTCGCTGTGGCGAACCGACGCGCGCTATGGTGCCAGCCGTTGCGGCGCGGACTGGATGAACGGCCTGTTGCATCGCCATGGCCATGGTCACTGGACGCTGACGGCCGACGCGGACGAGTTGCTGGTCTATCCCTATTGCGACTGCCGTCCGCTGGCCGCGCTGTGCGACTGGCTCGACGCTGGCGGGGTGCGCGCCATGGGGGCCATGCTGCTTGACCTGTATCCGCGCGGCGCCATCGACGAAACCGATGACCGGAGCGACATCCTGGCCGGCGCCGGATGGTTCGACAGCGCCAACTACGTGATATCGGTCAACCCCCGCTACCGCAATCTGTGGATCCAGGGCGGCCCGCGGATGCGAACCTTTTTCGCCGATGAACCCCGGCGCGCCCCGGCGCTGAACAAGATCCCGCTGGTGCGCTGGGACCGAAGCTATGCCTATGTGGCCTCGACCCATGCGCTGTTGCCACGCGGGCTGAACCACGTCTACGCCCGCGACGGCGGCGAGAGGACCTGCGGGGTGTTGCTGCACGCGAAATTCACCGGCCGGTTTGCCGGACGGGCGCGCGACGAGGCGGCCCGCGCGGAGCATTTCGACGGCGCGCGCGAATACCGCCGCTATGTCGAGGTGCGCGCCGGACCCGTCCTGTGGACCCCGCAATCGGTCCGCTACGAGGGCTGGCGCCAGCTGGAGCGGCTGGGTCTGATGTCCGCGGGGAGCTGGGCATGACCGCCGCACGCCCCGGGATTGCCATGCTTGTGCATGCGCATCTGCACCGGACTGCGGCGCTTGCCGATCACTGGTGCGCGCAGGGCTGCCCGGTCGCGATCCATGTCGACCGCCGCGTGCCGCCGGCCGAAATCGCCGCGCTGCGCGGTGCCCTGCGCCATCCGGAGCTGGTGCGATTCGCACCGCGCCATGTCTGCGAGTGGGGCACGTTTTCGCTTGTCGCGGCCACCAATGGGGCGGTCGCGACCTTGCTGTCGGCCTTTCCCTTCGTCACCCATGTGCTGTTGTCCAGCGGCGCCTGCCTGCCCTTGCGCCCGGCCGATGCGCTGGCGGCCTATCTCGACAACCGGCCCGACACCGACTTCATCCAGTCGGTCGCCTGCGAGGATGTGAGCTGGGCGATCGGCGGCCTGAACGAAGAGCGTTTCACCCTGCGGTTCCCGTTCTCCTGGAAACGCCAGCGCCGGCTTTTCGACGGCTATGTCGATCTGCAGCGCCGGGTCGGTTTCGCCCGTGGCGTCCCGGCCGAGGTGACCCCGCATCTGGGATCGCAATGGTGGTGCCTGACCCGCCAGACCCTGACCGCGATCCTGAACGCGCCCGAGCGTGGCCGGATCGACCGGTATTTTCGCCGGGTCTGGATTCCCGACGAATCCTACTATCAGAGCCTCGCCCGCCGGCATGGTCGCAACATCGTCAGCCGGTCGCTGACCTTTGCCCGTTTCGATGGCGACGGGCGACCCTTTGTGCTTTACGACGACCATATGGCGGCGCTGCGCGCCCGGCCGGAATTCCTGGCCCGCAAGGCCTGGCACGGCGCGGACGCGCTTTTCGATGCGTTTGTCGGCCCTGAGGCGGGCAAAGCCCGGGCCGACGCGCAGGCGGCCACTGGCGCAGGGCTTGCGCCCGATACGCTCGACACCCGGTTCGACGCAGCCGATGCAAGACGGCGGCACGGCCGGCCCGGTCTTTACGCCCAGCACCGCTTTCCCCGCCGCAGCTACCGACGCGATCGCAGCCATGGCCCCTATGGCATTCTGATCGGTTACAGCGCGGCCTTCGAGGATTTCGACGCCTGGTACGCCCGGGCCTGTGCCGCCGCCGGCGCAACCGGCCATGGCCGGCTGTTTCACCCGCAACGCGCCGAATTCGAAAGCGCCGGGCCGACCGGTCCGGGGGGGCTGCCAACGCGGGCCGGGTTGCGCGACTACGATCCCCGGGCGTTTCTGACCAGCCTGCTGTGGAGTGCCGGCGGGCGGCCGCAGGTCTTTCTGATGGAGATGGGCGACCCGGCGGCGATCCTCGACTTCGTGCGGCGCGATCCGAACGCCCGGCTGTCGATCCTGGTCGGGGCCTGGCTGTTGCCGCTGCTGGCATCCGGGCTGCCCTTTAACCGTCTGCGCAAGACGGCAGCCCGGATGCAGCGCAAGGAGACGCGGCTGTTGCACCAACTCGAAGACTCACGGGTGCCGCGCCAGGCCAGGCTGACGGCGATCCCACTGGCCGATCTTCTGGCCGAACCTGAAGGCGCCCTGCGGGCCGCCGCCCTGATCGCACCGCAGGACCTGGTCAAGCCGCCGCGCCTGCGCGCGGCGGGCGAGCTTCGCGCTGCCGTCGAGAAACTGCGCAATTCCGGGATCGAGGTGCCTTCGGCCGGGCTGCCGGCGATCGACCCCACGGCCTGGCAGGTGTCAAAGCCCGGCCCGGCGCAAAGCGGGCGCTAGGGTGGCGCGCGCCGCACGGTATTTCGTCATTCTCGCCGCGATGCGCAGCGGTTCGAACCTGCTGGAGCGCGCGCTGGCCGGCGCGCCCGACATCCTGACCGGGGGTGAATTGTTCAACCCGGCCTTTGTCGGTCGGCAGGGCGCGGTCAGCCAGTTCGGCATCGATCTGGCGGCCCGCGACGCGGACCCGATGGCCCTGCTCGACGCGCTGCGCGCGGCCGCCGGCGATGATCGGATCGCGGGGTTTCGCATGTTCCTGGACCACGATGCGCGCATCCTGGCGCATGTGCTGCGCGATCCGGCCTGCGCCCGCATCGTCCTGCGGCGCAATCCGCTGGATCGCTATCTGTCGCAACGGCTGGCCCGGGAGGACGGGGTCTGGCAGTGGGCCGGGCGGCGCGCGCTGCCAGAGGCCGCGAAAATCGCTTTCGATCCGAGCGATTTCGTCTGCCATGTCGATCGCAACCAGACCTATTATGACGCGATCCGCCGCGGCCTTGCCCAGGCCGGGCAGGGGGCGCTGTGGGTCAATTACCCCGACCTGCTCGATCCCCTGACGCTGGCCGGGATCGCGCGTTTTGTCGGCTCTGAGCATCCCGACCAGGCGGTGACCAGCCCCACCCGCAAGCAGAACCCCAAGCCGGCGGTGACCAGGGTGACGAACCCGCTGGAGATGGCGCGCACGGTTCTGCTGCTTGACCGGGAGGGGATGTTTTCCCGCCCTGATTTCGAACCGGCCCGCCGTGTCGGGGCGCCGCCTGCGCGGGTCGCGCGGCGGGCGGGCCTGATGTATCTGCCGATCCCGGGTGCCGGGGATGACCGGATTGCCGCCTGGCTCCTGGCGCATGAACGGCAGCGCGCCGGGCGCCGCAGCGCGGCGCTGCTCGACACCGATGCGATGCGGCCGCTCGGGCGCTGGATGCGGCGCAGCCCGGGCCATCTGCGCTTTGCCTGGGTGGCGCATCCGCTGGAACGGGCGTACCGGGTTCTGACCGACCAGATCCTGCGGCCGGCGGGCGCGAGCTTTCCGCGGCTGCGACGGGTTCTGGCGCGGGATTATGGCGTCGACCTGCCCGAGATCTGGCCGTCGCCGGGCTTTGACGCCGCGGCCGCGCATACGGCCCTCATTGGTTTCCTGCGTTTCGTGGTGGCCAACCATGCCCGCCAGACGGTGGTCAACGTCAACGCGCGCTGGGCGAGCCAGGCGGCCTGGCTGGACGGTCTGCCCAGCATGCTGCGGCCACATCATGTGTTTCGCGGTCGGCGAATCGCCAACGGCCTGGCCTTTCTGGAGGTCGAGCGCGACCTCCAGCCGATCGCGGTGACAGGCGCAGGACCGGGCGCCGACCCCAATGCCCCAGCGCTGGGAGATATCCACGATGCGGAACTCGAGGCCCTGGCGCGGCGCGCCTTCGCCCGCGACTACACCGCCTTTGGGTTTTCCGACTGGTCACCGACCGAAGGCTGAAGCCGAAGCGCAATGCGTGTCGCCGATGGCTGCAACGCCGCGGCTCGGCCACCGTAGTTGACGCGCTTTCCGATCGCCGTCAGGCCGCTTCGGAAGCGGCGTGCTCGGTCAGGATTGCGTAAAGCGTGGCCGAATCGGAATTGCCCCGAAGCTTGGCGCGCATCGTCCGGTCGCGCATCGTGCGCGCGACCAAAGCCAGCGCCTTGAGATGTGCGACGCCGCGATGTTCGGGCGCGAACAGCGCGAAAACGAGATCGACCGGCTGGCGATCGATCGCCTCGAATTCGACCGGGCGTTCGAGCCGCAGGAACACGCCGCAAACCTGTTCGATGTCGGGCAGCCTGGCATGCGGCAGGGCGACGCCGCGGCCGACCCCGGTATGGCCGAGCCGTTCGCGCTCTTGCAGGGCATCGAGCGCGGCGGCCGCATCGATCCCGTAGACCTCGGCGGCGATGTCGGCCAGCGCCTGCATCAGGCGTTTCTTGCTGCTGACATTGGCGACCAGGCGCGCACCGTCCGGCCGCAGGATGTCCGACACCGTCATGGCGACCCTTTCCCGGTTCACGAGGCGCGACGTTGCGCGCCCCGGTTGCAGGTCTCGCGACTCAGCCCGTTTGCCGCGGATCGATCCAGCCGATATTGCCATCGTCGCGCCGGTAGACCACGTTGATGCGGTCCTGGCTGTCATTCTGGAACACCAGCACCGGCGCACCGGCGAGTTCCATCTGCATCACCGCCTCGCCGACCGAAAGCGAGGGCACACGGGCCTCCATCTCGGCGACGATGACGGGCTGCAGATCGTCGGGTTCGGCCTCGTCCGTCGAATGGGCGCGGTGCTCCAGCACATAGGCCGACGCCATGATCGCCTCGATCGGTTCCTGGCGCTGGCGATGGTGATTTTTCAGCCGCCGCTTGTAGCGGCGCAGCTGGGTTTCCATCTTGTCGCAGCACAGGTCGAAGGCGGCGTAAATCTCGGTCGCGTGGGCCCGGGCCTGGGCGGTCAGCCCGGTCGACAGGTGCACCACGGTCTCGCAGACATATTCATGTCGGTCGCGCGAGAATACGACCTGGGCGTCGGTCGGCCGTTCGGCGTATTTTCCGATGGCCGCGCCAAGATTGTCCGTGACATGGGTTCTGAGTGCGTCGCCGATATCGATCTGTTTGCCGCTGATCTGGTATTTCACCGGTGCTCTCCCTGGTCCACCGTCGACGGGCGGCCTGCCGGCCCGCCTGGCATCCTTCCCTCACAGTCGTATCATGCCAGAAACGCGGAGCGGGCGAAAGCGGATTCCCGCCACCCGGGCGATCCGGCGGCGCGGTCGGGACCGGTCAGCGGCTCGCCGATACCGAGGCGACCCCGGATGCCACGCCGACCTGTGCCGGGCGCAACAGCCGGTCATGGATGGTGAAGCCCTCGGTCATGACCTGGATGATGCTTCCCGGCGCGTGGTCGGCGACCGGTGCCTCGAACATCGCTTCGTGGCGTTGCGGGTCGAACGGGTCGCCGGGTTCCGGCACCGCCGGACGGATGCCATGCCGACCGAAGGCGGCCAGCATTTCGCGCAGGGTCAGTTCGATCCCCTCGACCACGCTGGGCGCGGCGGCGCGTTCCTGCGCGCCCATCGCATCGAGGGCACGGCGCAGATTGTCGTAGACCGGCAGCAGGTCGCGGGCCAGCCGGGTGGCGCCGTAATCCTGTGCCTCGCGGCGGTCGCGCTCACCGCGTTTGCGGGCGTTCTCGGCCTCGGCCAGCGCGCGCAGAAGCCGATCCTTGAGCGATTCGCGTTCGGCCTCGAGCGCGGCGATCGCGGCGGCGGAGTCGGCATCCGGACCATCGACGTTTGGGTCATCGGCGGTCGGGTCGACACCGGCGCCGGGCCGGAGGCCGCGGCGCCTGTCGGCGCGTCGGTGTCGGCCTGGCTGGCCGGGTCCTGCCCGGACGTGTCATCCTCGATCGGGGACATGGCGTTCCTTTCGTTTCGATCAGACGGCCGGTGCCGAAAGCAACCGGCCGACGAGCTGCGCGGTGTAGTCGACGATCGGCACGATACGTCCGTAATTGAGCCGGGTCGGCCCGATCACGCCCACCGCACCGACGATCTGACGGTCGGCATTCATATATGGGGAGACGACCAGAGCGGAACCCGAAAGCGAAAAAAGTTCCGTCTCCGATCCGATGAAGACGCGGACGCCGGCGCCGCCTTCGGTGAGTTCGAGGAACCGGACGATGTCGCGCTTGGCCTCGAGATCGTCGAAGAGCTGGCGAATCCGGTCGAGATCCGCACCGAGATCGCGCTGTTCGAGCAGATGCGCCCGGCCGCGCACGATCAGCCGCTCATGGGTGCCGCCGCCATCGTCCCAGACGGCGAGGCCCTCGGCCACCAGGGCGCCGGCCAGCGCATCGAGTTCCTGCCGGCGGCGGGCGATTTCCGGCACCGATGCCGGCGCGCAACTCGGCCAGGGTGCGGCCCTCGGCGAGCGCGTTGAGGAAATTCGCCGCCGCGCGCATCGTCGACGGGGTCTGACCCGGAGGCGGCGTGAAGACCCGATTCTCGACATGGCCATCGGCGGTGACCAGCACCACGAGCGCCCGGTCGGGCCCAAGCGCGACGAACTCGATATGGCGGATCGGCGCCTCGTGCTTGGGGGCGAGAACAAGGCTTGCCCCGCGGGTCAGCGCCGAGAGCACCCGCCCGGCGCGGTCGAGGGTTGCGGCGATGTCGCTGTCGCCCTTGGTCTCGATCTGCTGTTCGATGCGCTGGCGATCCATCTGGTCGAGATCGGCAACCTCGAGAAGGCCGTCGACGAACAGCCGCAGGCCGTGCTGGGTGGGGATGCGGCCGGCCGAGACATGCGGGCTTTCGAGCAGGCCGAGATGTTCGAGGTCCTGCATGACATTGCGGATCGTCGCCGGCGACACCCGCTCGGCGAGGCCGCGCGCGAGGGTGCGCGAACCGATCGGCTCGCCGGTTTCGAGATAGGCCTCGACGAGGTTGCGAAACACGTCGCGCGAGCGATCGTTCATCTCGTCGAGCAGTTGTGCGGCGTCGGGCATGGCGATCTGCGTTGCGGATGCGGGGCGATCCGAGATAGCGGGCCGGGGCCCGGCCGGTCAATACGGCTCGGGCGGCTTTACGGCGGCGCGGCACCAGCCTATGGCGCAGCGGATCACAATGGGGGGAGGGACCATGCGCCCGTCAGGACGACAGCCCGAGCAGTTGCGCGAGATCCGGTTCGAGACCGGGTTCCCCGAACATGCCGAAGGTGCGTGCCTGATCGCGCTGGGTCGGACGCGGGTGCTGTGCACGGCGACCCTGGAGGAGCGCGTGCCGCCCTTTGTCAAGGGCAGCGGGCAGGGCTGGGTGACAGCGGAATACGGCATGTTGCCGCGTGCGACCCACAGCCGGACACGGCGCGAGGCGGCGGCCGGCCGGCAGGGCGGACGGACCCTGGAGATCCAGCGCCTGATCGGCCGCGCGCTGCGCGCCGGCACCGACCGGCTGGCATTGGGCGAGCGCCAGATCACCATCGATTGCGACGTGCTGCAGGCCGATGGCGGGACCCGCTGCGCCGCGATCACCGGCGGCTGGGTGGCACTGCGCCTGGCGGTCGACCGGCTGCTGTCGACCGGCGCGATCGCGACCGACCCGCTGGGCGCACCGGTGGCGGCGGTGAGTTGCGGCATCTGGGCGGGGGTTCCAGGTGCTCGACCTCGATTATGCCGAGGATCACGAGGCCGGGAACCGATGCCAATGTGGTGATGACCGGCGATGGCGGTCTGATCGAGATCCAGGCCTCGGCCGAGGGGGCGACGTTTTCGCGACCCGAATTCGACGCGATGATCGCCCTCGCCGAGCGCGGGATCGCCGATCTGGCGGCGGCGCAGCGCGCCGCCTTGCGGGGATGACCGAGCGGCGGTTTCAGGAATCCCGGCTGCTGCTGGCCACCCGCAATGCCGGCAAGCTGGCCGAGAGCCGGGCGATCCTGGCGCCGCTGGGTATCGCGCTGATCTCGGCCGCAGAGCGCGGGCTGGCCGAACCGGCCGAGACCGAGACGAGCTTTGCCGGCAATGCCCGCCTCAAGGGGCATGCGGCGGCACGGGCGACCGGGATGGTCGCGCTGGCCGACGATTCCGGCATCGAACTCGACGCTCTGGACGGCGCGCCGGGCGTGCACACCGCCGATTGGGCGGAAGTCCCGGGCGGCCGGGATTTCGCCCGGGCGATGCGCCGCACGCGCGACGCCCTCGCGGAGCAGGACGCCGCCCCGCCGTGGCGCGCGCGGTTTGTCTGCGTGCTGGCGCTGGTCTGGCCCGATGGCCATGACGCGACCGTCAGCGGCACGGTCGAGGGCCAGTTCGTGTGGCCGCCGCGCGGCGCCGACGGGCATGGCTATGACCCGGTCTTCCAGCCCGACGACCATGCCGTGACCTTTGCCGAGATGACCGCGGCGGCGAAGAACCGGATCAGCCATCGCGCGCGCGCCTTCGCCGCGCTGCTGGCGGGGCCGCTTGGCCGGTGAGCCTGGCATGGCGGCGGTGAGCCGGCCGGCCGGCGCCGGTTTCGGGCTCTACCTGCATTGGCCGTTCTGCGCCGCCAAATGCCCCTATTGCGATTTCAACAGCCATGTGGCGGGAAGGATCGACATCCCGCGCTGGCAGCGCGCCTTTCTGGCCGAGATCGGGCGTGCCGCGGCCGAATTGCCGGGCCGGCAGGTGGACAGCGTGTTTCTTGGCGGTGGCACGCCAAGTCTGATGCCGCCCGATCTGGTCGGTGCCATTCTCGATGCCGTGGCCGCTTCGTGGCCATTGGCCGCCGATGTCGAGGTGACGCTGGAGGCCAATCCGAGCTCGGTCGAGGCGGGGCGGCTCGCCGGGTACCGCGCCGCTGGGGTGAACCGGGTTTCCCTCGGAATACAGGCTCTTGAGGATCGGGCGCTGCGCCAGCTCGGGCGTTTGCACAGCGCGGACGAGGCGCGGGCGGCGCTGCGCCTGGCACAACGCCTGTTCGACCGCGTGAGTTTCGATCTGATCTATGCCCGGCAGGGGCAGAGCGTCGCCGCGTGGCGGGATGAGCTGAGCGCCGCGCTGGCGATGGCTGGAGAGCATCTGTCGCTTTATCAGCTGACGATCGAGCCCGGCACCGTGTTCGCCCGCCGGGCGGCGCAGGGACGGCTGCCCGGGTTGCCGGGCGAGGATCCGGCGGCGGACATGTTCGAGGTCACCCAGGCGCTGTGCGCGGCGGCCGGGCGGCCGGCCTACGAGATTTCGAATCACGCCCGGCCGGGCGCGGAATGTCGCCACAACATGCTGTGCTGGCAGGGCGGCAGCTATGTCGGGATCGGGCCGGGCGCGCATGGGCGGGTCCTGCGGGATGGTGTTCGCTGGGCCGCCGAGGCAGCCCGGGCGCCAGGCGACTGGCTTCGGCGGGTAGAGAGCCCGCGCGACGCTGCGACGCTGCGGCAGGCGCTGTCCCCCGCTGAATGCGCCGTCGAATACGCGCTTGGCGCGCTGCGGACGGCGATCGGGATGGAGCCTGGCTATCTGGCGCGGCTCGATCGCGATGCGCTCGATCCCGAAGGCGTCACCGAACTGCGCGAGCTTGGTCTGATCGAGACCGGGGCGGGCCGGTTGCGACTGACGTCGGCCGGTCGGCCGCTGCTCGATTCGATCCTGGCGCGTTTGCTGGCGACGCCGCGCGCCGGAGCTGGGGGCGATCACGGTGATGACCGGGGACCTCTGGCATCGGTCGCGGAGCCCGTTCAGGACAGGTCGTTGGGAAGCCCGTGCGACAGCAACGCGGCGAGCCGATCGAGCTGATCGAGCGATCGGTAGGTCAACCGCACCGTCCCGCCGGGCCCGCCGGGTTCGCCGTCGATGCGGACACCGAGGCCGGTCTGCGCCGCAAGCAGGCGTTCAAGCTCGCGCGTGTCGGCGTCCTTGGGCGGGCGGCGGTGGGTGGCCCGCGCGGCGGGGCTGTCGAGCCGGCGGGCGCGCTCCTCGATCTGGCGAACCGTGAGGCCCTTGGCCACCGCTTCGCGGGCAAGCGGCACCGGGTCGGCCATGGGAACCAGGGCCCGGGCATGACCGGCCGACAGCTTGCCGTTGCGCAGGAGCGTCAGAACCTCTTCCGGCAGGGCGAGAAGCCGCAGCGTGTTGGCGATGTGACTGCGGCTTTTTCCAAGGGCCGTGGCCAGCGCCTCTTGGGTATGACCGAACCGGTCCATCAGCTGGCGGTATCCGGCGGCTTCCTCGACCGGGTTGAGGCCGGCGCGCTGGATGTTCTCGACGATTGCGATTTCAAGCACTTCGGTGTCGTCGAGGTCGCGGACGACCGCCGGGACGCTGTGCAAGCCAGCCCGCTGTGCGGCCCGCCAGCGCCGTTCGCCGGCGACGATCTGGTAGCCCTCCGGTCGGGCGGGGTCGGGCCGGAGGATGAGCGGTTGCAGCACGCCCTTGGCCTTCACCGACCGGATGAGATCGAGCAGCGCGTCCTCGTCGAAATGGCGCCGCGGCTGGTCCGGATTGGGCGCGATGAGGTCGATCGGGGTCTCGGCCGGTGGTCCGGCGCGTCCGCCATATCCCGCCATGGCGGCGTCGGACGGCTCTTCGCGCGCGGGGGTCGTCAGGCCCACCTCGCCCATCAAAGCCGACAGACCGCGTCCCAAGCCTTTGCGTTCGTTTGATTTTCCGGTCATCTTTCGGGTCTCCTAGGCGGCGGCCGCCGGATCGCGATCGGCCGCCATCAGTTCCTGTGCCAGGGCGCGGTAGGCGGCACTGCCTTTCGACGCACTGTCATGTTGCAGGACCGGCATGGCGTAGGACGGCGCTTCGCTGAGGCGAACATTGCGCGGGATCACGGTTTGGAACACCAGGTCGCCCAGGGTCGTCCGCGCGTCCTGTTCGACCTGTTGGGTCAGGCGGGTTCGCGAATCATGCATAGTCAGCACCACGCCGGTGAGCCGCAACCCGGAATTGGCGGTACGTCGCACCTCGCGCACCGTCATCAGCAATTGCGACAGCCCTTCGAGGGCAAAGAACTCACATTGCAGTGGGACCAGGAGACCGCGCGCGGCCACCAGCGCGTTCAGGGTCAGGAGGTTGAGCGAGGGCGGGCAATCGATCAGCACATAGTCGGACGGCGGCGCGGTGGTGACGAAAGTGGCGATGGCCGATTTCAGCAATGTCAGGCGGCGGTCGCGGGTGATCAGTTCGATATCCGCGGAGGTGAGGTCGCGGCTGGCCGGCGCGACGGTAAGGCCTTCGATACCGGTCGTCTGAATCGCGGCCGCAAGTGGGCTGCCGTCGATCAGAACGTCATAGGTTGTCTTCTGGCGAAGTTCCTGGGTGATTCCAAGGCCGGTCGACGCGTTGCCCTGCGGATCGAGATCGATGATCAGAACGCTTCGGCCAGCCTCGACCAGGGCGGCGGCCAGGTTTATCGCGGTCGTCGTCTTTCCGACGCCGCCCTTCTGGTTGGCGATGGCCAGGATATCCGGTGTCGTTCGGGCCATCTCGGGGGGCGGTAGAGTCCTTTAGCGATCCGCGGCCGATCCGCCGGTCTTGCGCGGATAAATCCGGTCGATGCCCAGAATGGCGCCGTTGCCGCTCAAGCTGTGGTGCTTCTGGACGCGAAAGTGCCAGGATGCAAGCGCCGCGTCGAGTTCCGCTGCATGCCCGGCCCCTTTGGGAAAGAGTGCGAGGCCTTTTGGCTGAAGGTGCCGGTGCGCCCAGCCAACAAGCGTCGTGAGCGGTGCGACCGCGCGGGCGGAGACCACATCGCAGGGGCTTTCGGGCAGGTTTTCCTCGCGCGCGGAGAGGATATCGATATCGAGGTCAAGCGCTCGAGCGGCTGTCTCAAGGAATGCGGCCTTGCGCTTGTCGGATTCGACGAGTGTGACGCGCAGGCTGGGGCTTTTTTCCTGCGCCAGGATCGCGACCACGAGTCCGGGGAAGCCGCCCCCGCTGCCGATGTCGCGCCAATCCTGTGCTGCTGACGGCACGAAACGAAGCAGCTGGGCAGAATCGAGAATATGTCGCGTCCAGAGATGGGGCAGGCTCTGCGTCGAGACCAGATTGATGGCCCGATTCCAGCGATCGAGGAGGGTCACGACAGCATCAAGCCGCGCCATTGTTTCACATGAAACACCGAGCTCCTCGACCAGCCGGATGCGACCCGTGTCGATCGCGCGTTTTTCGCCAGAGCCCCCGCAGTGGGGCCGTGCCTGAGAAACACCACCCTTTTGGCGCAGAGACTCTGCGTGCTCGTTTTGGAGGTTACGCGACATCGACGGCGTCGGGAACGATGGCCCTGCGCGCCCGTGCGGCCAGAAGGGCCAGACCAGCGGGGGTCATGCCCTCGATCCGTTCGGCCTGGGCGAGAGTAACAGGCCGGATCGCGGTCAGCTTCGCCTGCAGTTCGGCGGAAAGGCCCGAGATGGCCGTGTAGTCAAGCGATGGCGGCAACCTCAGCGCCTCTTCGGCTTGCAGACGATTGACGTCCGCTTGCTGTCTGTCGAGATATTGCGCGTATAGTGCTTCGCGCGCGATCTGCGTCCGCGTCTCGCTATCGATGGCCACGAGTTCCGGCCAGATCGCGAGGATGTCTTCGAACCCGATATCGGGGAAGCCGAGCAGCGTGAACGCATCCCGCAGCTTTCCGTCTTCCTTGATCGGCAGGCCCCACCTGCGTGCGGCCGCGGGCGTCAGGGTTCGCTCGGCCAGGCAGCCGCGCGCGGCCTCGATGCGCCGCTTCTTTTCGGTAAAGGCCGCGGCGCGGTCCGGGTCGACACAGCCGATGGCGACGCCTCGCGGGGTCAGCCTCTGGTCGGCATTGTCTGCCCGCAAGGCCAGGCGAAACTCCGCCCGGGATGTGAACATCCGATAGGGTTCGGTCACCCCCCGCGTGACAAGGTCGTCGATCATGACGCCGATAAAGGACTCGGCCCGGCTGAATGTGACGGGATCACTGCCAGCTGCCGTTCGGGCGGCATTGATGCCGGCCACCAGCCCCTGTGCCGCTGCTTCCTCGTAACCTGTCGTGCCGTTGATCTGTCCGGCTAGCAACAGGCCCGGCAGCGCCCGCAACGCCAAACTTGGATCGAGTGCGATCGGGTCCACGTAATCATACTCGATTGCATAGCCGGGCCGCAGGATCTCGGCGCGCTCGAGGCCCGGGATGGTCTGGATCATCCGTTCCTGTGCATCCGCCGGCAGGGAGGTGGAGACGCCGTTGGGATAGACGATGTCGCTGTCGATCCCTTCGGGCTCAAGAAATATCTGATGCGTCTCCTTGTCGGCAAACCTGGTCACCTTGTCCTCGATGGAAGGGCAGTATCGCGGGCCAGGCCCGGCGATCCGGCCACCATGCATTGCGGATCGCGCGATGTTGTCACGGATCATGGCGTGGGTTGCCGGCGTCGTGCCGGTTATCGCGCAACACAGCTGAGGCAGCGACGTCTTGACGCTGAGGAAGGAAAGAAAGACCGGTTCAGCATCGCCGGGCTGCTGCTCCAGTCCTTGCCAGTCGATGCTGTTCCGCCGCAGACGCGGCGGCGTACCGGTCTTCAGTCGACCCATCGGCAACCCAAGCGCGCGCAGACGGTCCGCCAGCGGCCCGGCGGCAGGGGCCCCCGCTCGCCCCCCTGCGCGGCTCTCTTCCCCAATATGCAAACGACCGCGCAGAAACGTGCCGCTGGTCAGCACCACCACCGGCGCCAGAAGATCGCCACCACTACGCAAGCGTACGCCACCAACCCGGCCCTTCTGCACCAACAGGTCCACCACTTCGTCCGCAACAAAGCCGATCCCAGGGGTCGAATCGACAAGCGCAGAGACGGTCTGACGATAGGCCGCCCGATCGATCTGCGCCCGGGGCCCCTGCACGGCCGGTCCCTTGCGGCGGTTCAGCAAACGGAACTGAATGCCTGCCCGGTCCGCCGCTCGGCCAATAACGCCCCCAAGCGCGTCGATCTCGCGGACAAGATGCCCCTTGCCAAGGCCGCCAATCGCTGGGTTGCAGCTCAGAACGCCGATGTCCTCATGCCGCAAACTGACCAATGCAACCAACGCGCCCATCCGAGCTGCAGCATGCGCGGCCTCGACCCCGGCATGCCCGGCACCAATGACGATCACATCCCAGAAATGTTTCACGTGAAACCACGCTCCCGCGTCCAGCTTGCCGACAGGACAGCCCTACTTGCCGATGCAGAACCGCGCAAAGACCTCATCCAGCACATCCTCGATATCCACCTTTCCAATCAGACTCTCAAGTGACCGGATCGCCCTGCGCAAATCCTCTGCAACCAGCTCATGGGCCGGGTCCGCCATCTCGATCTGCCCAAGCGCTGATCCCAATGCAACCCGGGCCTCTTCGACGCAGCGCCGGTGACGCGCGCGGTTGAACAGGCTCGGTCGCGCCGCGCGCAACTCCAGCGTGACCTCGATGCGCTCCAACAATGCGTCGATTCCCATACCCGTTCGGCCCGACACCGGCAAGCACTCCGTCTCGTCAGTTTGGCCGTCCAGGGGCTGAAGATCGGCCTTGCCACGCAGCCGTATGTCGCCGTCCCGAAACAGCCGGCCGGGGAGCGAATCGGAAGGCAACAGAAAGACCCGAATATCGGCAGCCTCGGCGCGCGCCATTGCGCGCGCCACGCCAGCTGCCTCCACCGCATCCTCGGTCTCCCGCAATCCGGCCATGTCCAGCAGGGTCACCGGCAGGCCACCCAGGTCCATCCGAACCTCGATGACGTCTCGCGTGGTCCCGGCCTGTTCCGACGTCAGCGCCGCCTCGCGCCCCGCCAGATAGTTCAGCAGCGTCGATTTTCCCGCATTTGGCGGGCCGACGATCGCAATCTCGAACCCGTCGCGAACCCGCTCGGCAAAAAATGCGCCTTCCTGTTCCGCCACCAAAGCATCGCGCACCCCGGAGATCTCTGCCGCACAGGCCGCGCGCACGTCCTGGGGTACGTCTTCTTCCGCAAAATCGACCGCCGCCACGATCAGCGATGAGGCCCGCAAGAGCGACGCCCGCCAGGCCATCACCCGCTCACCCAGCGCGCCGTCGAAAAGACGTTGCGCCTGCAGGCGCTGCGCCTCGGTCTCGGCATTGATCAGATCGGCGAGCCCCTCGACCTGCGCAAGATCGAGCCGTCCGTTTTGCAGCGCCCGACGAGTGAACTCGCCCGGCTCCGCCGGCCGCAAGTCGGGCTCGGCGGCCAAGGCCTCGGACACAGCCGCAACCACAGCAGGCGACCCATGAAGCTGCAGCTCTGCAACGTCCTCCCCGGTAAAGCTCGCCCCGGCAGGAAACAGCACCACGAGCGCCTGATCAAGCTCCTGCCCCGAACGATCCCGCAGACGACGCAGGCTCGCGCGCCTCGGAACAGGCAAGTCCCCGGCAAGGCTCTGGACCGCCGGCCAGGCGCCACGTCCCGAAATCCGGATCACCGCGACACCGGCCTTGCCGCGGCCCGAAGCCAGGGCAAAGATCGTGTCCATTTCGCGTCAGGTGTTCATCGAGTCGAAGAAATCGCTGTTCGTTTTCGTCTGCTTGAGCTTCGACAGCAGGAACTCGATCGCATCTGTCGTTCCCATCGGGTTGAGGATCCGGCGCAGCACGAATAGCTTCTGCAGGTCCGCCTTGGGCACCAGCAGATCTTCCTTCCGGGTCCCCGACTTCAGAATGTCCATCGACGGGAACACGCGCTTGTCGGCAACCTTGCGGTCCAGCACGATTTCCGAATTGCCGGTTCCCTTGAATTCCTCAAAGATGACCTCGTCCATCCGGCTGCCGGTATCGATCAGCGCGGTGGCGACGATGGTCAGCGACCCGCCTTCCTCGATGTTGCGCGCCGCCCCGAAAAACCGCTTCGGCCGCTGCAGCGCATTCGCATCCACACCGCCGGTCAGCACCTTGCCCGAGGACGGCACGACCGTGTTGTAGGCGCGTCCCAGACGGGTGATCGAATCGAGCAGGATCACCACATCGCGCTTGTGCTCGACAAGTCGCTTGGCCTTCTCGATCACCATCTCCGACACCGCCACATGGCGCGCCGCCGGTTCGTCAAAAGTCGACGAGATCACCTCGCCCTTCACGTTGCGCTGCATGTCGGTGACCTCTTCGGGGCGCTCGTCGATCAGCAACACGATCAGGTAACACTCCGGGTGATTCGCCGCCACGGAATGCGCAATGTTTTGAAGAAGAACGGTTTTCCCCGTCCTCGGCGGCGCCACGATCAGGCTTCGCTGGCCCTTTCCGATCGGCGCGACCAGATCGATCACACGCGACGACCGATCCTTCACGGTCGGATCATCGGTTTCCATCCGCAGCCGCTCATCGGGATAAAGCGGCGTCAAATTGTCGAAATGCACCTTGTGGCGCGCCCGCTCGGGCTCCTCGAAATTGATCTGCGTCACCTTCACGATGCCGAAATAGCGCTCGCTCTCCCGCGGTGCGCGAATCACCCCCTCCACCGTATCCCCGGTGCGCAGGGCAAATTGTCGGATGACGTCCGGGCCAACATAGATATCGTCCGGACCCGGCAGATAATTCGCCTCCGGCGAACGCAGGAACCCGAACCCGTCCTGCATCACCTCCAGCACCCCGTCGCCGGAAATCTCCCAGCCATCCTCGGCACGCGCCTTGAGGATGGCGAACATCATGTCGCCCTTGCGCATCGAGGACGCGGCCTCGATTTCCAGGGCTTCGGCTTGCGCCAAGAGGTCGGCCGGACTCTGCGCCTTCAGCTCCGACAGATACAGCTTGTTTTCCGACATGGGGGACCTTTCGAAACCGGCACGTCCGGGATCGGCGGCGGGATATGGGGGATGCAAACCGAAAAGAACAGTCCGGCCACGCAGTCTATGCCGGCCAGCGCTGCCGATGTCAATCCGAACCGCGCGTCAGTACCGAACGATCACCGCCGAAACGATGGCCAGCATCAGCACGGTCGGCACCTCGTTCATGAACCGGAAGCCGCGGCCCGTCATCGTGCAGCGGCCCTCGGCAAGCTCGACCCGCTTCACCGTCAGCCACCAGTGAAACCACGTCATCGCGACGACCGCGGTGGCCTTCACCCAGGGCCACGCCAACGACCAGTCGACGACATAGGGCGTGAACACCAGCAACAGCCCGAAACCCCAGCTCGCATGCATCGCCGGCCGCATGATGAAACGTTGCAGCTTCCACTCCATCACTTCCAGCGTCTCGACCAAGGCTGGCCCCTCGGCGGCTCGTTCGGTGTGATAGACAAACAGGCGCGGCAGATAGAACAACGCCGCCATCCAGGCGATGATCGACACCACATGGCCGGTCTTGATCCATGGATACCAGGCCTGAAGCCAGTCGCCGATCATCGCCACGCCCCTTTCGCTTCCGACATGGCCATAGGTAAAGATTCTCTGGAAGAAAAGACGTGGTCGAAGATAGAACCCTGCCCAGTGGGGATATCCCCTCCATCCCCAGATCTGCCCACAGCGTGCCGGTGACGCAGCAGTTCGCAACAAGGCTCATAAACCACTGTCTTATATTTCATAAAGGGCCGTCTTTCCATCCCGTGCAGATCCCGGGCGGGGCCTCAGCCGGGTCTTCCCAAGCGGTGGACATGGCCATCCCCATCTGGATAGAACGTCGCGAACGTCACCGCTCGTCCGGCCCCGCCGCGGTTGTGGCGTTGCGCCGCCGATCCATCCCCATTGCGCCCCCGGTCCGCCCCCGAATGTCCACCGATCTGTCCCCATCCGCGCCCCTTGTCCTGGCCTCCGGCTCGCCGGCACGCCTTGCCATGCTTGTCTCGGCGGGTGTCATGCCCACCCAGCGACCCGCCGCGATCGACGAGGCGGCATTGCGCGCAGCGCTCGTCGCCGATGGCCTCTCGCCGGACGCCATCGCCATGGCGCTTGCCGAGACCAAGGCGCGAAAGGTCTCCGCCGCACAACCGGGCGCGCTCGTCATCGGCGCCGACCAGCTCCTGCTGCACGCGGACGAGCTGCTGACAAAACCGCGGGATCGCGCCGGTCTCGCACGCCAGTTGCGGCGCCTTTCAGGACAGACCCATCAACTGATCTCGGCAGCCGTGGTGGCCCAGGATGGTGTCAGGCTTTGGCACCATGTCGGCCGTGCGCGCCTGACCATGCGACCACTCTCCGACAGCTTCCTCGAAGCCTATTGCGCCGCGGCCGATCCCGAACTTCTGGACTGTGTCGGCGGCTACCGGATCGAAGCCGAAGGTGCCCGCCTGTTCCGCTCGGTCACCGGCGATTGGCACAGTATCCTCGGCCTGCCGCTCCTGCCGCTCTTGAACTGGCTGGCCGATCGCGGGACCCTGCCGACATGACGGACCATACCGCAATACCGGTGGCCGCCGTTCTGGGCGACCCGGTCGCCCACAGCCGGTCCCCGGCGCTGCACGGGCACTGGCTTGCCCGTCATGGTGTCGCCGGCCACTACATTCCGCTGCGTGTCACGCAGGGCGGCCTGCCCGCCGCGCTTGGCTGCCTCGCCCGGCTCGGCTTCGCCGGGGCCAATGTCACCATCCCGCACAAGGAGGCCGCGCTCGCCCTCGCCAACACGGCCAGCGACCGGGCGCGCCGCATCGGCGCGGCAAATCTGCTGACCTTTGGGCCGGGCGGCGCGACCCATGCCGACAATACCGATGGGGCAGGTTTTCTCGCCGGCTTGCAGGCGGCGGTCCCGGAATGGCGGCCTCGGGCCGGACCGGCGCTCGTCCTCGGTGCCGGTGGCGCGGCGCGGGCCATCGTCGATGCGCTTGCCGCGGCCGGCGTGGCCGAGATCCGGATCGCCAACCGCACGCGCGCCCGGGCCGTGGCCCTCGCCTGCGCGGCGGGTCCGGTCGCCAAGGTCGTCGACTGGGATGCGGCATCGCCGTCAATCGGCGCCGCCGCACTGCTCGTCAATACGACAAGCCTCGGCATGACGGGCCAACCACCGCTCACGCTCGACCTCGCCCGGCTCGACCCCGCGACGGTGGTTGCCGACATCGTCTACAGCCCGCTCGAGACCGATCTGCTTCGGGCCGCGCGCCAGCGCGGTTGCCGCACGGTCGATGGGCTTGCCATGCTTCTTCATCAGGCGGTCCCGGCATTCGAGGCCTTCTTCGGCCCGCGTCCCAGCGTCGACGAAGCGCTGCGCCGCGCGATCCTGGCCGTATGATGGCACCGCCGCCCCTGCGCCTCGGTCTGACCGGCTCGATCGGCATGGGCAAATCGACCGTTGCCGCGATGTTCGCCGCCGAAGGCGTCCCGGTCTGGGACGCTGACGCCACGGTTCATCCGCCTCTATGCACCGGGCGGCGCGGCCGTCGGCCCGGTCTCGGCCGCGTTTCCCGCAGCCTTGCAGGATGGCGGCATAGCGCGCCCGGCGCTCAACGCCGTTCTTGCGGGGGACGACACGGCCCTTGCCCAGCTCGAGGCGATCGTCCATCCCCTGGTGGCGGCAGACCGTGCAGCCTTCCTGCGCGATGCCCAGGCCGGCGGTGCGCCGCTTGTGGTTTTCGACATCCCGCTGCTCTTCGAAACCGGGGCCGAGGCCGATCTCGACAGGACGCTGGTGGTCACCGCCCCGGCCGATCTGCAACGCGCCCGGGTGCTCGCCCGGCCGGGCATGACGGCCGAGCGGCTCGACCGCATCCTGGCCCGCCAAATGCCCGACGCGGAAAAGCGGCGGCGCGCCGATCTGGTGGTCGAAAGCGTCGATTTGGGGCGCACCCGTGCCGCGATCCGCGACCTGGTCGCCCGGCTGAAGAAGGAACGTGAAGATGCGTGAGATCGTTCTCGACACCGAAACCACCGGGCTCGACCCGGCCAGCGGCGACCGCCTTGTCGAGATCGGTGCCGTCGAACTCGTCAACCAGCTTCCCACCGGGCGCACCTGGCACCGCTACATCAATCCCGAACGGCCGGTGCCGCAAGCCGCTTTTGCGGTGCATGGCCTCGACGACAGTTTTCTTCGCGACAAGCCGGTGTTTCGCGCGGTGCATGCCGATCTGCTCGCCTTCCTGGGCGACGCGCCGCTCGTCATCCACAACGCCGCCTTCGATATCGGCTTCCTCGACGCCGAGCTTGGCCGCTGCGGGGCGCCGCCGCTGGGCCTGGCGCGCGCCGTCGACACGCTGGAACTGGCGCGGGCACGCTATCCCGGCGCCGGAAATTCGCTCGATGCGCTCTGCCGGCGTTTCGGGATCGACAATTCGGGGCGCGATCTGCATGGCGCCCTGCTCGACGCAAGGCTGCTCGCGGAGGTCTATCTCGAGCTTACCGGCGGCCGCCAGCGCGACTTCGGACTGGATTCCGATCCAACCGGCCCCCGTGCCGCCATGCCGGGCCGGGACAAGACCGCACCCCCCGGCATCGCCCGAAGCCGCGCCCGCCCGCTGGCGCCGCGCCTGACCGAGGCCGAGCGCGCTGCCCATGCGGCCTTCCTGGCCGAGCTGGGCGCCGACCCGCTCTGGCGTCGCGACGGCTAGACAGCGGCCCTGCTGGGCCAACGCAACTCAGGCAGAGCCGGCCGGCCCGCCACCCGCATCGGCGCTGGCCTCTGCCTGCTGCTTTGCCCGCGCCGCCAGCTGCTGGCGGTAAAGCTGGACAAAATCGATGGAATCGAGCAGGAGCGGGGGGAACCCCCCATCCCTTGTGACATCGGCGACGATCCGGCGCACGAAGGGGAACATCATCCGCGGCGCCTCGATCAGCAGAAACGGCCGAAGCTGTTCCTCCGGCACATTCTCCACCGTGAACAGCCCGCCATATTCAAGCTCCATCAGAAAGACGGTCTCGCCCGCCGCCTCGGCCCCTGCGGGCAGTCTCGCGGTGATCGAGAACTTGGTGATGACCTCGAACTGGTCGCTGTCGCTGCGCTTGCCGGCATCGGCCCCGACCTGAACCGCGATGTCGGGCTTGGCGCCCGCCCGCAGCGCTTTCTGCACCGCGATGTTCTCGAAGGACAGATCGCGCACGAACTGGCCGATGATGTGCAGTCGCGGCATGGCCGGCACCGCCTGCTGCGGTGTTGCGGCCGCGGCCCCGTTCCCCGAACCGGCCGTCGTTTCTTCATCGCTCATGTGGCAATCCTCTCTTCTCCTGACGGGCGCTGGCCCGATCTCCGCGCGCTGCTAGCAGCCGGGTTCCGGGCAGGCAACGCCCCCTCGCCCGGCCGGCGCCTAGTCCTTGCGGACCCAGCCCGAAGGCGGACCGTCCGGTTTGCCGGTCGCCGTGTCCGGTGTCTCGGGTGCGACGATCTCATAATCCGCGTCGGTCGGCCCCGATTCGTGGCCGGTGCCGAACACGACCGCGCCGCGCGCCACGAGCTGGCGACCGATCCAGCGGATGATCCGCCGCCGCGGCCCGGGCAGCATCAACGCGATCCCGACCGTATCGGTGAAGAAGCCCGGGGTCAGCAACAGAAGCCCGGCGATCAGCAGCGCGGCGCCGTCCGCCAGCGGCCCCGTCGGGTCGCGCCCCTGCGCCAGCGCGCGCTGCAACCGTTCGAGCGCGGCCATGCCCTGGGCCCGCATCAGCACCGTGCCGACAAGCGCGCTCAGCACCACCAGACCCAGCGTCGGCCACAGGCCGATCCAGCCGCCGACCAGGATGAACAGCGCGATCTCGGTCATCGGGACCGCAACGAAGATCAGAAACAGTGGCATCTGGGTTCCCCAACGCTTCCCCGGACCGGCGCGACCCGCGCGCCATGGTGGACTTGCCCGGTCGCCGCCTCTACATAGGCAACAAGCCCCGGCATCCAACCCCGGCCGGGCCAGCGGAATCGAAAGGCAGCGCCATGAGCGGCACTCTCGTGCAGATCCTTATCCTCGCCGGGATCGCGATCTTCCTGATCCTGCGCCTGCGCAGCGTGCTCGGAACCCGCGACGGGTTCGAACCGCCGCGCATGCCCGACAACGCCGCACGGCCCGCCCCGCGCCGGGCCTTCGACGTGATCGAGGGCGGCGTCGACGACGACATTGCCGATCATGTCAAGGAAGGCTCCGCGGCCGCGCGGGCGCTCGCGGACATGAAAGCGGCGGAGCCGTCCTTTTCCGTCGGAGAGTTCCTGCGCGGCGCGCGCGGCGCCTATGAGATGATCCTGACCGCTTTCGAGGATGGCCGGCTCGGCGATGTCGAATCGTTTCTGGCACCCGAAGTGCGCGACAGCTTCGCCGCTGCCATCGCCGAACGCGAAAGCCAGGGCCTGACGGTGGAATCGCATTTCGCCGGCATCCGCGATGTCACCCTGGTCGAGGCACGGTTCGATACCGCCACCCGCGAAGCCGAGATCGATGTCCGGTTCACCGCCGAACTGGCCACGGTGGTCAAGGATGCCGACGGACAGATCGTCGAGGGCGACGCGAATGCCCTGCGCCGCCAGCGCGATGTCTGGACCTTCGGTCGCATGATGGGGTCCGACAACCCCAACTGGGCGCTGGTCGGCACCGGCGGCTGACGCGTCGGGCGGCCCCCGGCGATGTCGGTCCGGCCCGGGCCCCGACGCCTGACCGGCGAGGAGGCAAGGCTGTGGTCGCAGGTCGCGGCCCAGATCCGTCCGTTGCGCCGCGGCGACGGCCCGCCGGGCAAACATGCGGCCACACAAACGGTCACGGATACCGACGCGATGGCGGCCGGTTCGGCGCTCGACCGGGCCAATGGCGACCCCGGGCCAGCCCGGCGCCCGGTTTCGCCGCCTGCCGACACGCCACGCCCGAAACATCTGGCGCCCCGGCTCGACGCCCGGTTGTCGGCGCGCCTCGCGCGGGGCAAGTTGACGCCCGAGGCGCGGCTTGACCTGCATGGCATGACCCTGGCCGAGGCACGGCCGGCGCTGGCCGGCTTTCTTGCCCGGGCCGAGGCCCGCGGCCAGCGCCTTGTCCTGGTGATCACCGGCAAGGGCAGCGTAAGCGCGGCGCCCGAGGCGGCCTTTCAATCCGGCCGCGGCATCCTGCGCCGCCAGGTGCCCGAATGGCTGCGCCAGGGCGCGCTCGCGTCGGGCGTCGTCGAGGTGCGCGAGGCGCATCGCCGCCATGGCGGTGCGGGCGCGTTTTATGTCTGGCTCAGGCGGCCGCGCGAGCGGGCTTTACAGCGCGCCAGACCGGAAGGATAAACCGCCCGCCCAATTCGGAGTGCCGCCATGATCCGCTCACTGAGCGTCTCCCTTGTCTTTCTTCTCGGCCTTGCCGTCGCGGCCTGCAGCCCGCGCGGCTATGTCAGCATGGGGTCGGAATCGGCCGCGCTGGCGGCCGGCGGCAGCTTGCAGACGATCTTCGTGGCGACCGACCGTGTGTTCGACCAGAGCGCCGAGATCTATGGCAATGACCGGATCGAGGATGCCGGTTTCGCCCGTTTCACGGTCTCGATCCCGCCCGAGCGCGCGGCCGGCAGCATCGAATGGCCGCGCGGCCAGCCCGATTTCCAGACCGAATTCGTCACCGTCGAGGCGGCCAAACTGCCCGAGCCGAACTTCTTTCGCGCACTCGACGCGCAGCTGGCCCAACTCCCCCGCGGGGAGCGCGAAATCGTTCTCTTCATTCACGGTTTCAACACCAACTATCCCGAGGCGTTCTATCGCCAGGCGCAGATGATGCATGATTTCGGCGTCAGGGGCGTCGGCGTGACCTATGCCTGGGCGTCGGCCGGCAGTGCCTTTGGCTATGTTCACGATCGCGACAGCGTTCTTTACGCTCGCGATTCGCTGTCGCAGCTGATCGAGCAGCTGCAGCGCACGCGGGCCGAGGAAATCCTGATCGTCGCCCATTCCATGGGCGGGCTGCTGACCGTCGAAACGCTGCGCACCCTGGCCCTGAGGGGCAACGGGGGTTCCTGGGGCAAGCTTGGCGCGGTGATTCTGATCTCGCCCGACATCGCGGTCGATGTGTTCCGAACCCAGGCGCGCGATATCGGCACATTGCCCCAGCCCTTCGTCATTTTCACCTCCAACCAGGACCGGGCACTGGCCCTTTCGGCCGGCCTGTCGGGCCAGCGCGACCGCCTGGGGTCGTTGCCGAGCGTCGATCCGATCGACGAATTCGAAGTCACGCTGATCAATCTGACCGAGATCGAAGGCGGCGATCCGCTGCGTCACATGACGGCGGTGACCTCGCCGGCGAGTATCGCGATCCTCAACCAGATCAACGATTTCTCCCGAACGATGGCGGCCGAACAGATCGACCGTCGCGGCTTGCTGCCCGGCACGGTCCTGTCGATCCGCAACGCGACCGAGGTGATCATCGATCCGCTGCAACCCTAGACGTGCAATCCGCTTGCACCGGCCGGAAATCCGGTGTAGCCCTTTCCCATCAGCGGCGGTTCGGCTTCCACACCCGAATCCCTCCGAAACGTGAAACGGGCCGCGCGCCCGTTTTTTTGTGCTCCGACATGCCAGGCCGACCTGCCCGATGACCCAGAACCAGACCCGGACCGGAAACCGCACCGATGCGATCACCGATCTTGTGGCCCGGGCGCCGATCGACCGGCGGCTGGCCGAAATCCTCCGCCCCGTGGTCGAGGGCATGGGATTCGATCTCGTCCGGGTCCGGCTGATGGGCGGTCGCACCCCCACCTTGCAGATCATGGCCGAACGGCCGGACGGCGGCATCGAGGTCGAGGATTGCGCCAACATCTCGACCGCGGTTTCTGCCCTGCTCGATGTCGAGGACCCGATCGAGGAAGGCTACACGCTCGAAGTCTCCTCGCCCGGCATCGACCGGCCGCTCACCCGGCTGTCCGATTTCGACGCCTGGGAAGGCTACGATGCCAGGCTCGAGACGGCCGAGCCGATCGACGGGCGGCGCCGGTTCAAGGGCACGCTGCGCGGCACCCAGGATGGCGAAATCCTGCTGGAAATCGCCGAAGGCGTCATCGGCCTCGACTTCGACTGGCTGTCGGAGGCGCGGCTGGTGATGTCGGATGCGCTGATCCGAGACATGCTGAAGGCTGGCAAGGCGCGCGGCGCCGACGCTTCGGCCTTCGATTCCATCGAACCCGAAGAGGAAGACAGATGAGCATCACAAGCGCCAACCGGCTGGAGCTTCTGCAGATCGCCGAGGCGGTCGCGCGCGAGAAACTGATCGACCCCGATCTGGTGATCGAGGCGATGGAGGAATCCATGGCCAAGGGCGCAAAGTCCCGCTATGGCAACGATCTCGACATCCGCGCCCATATCGACCGCAAATCCGGTGCGCTGACGCTCACACGGGTGCGCACCGTGGTCGAGGAGGTCGAGAATCCGGCCGCCGAGCTGACCGTGGCCGAGGCCCAGGCGCACCGCCCCGGCGCCGTGCTGGGCGACGAGATCACCGACGAGGTGCCACCGGTCGACATGGGCCGGATCGCGGCGCAGTCGGCCAAGCAGGTGATCCTGCAAAAGGTCCGCGATGCCGAGCTGGAACGCCAGTACGAAGAGTTCAAGGACCGCGCCGGAACCATCGTCAACGGCATCGTCAAGCGCGAGGAATACGGCAACATCATCGTCGATGTCGGCGCCAGCGAGGCGATGCTGCGCCGCAACGACAAGATCGGCCGCGAAAGCTACCGCAATGGCGACCGCATCCGCGCCTGGATCAAGGATGTTCGCCGCGAACCGCGCGGCCCGCAGATCTTCCTGTCGCGCACGGCACCCGAATTCATGGCCGAATTGTTCAAGATGGAGGTGCCGGAAATCTACGAGGGCATCATCGAGATCAAGGCCGTGGCCCGCGATCCCGGCAGCCGCGCCAAGATCGCCGTGATTTCCTATGACAGCTCGATCGATCCGGTTGGCGCCTGTGTCGGCATGCGCGGCAGCCGGGTGCAGGCGGTTGTTAACGAATTGCAGGGCGAGAAGATCGACATCATCCCCTGGTCCGAGGACATGCCGACCTTCCTGGTCAATGCGCTGCAGCCGGCCGAGGTGTCGAAGGTCGTGCTCGACGACGATGCCGAACGGATCGAGGTCGTGGTCCCCGAGGAACAGCTCAGCCTCGCCATCGGCCGGCGCGGGCAGAATGTGCGGCTGGCCGGGCAGCTTACGGGCCTTGCCATCGATATCCTCACCGAGGCCGAGGAAAGCGAACGCCGCCAGGCCGAATTCGCCGAACGCTCGCAGATGTTCATGGAAACGCTCGATCTGGACGAGATGGTGGCCCAGCTTCTGGTCTCCGAAGGCTTCGCCACGCTCGAAGAGGTCGCCTATGTCGATATCGACGAATTGCTGTCGATCGACGGCTTCGATCAGGAAACCGCCGAGGAGTTGCAGGCCCGGGCGCGCGATTGCCTGGACGAGATCAATCGCAAGGCGCTCGACCGCGCGCGCGAGTTGGGGCTGAAGGACAGCCTCGTCGCGTTCGAGGGGCTGACGCCGCAGATGCTCCAGGCACTGGCCGAGGACGGCGTCCTGACGCTCGAGGATTTCGCCCGCTGCGCCGACTGGGAGCTGGCCGGCGGCTGGACCGTGGAAAATGGCGAGCGCAAGAAGGATGACGGCCTGCTCGAGCCTTTCGATGTCAGCCTCGAGGAAGCCCAGGACATGGTGATGACCGCGCGGATCGCGCTGGGCTGGGTCGATCCGGCCGATCTGGCACCCGACCAGGCCGAGGATGGGACGGCCGAGGCCGACGTCGCGCGCAGCGCGGAGGAGGCCTGAGTCGCCCGCCAATGACCCGTGGTGGCCACAGCCAAAGCCGCACGGAGCCGGAACGCCGCTGCATCCTGACCGGGGCGCGCGGCCCCGCCGCGGCAATGATTCGCTTCGTCGTCGCGCCCGATGGGGCCGTCGTGCCCGATATTCTGGGCCGGCTTCCGGGCCGCGGAATGTGGCTGTCGGCGGCACCGGACCATGTCGAACGCGCTGCCCGAAAGGGCCTGTTCGCGCGCGCCGCGCGCCGCCCGGTCCGGGTGCCCGACGATCTGGCCGCGACGGTCGAGGCGCAGCTCGCGGCCCGGGTGATCGCGCTTCTCGCGATGGCGCGCAAGGCCGGTGCCGCGCTTGCCGGCTTCGAAAAGGTGCGGGCGGCGCTCGCGGCCGATGATGTCGCCGCGCTGATCCAGGCCCGTGACGGCTCCCCGCGCGAGAAATCGCGGTTGCGCCCGCCGCCGGGTGCAGCCCGGATCGAGGCGCTGGCGGCGCAAGAAATCGGTTTGGCATTCGGACGCGGCTATGTGATACATGCCGCCTTGAAGACAGGCGGGCTCGCCCCGCGCATCCTTGCCGAGGCCGGGCGCCTCGACGCGCTGCGCGGCACGGGCCCATCCCCCGCCGCCGAAATGGACGATGGCGGGCCAATCGGACGTTGTGGAGACGCATGAGCGACGACAAGAAACCCCTCGGCCTGCGCGGCGGCGGTCAGCGCCCCGGCCACGTCAAGCAAAGCTTCAGCCATGGCCGGACAAAGTCCGTTCTGGTGGAGACGAAGCGCAAGCGCGTCGTGGTGCCGAAACCGGGAACGGCGGCGGCCTCGCCGGCACCGGCCGCGCCGGGCAAGGGCAAGGGCAGGCCGGCGACCGGTTCGACAAACAGCGATGCCGAGATGGAACGCCGCCTGCGTGCGGTTCAGGCTGCCAAGGCGCGCGAGGCCGAAGAGGCCGAGCGCCGCCGGGCCGATGAACAGGCCCGCGAAGAGGAACGGGCGCGAAAGAAGGCCGAAATCGAAGCGCGCGAACGGGCCGAGGCCGAACGCCAGCGTGCCGAGGAAGAGGCGCGGATTCGCGCCGAAGCGGCCGCTGCCGCGCCGCCGCCGTCGTCCGAACCCGCGGCCGAAAGGCCGGCGCCAAAGCCCGCAGCACCCAGAAAACCCGACCGCACGGCCGAGGAAGATCGCCGCGATCGGCCGTCGAAGGGCGATGGCGCGCGGCGCCGCTCGGGCAAGCTGACGCTCAACCAGGCGCTGTCCGAGGATGGCGGCCGGCAACGCTCGGTCGCGGCGATGCGGCGCAAGCAAGAGCGCGAGCGGCGCAAGGCGATGGGCGGGGCCCAGGCCCGCGAAAAGGTCACCCGCGACGTCCAGCTGCCCGAAACCATCGTCGTCCAGGAACTCGCCAACCGTATGGCCGAACGGGTTGCCGATGTGGTCAAGGCGCTGATGCAGAACGGCATCATGGCGACCCAGAACCAGGTGATCGACGCCGACACGGCCGAACTCATCGTCGCCGAATTCGGCCACCGGGTGGTGCGTGTCGCCGACTCCGATGTCGAGGACGTCATCACCCAGACCAGCGGCGACGACCCGGAAACCCTGCGCCCACGGCCGCCGGTGATCACGATCATGGGCCATGTCGATCACGGCAAGACCTCGCTGCTCGACGCGATCCGCAAGACCAATGTCGTCTCCGGAGAGGCGGGGGGAATCACCCAGCATATCGGCGCCTATCAGGTGACCACCGATTCGGGTGCGCTGTTGAGCTTTCTCGACACGCCGGGCCACGCCGCCTTCACCTCGATGCGGGCGCGTGGCGCGCAGGTGACCGATATCGTCATCCTTGTCGTCGCAGCGGATGATTCGGTGATGCCCCAGACGGTCGAGGCGATCAACCACGCCAAGGCGGCCGGGGTCCCGATGATCGTGGCGATCAACAAGATCGACCGGCCCGGCGCCGATCCCGACAAGGTGCGCACCCAACTGCTGCAGCATGAGGTGATCGTCGAAAAGATGTCGGGCGACGTGCTCGATGTCGAGGTTTCGGCGATCACCGGCGAAGGTCTCGACGTGCTGCTCGAGAATATCGCGCTGCAGGCCGAACTGATGGAACTGACGGCCAATCCCGACCGCGCCGCGGTCGGCGCCGTGATCGAGGCGCAGCTCGATGTCGGGCGGGGGCCCGTCGCCACCGTGCTGATCCAGGCCGGTACGCTGCGCCAGGGCGACATTTTCGTCGTCGGCGAACAATGGGGCAAGGTGCGCGCGCTGATCAACGACCGCGGCGAGCGGGTGAAGGAAGCCGGCCCGTCGGTCCCGGTGGAGGTGCTGGGGCTCAACGGCACGCCCGAGGCCGGCGATGTCCTCAATGTCGTCGAGACCGAGGCCCAGGCGCGGGAGATCTCGAACTATCGGGTCCAGGCGGCCAAGGACAAGCGCGCGGCGGCCGGCGCGGCAGCGACGCTCGAACAGCTGCTCGCCAAGGCGAAAGAGGACGAGTCGGTCGCCGAATTGCCGATCCTGGTAAAGGCCGATGTGCAGGGCTCGACCGAGGCGATCGTCCAGGCGATGGAAAAGATCGGCAATGACGAGGTCCGTGTCCGTATCCTGCATTCCGGGGTCGGCGCGATCACCGAAACCGATGTCGGCCTGGCCGAGGCATCGAACGCGCCGGTCATCGGGTTCAACGTCCGCGCCAATGCGCCGGCCCGTCAGGCGGCGAACCAGAAGGGCGTCGAACTGCGCTATTACTCGGTGATCTACGATCTGGTCGACGATGTGAAAGCGGCCGCTTCGGGCCTGCTGTCGGCCGAATTGCGCGAGACCTTCATCGGCTATGCCGAGATCAAGCAGGTCTTCAAGGTTTCGGGCGTGGGCAAGGTTGCCGGCTGCCAGGTCACCGAAGGGGTGGCGCGACGCTCGGCCGGGGTGCGGCTCCTGCGCGACGATGTGGTTATCCATGAAGGCACGCTGAAGACGCTCAAGCGCTTCAAGGACGAGGTGAAAGAGGTTCATGTGGGCCAGGAATGCGGCATGGCGTTCGAGAATTACGACGACATCCGCGAGGGCGACGTGATCGAGCTCTTCGAGCGCGAAGAGGTCGAGCGGACGCTGGCGTGATCAAACCGATACCGGGTTGACGAGGAGTCGCAGATCGATTCTGACTCGGCTAGGTGGGTTGGTCGGAGACAACCGATGGCCTTTGTTCTGCCGCGAACGGGAATCTTGCGTCGTATCATGTTCTCGCTACCTATGACTCGTATGAAGCTGCGGTACTACAATATCCCGCTTCTTGGAGACCCTGAAGTCGTGCAGTCGCGCCTTTCAGCGTTCCTTGATGCCTACGCAACGTCTCTTGACGTTGAGCCGATGTGCTACCGCCGAGTGCACCGTCGATCCACCGATGCACTTTGGTCAGACTTCGTGACCATTTCGCATGACGTCAACACATCGGCTGCCAGGCTATCCGCCGCAAAGGACCAGGATGCCGAAGATTGACGATGGACTGGACGATCCGCCTGGCCAACTGGACCTCCTAGAAGAAGAGGAACAGCGGTCCTCAGCTGGTTTGGCAGTCGAGCGTCGTTTCGAGATTCTGCAAAGTCCGCTGCTTCCACCTCAAATTCTTGCGCAATACGGCGAAGTCGTTGAAGGTTTGCCTGCACGGCTTGTGGAGTGGACAGAACGAGAGAGTCAGCACAGGCGGGATATGGAAATCAGGGCTTTCGAGGAGGCGCGTATCTTGCGACTCAGGTCGCAAGCGATCGGGGCGGGCGTCGCTGGGCTTGGTATCCTCGTTGCAGGTTATGTAGCGGTTGCTGGGACGGGAGCCGGTGCCCCGTTGGTGGCAGGCGTAATTGCCATCGTCAGCGTTGGTGGACCTTTCGCAGCCCGACTTCTTGCGGAACGATGGCGTGGAGCGGCCACGGAAGCTTCAGACCGTAGTGACAACAAGGGGTAGAGCTCTTGGATTGAACAAAACGGCGATCGTCGTAAGGAATGCGGCATGGCGTTCGGGAATTACGACGACATCCGCGAGGGCGACGTGATCGAGATCTTCGAGCGCGAAGAGGTCGAGCGGACGCTGGCCTGATCCGCCTGCGGCTTGCGGCTGCCCGGCCGGGTGCCTATCTGGCCGGGGTCACGGCAACGGAGGCCCGGCAATGGCCCAGGACGATTTCCCCGGCTGGCACGGCACCACGATCATCGGCGTGCGCCGCGGCGGCCGCGTGGTGATCGCCGGCGACGGCCAGGTCAGCCTGGGCCAGACGGTGATCAAGGGCACGGCGCGCAAGGTGCGCCGCCTGACACCCGGCGGTCACCCGGTGGTGGCAGGCTTCGCCGGCTCCACGGCGGACGCCTTCACGCTGCTGGAACGGCTCGAAGCCAAGCTCGAGGCGACACCGGGTCATCTGCAGCGTGCCGCCGTGGAACTCGCCAAGGACTGGCGCACCGACAAATACCTGCAAAAGCTCGAGGCGATGCTGATCGTGACCGATGGCACAACCCTGCTGGTCGTCACCGGGGCGGGCGACGTGCTGGAACCCGAACATGACGTGGCCGCGATCGGGTCAGGCGGCAATTTCGCGCTGGCGGCCGCGCGCGGGCTGATGGAAACCGACCTCGACGCCGAAGAAATTGCGCGCAGGGCGATGGCCATCGCGGCCGATATCTGCGTCTACACCAATGGCAACCTGACGGTGGAAACCATCGAGGCATAAGAATTTTCTGGAAAACTCTTGCGCCCCGAATCCTTCGAAGAAGGATTTCCCACCCAGCGGAGACCGCGCAACGCATGACCGACCTGACCCCCCGCGAAATCGTCTCGGAACTCGACCGGTTCATCATCGGCCAGGCCGACGCAAAACGTGCCGTCGCCGTGGCGCTGCGCAACCGCTGGCGGCGCCAGCGTCTCTCGGCCGAGATGCAGGAGGAGGTCTATCCCAAGAACATCCTGATGATCGGGCCGACCGGCGTCGGCAAGACCGAGATCAGCCGCCGTCTGGCCAAACTCGCCAAAGCGCCCTTCGTGAAGGTCGAGGCGACGAAATTCACCGAGGTCGGCTATGTCGGCCGCGATGTCGAACAGATCGTCCGCGATCTGGTCGACGCCGCCATCGTGATGACCCGCGATGCGATGCGCGACGAGGTCAGGGCGCGCGCGCAGGCGGCCGCCGAGGATCGGGTGATCGAGGCCATCGCCGGGACGGATGCGCGCGAGCAGACCCGCGAGATGTTCCGCAAGAAGCTGCGCTCGGGCGAGCTTGACGACCGCGAGATCGAGGTCGAGATGCAGGACACGTCGAACCCGTTGCAGGGGCTCGACATCCCCGGTCAGCCGCCGGGTTCGCAGGGGATGATGAATCTGGGCGATCTGTTCGGCCAGGCCTTCGGTGGGCGTCGCATCCGCCGCAAGATGACGGTCGCCGAAAGCCACCAGGTGCTGGTCGCCGAAGAGGCCGACAAGCTCTTGGACAAGGAGGCCGTGAACCGAAACGCGATCCGAGCTGTCGAACAGGCCGGCATCGTGTTCCTCGACGAGATCGACAAGGTCTGTGCGCGGGCCGATGTGAAGGGTGCCGATGTCAGCCGCGAGGGCGTGCAGCGCGATTTGCTGCCGCTGATCGAGGGCACGACGGTCGCCACCAAGCACGGCCCCGTCAAGACCGACCATATCCTGTTCATCGCCTCGGGGGCGTTCCATATCGCCAAGCCGTCGGACCTGTTGCCCGAATTGCAGGGCCGGCTGCCGATCCGGGTGGAACTGCGCGCACTGAAGGAGGAAGACTTCGTCCGCATCCTGACCGAGACCGACAATGCGCTGACCCGGCAATACACCGCCCTGATGGAGACCGAGGGCGTGACAGTCAGCTTTTCCGAGGACGGCATCGCGGCGCTGGCCCGCATCGCGACCGAGGTCAACGCCCAGGTCGAGAATATCGGCGCGCGGCGGCTTTACACCGTCATGGAACGGGTGTTCGAGGACCTCGCCTTCACCGCGCCCGACCGCGCCGGCCAGTCAATCACCATCGACGGGGCGTTTGTCGAGCAGCATCTGGGCGATCTGGCCCGCGATACGGATCTGAGCCGTTACGTGTTGTGAACGGCCCGGGCGCCCCGGCCCCCGCGCGCCTGTCCTGCAAGCGCTTTCGCGACAATGAGGTCCGGCTTCAGCTTCACGACTTGGCCTACAATCTGGGCAGCTTCCTGAAGCGTGCCGACCTGCCGGAAGAGATGGCCGACTGGTCGCTGACCAGCATCCAAAGCCGCCTGATCAAGATCGGGACCCGCGTCGTACGCCATGCCCGCAAGATCACGTTCCAACTGACCGAAGTCGCTGTGTCAGGCAACATCTTCGGTATTGACCCTCGCCGCCATCCGCGACCTTAAACCACCGCCGAGACCCCCGTGATGGCCATCCTCTTGAAACCAAACAAAAGCGGCTCGATAGCTGTGTCGAGAAAAGGCCAAAATCGCCGCAACTGCCCGACTAATACCAGCTTGCACTAATCAGAACCCATGCGCCCATTCTCGGAGGCCTATGGTCATGATCCTCGACGGTCGGTCCATGAGGCGGTTCCACGCCTCGCAGGCCAGGGTGACGATGTCATCGTAGCTCTCGAACACGCGGTTCGAGAGCCAGTTCTCGCGGAGGTACTGCCAGATGTTCTCGACCGGGTTCAGTTCCGGCGACCGGGGCGGCAGGGCCAGGAGGGTGATGTTCTGTGGCACGGCGAGGGCGCGGGACATGTGCCAGCCGGCCTGGTCGAGGATGACCACGGCGTGTGCGCCGGGGTCGACCATGGCACTGATCTCGGCAAGGTGGGCGGTCATGGCAGGGGTGTCGCAGCCTGGCATGACCAGACCCGCGCCCTTGCCCGCCTTCGGGCAGATGGCTCCGAAAATATAGGCCGACTGCGTGCGCTGGTCGTGCGGCGCCGAAGGTCGTGTGCCGCGCCGTGCCCAGCGGCGGGTGATCGTGTTCTTCTGGCCGATCCTGGCCTCATCCTGGAACCACAGCTCTATTGCGGTGCCCTCGGGAAGCGTCTCGCGGATTTCCGCCAGCCGGACGGGGAAGTCTTTTTAAAAGCGGCAATTTCCTCCGCGTTCTGGGCATAATGGCGTGGCCGTGCGGAGAGCTTGCCGAAGCCGAGCGCATTGAGTTCCCGGCTCAGGGTCGCCGCGCTCACCGAGATGCCAAACTTGTCCCAGACCCAGGCCGCGAGATCGATCAGCCGCCACCGGACAACGCCGTCGCGCACCGGGTTCGGGCCGCTCTCGACGACCCGCACCAGCGCCGCCCGCTGGGCATCGTCGAGCTTCGGGCGGTTGCCTGGCGGCTTGCGGCCGATCAGACCGGCCGGCCCCTCGGCATTGAAGCGCTCAACCCAGTCACGCAGGATCTGCCGGCCGACACCGCCGGTCTCCGCCGCCTCACCTCGGCTGCCACCGTCATAGATCACCGCCAGCGCCAGCAATCGCCGCGTCTGGTCTGCATCCTGGCTCTGCCGGGCCAGCCGCCTGAGCTCCGCCGCCGTGAAGTCCCTCCGTATCGCCAAAGCGCGTCCCATGCCTGCCTCCATGTCGTTTTCGACACAGAATCAGAGATCGGCTGCAAAGGGAATCCCCTGCGAGAGTCGGTGTCAGCGCAAGTTGGTATAATACCAACGGCCATTGTGTTTGACTCGCGAAGGATTCCCTTGGGCTCGGTGTTGTGATTCTCTGTCATCGGAGGATGGAGGGCTTGATGGCGGTTGCGATCACACGAACGGATTTTTCGGCGCGCGACCTGCGTGCGGCGGCGGCGAAGACCACGGATGCGAAGGCGGCGCGGCGGATGCTGGCGATCGCGCTGGTGCTGGAGGGATTGGACCGCAAGACCGCGGCCGAGAGCTGCGGGATGGACCGACAGAGTTTGCGCGATTGGGTTCACCGCTACAATGCCGCGGGGCTGGCGGGGCTGTCGAACCGCCGCTCGGCCGGGCCGAAGCCGCTGCTGAGTGCCGACCAGAAGGCGGAGCTTGCGCAGATCGTGCGGGAGGGGCCCGACCCCGCCGTGGACGGGGTGGTGCGCTGGCGGCGTGTCGACCTTCAGCGCAAGATCGAGGCGCGCTTCGGGGTCAGGATGCATGAGCGCACCGTGGGTAAGCAGTTGGCGGCGCTTGGCTTTCGTCGCCTCTCGGTGCGTCCGCAGCATCCGAAATCCGACCCCGGGGCCCAGGCGGCGTTCAAAAAAACTTCGCCGCGACCGTAGCCGACGCTCTGCCGGACCACGCCCGGGGCAAGCCTCTGGAGGTCTGGTTCCAGGATGAAGCCCGGGTCGGCCAGCAGGGAACGCTGACCCGTATCCGGGCGCCGCGCGGCAGCCGACCGCGCGCGCCGCGCGACACCCGCTACACCTGGGCGTTCGCCTGCTCTCTCGGACGGATCGCGTTCGCAGGCTCACTCTTCGGCGCCGTCTGCCCCGAACGCGGAACCACCGCCGCGCTGGTCATGCCCCATGCAAACACCGCCGCCATGAACGCCCACCTCGCCGGGATCTCCCGCACCGTCGCCGAGGGCGCGCACGCCGTTCTCGTCCTCGACGGCGCTGGCTGGCATGGCTCGAAGGCGCTTCGCGTCCCCGACAACATCACCCTGCTGCCGCTCCCGCCCTGCGCCCCGGAACGCAACCCCGTCGAGAACGTCTGGGCCTACCTCCGCGCCAATCGTCTCGCCAACGCCGTCTTCGAGACCTGCGAGGAGATCGTCGCGCGATGTTGCGATGCCCGGAACTTCTTCGCAAACGACAGCGACACCGTCCGATCAATCACAACCAGAGACTACGCAAAAACGGTCAAAGTTTAGGGCCGTTGGTCTCATTCGGCGGGCTTACGCGGCCCCGCAGGGGCCACGGTCCCGCCTCATTCCCAGTGGCCTGGCACCAGCCGGGCCTCGATCTCCTCGGGCCGGTGGATAATCCGCAATGAGTCCGGAACGATGGCGCTGCCTGTCCGCGTGGTGCGCCGGCGGCCGCGCGACGGTTTGGCCTGGCGCAGGGCCTCGATCGTCGCCGCCTTCAGCCCGCCGCGCGGCTGCGCGCGCCGCATAGATCGTCTCGTGGCTGACGCGGGCGGAAGGATCACCGGGCTTCATGCGCCGCAGTCTGTGCGCGATCTGCTCAGGCGACCAGCGCCAAAAGACAAGGTGGTCATGGACGAAGCGGTAAAGCGCGCTGCCCTCGGCCAGCTTGCGCCGCCGCCCGCAGCGCGCGCGCCGCGTATCGTGGGCGCGGCGCGCCGCTTGCGGTCCATAGCGGCCATCGGCCCGACGGCCCCGCGCCAGCGCGCGCCCGATCGTGCTGGCAGGGCGCCCCGGAAGCCGCCCGATCGCCCGCTGGCTGCGGCCCCGTTCATGCCCGGCGAAGATCACGCCACGTTCCTCGCTGCCGAGGGGATTGCTTCGTCTGTCCATCGCAACATCCTATGCCCAACGGGCTCCGGGTGCTGCACTTGAAACTTGAGCCTACCGTTCAGCTATGACCGCACGACGCAGCCGCGCCCGAAGATCGACCCCTGGCGGTCGGTGCTGGACGAGATGCTGGCCGAGAATGCCCGACGGCCGAAGCGCGAACGGCTGACGGTCATTCGGATCTACGAAGAGCTGCGGAACCGCGGCTATGGCGGGGGCTATGATACCATTCGGCGCTACGCGGCCGGTTGGTCGAAGGTGGCGCAGGAAGCCTCGGCCAGTGCCTATGTGTTCCATCCCGGATGATCACATTGTCCCTGGGCGATCCGCCCTGTTCATGGCAAGGTCGATGTTGCGCGCGGTTCGGGACGGGAGGCAATCATGCTGATTTCTCTGTGGATCGGCATGCAAAATTGACCCTCATCTTGGGATGATCGGCGTCCAAAAGTGACCCCCCTGATACTTCTGCTCAGAAGCTTCCTCTGGAACGAGAGGGAGCAGTCAGGGGATGTTGGTTGTGGAGACGATCGCGAAGATCAGGCGGGCGCATTTCGTCGATGGCAAGTCGATCAAGCAGATTTGCCGGGAGCTGCGGGTGTCGCGGAACACGGTGCGCAAGGTCATCCGATCGGGCGCGACCGAGTTCACCTACGATCGCACGACTCAGCCCCGACCGAAGATTGACCCCTGGCGATCGGATCTGGACGCGATGCTGGCCGAGAATGCCCGGCGACCGAAGCGGGGAGCGTCTGACCGTCATTCGGATCTACGAAGAGCTGCGGAACCGCGGCTATGGCGGCGGCTATGATGCCATTCGGCGCTACGCGGCCGGTTGGTCGAAGGTGGCGCAGGAAGCCTCGGCCAGTGCCTATGTTCCGCTGAGCTTCGATGCGGGCGAGGCCTACCAGTTCGACTGGAGCCATGAGATCGTGATCCTCGATGGCGTGACGGTGACGGTCAAGGTGGCCCATGTCCGCCTGTGTCACAGCCGGATGCCGTTCGTGCGGGCCTATCCCCGCGAGACGCAGGAGATGGTGTTCGATGCCCATGACAGGGCGTTCGCCTTCTTCGGCGGCGCCTGCGCGCGGGGCATCTACGACAACATGAAGACGGCGGTGGACACGATCTTCGTGGGCAAGGATCGCGCCTACAATCGCCGTTTCCAGCAGATGTGCGGACATTACCTGGTCGATCCGGTGGCGTGCACACCGGCGTCGGGCTGGGAGAAGGGGCAGGTTGAGAACCAGGTGGGCGTGCTCCGCCGACGGTTCTTCGTGCCGCGGCCGAAGTTCAAATCCTTTGCCGAGCTGAATGCCTGGCTCGGGGACCGGTGCATTGCCTATGCCAAGGCGAACCGGCACCCCGACATTCCGGACAAGACGATCTGGGAGGTGTTCGAAGAGGAGCGGTCGAGCCTGGTGCCGTATGTCGGTCCGTTCGATGGATTCCACGCCGTCCCGGCGTCGGTGTCCAAGACCTGCCTCGTGCGCTTCGACAAGAACCGCTACTCGGTCGACGCCCGTGCGGTCGGGCGGCCCGTCGAGATCCGCGCCTATGCCGACCGCCTGGAATGCTGGCAGGACGGTCAGGTCGTGGGGCGGCATGAGCGCGCCTTCGGTCGCGGCAAGACGATCTACGATCCGCTTCATTACATCCCGGTTCTGGCGCGCAAACCAGGCGCCTTGCGCAACGGAGCCCCCTTCAAGGACTGGGACCTGCCACCGGCCCTGCGCCGGGTTCAGCGCAAGCTCGAACGCCAGCCCGGCGGCGACCGGCAGGTGGTCGAGATCCTCGGGGCCGTGCTCACCGACGGGCTGGAGGCCGTCGAAGCCGCCTGCTCCGAGGCTTTGGCCCACAACGTCCATTCCGCCGGCGTCGTTCTGAACATCCTGGCGCGTCGCCGCGAACCGCCACCGCCCCTGACAATCACGACGCCGGATGCACTGAAGTTGGGCCGCGAGCCCGCGGCCAATTGCGATCGCTACGACAGCCTGAGGAGAACCGCGAATGGAACGATCACAGGTGCTGGACGCCATGGGTCAGCTGAAGCTTTACGGCATGAGGACGGCCTACGACGAGATCATCGCCACGGCGGTGAAGCGACAGCACGAACCCCAACGGATCATCGGCGATTTGCTGACCGCCGAGATCAGTGAGAAGCAGGCGCGCTCGATCAAGTACCAGATGACCATCGCCAAGTTGCCGCTGGCTAAGGAGATCAAGGAGTTCGACTTCGAGGCGGCCGAGGTCAACGAGACCCTGATCCGGGATCTGGCCACCGGAGACTTCCTCGATCATCAACGCAACCTCGTGCTGATCGGCGGCACCGGCACAGGAAAGACCCATCTCGCGGTCAGCATCGCGCGCGCCTGCATCAGAAACGGCCGCCGGGGCCGGTTCTTCAACGTCGTCGATCTGGTCAATAAGCTCGACGCGGAAGCCCGGGCCGAACGGCAGGGCCGCACCGCGGACCTGATCTCCCGCCTGGACTTCCTGATCCTGGACGAACTCGGCTATCTTCCGTTCGCCCAGACCGGCGGTCAGCTCCTGTTCCATCTGATCAGCAAGCTCTACGAGCGCACCTCGATCATCGTGACGACAAACCTGGCGTTCGGCGAATGGCCCACCGTCTTCGGAGACGCGAAGATGACCACCGCGCTGCTCGACCGCCTGACCCATCACTGCGAGATCGTCGAGACCGGGAACGAAAGCTGGCGCTTCAAAAACCGGGCATAGCGCAAACCGAACCCCCGCTGGCCCGCCGCCGCTGCGTTACATGAGGACTACGCAGCGCCGGGCCAGCTTAGCTCCAGGGGGTCAATTTTGGGCGCCGATAAGGGGTCACGATTCAATGCCGATTGACAGATTTCTCTTCACAAGCAGGCGACGACGACGCCGAAGGTCCGGGCCGCGATCCAGGCCAGCGACGAGCCGGCATGGAAGGTAGCGGAGCGCTACGGCATTTCCGGGCAGACGGTGTGGAAATGGCGGAACCGGGACAGCACCGAGGATCGCAGCCACACCCCGCACCGGCTGCAGACGACGCTGACGCCGGCGCAGGAGGCGGTGGCGGTCGCGGCTGCGCAGAACCCTTCTTCTGCCGCTCGACGACCTGCTCGCCGTGGTCCGCGCGTTTCTGAACCCGAACGTCTCGCGCTCCGGGCTCGATCGCTGTCTGCGGCGGCATGGGGCCGGGAACCTGCGCGATCTGAAACCGAAAGAACCGAAGCCCGCGCACAAACCCTTCAAGGCCTACGAGCCCGGCTACCTGCACATCGACGTGAAATACCTGCCGCAGATGGCAGACGAGGAGCGGCGGCGCTATCTCTTCGTGGCGATCGACCGCGCCACGCGATGGGTCTTCGTCCGCATCTACCCGGCGAAAACGGCGGCCAATGCCCGACGCTTCCTCCGCGACCTGGACCGTGCCGCACCGATGAAGATCACCCGCGTGCTCACCGAGCGAGCCAAGTCCGCCATCGGTCCAAGGACGATGGCGAGCGGCAAGGACTTCACGGATCGCCTGTTCGGCCTCCGGCGCCGCCCGCCACCGGCAACCACGCGTTCGACCGCCTCTGCGCCGAACGCGGCATCGAGCACCGCCTCGCGCCGCCCGTGCGGCCGCACACGAACGGCATGGTCGAGCGGTTCAACGGCCGGATCGAGGACGTTCTGCAAAGCCACCGATTCCGCTCCGGCGAGGACCTCGAACAGACCATCCTGCGCTACGTCCGCCTCTACAACGGCCAGCTCCCGCAATCCGTCCTCAAAAGCCGAACGCCCATCGACGCCCTGAAAGAATGGCACAAACAGAAGCCGGAACTCTTCAGGAAACGGCCCTACAATCACACAGGATGTGACAACTAGGTAGCCGAAGCGTTCCTTCGCGGCTTGTCGGCCGCAAGTGGTATCAACGACAACTGATCGCCAGGCCCAACCCAGGTCCCATCGTCACGCACGCCCCAGATGCGGCGCAATGTTGATTCTCCAAACCCGTGCTTTTTCTCGACATAGTCGATGACTTTCGCAAAAGCGGTGTCATTGCCACCCCGAAAGGAGTTCTGGCGCCAAAGTCCAACCGCTTGTGAGCCGCCTACGGCGCGGTAAGTAAAGCGTTTGCGCGGCATCCAAACAGGAAAGCCGTTCGCAGTGGACATCACCTTGAGCCACAGGTCATCTGCAAACAGACAGGTTGCCTCTATTCCGCTGAGATCAAAGGCTTCCTGTCGAAGTGCGCCGGGGGGATAAAGCACGCCACCGATACCGGTTGGCAGCAGCGCATACGTTTGGCTTTCACGCAGGAACTGGTAGTCGTACGACCATTGATCATAAGTACGCAGGGTCCCGTCGGGCCGGAAGCGGATAAGGTTGCACCGACCCGCCACCACGCTGCGTGGCTGGTCGACATGGCCTTGATAGAGCGCTGCAAGAAGATCGGAGTCGTAGATGATATCATCATCCGTTGTCACGACAATGGCGTCAGGATACTCTTGCAACGCATAAAAGTACTTTTTATGCGGACCGATATCGCCGCTCACCCAGCGCAATTCCAGCCCAACGCCCAACTCATCTAGAACGTCTTGCGGTACATCAGCCTCGCCCCAGGGAACTGATCGCGCGACAGCCACAAGATAATGCGGTCCGGCTTCTGAGATTGTTTCTTGAGGGCCTTAAGACAAGGCGCAAGCACGGGCATTCGCGCAGGGAATGAAGTAAGCGAAACAATCAGCTCGCTGCGGGCCGACAACAATTCCGGTGATGAAATGTCCCTTATGTTGTTATCATGAACCGCAAGTGGCCCTTAGCTCCTCTGTCGATGCGTTCTTGGAACAGGCGTTCCAGGTCTTGACTGTGTCGCTCCATGCTGGCTTCAGCCTCATAGCGACTGCGCGAGGCGGCCCCCATTCTTGAAAGCGCGTCGGGCTCCTTGTCGATCATCGCCATCATTGCAGCGGACAGCTCGGCCACATCTCCAGAAGCCACAATGCAGCCATTGTCAACTGCAACCATATATTTTGGCACCCACATTTTCTGTAACAATCAAAGGTTTGGCCAACATCGCCCCCTCAAGAGCAACAAGCGAACACGATTCATCTCGCGACGCGACAACTACCACATCCATCTGCGACATAAGCTCGATTTTCTTGTGTTATCAGAAATCAGTCCATGAAAATGCACGCCCGACAAGTCCTTTGTCATGCCAAACAGATAGGAGGCAAAACTCGTTCCGCTATTTATGAACCCGCCAGCAAAGTGTACTTCCGACCGTTCCCTGTACGCATCTGGCAAAGCTCTGTAGGCTGCGATCAGCACGTCATACCCCTTACGGTGCTCGATCGTACCAAGTTGCACAAAGCGCACCACGCCGTCCTTTTGGGGTCGGTAAGGCAGGGCAAGCGCGGCATAGTCTTCAACCGCGTTGTGCAGCACATCCACCGGACCCTTGGCATACTCGGCTATGGCATTTGCAGCATAATCACTCACCACCGTAATGGCCGAGCTCTGGGCCAATGTCGCGGCGCGCCTCAGATTCCCGCGCAAGAATTGAGGTACGTTGCCGGCTTCGCGCACGTACCAAACCAAGGGTATCTTCCCTTCGAAGGCAGAGACGTAGCGGTCGGTCGCGACCGTGTTACAAACGACAAGCGCGATGTTGTCGCTCTTTAGCGCAGCTATTCTGGCGTTGTTCACCTCTCCAGGTGGCACGACTCGTACAACAAAGCCATGCTCGGCGAACTCTTGGGAAAAGGGGCCCGCCCGTTCGGTCCAGATCACCGGACGATACCCCAGCGCGTTTGCCACCTTGCACAGTCGCAAAAGGCTGTGGGGGGCGCCGTCGTACTTCATTTCGTGCGAAACGAACAAGATCCCCTGGCGATCGCGATCGGCGGCGATGGGTTTTACAGCTTTTGTGTGCGCCAAACTGCGCTGGTTGGGAGGGAACAAGTCACCAAACCGCCGGAACTCGGACTGCGTGTCATGGAGAACCGCGAGCGCGTCATAGATGAAGTCGCCATAGACCGCATGCTGGTACGGTCTGCACCCAAGGGAGTTTCTGAGCGGCTGAAACGCCGTATAGCTGCCGATCTTGCGAAGGGACTCGAGACCTTTGGAATAGTCAAGATAACGCTCGACAAAATCCAGCATGCCGCGCTGCATTT